>Ga0163154_10007264_pt1 | contig 13274 bp, 17 predicted proteins | sample OliLakLV19MP9P1_FD_148649 | JGI IMG/M metagenome (GOLD analysis project Ga0163154, IMG submission 148649) | Freshwater microbial mat bacterial communities from Lake Vanda, McMurdo Dry Valleys, Antarctica - Oligotrophic Lake LV.19.MP9.P1 | ecosystem: Environmental > Aquatic > Freshwater > Lake >... | reverse complement strand
GGGGTCATGATGCTGCCTCTCGATCACTCGCTCCGTTTCCTGCGGGGCTTGGGCTTCGAATGCTTGAACAGGTGTTCGCGGGCCGTCTCCGTGATCACGCGCAGGGCGGGATGGTTGAGCCGGCGCTCGCAGGTCAGCGCATAGAATCGCTCCGTGACTCCAGAAATCGTGCCGATCTTCTGAACTCCGTATTGGCGCTTGATTTCCGTCTGGATGACGGCTGGCGCCGCGAAAAGGCCCATGCCCCCCGCCGCGAACGACTTGAGCAGCGCGCCGTCGTCGAACTCTCCGACGATGCTGGGGCGCACGCCAATGTGATCGAACCACGCTTCGAGGGCACGACGGTTGACGGAAGCATCGGTCGGCAGCAGGAACGGAGCGCCCTCGAGAGACGCAGGAAAGCCCGGCCGATAGCGGGTCATGAGCGCCGCAGTACCGAAGATCGCAAGCGGGCTTTCACCGAGTAAGTGATTGAACACCTTGATGTTCGAGAGGTTCGCAGCCGGGGAATCGGTGAGCACCACGTCGAGGGTATGCACCGCGAGATCGGCGAGGAGGCGCTCCGGAGGCTCCTCGCGGCAGATGATGCGAACGCGAGGCTCCATTCTCTCCAAGGGCTCCAGCACCTGTCTCGCAATCAGCTTCGGCACGCTCTGCGAAACTCCTACGGCGAGTCGCGCCGGCCGCTGATGGGAACCGCTGCGCACGGCACCGAGGAGCTCCGTGCCCAGCGAAAAGATCTCCTCTGCGTAGCGGTACGCCACGTGCCCAGTTTCGGTCAGCACCAAGCGGCGGCCCTGCTTCTTGAACAGCTCCTCGCCCAGCGCCTCCTCCAGCGTATTGATCTGCGCGCTCAGAGTCGGCGCCGAGAGCCGAAGCTTGACGGCCGCTGGGGCGAGCCCGCCCTCGCGAGCAACCATCCAGAAATAGTGGAGGTGGTGGTAGTTCAGCCATTCCATAAAGGGTAGCCGCGAGCATGCGCCGAGTCACATGTGCCAGCAACCTCCGCGGGACACCGACGCGCCGAGACGACGCCATGTCACGAAGAAGGGAGAAACCTGCGGGGTCACCACGTGGACGACGACCCGTTCCGGTCGCCGCCTGCCATCGGAGCGGGCGGTCTTTCGATGTCGTTCGCCTTGCCGACTGCGGCAGGCATGAGAGCTCGCGCTGCGCCGAGGTAAAGGGGGATGCCGACGACAAGGTTGAACGGGAAGGTGATTCCCAGGGCGAGAGTCAGATAGATCGCCGGACTCGCCTGAGGCAGCGCGGCTCGCATGACCGCCGGAACGACGATGTAGGATGCGCTCGCGCCGAGCACCGCCAGAAGCGTCGCGCCTCCCACCGAAAGTCCGAGGGCGAGTGCCACAGCCATGCCCGCAGCCGCTCCGATGAGGGGCATGTAGAAGCCAAACGCCACGACGCGGAGGCTCAAGACCTTGAGGTCCGAGAGCCTCCGCGCGACCAGAAGCCCCATGTCCAAGAGGAAAACGCAGAGGATCCCCTTGAAAGGTGTCACGAACACGGGGCTCAGCTCCTCGAATCCCTTGGGGCCGGTGAGCCATCCAATGATGAAGCTACCAAGCAAGAGGATCACGCTGCCGTGGAGCAGCACCTCGTGGACGACTACTTTGGCGAGCGAGCCCCCTGAATCACTCGGCTGCATGGCTCGTGTCCCTCGGCGCGCGATGATGAGACCGGTCAGAATCGCCGGCGCCTCCATGACCGCCAAGAGGGCCACGATGTAGGGCTCGAATCGCTCACCTTGGTGGTTCAGCGCCGCGATGGCCGTGGCGAAGGTGACAACACTGACCGAACCGTAGTGGGCCGCGACGGCAGCCGCGTTGGTGGAATCGAGAGGTGTCGTCCACCGAAGGAGCGCGTACGCCAGGATGGGAAGCACGGCACTCAGCACCACGGCCGAAAGGCAGGCCAGTGCAATCGAGCCACCAAAGCCGTTGTGCGACAGCTCGACGCCACCGCGAAACCCGATCGCCATCATCAGGTATAGCGACACGCTCTTGCTGAGCGATTCAGGGATCGTGAGGCTGGACTTCAGCACCCCCGCGAGGATGCCCAGCAGGAAGAACAGGATGACCGGCGACAGGAGGTTCTGCGCCGCGGTGCTCGCTATGTCCATGCGTGCCCACCCGGCAGCACGGCGACGCCCTGCTCCCGTCGGGTGCGACAGCACGGTACTCCAGACTGGTGAGCCCTCCCGGTCAGGCGTCCTGTGCGCCGAGACCATCTTCGCCTCGTAGAGGACCCCAGGAGGAGCATGCTCATCGAAGACCTCTCTTCACAAATACGACTCTTGACTCGCGACTTTCATGTCGCGTATTGTCTAGCGCAAGTAATGGCGCGACCGCAAGAGCAAAAGGCGCTGAAGACGGAAGGCGAGCCCGTGGCCGAGATGCGTCGCCGATTGCTCGACAACCGGGTGCTCTCCGATGGAGAAAAACGATGGACGTAGCTCGACTGCGAACCCTGCTGGATGAGGTCCGCGACGGGCGGGTAGCCGTTGACGAGGCGCTCTCGAAACTGCGTGACCTCCCTTTCGCCGACCTCGACTACGCCACGGTCGACCATCATCGTGCGCTGCGGCAGGGGGCGCCGGAGGTCATTCTCGGGCAAGGCAAGACCCCCGAGCAGATCGCCGGAGTGGCGCAGGAGCTCGTGCGCACCGGGCAAAACGTGCTCGTCACACGCACCGACCCGGAGCAGGCCGCGCACCTCGCCAAGAAGATCCCGCAGACGCGCTACGCTTCGCTCGCGCGCGTCGCGTTTATCGAGGTGCGGCCGGTCACACCGCTCCCATATGGACCGGTGGCGTTGGTCAGTGCGGGAACCGCGGATCTGCCCGTTGCCGAGGAATGCGCCGAGACGATGCAGGCGTTCGGGCTGCCGTTCGAGCGGCTCTACGACGTCGGAGTCGCCGGACTGCATCGCCTCTTGGGGCGCCGTGAAGTCTTCGACCGTGCGGCGTTGGCCATCGTCGTGGCGGGGATGGAGGGAGCACTGCCCAGCGTGGTCGGCGGACTGGTGTCCATCCCGGTGATCGCCGTGCCCGCGTCCGTGGGTTATGGCGTCGGCGTCGGCGGGCTTGCTGCCTTGGCGGGCATGCTCACGAGCTGCGCTGCCGGCGTCACCGTTTGCAACATCGACAACGGATTCGGCGCGGCGTTCGCTGCGCTCCGCATCCTCCAGTCCTCGCCCCGGTACAGGCTTGAACCGCAGGGGGCACCGTGAAAGGGGCGCGAGTGCAAGCACCTTCGATAGCGCTGATCGTCGGCACGGACACTGGCGTGGGCAAGACATGGACCGGTTGCGCCCTGGCTCGGGCGCTGCGCCAAAGTGGCCGTCGAGTCGTCACAGTGAAGCCGCTCGAAACTGGATGTCCAGGGCCTCCAGCGGAGACGGAAGACGGGGCCCTGCTGGCTCGCGCGACGGGTCAGGCAGCGCCTCTGCACGCGTTGCTTCGATTTCGCGATCCCGTGGCCCCACCGGAAGCGGCTGACCGCGAAGGCAGGCAGATCGACTTCGAAGATCTCGTTCGCCGCGTCCGCGAGTACGCCGCCCGCGCCGACATTGCATTGGTCGAAGGCGCCGGAGGACTCCTCTCGCCGCTCACCTGGGAGCGAAGTGCGCTGGACCTGGCGCAAGCGCTCGAGGCCCGCGTTCTTCTTGTCGCGGCAGACCGACTCGGGACGATCAGCCACACGCTGATGGCGCTCAAGCTTCTAGAGCTGAACCGGCTGGAGGTTATGGGTTTGGTCCTCAACGCGCCCGAGCAACCGGACGCCTCGACCGGCTCAAACGCCGCCGCCATCTCCCGACTCTCCAGTTGCTCACGTATCCTTTGTACGCCTCGCACGTACGATCCAGAAGCCGTCTCTGATTCCGTCCAGGAGGTTACTCAGTGGCTGCAGCTCGCATAGGTCGCAAGGTCACAACTACAAAGATCGTTGCGCCTCGACCCGAGAGAGAGCCGGAACCGGTCTGGACGTTTCTCACCAACCATGCGCACGTCCTGCTGTGCATCGCGCGGGAGCCGGAGGTGCGCATGCGAGATGTCGCTCACCTCGTTGGCATCACGGAGCGCGCCGTCCAGCGGATTGTCGCCGACCTGGAAGAAGCAGAGTACATCGAGCGGAGTCGTCATGGTCGCCGGAATCGCTACGAGGTCCGCCCCGATCTCCCGCTTCGGCATCCGATCGAGCGTCACGAACGAGTCTCCTCCCTGATCACGCTCGTGCTCGGCAAGCAAGAACGCGGGCGCGAAGGTCGAGCTCGACGGTAATGCCGCCGGTGAACGCGCAAGCCATCCGCTGGACCGAGCTGGAGATCTGCGGGCGCCCGCTCAAGGCATCGCGAGGAGAGGCGCTCGAACGCTGGCTACCGCTCTTGCAAGGAGATTTCGCGCCTGGAGACTCAACTTGAACACACCCACCCAAGGGTTGGATCCGACGCTGCGCGAACGTGTGCGCGCCTTCATCGAAAACCCACGCTTCGACACGGCTATCATCCTCGTGATCGTGCTGAACGCGATCACTCTGGGGCTGGAGACCTCGCCTGCGATCGTCGAACACTACGAATCGCTGCTGTATGCGTTCGACCGCACCGCGCTCGGGATCTTCATCGTCGAGTTGGGTCTGCGCATGTTCGTCTACCGGAGCCGATTCTTCCACGATGCCTGGCGCGTGTTCGATTTCGGGATCGTCGGAATCGCGTTGCTGCCGGCTGCCGGCGCTTTCACCGTGCTGCGCGCGCTGCGTGTGCTGCGCATCCTGCGACTGGTCTCGATGGTGCCTTCGATGCGCGTTGTGGTCAGTGCCCTGCTCACCGCGCTGCCGGGCATGGGGTCGATCATCGGGCTGATGAGCATCGTGCTCTACGTTTCGGCGGTGATGGCCACCAAGCTCTTCGGCAGCATCGCGCCGGAGTTCTTCGGCACGCTCGGCGCCTCGGCCTTCACGCTGTTCCAGGTGATGACTGTCGAGGGCTGGCCAGACATCGCGCGCAGCGTGATGGTGCAGGCGCCGTATGCGTGGATCTTCTTCGTCAGCTATCTACTGCTCGCGACCTTCATGGTCCTGAACCTGTTCATCGCGGTGGTGGTCAACGCGATGCAGTCGCAGGTCGCTCAGGACCTCAAGGGCGAGGAAGAGGCCCACACTCAGATGATCCTCGATGAAGTGCGCGCACTGCGACGCGAGTTGGAAACGCTGCGCGGTCCGTTGAAGCCCCGAGCGCTTCATCGACGTTTGCTGCGCCAGCAACGAAGAAGCTCACTCGCGCTGTCGCCGCGCGCCACGTGAACCGTGCGGGGTGATCCCGCCGGTTTTCCCCCTTCTTCGTGGCACCTGGCCACACGTGGCGGAGTGGGGTGGGGTTGCTGCGGAGGTTCTGTTTTCGCTCCGCGGGAGCATCGGTTGCTATCGCGGCAGTCACACCCCTCTCGAGGCACGCGCGCAGGATGACCTTTCCGGCTTGGCCAAGCGCCGCGTGTGCGGACGCGAGCTGCAGCAGCACATCCACCAGCGCACGGTCTCGTTCGATCATTCGCGAGACCCCTTCCAATTGGCCAGCGATGCGGTGAATGCGGGCCAGGACTTTCGTCTTGGTGGCGTCGTTCATCTGACCGGACGTCCTTCGTGCCTGTGCCCCCCATGGCCACTAGGGCGCGAAGCAGCGTCCGTGCCAGGAGCGAAGCAAACCGTCGGCAAGTACTGGTTGCTCGTCGGCCGCTCCCGTTTAACCTCGAAAGGCTCCGACTTTCGACGAGAGTGGGAATTGCCCCCAATGGGGCATCGCGCAAGTCTTGCACGCGCTCATTACCATTCCGCAAGCCGTGCGCTTGGCCTTGTGTCGGCTTGGTGACGTTGCCGGGTAAAAACGCCACGTTGCGCCGTGCACAATCTTCTGCGGCAACTGGATCGGCATAAATTCGCGGTTTGATGGAATTCGTCTGGGTCGCCAGTGGTTCCGCGGCGAACGATCCGACGAACTGCTTACCCTGGAGAACATGAGATGACGATCATTTGCGGGACGGACCTTTCGGAGAACGCAGCCCACGCTGCCCAGGCTGCTGCCGCGATTGCCAAGCGGCTCGCTGTGCCTCTCAAGCTCGTGCACGTCATCGACGAGCTCGGGGCGGAGCTCAGGGTCGCGAGCGATCAGAACGCGATCTATGATCCGCTGCGAAAACGAGCTCACGAACAAGCCGACGAGCTCGGAGCGCGATTCGGGATCGACGTGCAGCCCCTCGTAGTGCCCGGGATCGCGTACGAGAAGCTTACCGAAATCGCGCGGGCATCCAACGCAAGTCTAGTCGTGGTCTCAGCCATGGGTGACAAGAAGCAGCACCGCTGGTTGCTCGGCAGCGTCGCCGAGCGTGTTGCGCAGACATCGCCGCTCCCCGTGCTGGTGGTGCGAGAGGGCGCGAGCGTTGAAGCGTGGACGCGCGGCGACAGGCCCCTCCGTGTCATGGTCGGCGTCGAGCTCGCCTCCACCTCGAAGACGGCGCTCCGCTGGGCAGCGGGCCTGCGCGCAATCGGTCCGTGTGATCTTCTCGTCACTCAGGTCGCATGGCCATTCGGAGAACACGTCCGTCTCGGCATTCCGACTCCGATGCCGCTCGATCGCTTGCGACCCGAGATCCACGAGCCTCTGGTGCGCGACCTGCGCGCGTGGGCCGGCGACCTGCCAGGCGAAGGCGAGACGACATTCACGGTGAGCCCCGGATGGGGACGCGTGGACGTTCACCTGGCACAGCTCGCCGCCGAGGCCAAAGCAGATCTACTCGTCGTGGGTACACACCAGCGGGCCGGTGTCGCGCGCCTGTGGCAAGGGTCTGTCTCGCGCGGCGTGCTACACCATGCGTCCTGCAACGTCGCCTGCTTGCCCCGCGCTGAGATCGCCGAAGACGAGGACGCGATCCCGACCTTCCGCCGCTTGCTCGTACCGACGGACTTCTCACCCCTCGCGAACCGCGCCATCTCGGTCGGTTACGGTCTAGTCGCGCCGGGAGGCGTCGTTCACCTGCTGCACGTGGTCACGCACAAACCTGGCGAGGACGACCCGGATCCGACCGAGCGACTCCGCGCACTGATCCCTCACGGCGCAGCAGCAAGAGGCATCACGACGGAGTTCGAGGTCGCAAAGGAAGAGGACGCCTGCAACGGCATCTGGCACGCCGCTGGACGCCTCGGCGTCGATGCCATCTGCATGGCGACGCACGGGCGCTCCGGCGCGTCGCGGATGGTGCTGGGCTCGCAGGCGCAGGAGGTAGTGCAGCGCGCCCGGCAGCCCGTGGTGCTGGTGCCACCAGAACGGGACGCTTCAAGGACATCTTGATCATCGGTGACGAAGCACCTGCCCAAGCTCCCAACATCCCCGTTGCCACGCGTGGTCGTCGCGACCGACTTGTGACGCGCTCATCGCGCCGCTGGCAAGACGCTTGAGGAAGAACCCCCCTCGTCGTAAGGAAGCAAGGACCTCCCCGATGAAATGGTCATGGCACGAATGATTGAGACCGCCGTCTACAGTACAAAACCCTACGACCGCGAGTACCTCTTGCGTGGGGTGGGCGCGGAGCGGGTCGCTTGGCGTTTCCACGAATTCTCTCTCAGTGCCCAAACGGCATCCACCGCGCAAGGCGCCAAGGCAGTCTGTCTCTTCGTCAACGACCAGGCAGACAGCGCGTGCCTCGCAGCGCTTGCTGCGCTCGACGTTAAGCTCATTGCCCTGCGCTGCGCCGGCTACAACAACCTCGACCTCCCCGCAGCCCGCATGCTGGGCCTGGCTGTGGTGCGCGTTTCGGCCTATTCGCCACACGCCGTGGCCGAGCACGCCGTTGGGCTTTTGCTCACGCTCAACCGCAAGATCCACCGCGCCTACAACCGCGTCCGCGAGATGAATTTTTCCCTCAACGGCCTCGTCGGCTTCGACCTCTACGGCAAGACTGTGGGCATCGTCGGCACAGGAAAGATCGGACGCATCGCGGCGGAGATCTTCCGCGGCTTCGGGACCCATGTCATCGCTCACGATCCACTCCCATCGACCGAGTGGGCGGCTTCTCACGGCATTCGCTATGTCGATTTCGACGCCCTGTTGGCTGAGAGCGACATCGCCTCGCTGCACGTTCCACTGCTTCCGGAAACTCGCCATCTGCTCAACGCGCAGACGCTCTCGCAAATGAAACCCGGTGCGATCATCGTCAATACCAGCCGCGGAAAACTTGTCGACACGGGCGCCCTCATTGCAGCGCTCAAGTCAGGTCAGATCGGTGGCGTCGCGCTGGACGTCTACGAGGAAGAGGAGGGCCTCTTTTTCGAAGATCTCTCGGGACAGGTCCTACAAGACGATGAGCTCTCACGCCTGCTGACGTTCCCCAACGTGCTGATCACCGCGCACCAGGGGTTCCTCACCCACGAGGCTCTCGCCGAGATCGCGCGCGTGACGACACAGAACCTCCTCAAGCTAGAAGCCGGGGAACCATTCTTGGAAGGGACGACTCTATGAAACTGCCCGCAAAGAGCCGCTCAGCGCAGCCCGCATCACCGTCCGATGCGCGTCCTTTCATCAAATGGTTCGCCGACATCACCATCGCCGACATCCCGCTCGTCGGCGGCAAGAACGCTTCGCTCGGCGAGATGGTACGCGAGCGCTCAACCGCAAGACTTGGACGGCGTGTGCGTGCGCAAGGAGCCCGATGCTCGCTGGTGTTCCACCCGTAGCCGGCGTCGACCGCCGACGACGAAATCGCAGCTTCGCACGGCATCTCGGCGTTCTGGGCGGCAGCCGTGCGTATCGGTGCGCCGATCCACGTCGAATCCTTCATCAGCGATCGAACGGCGACGCTTCGTAGCGTGGCAATCACCGAGCTCGAACGACGCGCGCGTCGGGACGAGTCGGATCGTGTTTCGATCGCAGCACCGAGTGGGGCCGCGTGACGGGCCTTGCGATTCGAATCGGCGACCACGAAGTCGGCCGACTCGAGCTCATCGCTGGGACGTCACGGTTTAGCCTTTCCGAGACTTACAAGAAGAGCATTCAACGTCCGACGTTGGGCCAGACATTCTTGGACGATCCGGACACTCGGCGTGCTCGGCTTGCGCCTGCTTATGATCTGGTCCCCACCCGCTTGTTCGTGAAGTCCGACGGGTTTGCGCTCAAGCTCGGCGGGTCGAACAAATGGCGCGATCTCCGTCGCAGCTCATTCGAGTCGATCGCTGGAGCCTTGGGGCGCCAGCCGCAGGAAGTGCTCGACTGGGTCGACGACGCAGCTCTGCACATCCGCGCGGCATGGACCAACATCCGTAGCGAGCTGCCGCTCACGCAGGGGGAGCGGGGCGAAATCGAAGCCTGTTGGAACGAGATACCCCTGCTGCGTAGCGCCTGAGCGACGCGTAGCTACTTCGTGACACTCGCGCCGCTCCGCGTGGCGCTCAAACGGGCAACAGGCGACACGCAACGGGCGCAAGGGAAGTTACGCCCTGCCGGCGCTGCAGCGCCTGGGGCAGCAAGCCGATGGCAGAGCGCGCGCCGAGAGGTTACCGACGCACTGTCAACTCTCGGCTGAGCCCAGCTCGTCCGAGGGCTCGTCCGAGGGCTCGTCCGAGGGCTCGTCCGAGGGCTCGCTCGTGGCATAGCGAAGTAGGCAACCGACTCCGCCCAGCGCCATCAGCACGTCGCTGTGCTCGACCATTTCGACTTCGAGCGATTGCCGCTCGGCGAGCCTGACCATGATCTCTCTCAGGTTCTCGGTCCTGAGATCTGTCGCGCCGCAAACCACGCAGGAGTCGGGGCAAGAAGTCGTTGCGTCGACCCAGCCGCACTGCCTGCAGCTCCATGCATGACCGGGCGCATACGGTTTTGCCATCACCAACACGTCGGCTTGGCCACGCTGCAAAGCGGCGAGACTGGCACTCGTGCCGGCGGCGGCCAAGCCTCCGCGCTTGATCGCGCCCGCGAGGTGGGTGACGGCGTCGATCGACTCCTGGCGCTCTCGTTCGATGAACGTCGAAAGCGTCGACGCCACGATGTCTTCCACAGGGGCATTGCCGGATGCGGGAAGTACATCGACAAGCTTGTCGAGAAGTCGTTTCGGGAGGTTCTTTCGGATGTGAGCCGTCATCCGCGGGTTGCCAGCCAAGATGAGGTGGCTGTGTCCACCCGCTGCCATCAGCCGCTCGAGGAGCTCGATCTTCTCCTTCACGAAGCGCTCTCCCCGCTGCCGCCGGTGATCTTGATAGTGCTCGTGGGTCCATTCTCGGCCCACCCGCTCGCGCAGCTCCGGACGTTCGGTCCACACCTCCCGCGTAACGGCCCCGAGGTTCACCTCCAGAATTCGCGCACTCTCCGCCGTGGAGATGAGAACGACGTACCGGTGGTAGGTGTCCTTCAGCTCGACCAGGTGGTAGATGTCCGGACACGGGCCCACCGACAGCCGCTCCGGAACCGGAACCTGGAACTGCAAGCCCAGAAAGAACGGTCGCTTTCCCGCCCGCGCGAAGGCAGCGACGCCCCTCGTCGGAAACCGCACCTCGCGCGCAAGGAACTCCAGAATGAGATCGAACGGCTCGTCGAAGAGGGCGCGTTCCCGGTCCGTCAACAACTTCCGGATTTCGCGAACACGACCCTCGAACGGATTTGGCTGCGCCCCGTGTCGCCCAATGGGGACGTAGCTGGTCACTAGCGGCGCGTCGTCTTCTTCATCGAGCGTGATGAGGGTGCGAATGTGTGCCCGAAGCTCAGCAACGTCCATCGCATGCATCACCGCGCCTGTCGGCTGAGTCGAATTGGTCGTTCTCATGGGTTTTCCTCCTTTCTCACCATTGCCGCTCAGTCGAAGATGTCTGTCCAACTCCTCTTTCGGTGGCGGCGGGGGCCGTCGCTGCTCGGCGGCCCATCGTCGCGATAGCGAGGCGCGGGCGGCTCGGCCGACCTGGCGATGAGCTTCTCGAGCTCACCCCGATCGAGCCAGATGCCGCGGCACGCGCCGCAAACGTCGATGGTGACTGCCTCACGGGTCCTCTCGTCCAGTGGCTCACTCTGACAGCGGGGACAATTCATGGTGACTTCCTTCCTTTCGTGGCTTTGGAAAAAATTGGGTCGAACTGACGAAAGCGGTGACTCAAGTCGGCCGCGTCTCTCTGCGGCCGCGGGACACCCACAGTGATGCACCGATTGAAGTGCCGAGGATTGCGGCGATAACGAGTAGCGAGATGGCGGAGGGGATCTTGATGAAGTCGATCAATGCCATCTTCAGGCCGACGAAAATGAGCACGCCGGCAAGCCCGAGCTTGAGATACACGAAGCGATCCATGACGCCGGCCAGCAGGAAGAACAGAGAGCGCAATCCGAGAATCGCGAAGATGTTCGACGTGAAGACGATGAATGGGTCGCGCGTGATGGCGAAGATGGCGGGAATCGAGTCGAGGGCGAAGATGACGTCCGTGACTTCGACCAGGAGCAGCGCCATGAACAGCGGAGTCGCGAGCCACTTGCGGTTTTCCTTGACGAAGAACTTGTCGCCGGAATAGTGCGGTGTCGACGGGATCAGGCGGCGCACGGCGCGCATGAACCACCCCTTCTGCGGGTCGGGCGTCTCGTCCGTTTGTCGCAGCAGTTTTAGGCCAGTAAACACGAGGAACGCGCCGAAGACGTAGATCAGCCAGTGGAAGCGTTCGAGCATGGCAGCGCCTGCGAAGATCATCCCCGCACGCATCAGCAACGCCCCGAGGATGCCCCAGAAGAGGACCCGATGCTGGTACAGCGCGGGCACCTTGAGCGACGCGAAGATGACGACGAACACGAAGATGTTGTCGACGCTCAGGGATTTCTCGATGAGGTAGCCCGTGAGGAACTCGGTCCCCAGCTTGGGTCCGAACTGCCACCACACGATGCCGGTGAAGACGAGCGACAGCGAGATCCAAACGGCGCTCCAGCCGGCGGCTTCTTTGAAGCTGACGACGTGTGCCTTCTTGTGAAAGACGCCGAGATCGAGTGCCAGCATCGCCAGCACGAACACAATGAAACCTGCCCAAATGGCAGGGGTTCCGACAGACGTGAGTTCCATGGGCTCCTTGTTCAGCTTGCGACTTGCGAACGACCTTCAGCCGGAGACGCTCGCGCCTAGGCGGGCGCCGCCGCTCGCCCGGCAGGTTTTGCGCCGACACGCTCGCGTCCACGCTCGAGTGCGCGTACGACGGACCGCGCGGCCAGCTGAAGCGCATCGGCAATCGCGGCGTGTAGACCGGTGTCTCTCACGTCGACCACTCGCGTCTCGAAGCCGTCGCCCCCGACCGAAACGACGCAGCGCTTGTCCAGGCCGCCACGGGGCCCATTGGTGTCCTCGATGAGAATGCGCACCCAACGAACCCGGTGGGCGAGCCTCTGCAAGGTAAAGCTCAGCTTCACTCGAATGAGGCGCTGGAGCCCTTGGTCGACAGAAACACCCTTGCGAACCAATCGAATCTTCACCACATCACCTCCGGGACTGGAGCATGCGTCGGCGATACGATTCGACAATGTGCGAATCTTGTGACGTTACTTAGATAGATGTTAAGCGTGTGGCAAAAGGCCCCAGCGGTGTGGGCGCGGCGCCGGTCGACAGGTTCTCCGGACGAGGTGCGGCCCGTCCGGCTTCATGTAAAGCCCCCGCAGGCCCAATGCAGACACCGCTTCGCCCGTTTGAGGCCTTCTTCAAGTCCGAGGCCGCCGGCGGTATCCTCCTCATGTTGGCCGCCCTCGTGGCTCTCGTGTGGGCTAACTCGCCGGCCGCCGAGAGCTACTTCGCCCTGTGGAACGGCACGTTCACGGTCGGCGGAGGGCCGCTCGTCATCGCGAAGCCGCTCGCGCTGTGGGTCAACGACGGACTCATGGCCATCTTCTTCTTCCTCGTCGGCCTCGAGATCAAGCGCGAGGTCGTCGCGGGCGAGCTGTCGAACCCGCGGCAGGCTGCGCTCTCCGTCGCCGCCGCGATTGGCGGGATGGTCGGGCCGGCGCTGCTGTTCCTCGCCGTGACGGCCGGGACAGACCGCGCTGGCGGCTGGGGCGTCCCGATGGCGACCGACATCGCGTTCGCCATCGGCGTGCTCGCCATCGCCGGCCGTCGCGCGCCACTCGCGGTCAAGATCTTCCTGACGGCCTTGGCAATCGTCGACGACCTCGCGGCCGTCCTCGTGATCGCGTTCTTCTACACGGCGTCCATCAAGCTCGTGCCGCTCGCCATCGCCGGCGCGGCGCTCGTCGTGCTGATCGGACTGAAC
>Ga0163154_10007258_pt1 | contig 13280 bp, 13 predicted proteins | sample OliLakLV19MP9P1_FD_148649 | JGI IMG/M metagenome (GOLD analysis project Ga0163154, IMG submission 148649) | Freshwater microbial mat bacterial communities from Lake Vanda, McMurdo Dry Valleys, Antarctica - Oligotrophic Lake LV.19.MP9.P1 | ecosystem: Environmental > Aquatic > Freshwater > Lake >... | reverse complement strand
CGCACTGCTATTTCTATACCTTCTAGGCTAGTTAATTTTTCTGGCTCTCGACTCTCGCTGTCCTTGTATAATATGGCTGCTATAGCTTGCACATGTTCACGAATTTCATTCTTTTCCGATTCAGTCATCACTTTACCTCTAGCTTATACTTCTTAAAAATTATCCATCTTTTTACTCCTTTTTTATCCTAAGTATTTATACTCATTGCAAAACTGAGATGCACCCCAAAGATGAATTAACTGAAATGTAGCGATCGCTCGATTTAACCAGAGAAGCATAAGGAGATAGATTTAGTATGGTTCTGTTAGATATTCGGCTAATTACAGTTTCAGAATATTACCAAATGGCAAAGACTGGAATTCTCGATCCGTCCGAGCAGGTGGAATTACTGGCAGGGCAAATTGTTAAAAAATCTATGAAAGGTACGTTACATACTGCAGCAGTTGCTCCAATTGATAATGTCATCAGGAAACTATTGGGGGATTTAGTTTTAATTAGACTTCAAGATCCCATCCATTTAGATAACTTCTCGGAACCAGAGCCAGATATAGCCTTGGTAATTCCAGATCCTTTGTATTATGAAGCTCATCATCCTACACCTGCGGAGATTTATCTAATTATCGAAGTGGCTGATACTTCCATTAAAAAAGATACCGAAGTTAAAGCTCAGATCTATGCTCAAGCGGGAATTAGAGACTACTGGGTTTTAGATGTACTTAATCGGCAGCTTCATGTCTTTAGAGAACCAAGTGCAAATGGCTATTTAAGTAAAGTTATTCTCACTGACGGCGATCGCATATCTTTATTAAATTTTTCAGAGACTACTTTGGGATCTCTTCCAGAAATAGAGATTCAAGTCTCAGATATTCTCAGACCTCTATAGGTTTAACATAGGGCGAATTTAAATACTCTTAAGTCCATAGGAAATAATCATTAACCTAATTCACTTCTTTCAATGAGGTTTAAAGTGCTATCGAATGGGTTTGAAACGCTAACTTGAGTAAAAAATCTAAAAAAAATATTAAGCGCATAATTAAGTTAGTGGAAATTTAGAGATTTAAAGCGATCGCCCCCGAATTTTTTTATTACTGGATTTCAAGTATTCCGTCTAAATTGCTCTTTAAGCGAAAGGGCTAGACACAATTGCAGCAAAAATAATGGAAATAGTAAAGTCGTCCATTTTGTTGAATCGGTACCTACAGTTTGCATACCTGTGATTGCCGCAATTACAAAAACTCCTAGAAAGTTACCGAGTATCACTGCAATTAAAACTGTTAACACGCTGTAGATTTTGTTAAATCCTTTTTGCCAAAAAAGTCTGACTAATCCTCCTGTAGTCATTCCTAAAGGGATAGCAGCGATCGCCAGAATTACATCTAAATCCCCAATATTTAAAATTCCACTCAAGAGTATTAATATCCCAAAGCCATAACTAACTTGGCATACAGCAAGCCAGTTTATAAATTTAGGCGAATTCAGTCCCAAAGCAATGAATATAGCTGGCAAAAAAAGAAAGATAAAATACCTAAAAATTACGATGATAGCGATCGCCAGACCAAAAAATCTTTGCACTTCATAAATAATTCTTAAAAGCCAAATCGCTATTCCCGTACTAAAAGTAAATGCTGGTAGTGGGACGGCAGCTAGCTTGCCAATAATGTAAGGAGTTGAGAGAAAGCCATTAACAGCAAATAGGATTACGAGCAGCCCAACCAAAATTACGACCAATTTATTTGTCATACTTTAATTTTTAATTGCGATCGTTACTGGGACTACGAGCAGCACTTTGAGAAACTATCCTATTACATATTTTCAAGCCAATACAGTTATGAAAGCAAGATAGAATAAATTTACATATTAAATAAGAAGAAAAGGATACATAGCGTGCCAGAAAAGTTTGATTACGACCTAGTGATTATCGGAGCAGGAGTGGGTGGACATGGAGCAGCTCTTCATGCCGTAGCAAATGGTTTAAAAACCGCAATCATCGAAGCCGCAGATATGGGCGGAACCTGTGTTAATCGAGGTTGTATTCCTTCTAAGGCACTTTTAGCCGCATCGGGAAGAGTTAGGGAACTCAGAGCTAAAGAGCATTTAAAACTTTTGGGCATAGATATCGGTGATATTCAGTTCGATCGTGGGGCGATCGCCAACCATGCGGGCAATATGGTGAGCAAGCAAAAAGGTGACTTAACCAATAGCCTCAAAAAGCTAGGTGTCGATATTATTCAGGGTTGGGGCAAACTCGCAGGCATTCAAAAAGTCGAAGTAAACGGCAAAATTATTACTGCTAAAGATATTATTCTCTCCACAGGTTCTATTCCCTTTGTCCCACCGGGCATTGAATTAGATGGCAAAACCGTATTTACCAGCGATGAAGGCGTAAAACTTGACTGGTTGCCCAGTTGGATTGCAATTATTGGCAGTGGCTACATTGGGCTAGAGTTTTCCGATATTTATACTGCCCTCGGCTCTGAAGTTACGATGATCGAAGCATTAGATGTATTGATGCCTGGATTTGACCCCGATATTGCCAAGTTAGCAGAACGAATTTTAATTAAACCCCGCGATATTGAAACTAAAGTTGGCGTGCGTGCCAAGAAAGTAACCCCCGGTTCGCCTGTGGTCATCGAGCTTGATACGGGTGAAGTCTTAGAGGTTGACGCTTGTTTGGTGGCAACTGGCAGAATTCCCGCTACCAAAAATTTGGGCTTAGAAACTGTAGGTATTGAAGTTGATCGCCGCGGATTTTTAGAAATAGATGACACGATGGCAACGACCGTACCGCATTTGTGGGCAATTGGGGATGCTACAGGCAAAATGATGTTAGCTCATGCTGCTTCTGCTCAAGGGGTTGTGGCTGTGGAAAATATTTGCGATCGCCTTGCAAAAGTAGACTATTTAAGCATTCCTGCGGCTGCCTTTACCCATCCCGAAATTAGTTTTGTGGGCTTAACCGAACCACAAGCAAAAATTAAAGCAGAAGCTGAAGGATTCACAATTGCTACAGTTCGCTCTTACTACAAAGGTAATGCCAAAGCCCTAGCCGAAATGGAAACCGATGGCTTTGCTAAAATTATCTATCGTCAAGATAACGGCGAACTTTTAGGGGCACATATTATTGGCATCCATGCGTCAGATCTAATTCATGAAGCTTCAGCCGCGATCGCCCAAAGAGCCTCGGTACATAACTTAGCTAAAAATGTTCACGCTCATCCGACTCTAAGCGAAGTTTTAGATGAAGCATACAAGCGCGCAGTTCATAGTTCATAGTTAAGAGTGATGGTTTTAAGGAGAACCTACTTATCATGACTGAAGTATGCATCTCCTTTAAATGGAACTAATGAATTTCAAGTCTTCGCATAACTTCGGTTTGGGCGATCGCTCTTTGACTATAGGAAAATGCCCAAGCAATATTAGGCGTGAGTAAGGGAATAAGCCGATCCAGATTATAAGGACTGCCATAGAGGGCGATCGCTTTTAATTTATTTTGGCTAATTAGTTGCTTAATCAGAGTTTCAATGCGATCGTACATTCCTGCACTGCCCCGAAACGGATTGCCACGGCTAAATATTTGCACAAAGACGGAAGAGATATTATCTAAATTTAGAAAATCAATAGATCGAACATCGACAATGATGCGATTGGGGATTTCAGCTTTAAATTCACCTAAAAACTCACCGCAGGTCAAAATATCATCCACCAAAATCAGATTAGTTTTAACCTTAATCCGCTTAGAAGTTGGATTATCATCGGGCAGATGAATTTGAATGGACTTAGTTGTAATCTCTTCGGCGATCTTGAGATGATCGGAAGTAGCTATACTTTTAAGATCGAGATTAAGATTAGATTGGGAGTTAAGAATTTTAGCTTTAGCTTTCCAAATTTTGGTAAGAGATAATTTCAGTCGATCGCGGGTAATCCTTCCCGATTCTACTGCTTCAAGAATTGCCGTAATTGTACGCTCGGCATCAACGGGCATTAATAAAATATCTGCACCTGCCAATATTGCTTCTACTGCTACTTCTTCAGGACTATAGCGATCGCTTACTCCAGCCATAATTAAAGCATCGGTGACGATCAAGCCTACAAATCCCAATTCCTCTCTAAGTAAGCCTGTCAGCGTAGGCTGAGAAAGCGTACTAATCGTGTGGGCATCCAAATTCGGCGCAAATACATGGGCAGACATGACTACATCTACTCCTGCTTGAATTGCGGCTTTAAATGGTGGGAGTTCGATTCGATCGAAGCGATCGCGACTATGTTCTAAAGTTGGAGTTTGCAAATGCGAATCTACCGCCGTATCTCCATGCCCTGGAAAGTGCTTGGCAGTCGTGAGTACGGGATATTTACTCGCACCTTGAATAAATGCCCTAGTTAAATTTATGACTTGCTCTGGTTCTTCGCCAAAGGCGCGCACGTTAATCACTGGATTGGCTGGATTATTATTGACATCCACAACAGGCGCTAAAATCCAATTTATGCCGATCGCCACTGCCTCTTTTGCGGTAATTTCTCCCATCGCTTTGGCATATTTAGTTCCTAATTCTGAAGAATGTTCGGTTTCATTAGGGATTTGATGATCGAGCGATCGCAACGCCATTGGTGGGGGAAAACAAGTTGCACCCTTAAATCTCTGTCCTACACCTTCTTCCACATCTGCCGCTATCAATAAAGGAATTTGAGCTTGTAATACTAGGGCTTGAAGTTGTTGAGTTCTGAGATAAATTTCGGGCGCACTACCACCCACTAAAATTATCCCTCCGATTCCATCTTCACTGATTAACTTTTTTAACTGCTGAGAAGGAATCTCCCACTGCGGATACTGAATTTGGTGATCGTAAAGATATCCCGATGCTCTAACTACAATCATCTGTGCCACTTGCGATCGTAGCGAAAGGGAATCAATTTCAGGGAGAGGAGTCATAATTAAGCCATAATTAAGTCAAAATTAATAGATAAAGAAGAAGTTAAAATTCTAAAGCAAAACTTTGACGGCGCAAGGGCTGAGTAACTTCAACTCCCTCACCACCTAAAGATTCTAATGGTTTTCCTTCTACCGATAAAAATAAATTGGCATTAGGATTTAGGCTGGTTGCCGTATACAAAAGTTGGATCAATCTACCTCTCATGCTGGCACTGCCTCCACCTGTTGTAAATTCTTTGGAAAGATTTAAACGAATATCATTATTGTTAGCAATTGCCAAACTCAAGATTTGAGTACCTTCGGGAATGGCACTGTAAAGATTTTCTTTTTTCTCAGTAATGATATTTTTGAGGGCGGTGGCGATCGCTTCTTCGTTATTTTTGGCTTTGACGGGAATTGGGACGGCGACAAACTTATTCTCACGAGCTTCGATTAAATAGGCAGTAATCGTAATCTGAGCAACATTATTAATAGGAGGAACTGGCTCTTTAATGATATCTGGAGACTTGAGCATATAAGCCGTTCCCGCGCCAACGATCGTGGCGATCGCTATACCACCAATCCAAAATTTAGATGTAGCTGCCCGAATTCCCATATTTATACCTTCAACTCCATAGCTTCATTATACTAACAATATGGATAGGCAGCTTAAGCTGAGTCATTAGGCATATACAAACAGGAGTTTCTGATATCAGATAATCCGCTTTCCAGAAAAGATATAGAAAAAAGAGTTGATGATTGGATATTGAGAGTCTCCAATCTTTATTCTTTAGTTAATGATTGGTTAAGATCTGTTCCTTCATACACCTCTAAGAACCTATTTAAGAATTCAAAGGGGTAAGATTTCTGAGCATTATGCGGATCAAAGCCAGATACACAGATGATTCAGACATTTCTGGGTAATATTCATAGTCTGTACTTAACCTCCTACATTTACCTAACCATGCGAACGTTCTCTCTACCACCCATCGTTTGGATTCAACGATAAATCCTTTCTGATTATCTGGACTTTTACTAACTTCCCAGATCCAGGTGGCGTTACTTATCGATAAAGGCTCACATCACTACCAAAAAATCAACGATTATTATAAATTGAGAAATACATTAGGTCATGGAGGAAATTTTAGTTCGTCAGTTTGCATACCAAATGTTGTTACTGATTTTGAGGAGCTTTATAAGTTACTGAATAAATACAGTGATGCCTAACTGTTGCATCGGATCTTACCGCCATTAAACTTTGTCGATATCGATCTTGCGTCCTTTTTCGAGATTTAGCTAAAAAAGATAAGGTATCTCTTGGGGCTTGTAAAAGCTTTAATGCGAATATTAAGAGTTTGTAATTATCCTTAGACTTAAACCTATTAAATGGGTATTAACTGAGATACACTATCTACAAAGCAGTAGCACTAAATTAACCGTGTATTGCCCAACTTGAGCCATACTTTGGAATTTACTGTCAATGATGCCTCGGATTCTCATCATCGACGATGATCCCCTCATATCGGAAATAGTCACTGTCAACCTCGAAATAGCAGGTTATCAAGTTAGTCGTGCGGGTGATGGCATAAAAGGTCAAGCCTTGGCTATCCAACTTACTCCAGACATGATTATTCTGGACTTAATGCTGCCTCAAGTTGATGGTTTTACAGTGTGCCAACGCTTGCGCCGCGACGATCGCACTTCTGATATCCCAGTTTTAATGCTGACGGCATTGGGGCAGACTCAAAATAAAGTCGAAGGATTCAATGCAGGTGCCGATGACTATCTAACCAAGCCCTTTGAATTGGAAGAAATGTTGGCAAGGGTAAGGGCTTTACTCCGCCGTACCGATCGCATTCCCCAAGCCGCAAAACACAGCGAAATCCTCAACTATGGCTCTTTAACCCTCGTTCCAGAAAGATTTGAGGCGGTTTGGTACGATCAGACCGTAAAGCTTACGCATTTAGAATTTGAACTTTTACATTGTTTACTGCAACGCCACGGACAGACAGTTTCGCCCAGTGAAATCCTGAGAGAGGTTTGGGGCTATGAGCCCGATGATGATATCGAGACAATTCGCGTGCATATCAGACATCTGAGAACCAAGCTAGAGCCCGATCCCCGTCGTCCCAAATTTATCAAAACCGTCTATGGGGCTGGTTACTCTTTGGAGTTACCTGGCTTTTCCGAAGAGAGCATTTTCGATAACTCTAAAGTAGAAGAAGGATCGAAGTAGTCGCCATTACTAGAGCTTAATTCTGGGGAATTTAGGGAATTTAAGACTGGTAACGGACAAATTAGATCGGGGCGCAGATCGGCATAGCGGCTGTTACGCACGTTAATAATCTCAGACTGTACTGTTTGCTTACTTTCTCCAAGGCTAAGGAGTAGATGGGTTGATAGTTCTAGGCTGGCTTCAAATTCTGGATGTACGACTTCTCTAGCACCTAATTGGTAAAGGGAATCGATATCGCTGTCACTAAAAGCACGGGCAACAATGTCCAAAGTCGGCATGATCGCGATCGCATTTTTGACGCACAATCTCGTACTCATAGAATCTCTAGTCACCACCACCATCGACTTGGCATTTTGCACCTCAGCTTTTTCCAGCACTAACGGACTGGCACAATTGCCATAAATATACGGAATTTGGCGATCGCGCATTAACTGTACCTTTGCCTCAGATAACTCGATCACTAAGACGGGATAACCCTTTGCCTGTAATAAATTCACAATATTTTCCCCTACTCGCCCATAGCCACAGACAATTACATGATTTTTAAGATTGGCATTTTCAGAAATTTCTTGAGGAGTATCCATATAATTTAGCCATTTTTTAAGCAGTGGAGCTTTTTCTAGCAATCCGATAATCTGCGGGGTCGCCTTCATCAAAAACGGAGTAACGATTAAAGTCACAGCCGTAGTTCCCAAAATTAATAAATATACCTGCCGCGAGACAATCCCCAATTGCTGACCAGAGCTTGCCAATACAAACGAAAACTCGCCAATCTGCCCCAAGCCCAAACCCACCGTAATTGCCAGTCGGAGCGGATACTTAAACATCAGCACTAACGGTACGATAATCGTAAATTTGCCAATCATCACGATCGCCACCAAGCCCAAAATTAACTCTAAATGCTCCCATAGAAATACAGGATCGATCAGCATCCCAATCGCCGCAAAAAATAAAGTCGCAAACACATCCCGCAAAGGTTCAACGTAAGACAGGGTTTGATCGGCATACTCCACTTCGGAGATCATCAGCCCCGCCACAAATGCTCCCATCTCAATCGATAAGCCCAAATATTCAGTTAGTAAAGCGATCGCAAAGCACAATACAATCACACTCAATAAAAATAACTCGCTGCTCTCAGTTTTAGCCACAGCCTTTAATAATGGTGGAATTACCCATTTTCCCGCGGCGATCGCTCCGCCTGCAAATAAAGCCATCAATAATAAAGCTTTGATCACTGCCAAACCAATCACATCAGTAGGCTGATCTAAAGCTGGTAACACCGCCAACATCAAGCCCAAAGCCAAATCCTGTACGATCAAAATCCCCAACATTACCTGACCGTGTACCGATTCCGCCTCGTTTGCCTCCATCAAGCCCCGCAAAACCACCGCAGTCGAGGATAACGATAAAATTGCCCCCAAAAATATGCCCTGTACTGGTGTTGTCACCCAACCAATCGCCGTCGAAATAATTGCGGTCAAAGAGATCGTACTAAAAATCTGTAAAATTCCTCCACCTAAGGCGATCGCCTGTACTTTTTTTAACTGTCCGATCGAAAACTCTACGCCCAAAGCAAATAATAAAAACGCTACGCCAAATTGTGCCAAAGTTTCAACTTGAATTAATTCTTTAATTAAGCCCAATCCTGTAGGTCCGACCACAATGCCACCCAAGAGATAACCTAAAATTACTGGGAGCTTTAAACTAGCTGCAAGTAAACCACCAATACAAGCCACAGACAAAACTAAAACCAAATCAATAATCAAACGAAAATCTTCTTGCACGGTCTTTATACTTGTAAATTTTTAATTAAATATTTAATCAATTTCTTATTATTTCTATAGATTACACCTAACTAGGGGATGGGCAATTTTCTTAAACGTGATTAATCGATGTCGAGCATTTTTTGAATTACGAATTATTGGTTAAAAAGCAATAGATTTCATCGGTATATATAGTTTGAAGGGACTATAGTTGAATTTTTGAAATCCGTACTTTAGATAAAAATTAACTGCTTCTTCATCCAGAGCTTCAGCAATTACAGCTAGAGATGCTACTTGATTTGATACTTCAAGGCACTTAAACAGAGCATCAATTAACATCAGCTTGCCTAATTTTTTTTCCTTATGGAGGCGATCGACCGCAAGACGACCGATTAATGTTGCTGGTAGTAATGGATATCGTGGTAAGGATTTCGCAAAAGCATCATCTAAGCTTGTAACCTCCACCGTGTAAACAGAAAGCGTGTAATAGGCTAACACCTCTGCTTTATCATCAGCATCATCGATCGATACAAATACAGTGGCTACTTTCTTCTTAATATCCTGTGATGCTTGCTTACGGATGTAATTGTCTAGGCTATCTTTGCCACAACAAAAATGCGATCGCAAATGCTTCCGACTATCTAAAGGCTCAATAGTCAGCGCCATCAACGCCCCATCCTTTGTCGATAAAACGCTACTGCTTCTTTTAGAGCTTCATTAGGTAACGGTGGATTGAGCAAAGCATTTACAAACTGCTCGCTATCCTCTTGAGTCAACTTGAGCGATTGATGCCTCTCGATCGCCGCATGAGCAGCCCCCTGCACACTAGCAATCACAAAATCAGTCAAAGTCCGCCCCTCCAGATCCGCCGCCCTTTGCCAAAGCGCCTTCACTTCTGGGCTAACACGAGCCTCTAACCTCGCCATTGTTTTAACATTACTCATAGCACCCTGCTAAATTCACTACTCAAATTGTACGGCAATCAGCCGTATATGAATTATAAGTACGGAAAAAACTTCAGCAATTCTAATTGCAGAATTAATGATCCTTTCTGAAATTTTGATAACTTTGTATCCATTGTGAAAATCTTTTTTGAACTGACTACCAACATTTTCAGCATCTGTAATGGTGATACTTCCCCTTCGCGTAATTGCAGAAATAATTTCTACACCTGTAACAGAAGTAGAAGTCAGTCCTACGTTTCTAAATGTGCCTAAAGAAAGACTCTATCAATTTTTAGCCGAAGCAAGACAAGATGAAATCGGAGCAGAGATTGCTTTTTTAGAGAATGGGTAAAAAAACAGATAAATTAAAGAATATAAAAAATATTAAGAACAGTTTATTAAATGAAGAACTTAGGTAATCAAAATGTTATCTTATGTTTAAGAATTAGTTATATTAACTACTCGATCTAATTAATTTTTTTATTTTCATTAAATCAAACAGCTATTTTTAATAAATTTATTAATAGACTCAAAATTAATTGGGTTAATTAGGCGATCGCTAATTGGTATCTTTACATCTCTAGTATTTATCTAGTATCTATAAAAATTTGTCACACAAAATCTGCTAAAAAAGCGAGGGAACGGTATGAAAATCGTAATTCAAGGAAAAAATATTGAAATTACTGAAGCAATCCGTGAATATGTCGATCAAAAGATTGATAAAGCCGTAAATCATTTTAAGTCAATTACAACTGAGGTAGATGTAAACCTCTCTGTTGCTAGAAATCCTCGGATTATCTCCAGCCAATCGGCAGAGGTAACTATTTATGCCAACGGTGCGGTAATTCGGGCGGAAGAGCGTAGCGAAAGCCTTTATGCCAGTATCGATCTTGTGGCTGATAAAATTGCCCGCAAATTACGCAAATTCAAAGAACGTCGAGCCGATAAAGCTACTCCCAAAACTGCCCTTGGTGTTATAGAACAACCTCCTATTCCTTTACCCGATCGAAATCGTATACCCGAGTTACCCGCTCAAATAATCCGCAATAAATATTTCACCATGCCGCCCATGTCTATCGATCAAGCCGTAGAAAATTTGGAAATGATCGATCATGATTTTTTTGTATTTCGTAGTCTCGAAACTGGGGAAATTAATGTTGTCTACGAGCGCAGTCATGGAGGGTATGGTGTAATTCAGCCCCATGAAGTTAAGTGACAATTACATTTTATCCATTTGGCGATCGCTTTTTTAGATGTAATCTCTAAAATTGCCAAATCTTGTTTGCTAAAGTAGCTCTTATTTTCTAAAATAGCTCTAACATGGTTTAACCTAGATATGTAGAAAAATAAAATAAAATAAAAATTAATTAGCTATATGTTTGGTCTTGGCATACCTGAAATGATTATCATCTCCGTAGTTGGAATCGCCGTATTTGGTTCAAAGCGCATACCCGAACTCGGTAAAGCAGTCGGTCAGACCATTCGAGGTTTTAAGCGCGAACTTAACGCTGAATCTGAGCCACCCTCTGATATCTCTAAGTCTGATGTCTCTAAGACTGACGATAAAAACTAAATTTTAATTGAGGTCTAGGATGATCGACACAAACGACAATCGACCAATGAATTTTAAGCCAGATTCTGAGTTATCTGAGCCAGATTCTGACGAGTTAAGTAAAACTCAAATCACAATGCGGGTTCCGCAAAACTATCACAAAGAGCCAATCATTTCTCGTCTAGTCTCCGAACATGGTGTGACCGTAAATATTATTGCGGCAATCTTAGGAGAAAATGCCAAAGAAGATGGCTGGTTTAATTTAGAGCTAGAAGGTACGAGCCATCAAATCCAAAGTGCTTTAGTGTATTTGGAGGAGCTAGATTTAGAGGTTTGGGATAAGAGTAATAATAGTGATGACGCTTGGTAGATCGCGCTTGGTAATAGATTAAGTCAGAGATAAAATTCAAAAATTAGACTTGAGTAAAAAATTGGGATTAAGTAAAAATTTAAAGAATATCGCATTAGTTTTCTCTTTAACTTTTTTAGCGGCGATCGCTTCAGCTTTATTTATATTTCCAACTACTTCTCAAAATTCTCCAAATAATTCTCAAAAACTCTACGTTGCCTATCCTTCATCTAAACATCAAACCGAAAGCGATCGCATATTTTTGATTGGTACGGCACCTACTTCTGGGGATGTTTTTGTAAATGGGAATCCAATTAAGCGTTCAAAGTTTGGACATTTTGCTCCTACTTTCCCCCTAGAGTTAGGGATTAATAATTTTAAGCTCTCATATAATAACCAGTCTAAAAGCCAGAATAAAAGCCAGAATCTCAATCTAGTTATTAACCGATTAAGTCCTACCCAGCCGCCCGAAAATTTGGGATTTATCAATCAATCATTAATTCCTACCGTTAATGTCTCCCGACCACCCGCAGAAGATGTTTGCTTTGAGGCGATCGCTACTCCAAATGCTTTAGTCATAGTTAAGTTAGGCAATTTAACTATTCCTCTGTCTGTAAATAATCAATTCCAGCTACCACTTAATTCGGCAATTCTCACTGGCAATAACTCACCCTATTCCAGTTCTAAAGGTTCGTATCGGGGATGTACCAAGTTTTCTGAATCTGGAGAGTTAGGTCAACCTGAATATATAGTTGCTCTGGACGATCGCAGTATTTCCCAAAAAGCTAACGGTAATGTGACCATTACTTCTCCTCAAAAAATTGAGCTTGCTAAAGTAATTGTAGAATCTGGTATTGCCCGTACAGGAGCGGGATCGGACTTTTCTCGACTTACGCCACTGCCCAAAGGAACTGTAGATCGAATTACAGCTAAAGCAGGTGATTGGGTCAGACTCAGCTATGGGGGTTGGATCGAGGCGAAATCCTTACAGATTAATAGCTCTAATTCGGTGCCCACCTCTATTGTGCGTAGTTTCAAAACTCAAAAAATTCGAGGATGGACGGAATTAGTAATCCCTTTGCAAGTCCCCGTACCAATTAGCATCAGTCAAGGCGATCGCACTTTTACCCTAACTTTACATAATGTCACGGCTCAAACCGATACAAATTTAGTTAATGACGATCCAATTATCAGCCGCATTGATTGGCAACAAGAAGATCCCAACAAAGTCGAGTACACGATTAATCTTAAATCTAGCCAACAATGGGGTTATAAATATCGATATGAAGGGACAAATTTAGTTTTATCGCTGCGACACCCGCCCGATCTCAATAAACAAGCTAATACTGGTAAAAATTCTCTAAAAAATCTCACGATTCTCCTAGATGCAGGGCATGGAAGCAAAGAAGACTTAGGTGCGAGAGGAGCTACAGGCTATCCTGAAAAAGATGTAACTTTGATTGTGAGCAAGCTTTTACAAAAAGAATTAATTAAGCAAGGTGCAAAGGTAATCATGACCCGTAATGGTGA
>Ga0163154_10007254_pt1 | contig 13284 bp, 8 predicted proteins | sample OliLakLV19MP9P1_FD_148649 | JGI IMG/M metagenome (GOLD analysis project Ga0163154, IMG submission 148649) | Freshwater microbial mat bacterial communities from Lake Vanda, McMurdo Dry Valleys, Antarctica - Oligotrophic Lake LV.19.MP9.P1 | ecosystem: Environmental > Aquatic > Freshwater > Lake >... | reverse complement strand
CGAGAGACACAGCGCGAAATGGGCTATGAGTACGCTAAATACGTCTCGCCTATTCACGAGGGCGACATTGACCATAGACTATATTTCGAAGCATTGCGGAACGTCGGCTATGACCGCGACCTCTGCCTCGAAGACGAATCGCTCGACAGATATTCGCTCGAACAACGCCAAGTCAACTTACGCGATGCCGCCGCCTTTTTCCAAAAGCAGATTGAGGCGACTGCAAACTGAAAATATGTGTTTTTTTTGACGATAATGTTCGTTGTGGCATGACTTTTGCATATTATGGTGACAGCATTATATGAGTAACTCACGTTACGCACCGGAGGTTTACAACCCCCGTCTGGAAAAAACAAGCGTCTTTCAGACTCACCATTCCCTGTATGGACTCCCCTCTCCTCCGAACTTGTTCGGGTATCAGGAGAGGGGTTGGGGGTGAGGTAAAGACGCTTGTACTTTGGGGTTCCGGGTACTTTCAGTACCCGCTGCGTAACGTGAGTGAGTAACAGTTCAGGGTTGTTGTAGTCAACTGCCCAAACTGCTCTCTGCCCTTCTCCTTCGAGAGTGGAGCAGAGAGCCGCAAGGCGTTTTTGAGCGAAAATTCCGACGACCCTGAACTGTTACCCATGTTCTTTTTGGAATGGGGTCTCGTGAAAGATTCCTCAGCCTGTCTGCACGGAGAGTTGCGGCAGCGTTTCTATCGCCGACTTGCGCGATGCGATGGTGTAAATCAGCACTCCAAAAACGGCTTTGGAGACGATATCGCAGATGGTGTAACCGACCTGTACCGCCGTGGTCGCCGCGCCTCCGGTGAAACCGATCATCGGAAATACGAACACGATAGGATAGAAGCACCAAGAAATGATCGTGAGCCAACGCGCCTGATTGATCAGACCGCGTACGGCTTCGGGCTGGCTGTCGAGCGACTTTTTGAGACCTACGAACAGCTCAAAGACGATGATCAGGAAGGGGATCATGGCAAGGCCCCACCATAACCAGCGCGTCCCGCTCACGGCGGAAATCTCGCCGGGATAGCCGAGAATTATCATGAGAGCCGCCAGTACGCCAAGGCGCGTCGCCCTTGAGGTTGTTTCGACGGGCGACAGGCGCATCACGAGGATAAGCTCAATGAGAAGCAAGGGAACAGTGAGCAGCCAGTCCACATAACGATAAACGTCATTGAACTTCGAGTCGCTTGCCGTCACGGCCTGATTACTAACGGTGAAGGCTCCTTCCCAACTGTTGAGTATGCGGAAGTAGTGATAACCGGCAATCAGCGTTACAAGACCGGTTATCGTGATCGCGTTTCGATAAGCGGGTGCTACTTGAGAGCGTCCCAAGAAGAAGTATACGGTTGCCGCAAACATAACGGCAATCGTGAAAGAGAAGGCGTTTTGTACGAGAGAGTACTGGCCGTACGTCAAACTATCCATATTATGGTTCCTTTTCGCCATGCTGACCGAGCCGTGAGCGACCCGTCTGTGAGGCTTCGCTAACCGTCCTGCGGACGGAAACGCTTGTTTTCGCAAATCTTCGGAATGATTCTGTGCTATCGCTCAGTCTCCGAAAACCCGATGCGAAAGAGATGTAGTATGGACCCTATGCCGCAGAGGGGATTTAGGTGTCCATAGAGGGCGCCGGGAAATATCACTGGGGGATTCCGCGACATTCACTCATTCCCTGATAAAAGCCGCCCTGCGCGCCAATGAGATATTTTTTGATTGGACGTCCTGCCACCACCGCTCCGGTAGGCGTGAGGTTCATTTGCGGTACGGTAGTTTTGGTGTCCATGGCTGTAATAGCTTTCGCGTGTCCATCCACGAAATTTGCGGTGAATGTCTCGTTGTGTCGCGCTTGGATTATCAGGGATTGGCCCCCATCCGCCCCTTGAGTCACATTGGCGTCATAGGTCATGATCGTTTCCGCAGCCCGCTGTACACTTGCTAGGGTTGGCGGCGCAACAAAAGGATAGCCGGGGAAACCGTTGGTGACGAAGAGAGCAAGGTTTGCGCCATAGGAGCTATATATGGGCGTATTCGGGGCGGGATAACCAACGAGGTCCGCCAGTTTCATTGCTTGCGGGTCAGAAGGGCAGACCGCGACATCCTTGTTTTTAACGTAGGGATCAATCTCAAGAAAGTAGGTGACGACCCCTACCGCAGTCGGATAAATGGACATGGGCATCGTTTCATCGTAATCCGATGTATACATCAGGATCGCGGTGGCATACTGTTTGTTGTTCGAGAGGCAGCTGGTCTGGCGGGCTTTTTCTCGCGCCTGGGCGAAAACTGGAAAAAGAATAGAGGCGAGGATCGAAATAATGGCGATTACAACCAGTAGTTCTATCAGGGTGAATCCCGCCTTATCACTTTGGGTACTCATGGCATACTTCCTCTTCATTGAGAAGTTAACAGGAATAATTCTATCTGTAATCTCAAATTATAATGAAGGCATACGTTTTGAACTTGCTATACCTTGCTCAATATTACGAAGACAAAGAAAGAAAGGTTTCCCGCTACTTTATTCAAATCACGGGGCAGTGTAATGTGTACCCTACTTTTTAGTCCACTCGGAAAGTTAGGGACTCGCGATAAAATAAATCTTCCCGTCCGCGAAGGCGGACTTCGCGCCTTTGTAGCAGTGACTTTAGTTGCCCGATGAGAGTGGAAGAATTATTTTTTCGTAAATCCCTTAGTCTCCAGTGGTTTGTGACAGGTTGTTCAGCCAGTCTCGTTTGTACTCTTCGGGCGTTTTGCCGCCCAACGATTGATGAGGTCGCTCTTCATTAGACCTCTTGCAAGTTACTCCCACAACCCTGAACTGTTACCTTGCAAGAGTCCAGCAGAATAAATGTCTGCGTGCAGGTCTCGTTCCGCCGTGCCGTGCTTCGCACTCGATAGGGAGAGGGAATTTCGTCCGTAGGACGTCTGTTTTTGAGTCGGGTACGTGATTTCTACCCGACTCTTGCAAGAGGTCTATTATCAGCAGACTTGTGGCTATCAGCCAAACGATTTGCCCGAAGCGACGCGGCTCTATCCGCGCCTTGTGACACTGCCGCTTTATCCCAAAATGACGGAAAGTGATGTCGAGCGCGTCATTGAAACCGTGACCGCATTGATCGCTGACAAGAGGTTTTAGGTTTTAGGACAATCCTCAAGAGAGAGGCGACGGTCAAGCGGGAGTTTTCAACCCCCGACAATAGGCGTTCCGCTCCGTCATGTATTGGCAGGATGCACCCACGGGCGGCGATATGGGCGTTTGAGAAGGCGGTTGGCTTCCCCGTCGTTGGCGATCTGCTGTTTTTCGGCGTCCCAAACCAAAGTGCGGTTGAGTTGAAGGGAGAGGTTCGCCAAGATGCAGCTTGCCGACGAGATATAGCCCTCTTCGATGTCGGCAACGGGACGCCCCCGCGTTTCGATGGCACGCAGCAAATCCTTCATGTGGTAACGAATGGCAGGGGCGACGTGCCGCTCCAAGTCTTTTTCGGTTTTGTCTTCGGGGAACTGTTCCAGTTCATAGGTTACATCTTTGTGGATCGGCTTGCCCTTATTGGGAATATAATCGTAACTCATGACGCTGACTTTGAGCGTGCCTTTGTCGCCGTAGAAGGTCGCGCCCCACGGATAATCGGGATCGTTGGGTTCACCCCAAGAGCGGTGCTGCCAGAGAACCTGCGTCTCGCCATAATCGAAGGTCGCGGTCTGTGTATCCGTGATATTCGCCTTGCTGTCCTTGTCCACAAAAATTCCGCCTGTCGAAGTGATGCGTTTTGCCCAGCCGAGGTTCATCATCCAGCGCACGGTGTCGAGCATATGAACGCACATATCGCCCACTATCCCGTTACCATACTCCATAAACGCCCGCCAGCCGCGAGGGTGCGCCAGAGAATTGTAAGGGCGAAGCGGTGCCGGACCTGTCCACATTTCCCAATCGAGATATTCAGGCGGCGGCATATCGGGAGGGTTCGCCGACGTTCGCATATGGTAATAGCAATAGGTTTCAACCAGTCCGATTTTGCCCAGTTTGCCTTCCTGAACAATGTTGCGGGCTTCGACAAGATGAGGAGTGCTGCGGCGTTGGGTTCCGATTTGGACGACGCGCTTGTGTTTGCGGGCGGCGGCGAGCATCGCTTTGCCCTCCGCAACGTCCACACTGATCGGTTTTTGACAATATAAATCGGCTCCCGCCGCAATCGCCGCAATCGCATGAAGCGCGTGCCAGTGATCGGGCGTCCCGATAAGGACGATGTCGAGGTCTTTTTCTTTGAGCATCTCCCGATAATCGGCATAAGTGCGCGGCTTTTTGTGGGACGCTTGACGCTGTGCGATCAGATCGGCAGCTTCGGACAGCATCCGCTTGTCCACGTCACAGATTGAAACCACTTCGACGGGCGCGACCTGAATCAACCGAAACAGATCGCACTTGCCATACCATCCGCTCCCGATCAAGCCCACGCGGGGCTTTTTCTCCTGAAATTCGGGTTCGATTCCGTGTGTTCCTGCCAGTGTCAATCCTGCCGCTCCCTGCAAAAATTCTCTGCGATCCATGTGCCTCTCCTCTGCCGAAGTGTCGGCTCGCGCTTCTCTTCTGCCCTCAAGTATACCGATTTTTGCTTAACTCTTCACACTATCGTCAATGGGTCGTTATGCAATGCGGTTTACCCCATCAGTCCCAGCGAAATGAATTGTTCCTGTCTCCTTCTCATTGCTGGCACGTTGCTCTGGATGGAGGGTGTCCGAGTTGGATTCCATTGACGGTTGGCTTGGCAGGTGCTTACCCTTCCCAACGCATCCCTGCCCGGTTTGTTCCCACTCATTGCTTTATCCGGCAGCCCCCCTCAAACCGTGTTCCAATCGCAACGGCTCAAATCGCCTTGCCCTGTTTCGTGCGGTGCTGTCTGCTGAGGGGCTGAGCGTAATGGGCGTCAAGGCGGAGGCGTGCCATGAAAAAGCCTCCTTTTTGGGAAGTGGGAGTATAATAGACCTCTTGCAAGAGTCCAGCGAAATGAATTGTTACTGTCCAAATCTCGTTGCTGAGATTTTGCCGGGTGTGCGGGCATTGAAAATACCCGGCACCGTGTCCTGCGGACAAGCACCCTTCGGATGCGTTGCTCTTGCGCGAGAATTCCGCGTCCGAAGGACGCTTGGCGGAACGCCATTTCAGACGGGGGTTTAAAACCCCCGCGCTGGCGAATGTACGGAGTTTAAGCGATTTCTCTATCAAGAACCGTCACTTTCAGTCTTTTGCCGGAGAGTGTTCGGGTTTTGACGCGCAGGACAGTCGGTGTCATTGTGTTTTCCTTTCCACGATGTTCAGAGCGAGTCATCGAAAGCAGCAACCCGTCGCTCGAACTTTTCCAACTCGGTTTGGAGAAAGGCGTAGAGTTCCGGGTCAGTCTCTTTGGCTTCGGCGAGTGCGGTATAGAGAATTTCGTAGCCTTCGATCAGACAGCCTTCTGTCACGAATTTTCGCGCCCTCGCCCCTATTTTAAAGGCGATCATCTGCCGGGTAGGAATAGGGGCGCGTGGCATGGCTTATTCGTCCTCGTTGTCATCGCGTTCAGGCGGGGCGAACTCCGCGTCTCCTGCCGTCTCGTTGTCATCTTCGCTGTCATCACCGAGGTCGTCGGTTCCATCGGCACGTTTTTTGCCGCGCCCGCGTCCGCCTCGCCGTCGCCGTCGCTTCGCCGCGCCGGTGATGTCGGTCTCCAGCAATCCCGCCAACGCCGACGAAACGCCCGCCGTGATGAGACTGGGAGTGACGACAAATTCCGGCAGGGGACTGTCGCCCTCCGACATCGGCGGCAATTCATCGGCGAAGTCGCTCAGGCTCATATTCAGCACGGCTTCGAGTGTTTTGAGGTCTTCGCGCTTTGCATCATCGGGAGCCATCGTCATGGGTTCCGGCTCCGGTTCGACGGGAATAGGAACATCGCGCAAGGTCATGCGCGGCGTCTCTCGCGTTGTTCCATCGCTCTCGTCGCGTTTAAACAAAGAGAAATCAAACGCGAGTGTTTCGACATCTTCGCTCTCCTCCTGTCGCATCGTCGGAGGCTGCGAAAATGCGGCGGGAGGGGGACGGCGTTCAACGCGCTCTTCCGGCAGTGGGCGTCGGCGTTGTTCCGGCTGGTTGACACTGACAAGCCCCAAGGCAGCCAACTGCTCTCGTGATCCATACGCGAACTGCCGCGTGCTGCCGGCGCGTTGGAACCAGCGATACTCCCTGCCGTTTTCCAGAACCATACGATTCTCAGTGAGGTCATAGAGGAAAAAGTTCTTGGGCAGGTTCAATGTGCGCTGTCCTTCGCGCCCGGCATGGATCGTCACAAAACCATTGCCGATCAGCGCGACATCGTCGCCGCGCGGTGTCCAAATCGGCACATTGGCATAGCGACATATCCCGCGCAGCAACTCCAGCGGCAGGACAGGTTCGCCGATAAATACCGATTTCCATGTGCCGCAATTCTTGACCGCCACCGAAGTCATGCCAGAGCCGATATACTCGCCAAGTGCCGTCGCTTCGTCGTCGTCCACATAAAACGAGGGATTGAGGCGTTCGCGGCTGCCGAGTTCGCGTCCGGGTAACGACTGGGTCAGCGGGTGGCTCTGTTCAATAAAGCGCGTCCCGATTTCGGCGTTCCACTCCTGCGGGCGAAGGGTAATACCGATGGCTGCCGTCGCGCCTTCTTCCATCACGCCGCCGAAAAACGGCGTCGCATCGCAGGTTCCGGGCGCGTACAAAAATGCCAGCGTTTTATTGCCGTTTTGGAGTTTGTCCTTGATGGCGGTACGAACATCTGTAGGCAAGCGGTACGGCGTCAGGAACAGATACAGTTTGGCATCGGTCGGAAACGCTTCATGCAGCACATCGGTTTGCAGATGAAGGGCGTAGGAGATTCCTGCACGCTGCAAGGTATTGCGAACCTCGGCGGTGAGTCGGCGGAAAAACGGCTCGCCGCGCTGCAAATGGAGCAGACTGCGCTCGTCAATGAGGGCGATTACGTCGGGCGTACGAAGCGGTGAGTCGCTGCCCATGACGTTATCATAGCGGGCAGTAAACGTATCAATTGCGTTCCAAAGTCCTTCATCGTCGAGCCAGCCTTCGCCCCACAAATCCATAAACCCGATGCCGGAGCGATTGGCGAACGCTCGCCCAATGGCGCGACCATGCGCCTGTTCCGTCAAAAAGCGGTCAGTGAGGCGCGGATTATAATCTTGATCGTCGGCATGGATCGGCGCGAGATAGGTTTTGGTATCGTCTTCGGACAGCCACAGCTTGCCATGCAATTGCAGCGAGTCGGTGGGTGCGGGCAGAGACGCCGCGCCACCGGGCTTGCGATCACGATACGACGGCGGACCAGTCAGCAGATCGATGGCGGGCGACTCAAGGACTTTGGACAGAGCAAGATGCCCGCTAAAGCCATGCCCGAATTCCAGTGTATAGCCGTAGCACGCTGATACCAACGCCTGTCTGCCCGTCGCTTCTTTCACGACTTTGGCAAGTCGGATCAGGCGGTTTGCGGTGGTTTCCGAGGTGAATTCCTGAAAGTCTACGGTGTTGCGCTGGCGGCGCATCTCATAAAACGCTTGCTGCGGGTTGGGCTTCGCAATCGGCGCGGGGATGTCGGCGGTATGGAACTGCACCTCGCCGTTGTACCATGCCGCTCGTAGTCGAACCATGTCGTCCTTGTATTTGACGCGCAACCAATCGCGGAAGGCATCACGGTTCGCATTGCTGCGGTCATAACCGAGGTCGGCGGGCTGAAACCATTCGCCGCGCTCCAAATGATAACCGAAGACGCGCCGTCCCCACTCCTGCCCCTGAATGTGCGAAATGAGCATTTCGAGCGAGCGTTCGGCTTCGCTCCAGAAGCGTTCACTGGTGAAGGCGGGGTCGCCGGTTGTGCCATCGGCATAGGCGGCAAACTCGGTCGGATATTCGCGCTTCCAGCCCTTCGCCGGATAGAACTGCACGCGGGGCATGACAAAGCCGTTCGGGTCGGCTTCGAGGATCGCTTTGAGGCGAATGTCGATCTCATCGAGAGCGTGACTGGCTTCGGTAAGCGGGCAGGGCAGATCAACAAGCGTGGAATGGAGATGGACGTTCGCCTTTGCCGCCCTTCGCACTTCGGACAGAACTTTGGCGCGGTTGTCATCGCCTTCCATGTTGCCAAAAAAGAACACAGGCGGATACGGTTTGCCGTTGATATGGATTTGTGGAACCCCGCCGCGCCGCAGGAGATGTGCGCCGATGCTGATGTCTACAGGCTCCTCTTCGGGTTCGACAAAGGGGGCTTCTTGTTCCGCTTCGGCAAGGGAAACGAGAGAATCGGCTTCAACGTCGGGACGGTCAGGGGTATTGCCGCGCCGTGCGCGTCCGCCGCGTCGGTTGCGTCGCCGTGAGGAGCGTCGCTCGTCGGTTTCGGCTGTCTCGGTTTGCTCCGTCGCTGCTGCTTCGTCTTGTGTGTCCGGGCTGACTTCGACGGGAGCCGCAATCGGTTCCGGCGTCGCTTTGGTACGGCGCGAGCGTCGGGCGGGCGTTTTCGCTTCGGGAGATAATGTTTTGGGTTCCGCCTGTTCGCTTGTTGGGGCGGGCGGAATCTCGACAATGAGCGTTTCCGGTTCAGCCGCTTTTTGGCGTGTGCGGGGCATACGTTGACGCGGCACAGGTTTCTTTTCAACGATAGGTGCGGCTTCAATCGGGGCAGGTGTTACCGCGACTGTCTGCGTGTCAACGGTTTCCTCCGCTTTTGGACGGCGCGTGCGGCGTTTGGGCGCGGTTTCCGGCACGTCGGCAGGAACCGAAACAGGCTCGCTCTCTGAGACCGTTGTCTCCTCGTTGGGCTGTTTCCGTGTGCGGCGCAGAGATTTGGGCTTTGCGGTGGGCGTGTTTGCCTCTTGAGAGACAGACGGCGCAACACTCTCCGCCGGAGGTTCGGGTGCGGCGGGCTGCCCTGTTTCTTCGGCTGTAGAGGGTTTGCGGCGTGTGCGCGGGGCGCGAACCGGTTTCTCTTGGGCGGCGGCAATAACAACTTCTTCAGGGGCGGACGCTGCGGCATTCCCCGTACGGCGCGTGCGACGTGGGCGCGACGCGGCGGCGGGTGATGGCGCATCCGCTACGGACTCTTCCGCCTCGGCGGACGGTGCCGCTCCCTTGTTGGGGCGCACCGACTCGTCCGGCGGGAGTTCGTCGTAACTCATGCGATATTCTCCTATTAACTCTTAGAACGACCCGGATTTTTTGATAACGCAAAATTCATAAAGGCAAATTTTACAGGGTCACTGCTATTATACTCGCAGGGCGGCAATTCTACAACATTTTGCTTTTGATGGCACACAGAAATTGGTTTCCGGTTTGGTTTCCTCTGCGGTATCATAGAATTATCAGTCAGGCAAAAGGAGGCAGACGATGCTCACCAAAACACGGGCGACTATCGAAGACTTACATTTGCACAAATAACGGCACAGCAATAATTTGCTCCATTGAAGGCGGCTCCGACAGAGTAGGTGGATGCAAGGGGTGGAAATCCGAAACTACACTGCTTCTCCAGTGGTAGCAGCTTGGGTTAGTAGACTTTACACGCCCAACGTATCGCGCAGATAGTCGCGGCTGATGGAGATCGATTCGAGCGGCGTGAGATGGGTGCTGTCCTGCTCCACGACGAGAAACTCCGCGCCGACTTCGCGCACCGCGTCCATTACGGCAACCAGATCAACTTCGCCCCGCCCCAACTCCGTAAACTCTGGATGAGCCACGCCCTGCGAACTTTTGCGCCCGTCCTTGAAGTGGAAATACCCTGTGCGATCTTTGTATTTACGAATAAACGCCGCCGGGTCTTGGTCGGCATAGTACAGCCAGAACACATCGAGATTGAACTTCACATATCGCGGATCGGTCTCCTGCGCCAAAATCTCCATGCCCGTCACGCCGCCCAGAGTGTCGAACTCCCAAGCGTGATTGTGGTAGTTGAGTGACAAACCGGCATCGGACAGACGTTTGCCCGCCTCATTGAACACCGCAGACGACTGACGATAGCCTTCCGCCGTTTTGCTGTCCGCGACGCCCGAACACATCAAATGCCGCAGTCCGATGGCTTGGGCGTATTGGATATGCGTGTCCAATTTTGTGGTGTCGGCAAACTCGCCATACCCGAAATGCGCCCCGACTGGCACAAGCCCCGTTTCATCGAGCAGGCGGCGTGTCGTCTCTTCGCCCTGCGAGGCAAACAAATTTCCTGCCTCGAATCCGGCATATCCGGCAGCGGCGACCTCACGCAGAACGCCCGCAAAATCGCTTCGGTTGCGCTCTCCAAAAACAATCAGTTGAACGGCAATCACAGGAGTAGACATCTTGTTTCCTCTTGCCTCACCCCGATCCTCTCTTCTCAAGAGAGAAGATTTCGGTTTGTTCCCTGTCCCAAGTTTGGGAGAGGGTTAGGGTGAGGGCGTACACTATCGTGTTTCTTCTAAAACGGCGTGCAAGGTCGGAACCAGCTGCTTTTTGCGCGACACCATATCTTCGAGATCATACTCATGGTCGCCGACGCGATTGAACGGCAGCGCGGTGAGTATCCAATTGTCGCCCTGCGCCAGCAGATGACTGCGCCCCGTCACAATGTCGGTGATCATCAAACCGACTAGTGACAAACCTTCCTGCTGACGGCGGGCATTAAGAGCCGCCAGCAACGCTTGGTGCTGATCAGGCAATTCTTGGAAACCCGTCACTTCTATCTGCCCGATGCTGACGGGATTGCCGCCCATGTGATAAGTCTTGCGGTCGGAATCCAAAATCTCATCGGCACTCCGCATACTCAGACCCGGCGACGCTCGCAGCAATTCTTCACCATACGTGAACATCGAGACGTTTGCCAATTCCGCAAGCCACTTGGCGATCTCCTGATCACGCTCCGTGGTTGTAGGTGATCGGAACACCAAGGTATCGGAGAGAATTCCCGACAGCAGCATTCCGGCGATAGGCGGCGGCGGCACAAGATTGGCTTTGCGGCAATGTTCCGCGACCAAAGTACTGGTACTGCCAACGGGTTCGATGACGAAGGGAATTGGCATAGCGGTTGCGGCGTTGCCAAGCCGGTGATGATCCAGTACGCCGACGATCTCTGCCTCTTCCGCATCGGTGACGGCTTGACTGAGTTCGTTGTGGTCAACCAAAATCAGGCGGGCGCGGGGCGGATCAAGGACGCGGCGGCGCGTCGCCACGCCGAGATAAATGCCCTCTTCCGTGACGATCACAAAGTCATCGGTTTCGGAGCGCAGGATCATATTGCGGTGATCGCTGATCCGCTCGCGTTCCGAGAAGGTAAGGGCTTCCTCGGCGACATTCTGCACAGGCTGAAGTAGCATGACCGTCATGTTGACCGGAGCGGTATAGGCGCGTGCTAATGCCAGCGAGGTCACAATTCCGACGGGCTTGCCTGTCTCGCCGACAATGGGAATGACGCGATCTCCTTCCGCGACACGCAGCATAGCGGCAGGAAGCGGGTCGGTGGGTTTGACGGTGGGCTGAGAAATTGCGGCGTGATGGAACGTCGGAGCGACTCCGGCAAGCAGACGCGGGGCAGTCGCCTCAAAGCGTTTCAGTGCAAATTGCGCCTGCTCATTGGGTTGTCCGCAGCGTGCGGCTTGGATATTGGCGTGTCCTGTCTCGGTGAGATACCACGCATAGCCGAGGGCGGAGGCGATAGCGTCGGTATCGGGGCGTTGATGCCCGATGACATAGGTGACATCGGGACTCCATGTCTCATATTTCTCTTTGGGGGCGGCAGCAGTCATGACTCTTCTTCCATAGGGGTAAACCCCGTTGCAAACGCAGCAAAATAAATCTCACAGACAGCGAACTGGAATGTTCACCTCTATTGTGGCGTAAAATAGGGCGGCTTGCAGAGAAAATCTTCGTGTTGGTCTCAACTTTGTGAAAACCGCGAACTGCGGTGTGTCTGCAAAGCGTTTCTTTGTACTGATTACTCACCTCTCGCAGCGGGTACTGAAAGTACCCGACAAAAAAGTACAAGCGTCTTTCAGACGCAAAACGCATAAGACCTCTTGCAAGGGTCGGGTAGAGATCACGTACCCGCCTCAAAAACAGACGTCCTACGGACGAAATTCTCTTGCCCTATCGAGTGCGAAGCACGGCACGGCGAAACGAGACCTGCACGAAGAATTTATTCTGCTGGACTCTTGCAAGAGGTCTAGTCTCTTCGGAAGAGTTTTCTTTGCGCGCCATACCGATATTGTACTTTACGCATCAGCGACTGTGTATAATGAAGAGCAAGACAAAATTTGAGTAGACCTCTTGCAAGAGTCCAGCGAAATGAATTTCTCGTGCAAGTCTCGTTGCTGAGGTTTTGCCGGGTGTGCGGGCATTGAAAATACCCGGCACCGTGTCCTGCGGACAAGCACCCTTCGGATGCGTTGCTCTTGCGCGAGAATTCCGCGTCCGAAGAGACTGTGTTGTCAAGGGTTGATTTTCACCCTCTTCTCGTTGAGAGCAAGGCGTCCAACTCGAACTGCAAACTTTCCAAAGCCGCGCTGCGTTCCAGAAGCGTTTCGCCTCGCTCGCTTTCCTGCCAGCCTTCGGAACTTCCATGTGATGTTATCGTCTACAGAGTAGACACCAACCTGTTTCGCCTCGCTCGCTTTCCTGCCAGCCTTCGGAACGGGCATCAGAGTAGGACTGCATCTTCGTCTGCGTGGTCATCAAGACAGCGCGGGCGTGTTCCATTAGAGACTGCCAGCGGCGTTGGCTCGGGAGAGTGGCAAGGGCGGGCGCGGCGGGAAAGCCCTTGTGCGGGTGTTCTTGTTCCCGTGCCTGTGCCTGACGCTGGCGAGAGGCGCGTTGGCGGTCTGCCGGGGTTTCAGAGCGTTTGGGGGTCGGCATGGTCTCTCTCCTGATGCGTCACGTTACGCTTCGGCGGTTGTCGTTGTCCCAACACGCTGCCATTTCGGGTCAAAGGCTTGCTGGTGTTTGAGAACGCCAGAGGCAAGCATCAGCAACTTTCGCATCGCGGCGGCAATGCGTTGTTTGGCACACAACCCTTTGGCACGGAGGCGTTCGCCTAAGGCTTGCACCAGCGGATTGTACCGCAAGGCAGTGATCGCCGGAAAGGAGAGTGCCTTTCTCAGCCGCGCACTGCCCCGCCGCGTAATGCGGGTCGGACGCTTGACCGAGATTCCCGACTGCTGCTGTTTGGGAGCCAGTCCCGCATAAGCGGCGAGGGCTTCGGCAGAGGCAAACAAATGCACATCGAGCATCTCTCCGAGCAGCCAC
>Ga0163154_10007251_pt1 | contig 13287 bp, 9 predicted proteins | sample OliLakLV19MP9P1_FD_148649 | JGI IMG/M metagenome (GOLD analysis project Ga0163154, IMG submission 148649) | Freshwater microbial mat bacterial communities from Lake Vanda, McMurdo Dry Valleys, Antarctica - Oligotrophic Lake LV.19.MP9.P1 | ecosystem: Environmental > Aquatic > Freshwater > Lake >... | reverse complement strand
GGGCGCTATTTTTCGCTCGCGGGTCCCGCCCTACGCCCGCTAGATCGCGCTGCCGCATGCTTGCCGGCCGGGATCTTGGGTGTCCGGTTTCACGTCTTTAAGCACACGGCTGATGTGTGCGTAGCGCTCGGCGTCATCGCCCCAAGGCAAAAATTCGATAACGGCGTTGCGAAGGAATTCTTCGATTTGCGCGATAGTCGTTTCATTCATGTTGATCACCATAGTTGGATGATCAACCCATCGAACCTACCCCGCTGAACCCACTTTCAGGCTCATACTTGGGTGGAATTGCATGGCGAGTTCAGGCTCATACCTCATTGGACAAGGCTAACACTCGCTCTTCAGCCACCATTCCGCACAATTCCCAGGCACGCAACCTCGGGTCGCTGAACTCCATGTCCCTCCCCGACGGCCTCTACGATCTCCTGCTCACCCAGCGCATCGAGGCCAATCTCGACCCCGATCGCGCCAATATCCAGCTACTCAAACACAGCGCCTCCGAACTACTCGCAGACGCCATCGCGCGCCAACTGGCGGGAATCCTCGACGACCTGCCCGGCGCCGACGACCCGGCCAAACTGAACCTTCAGCTCGAACTCGTCAACGCACTGCTGGTCACCCTGCGCCAGCGCCTGAAACCAGGCGAAGACGACAATGACAGCGCCGAGATCATCGACCTGATCGCCCAGCCGACGCGCGTGCTGAAGGCGATCCATCGCAACCGCCAGTTCCCAGCGCCGCCCGAAATTGGCCTGTCACTGCCGTGGCTGTTCACCGCCGGCAAGGGCTCGCCATCGCTGTTGCAGGAGATCCGCCGCGAACTTAGCAGCTGCGACTCGGTCGACATCCTGGTCAGCTTCATCACCGTCTCCGGCGTGCGCAAACTCGCCGATGTCCTGCAGCAGATCACCGCACTCGGTGCCAGCGGACAGAGCGCGACGCGACTGCGCATCCTCACCACCACCTACACCGGCGCCACCGAAGCCCGCGCCCTCGACGAGCTCGCGCGACTACCCGGTTGCGAAGTCCGCGTCTCTCTCGACGGCCGCCGCACCCGCCTGCACGCCAAAGCCTGGCTGTTCCACCGCAGATCAGGATTCGGCTCGGCCTATGTCGGCAGCGCAAATCTCTCCGGCGCAGCGCTGACGGGCGGGCTCGAATGGACCGTCAAGCTCACCCAGCGCGCGCAAGAGGCGCTGTTCGCTCGGGCCACCGCGCGCTTCGAAACGCTGTGGGAAGACAACGAGTTCCAGGCCTACGATCCGGCGAATCCCGAGCATCGGCAGGCGCTGGCGACCGCGCTCAAGACCGAGAGTTTCAGCTCCGCCGACTCAGGCGCCATTCCGAGCTTCTTCGATCTAAGTCCGAAGTCCTACCAGCAGGACATGCTCGAACAGTTGAACGCCGAGCGCGCGCATGGCCGCTGGCGCAATCTGGTCGTCGCCGCGACCGGCACCGGCAAGACCGTGGTCGCCGCATTCGACTATCGCAATACCTGTCATCGCGATGGCGGGCATCCAAAACTGTTATTCGTCGCGCATCGCGAAGAAATCCTGCGCCAGGCACTGCGCACCTATCGCGAGGTCCTGCGCGATCCCCAGTTCGGCGAATTGCTGACCGGCCGCCACGAGCCCGCGCGCTTCGATCATCTGTTCGCGACCATCGATGTCCTCGCCACCCGCGATCTGGTCGCCACCATCGGCGCCGATCACTGGCACACCGTCGTCATCGACGAATGCCACCGCCTCGCCGCGAACCGTTTCGATGCCTTCGCGACCGCCGTGCGCCCGCGCCTGTTGCTCGGCTTGACCGCAACGCCCGAACGCAGCGACGGCCAGCCGATCTCGCAGCATTTCGATGCGCGACCCGATGGCAGCCCGGCCGTGGAGTTGCGCCTCTGGCACGCGCTCGATTTGCAACTGCTCGCGCCGTTCGAGTACTACGCATGCGATGACGCGACCGATTTTTCCGACGTGCCTTGGGATCGCCCCGGCGAACGCGAGGCGGTGGACAACCTGATCACCGGCAACGACGTGCGCGCGCGCCTCGTAGTCAATGAATGGCGACGGCTGGCGTCGGATCCCGCCAAGTCGCGCGCACTGGTGTTCTGCGTCTCGGTCGCGCACGCCACGTTCATGACCGACTGGCTCAATCGCGCCGGCCTGCCAGCCGCATTGGTCGTCGGCAGCACCCCGGACGACGAGCGCCGCCACGCGCCGCAACTGCTCAACGAGGGAAAACTCTGCGCGCTGGTGACCGTCGATCTCTACAACGAGGGCATCGACTTGCCGCAAGTCGACACCCTGCTGCTCCTGCGCCCCACGCAGAGTCCCGTGCTCTTCCAACAACAAATCGGCCGCGGCCTGCGCCTGTGGCAAGGCAAGGAAAGCTGCCTCGTGCTGGATTTTGTCGGCCAGCACCGCGCCGACTTCCGCTTCGACCGCTTGCTGTCGAGCCTGACCGGCCTTTCCCGCCGCGCCCTGGTCGACAGCGTCGAAAACGGCTTCGGCAGCCTGCCGCCGGGCTGCCATATCCAGCTCCAACGACAAACCCGCGAGCAAGTACTGCAGAGCTTGCGACTGCTGACCAAGCAGAACTGGCGTCGATTGCAGACTGAGTTGCAAACCTACGCCGCACTTCGCGGTCGCGCCGCCATCAAGCTCGCCGATTTCATCCACGAGCAGTCGCTCGAACTTGAAGACATCTACCGCGACAACAGCCGCAGCGGCTGGACCGCGCTCAAACGCGACGCCGGATTGATGGTCAGCGAGCCCGGCCCCGAAGAGGACTACCTCAGCCGCCGCATGGCCTCGCTATTGCACATCGACGATCCCGTGCGCCTCGACCAGATGTCTCGAATCGCGCACGCAGATGCAGATCCGCGTTCTGCTGTGGTGAGTTCTGGCTCGCCGGAACGCTCTTCTCTTGATTTTATGCGTTCGGACTTGTCCGAACGCTCGGGCTTCGGTCTTGACCCTCACTCAGCCCTACTCACCCAAATGCTCGTCTACCAAATCGACGGCGGCCACGCCCAGCCCGCGAGCCACCACGCCTTCCTCGAACGCCTCACCCACCACGCCCCGATCGCCCAAGAACTCACCGAACTCTCCGGCGTCCTGCAAGCCCGCAGCACGCTTCCATTCACGCCGATTTCCGGCCTCGAAGACACGCCCCTGTGCCTCCACGCCGCCTACGGAATCCGCGAAATCCTCACTGCCGTCGGCTGGCTCACCGCCAACCAGCGCGCCCCCTTTCAGTCCGGCGTTCTACCCCTCAAAGCGCGCAAAACCGAACTCCTCTTCGTCACGCTCGACAAAAGCACCGGCTACCACGACCGTATCGCCTACCACGACTACGCCATCAGCCCCGATCGCTTCCACTGGCAAACACAGAACAGCGCGGGACCCGACACCCAGAGTGGGTGGCGCTACCTCGAAAGCGCCACCAACGGCTGGCAGTTTCAGCTTTTCGTCCGACCCAGCAAGGTCCACGCGTACTGCGCGTGCGGGCGCGTTATTCTCGAATCCGCGGAAGGCGATCGGCCGATCAACATCACGTGGCGGCTAGAGACATCATTGCCGGCTAGGATGTTTCGGGAATTTAGTGTGTTGCGAGGGGCTTAAGATGAATCGCTGTTGGCACACGTGCATCCAAGGCCCGAAGGGCTTCGCGACGACTCTGTAAGAGGGAATGCGTCCTTGGAGGTAACTCCGACGGAAAACTATGTTGTCTGTTGCGAAGCCTGTCAACCCATTTGTCGCTTTGTCTTGCTAAGGTAACACCCGGCTCACCCGGCACTTTTCACTGCGTCTCGATGCGTGCGCCGCGCCTTTCTCTGCGGCGAGGCTCGGCTGACGGGTCGGTCCTTCAAGCATCGGCGCCAATGGGTGGAGGATCGGATCCACGGACTGGCTGGCATCTTCGGCGTGTCGGTCTGGGGCTATGCGGTAATGAGCAATCACTTGCATGTGGTGGTGCAAACCTTGCCGGACGCCGGACGCCGGACGCCGGACGCCGGACGTGGTGGCGAGCTGGTCTGCTGATGCAGTCGCCCAGCGCTGGCTGCGGCTGTTTCCGCGTCAGGACCAGGATTCGGCGATGCGCGCCGAGGTGCTTGCTGGAAACGAGGAACGCATCAAGGATCTGCGAGAACGATTGTCCGACCTGCTCAAGCACTCGCAAGTTCGACGCGCCTTCCAAATTGGCTAGTTTTCTGCAGAAAAGGTTTATGCGTTGTCGGTCAGAGCCGATTGCCCGATCGGCCAACAAGGAGGATGCGTGCAAGGGGCGCTTCTGGGAGGGGTGAGGGGCGCGCTCAGGCGGCATGCCGCCTGCGCCGCCGAACGCCAGCGCTACTCGCGCTGGCAGGATCGGTTCAAGTGTCAGGTGTTGTTGGATCAAGCAGCGGTGCTGGCGGCCATGGCCTACGTCGATCTGAATCCGGTTCGGGCCAAACTCTGCGATACGCTGGAAGCCTAGAAACACACCAGCACCGGCCGCCAGACTATTTACAACTGGCAGCGTGGCGAGCCGATGGACCCGCGGCACGATGCGCGAATCCGCGCGCTCACCGGGGCGCTGCAACCGCACATCGAACTTCTGCAGCAACAGAGCGGACGGCCAGGACACCGATTGATCGACGGAGATCGGACCCTGTTAGACGCGCTGACGAGCGGCGCCGACACCGCCACTTGCGTCGATCAGCTTGTCAGCGTCCTGCGCGAGGACGACCAGCGTAGCCAGCTAGCAGCACGCCTCGCGGGGCGCCGCCCTGGTCGCGGCGCCGCTGACGTCGACACGCTCGGCTGATCGGCGCGACGCCGATGGCCAATCCGTGGCGCCAAGGTGACCTGATCGCGCCCATAGACGCGGAGGCGCTGGAACTGATCGATGCGATTGACAAGTACACGGCTCGAGTGGTGGTCATCAGCCACAGTTGCGACATCGCTTCCGGCGCCGATCTTGAACCGGAGGTTGAGGTCATTGTCGGGGCCGCCGTATCTGAAGCGGACGCGAAATATCGTAACGGGCACTCGATTCGCCAACTCAATCTGAAACGCGACAGCTCAGCCGGAATCGAATGGTCGCTACTCAGGATGGGTGACCGCAAGCTTGTTGACAAGCCCCGTCTGGCGGGTTTCCAGCCTTGGCCTGATGGTGCATTTTCTCAAGATCAGCGAGGCGTGCTGCGACGCTGGCTCGCGCAGCGCTATAGCCGAAGTGAGTTTCCAAACGCTTTCATCGATTGGCTGAAGGCCAGCGGTGTCGGAGATCGATTCGAGAAGTTGGCAAAGAAGTATTCGGATTCCCTGATTGGGATCTACTTTGATCTCGACGATGACACCGCGTATTGCTTGAGCGGGTGATCGAACATCGCCTTGGCCTCGGCGATGGCTTGCTTCAGCAACTCCCCGAACACTTTTTGCGCGTACGGATCGGTAGCCAGTTCCTGCTCGATGGTTTTGCGCACGCGGGTGCGAATGATGTCGGTCTCGTTACGCGTCTTGTCCTCGGACCAGGACTCGGGCTCCTCCGGTTGCCCGAGCCGGTGCACCTCGTACACGCCGTCGGGCTCGCGAACGGCCGTGCCGATGACCTGCTTGTCCACCAGGCGCCGGATCCGCACTACTGGATCCTGTCGCCGGACTGGCCGTCTAGTAACCCCGGCGGGTACCTGCTCTGGTTCCGGTCACGAATGGTGAGCCTGCAAAAGCGGCTCTTGGCGGAGGCGCAGATCGACCCGATTCCGGTCTACCGCAGCAAGAGTCCGCTGCCGCGGCCTGCCCTTGAACTCTTCTAAGCGATGCATCGGGCATTCAGCCCTCGCTTGGTGTGCATGCTTACCTGTGGGGCTGCGCCCCAGGCTGGGATGGTGGCGCGCCGTTGGCGCTGAAGCGGCGCGGATCGGGCTACCCTTCGGTATGCTGAGCCGGACCGAACTTAAGGAGCAAAGGCATGGGAATTTTCGATTTCATGAAATCCGCCGGTGAAAAGGTACTCGGCGCGGCGATCAGCGGCAATGCCGGCGCGCTGCTCAATCATCTGAAGGGCAAGGGCCTGATGACCTCCGACTTGCAGGTCGAATACGACCCGACGCTGGCCACGGTGAAAGTCAAAGGCAATGCCGCCAACCAAGCCGACAAAGAACGCTTGATCTTGGCGCTCGGCAATATCGAGGGCGTCGAGAAGGTAGAAGACGACTTACGCACGGCCAGCGCCGGTCGCGCCGCCACGTTTTATTCGGTCAAAAAGGGCGATACCCTGAGCGCGATCGCCAAAGCCCAATACGGCAAATCCAGCGCCTACGTGCAGATTTTTGAAGCCAACAAACCGCTGCTCAAAGACCCCGACAAGATTTATCCAGGGCAGGTTTTGCGCATACCGGTGCTGGATTAGAAAACGGCAGCGGGTGCGTAAAGGCGAGCGCAGCTAAGCCATCAATGGCATCGGTTTGCGCAATGGCTTTGAACCTAAAAATCTCAGTTGAGCGCTTCTCGATGTTGATCCGTCTGTGCCTGCCGCTGTTCCTGATATCCAATGTCGCGCTCGCCGATCCGCAATGGCAGCCCTTGGTCGATCCCTACAATCAGGTGTTCCCCAGCTTGGAGATCGCCACGGCGATGTTGGTGCTTGATCCGGCTGACGCGGATGACGCCGTCGTGGGCGATCAGCAGGGCTTGATCTATGTGGATTTAAGCGGCGCGCGTGCGGGTGCAGCGTTTGAGCTGATTATCCGGATTCCCGGTTTGGCGCCGGAAAGTCGATTAACCGGGCGCGTTCCGGCGGTTGAAGGCGCCGTGAGCCTAGCGCCGACCATCGGCTGGGATTATCAAGCCTTGGCGGCTATCAAACAGCCGCGGCCGACATCAGTAGAATTTGAACTGAAAGTCGACGGGCGCGATCTGGGCAAACGTACCCTACGCGTGCGGCTGCGTTCAATTAACGATGCCCTGTATTACATCGATGAAGAGAATGACGACGAAGATTTAGATTTCAATTGGTTATTCGCCGCGTACGTCAATGAAGATCATCCGGCCGTCGATTTAATTCTGAAAGAAGCGCTGGATAGCGGCGTGGTCGACAGTTTTAGCGGTTATCAAGCAGAAGATTCCGACGAAGTGCTGAAACAGGTGTATGCCATCTGGCATGTATTACAGCAACGTGGCATTCGTTATTCGTCGATCACCCGCACCGCCAATGAACACACTCATGTGATGAGTCAACACGTGCGCTTTATTGATGAGTCGTTGGCCATGACCCAAGCGAACTGTGTCGATGGCAGCGTGTTAATGGCCTCGGTACTGCGCAAAATTGATATCGCACCGTCATTAGTGCTGGTGCCGGGTCATATGTTTTTGGGCTTCGCACTCGACGAAGCGGGCACCGAGATGGCGTATTTAGAAACCACGATGCTCGGCGATGTCCCCAAAAAAGCCAAACGATTGGCCGCGCCAGGACGCGTTTCGCTAGGTGGGGATGTGGACGCATCCTTAGCCAGTTTCGAGGCGGCTATGGAAGAAGGGCAGCGCCAAATGGATGAGGCCGGCGCTGCCTTTACGGATGAAAACGACTTCGAACATCAGATCATCGACATCCAAGCCGCCCGCGAATATGGCGTTATGCCGATTACGCGCTAGCGCGGCGTCGACTGCGGTCACATCGTCATCCATGATCCGTTACTTCAATCGATGCGGTTCGTGCCTTGCGATATCCTACGCGCGCTCAGCAACTACGCGGCTCGCCCGAGGTGTGCAACTCCAAGTTTGCTGTGGTGATGCCGGTCATGACCCAACCAGGATTGGAGTCCTTGACTCCGTCATTGTTTGTGTCGGTTGTGTTCTGATAGGTCCAAGTGACGGTCAGCCTAGCCGAATAGTTGGTGCCGCCGGTGGACCCAAAACTGCAGACAGAATCTGTGGACGTCAGACCCAAACCGCCGGGATTGTGGTCGGGCGCGGGCGGCATGTTGTCCCAAGTAATCGGATTCTTCGCAGCATCGGAGTGCTGGGTCTTCGAGATGGTGCCAACAAACGACGCAAGCACTTCGCCTTCACCGGAGCGGAACTTATAGCGGACGCCGTCCGGCGAAATGTCCGCGAATTGCTTGTTTAGCCAATTGTAGATGCCGCTTCCCGGCTGGGAAAAGCCAGAGGATCTGCGCACCCTTGCGCACCCTAGTGGACTGACAGTGCTGGATCTTCGAAGCCGCTCGAAAAGATTGGAGTTTCCGGGATGATCCATTGAGCGTAATACTCGGAAGGCTGGCCGCCGACGGAATTGAAACCACCACCGACGTGCAGGATATCGCCGGTGATGGCGAAAGAGGCGACCCCGCCATCGGCGCCAACATCGCCCATACTGTGCCACGCGCCGGCGCTAAAGCGGGCAATATTGTTGGCGCTTACTGCCCCTGCGAGGCTAAATTCTCCGCCGACATAAAGCACGCCGTCGTGTTCGATCAGTGCACCGACCGTGTTTCGGATTGCGGCCTGCAGTCCGCTGCCCAGCGCATGCCAGTCGCTGCCGTCCCAGCTCGCGATGTAGTTGATCGGGAGTCCGCCGGCTTCAGTGAAGGCTCCACCGACATAGATGTCTGAGCCAGACGCCAGAATCGTTAGCACATAGTCGTTGGCCCCCTGATTGCCGGTCCCGGCCAGGGCGCTCCAGTTGGTGCCATCAAAACGCGCCATGTTTCGAGCAGACACTCCACCTGCTGAGGAAAATTGCCCCCCGACATAGAGGTAGCCGCCGACTGCCTCCAGGGCATACACGGCTTGGCCATTACCGACATTGCCCACGGACATGGGAATCCAGGACGTACCATTCCAGCGCGCAAGGTTGGCGGCAGACTGGCCGTCGGCAAGGGAAAAACGGCCGCCAGCGTAGAGTTCGCCGTTGAACATTTCGAGCGCGAAAACGGCGTCATTCGTACTGTAAAGCGTGCCGATGCCGCCCCCCAAAGGATGCCAGTTGACGCCATCCCATCGAGCCACTTTGTTGGCGATGGTGTTGCCAAAGCCGGGGAAATATCCGGCGACATACAGGTCATTGCCATCGCCAAGTAGGGTCAACACGCTTGTTGTGAGGCCTGTGTGCAGCCCGCTCCAGGAACCATTGCTTAGCCGGGCGAGGTTGTTCATCGGCCCGGCACCCGCTTCGGTGAACCCGCCGCAAAGAAATACGTCCTGACCGGCCGCAACTATTGCCCCGACCCCACCATTGACCCCGTTGGCAGCGCTCCTGGGCGATCCGAGTGCACTCCAGCCGTCGGCGTCCAGTTTGCCGATGTGATCGGCAGGAATGCCGCCCGCAAAGCGGTGAAATCCACCCACGTACAAGGAACCGTTGGCCGCCAGCAAGGAATCCACTCCGCCGCCTCCGATTTCGCTGGCAAAACTGCTCCAAGCCGAACCGTTCCAGCGCGCAAGATGGTAGGCCGGCATTCCGGCAGCCTGGGTGAAATAACCCCCAACCACGAGTTTCCCTTCGCTAATTTGCAGAGCCCTTACTTGGGTGTTGACGCCGCCGCTCCCGTTACCGTCGAGGCTGGACCAATTGGCGCCGTTCCAGCGTGCGATGTTGCGGGCTGGAAAGCCCCCGGCAAGGGTGAATTGGCCGCCCACATAGAGATCTGTCCCGTACATCGCGAGGGCATAGACGGATCCGTTGACGCCGTTGCTGCTACCACTGCCAAGAGTCGACCAGACCGTACCATTCCACCGCGTGACCCTGTTGGCCGCACCCCCGCCAACCGAAGAGAAGGAGCCACCGACGTAAATATCGCTCCCGATTGGCAGGATTGCACGCACGGCACCCGCAAAGCTCTGGGTTGCAGACCCCACGCTGCTCCAGGCACTCCCATCCCATCGCGCAAAGCCATAGGCGCTCGCGCCGCCGATGGATTCGAAGCTGCCTCCCGCATAGAGGTGCGTAGCTGTGGCCGCCAGCGCGTAGGTGGTCGTACCAATGCCGCTCAGGCCAAAGCCGCTCCAGTTGCTGCCATCCCAACGCGCCAAGTCGTGGGCAACATTTCCGCCGGCATGCGTGAACTCTCCGCCAGCAAACAGTTCACCATTGAACCAGGCCAGCGCGTAGATCCCTGCAAAGCTGGTGGGAACTGCAGTGATTCCGCTACCGGCGGCGCTCCAACTGTTGCTCACCGGATCAAAGATCGCGACATTGTTGGCGATCACGCCGCCGCAATTGGTGAACGCTCCGCCCACCGCAATGCGCCCGTCTGACGCTTGCGCCATCGCGATGACCCGACCATTGCAACCCTGAGTGATACCTGGGAACGGCAGCCAAGTTCCGCTGCCAAGCTGGGGCGTAGCCACTGCCGGGCCAGTCACTGCGGACAGCGACAGAAAGGCAATCAACAACAGCCAACGAGTGGCGGTGCGAAAAGGATAAAAGCACATCTTGGTATAATCTCGCTGCGGTTGGCGGGTAATCGGGCTGTTTATGGCCCATGAGATACGTCTTCGAGCCGTCTGTGGAACCCGAAATCCCCTATCGCCTATCACGCGACTGGTTCAGGGAATCTCTGGACGATCGGACAGCGCTTCAGGGCGCGTTAGCTGAGACCGTGACTTGCAACACCATCGGCTCCAACGCGTTGTTTGTTATTCTCGCACATATGATGTGAATTGTTACTCAGGCGCTTGGCGCGCATTCGCTTGAGCGATCTGCGCCCCTTCAGTCCATCCAAGCTCGCGTAGGAGCCTGCGAACCGCATTGATCGCGGAACCGACTGCGGTCACATCGTCATCAATGATCCCTAACTTCAATCGATGCGGTTCCTGCCTCACCGCATCCTGCGCGGGCTGCATGGCCATAGCGAATCGCAATTGACTTGGCGGCGCCTGTGGAACGGCGCCCGCGACGGGTCGACTACGCGGCGCTTACCTGGTGCATTTTCAGAACCGCAATACGCTGTCCATCGCCAGTCAAGGCGAGTTGCTGCTCAGCACCGACAGCGGCCATCTACAGCTGATCGCCCGGCTGCAGCGCGGGGACCATGTGGCCCGTGTGCTGGATCGCGAAGCGACAGCCACGCCGGTTGCCGCAGCGCGCGCGGCGATCGTCATCCGCAGCCAAGCTGGCACGAATAGCTGAACGCCGAGACCGGCTACAACGAAACCCGCGAATTCAGTGTCTGCCGGCAAACATCAGCCCGCACCTTTTACCATCGCGAGCACGCACGCATCCATGTGCGTTGCTGAACCAGCAAGACCGCCTTGATCTGATCTGCATGCGCGAGGCGTCTCAATGCCCGCCGGGCGTTCGACGGGCGACATGTCGCCCGAAATCGCGTCTCACTGACAACCCGCCCCTAGTGGCGTGGTCAACCTAGTCAAATCCATCCCGCCCGCAGCAAACCCGGGCTGCACGGAATCGTAATCCATTCTGAGCGTGTTGCAGCCGGCGCCAGAAATGCGGGCCACGCCCCAGGGTTCGCGGCGCACATTGGCGGGGTTGAACGCACTGCCAAAGCGCGTGCCGACCGGGCGCGTCAATGCGTCGAACAGCAGTTGATTGCCCACCGCGCGGCCCTCGCCAATCATCCACGCCGGTTCGCCGTCGGGGCGGAAGGTGAACCACACCAGGAATGCGCGGCCGTCGTCTTGCACTTGCAGGAATAAACCGCGACCCGATTTGTCTGGTTCAAACCAGGCGCCGCTGTAGGACACAAAAGGCGATACCACCGATGGAACGCTGTCGCTGGGGCAACGCGCGCCGCCTACCCGCGACAAACGTTGCAAGGGGCGCCGCGAGGAATCAAACGGCGCCTGCGCTTGTGTGCGCTGCTCGCCGGCGCCACAACTGCTCAGCGCCGCATCGAAGCGTCCCAAATTGACGTTGAGCAGCGCGCTGGGATCGAAAACCGGACCAAACCGGCCGTTGCGTCGGCCTTGGAAGTTGTCCACCACGATATTGTTGTCGATGACCCGTCCCACGCCGGTAAACCACGCCTGATCGGCGTTGCTGCCGGGCACTGGGAAGGTGAATGCGGTCACCGTGACCCGTCCGCCGCCCAAATTCTCCAGCAGATAGCCTTCGCCGGAGCGTGCTGGATCAAACCAAATGCCACTGATCGCCGCATCGATCGGCGCGCCTGGATCGTTGCGCGGTTTGACCGCATCGGCCAATGCACCGGGCACAAAGTTGGGGTCGTAGCGGCAGGCGCCCAAGGCTGGATTGGCCATGCGCTCGCGCTCGCACGCGGCCTGGATGGCGATTGCACTGGGTTTTGGTCCGCCATCCACCCAGCTCGCCAAGGCTTCAAAACCACCGAGCAATTCAGAATCGTTGTACCCGCAATGACTGGGATTGGCTTCCACTACAAAGGCTTGGCTCCATTGTTCGCCGCGTACCCGACCTTCCAAGGCGCGCGCGTGCTCGGCGACTACCAAACCATCTTTCGAGGTATGCGTGGTCAGCAGTTTGGCATTGCCGATCTGGCCCAAGGGCTGGAAATGGCGCTTGAGGTCTAGGCTGGCAAAGGCATCGGCATCGACACGTCGAATATCGCGCTGCACGATGGCGTCCGGATAGACCACGTTGCGCGTCGATATCGCCGGTCGCTCGGCGATTTTTAAAGGATCGCGATACAGATCGCCCAAGCCATAGGTGGCGTAGAACATGTTTTCTAGGAAAAACTCGGGGTCCACGCCGGTGGCGCGTTGGATGCGCTGAAATCTCTCGCGCATGCCACTGGTGGTCAGCCAACTGGGCAGTTTGTAACCGGTGCATTTGGCGATTCTTAGCGCCAATTCGCCGCCGCCACTCAACGACGCGTAATCATCGAGATCTTCCGCTTTAAGAATGTACGGAAAGGCGCTGTCGCCGCCCTGGATCTCACCCGCGGTGACGTTTTTGCACACCGCGTCGTAGGCCAGTCGGATATCCAGCGCCTGTTCCCACACTCGGCTGCCCGCCAAAGGCGCACAAATCGCGTACACGCCGACCACCGGTGCGCCCAGATCGGTCTGTTCGGCTTGTTGCACCGCGACCAGACCGCCGAGCGAACCGCCGCTGGTGATGATCGACCCCGGCGCGCCAAAACGCAGGCGGAAGGCTTCGACTAACTCGCGATGATCACGGGCCGTGCGGAACAGCGCCCAACCACTTTGGCTGTAGCTCGACGCGGCAATGGCATAACCCTTCGCCAGCATGCGCTGGCGCAAGGGCTGCGGACCCAAACTGGGCTCAGCACCGACCGGCTCAACGTTGTAACCATGATTGACCAACACCAAGCGCCCGCCCGGCCGCCAGCCATCCGGGATT
>Ga0163154_10007250_pt1 | contig 13290 bp, 10 predicted proteins | sample OliLakLV19MP9P1_FD_148649 | JGI IMG/M metagenome (GOLD analysis project Ga0163154, IMG submission 148649) | Freshwater microbial mat bacterial communities from Lake Vanda, McMurdo Dry Valleys, Antarctica - Oligotrophic Lake LV.19.MP9.P1 | ecosystem: Environmental > Aquatic > Freshwater > Lake >... | reverse complement strand
GGATCCGGAGCGGGAGCGACTGATCGAGATCGCCGTCATCGTCACCGGGCCCCATCTGGAGCCGCGCGTCGAAGGCCCGGTGCTGGTGATCCACCAAAGCGACGAATTGCTCGACCAGATGGACTCCTGGAACAAGGGCACCCACGGCAAGAGCGGCCTGATCGACAAGGTGCGCGCCTCCACCTTGACCGAGGCTCAGGCTGAGCAGCAGATCCTTGATTTTCTGGCCCGTTACCTGCCCAGGAACACGTCGCCGCTGTGCGGCAACACGATCAGCCAGGACCGCCGTTTCCTGGTCAACTACATGCCGCGGCTGGAGGCGTTTTTCCACTACCGCAACATTGACGTCAGTACCCTCAAGGAACTGGCCAAGCGCTGGCGCCCCCAACTGCACGCCGGGTTCAAGAAGCAGCAAAGCCATACCGCCCTGGCCGATGTGCAACGAGTCGATCGACGAGCTGTGTATTACCGCGAAACATTTCTGCGCATGATCGATTAGGTAGAAACCCGAGGCCGTGCCATAATCAGCGGCTTCGCTGCCAACTGGTGGCGTTTTGTGCATCTCCCCTCACACACCGGGCTCATCGTTTTAGAGCCCCTCAAGATTGCAACCACCCGGTTGCGGCCACCTAGTTTGGCACTGAGTTTCGTTTGATGGTTGATGTTTGTTTGACCATTGACGACACCACCGCACGCCGTGCGGCGTGCTCGTGTGAGATTGCCAATATGAACGACGCATTTGATGCGGTCGGCGCGACCGCGTCCGACCAGGATTTTTCCCATTCCCCCGCGAGCCCGGCCGCCGATGCGCCCATGGCCGAGTATTCCGAGCCCGCCGAGGTGCTGGTCGACGATGCAGCCGGCGTGAATTCCGACGCAGTGCAGGAGCCCAATGGATTCCAGAAGATGGGGCTGGCGCCCGAACTGCTGCAGGCCGTGCGCGACCTGGGATTCACCCAGCCGACGGTGGTGCAGGAGAAATGTATTCCGATGGCCATGCAGGATCTGTCCGACGCCACCAAGGGCGCGCGTTTCACCGACCTGATGGTCTCCAGCCAGACCGGCAGCGGCAAGACCGCGGCTTTCTTGCTGCCGGTGCTGCACACCTTGCTGGCGCAACGCGCTCAGGCCCAGGACCAGGAGCGCGCGGATTTCGACAAGGCTTGCGCGGACGCTGCCGCCCGTGGCGAGGCGCCACCCAAACGTCCCCGGCGCAAGGACCCGACCAGCAGTCGCAACTTCAAGGCCGCCACACCCGGCGCGCTGGTGTTGTGCCCGACGCGTGAACTCGCGCAACAGGTCGCGCAGGACGCGATTGAATTGGTCCGCCATTGCCGCGGCCTGCGTGTTGCGAATGTCGTCGGTGGCATGCCCTACCAGATGCAGATCGCCCGATTGCAAAATGCCGACCTCGTCGTCGCGACGCCTGGCCGGTTGCTCGATCTGCAGCGGTCGAATCAGATCAAGTTGGAGCAGGTGCAGTTTCTGGTCGTCGACGAGGCCGACCGCATGCTCGACCTCGGTTTCGCCGATGATCTGGCCGAGATCAACCAGCTGACGATCGAGCGCAAGCAAACGATGATGTTCAGCGCGACGCTGGCGCCGCGTATCCAGCAACTGGCCACACGCGTGATGCGGGAGCCGCAGCGGATGCAGATCGACTCACCGCAGGAAAAACACCAGAATATCAAGCAGGTGCTGTTCTGGGCCGACAACGCGTTTCACAAGCGCAAGTTGCTCGACCACTGGTTGCGTGACACGACGATCAATCAGGCCATCGTGTTTGCCAGCACACAGATCGAATGTGACGGCCTGGCCAACGACCTGCAGCAGGCCGGCTTCAGCGCCGTCGCCTTGCACGGCGCCTTGAACCAGGGCATCCGCAACCGGCGCTTGATGGCGCTGCGCGAGGGGCATGTGCAGATCCTGGTGGCCACCGACGTGGCAGCCCGTGGTCTCGACGTGCCCACTGTCACCCACGTGTTCAATTTCGGATTGCCGATGAAGGCCGAGGACTACACCCACCGTATCGGACGCACGGGCCGTGCCGGACGCGACGGCCTGGCCGTCACGATGGCCGAGTTCCGCGACCGTCGCAAGATCTTCGACATCGAGGCCTACACCCGCCAGCCGTTCAAGGCCGAGTCCATTCCGGGGCTGGAGCCGCAGCAGCGCATGCCGGAGTCTTCGCGCCCGCGTGCCAACTTCGGTGGCCGCGACAGCCGTGGCGGATTCAACGCGCCATCGCGCGACCGCAAATTCGGTGCTCCGGCGCGCGGCCGTGACGTTGGCGAATTTGCACCGCGCAACGACTTTGCACGCCGCAACGAGAGCGCGCCGCGCAGCGAACATGCACCGCGCAACGACAGTGCGCCACGCGGCGACTTTGCACCGCGCAAGCCTGCTTTCGGCAAGTCGGCACCGCAACGTCCGTCTTTCGGCCCATCCGGCAACAACGCCGGTGGCGCAGGTTTTGGCCCGCGTGACGCCGCACGCCGTCCGGCACGTCCGGCCAGGCCAGTGCGCGGCTGATTCGCAGCGGCAATAGCGGTGACGAGACCCTGCGGGTCGCAAGACCCGCAGGCGCTGTTGCCTTTGTGGTCAAGCGATGCAGCCTGTGCAGCAGGCACCTATCCAGAACGGTTGAGCGGCGCCGGGCCGCTCCCGAGGCGCTCAGCCCCGCAGTCCGGAGGACGCAGGGGGATTTCATTGGGCGGCAACGTCTGGGGCATTCCTCGGGCATTGATGCCTGGCCTGCCAAAGCGCTTACGGATCCTCAGCGCCCGTTGAAGTCGGGCTTGCGCTTGTCGGCAAACGCGAGCGCCGCCCCCTTGTGATCGTCGGTCTCGAAGGTGCGAATCATGTGGACCGCCTCGGCATCGAGCACGTCCGACAAGGACGCGCGCAGCGCCAGGTTCAGGTTGCGTTTCATGTAGCCCAGGGCCACGGTCGGCAAGGCAGCCAGTTCCTGCGCCCATTGCTGCGCGACTTGCGCCAGTTGCGCGGCCGGGGCGACCCGATCGACCAGGCCGATGCGCAGGGCCTCGTCGGCCAGCACGACCCGGCCGGTGAAGTACAACTCGCGTGCCCGGGACGCACCAACCAGATGGCTGAGGAAATAGCTGCCGCCGAAGTCGCCCGACAAGCCAAGTTTGGAGAACGCGGTAGTCATCTTGGCAACTTCCGAGGCCAGGCGCAGGTCGCAGGCCAACGCCAGTGAAAAGCCGGCGCCGGCCGCCGGGCCCGGCAGCACCGCCAGCGTCGGTTTTGGTATTTCATGCAGCAATCGAGACACTTCCGTGCGCAGGCGAAGATCGCTCACCCGCTGATCGAAGCCCGGCGGCGCGACCCCACCTGCCGCGGCCCGGGCGAAGCCCTTGACGTCCCCGCCGGAGCAAAAGGCCGCGCCGGCACCGGTGAGCACCACCAGCCGGATCGACGGGTCGGTGGCGTAACCGGTCAGGGCCGCGTGCATCGCATGGACCATCTCGCGCGTCATCGCGTTGCGCGATGCGGGTCGGTTCATCGTCAACGTGGCGATGCCGCTATCGACGCTGGCGAGCAGATCCTCGGTCATGGGTGTTCCGTGTGTTCGTCGCCAAGCATACCTTGCGTGAACGGGCGCATCTGACCGCTCGGCGACGGCGAACCAGTCGCTGCTCATCACCGGGGTTTCCGTTCGCGATCGCACAGACCTCGGAGCACCGGGGGTGGAAGCTCGGGTCCCGGCCCTGCCCGATTCCGCTGCATTGCGGCCCAACCAGGAAACTCCCTCAGGCCAGGGTGCGCACCGAGCGTTCCCGGTCCCATTGCCGCGTCTTCGCCGCCGCGAGGAACTCGGCAACCGCCGTGACAGCCATCACGCCCGCGCTGGGCCGGACGCCACTGGTTTGCAAAAGGTCCTGTCCCCCTGCATCGACGGCCAAGGCCTTGAGGTGGCCGTAGGCATCACGAACGAAGTCCACCGCGGCCGACTCGGCCGACAAATCCTTTGCAGCCTGCGCTGACAGCAGGATCGCGACCGCGTCGAACATCACCGACGGCGTGCCCGCGAGTTGTCCGTCAACGGCCAGTGAGGAACCATCGGCCAGCTTGACGCCGCCGACCTTGGGGGCGACGACCTTGACGCTGGCACCAGCCGCCAATGCCGCCTTCGTCAACACGGCGACAGCAGTGCCATCGGAGCCGTCGGCCACGAGAATGCCAACGCATCGCCCGACCAAGGTGTCCTTCATCTTGCCAATGATCTGCAAGGCTGCCGAAGGCGGCAGGTCTTGCACCGGTTGCGCGCATGCCGGAGCCGCCGGCAGGGATGGCAAGCCCAATCCATCCGCGACACGTTGCGCCAGACCACCGTCGACATGGCGCAGGTGACCCACCATGGCCTGCTTCACGTGCAGGTGCTCCACCTTGGACAGCTCGAACACCAGCGCCGAGGCGATGTGCGCCTGCTCGTGGCCGGTCTGGCTGCACCAGAACTGGCGCGCCTGGCTGTAGTGGTCGGCAAAACTCTCGGCCCGGATGCGTCCCTTGGTTCCGCTCTCAGCCACTGCAGCGGTGACAAAGCCGGTCTCGGCCGATTCGCGCGGTGAATCTGCGGCGAGCGAACTGGGTTCGTAGGCCACCCGCCCTGAAGGCTGCGCCATCTGCATGTGTCCGTCGCGCTGCTGGTGGCCAAACGGACATTTCGGCGCGTTGATCGGTAACTGGGCAAAATTGGGCGAACCCAGCCGCGAGAGCTGGGTGTCGAGATAGGAGAACAGGCGCCCCTGCAGCAGCGGGTCGTTCGAGAAGTCGATGCCCGGCACCAGATGCGAGGGACAGAACGCCACCTGCTCGGTTTCAGCGAAGAAGTTGTCGGGCCAGCGATCCAGCACAAGATGGCCGATCACGGTCAGCGGCACCAATTCCTCGGGAATCAGTTTGGTGGCGTCGAGGTGGTCAAAGGGGAAAGTGTCGGCCACTTCCTGCGTGAACAGCTGGACGGCGAATTCCCACTCGGCCGTGCCCCCTGCACTGAGCGCTTCGAACATATCGCGCCGGTGAAAGTCCGGGTCGGCGCCGGCGATCTTGACGGTCTCGTCCCAGATCGTCGATTGCAGGCCGAGCTTGGGCCGCCAGTGGAATTTGACGAAGGTCGATTTGCCGGCCTCATTGATAAGCCGGAAGCTGTGAATGCCGAAGCCCTCGATCATGCGCAGCGAGCGCGGCAGGGTGCGGTCCGACATGATCCACATCACCATGTGCATGGACTCGGGCGTCAGCGAGATGAAATCCCAGAAGGTGTCGTGCGCGGTGGCGGCCTGCGGGAACCCGCGATCGGGTTCCATTTTCACGGCGTGGATCAGGTCGGGGAACTTGATCGCGTCCTGGATGAAGAAAACCGGTATGTTGTTGCCCACCACATCCCAGTTGCCCTGCGAGGTGTAGAACTTGATCGAAAAGCCACGCACGTCGCGCGGCGTGTCGGCCGAGCCGGATCCGCCGGCCACGGTGGAGATGCGGCTGAATACCGGCGTCTTCACACCCACTTCGGTCAGGACCTTGGCGGTGGTGTATGCCTGCAGCGAATGCGTCAGCTCGAAGTACCCGTGCGCGCCCGTGCCGCGGGCGTGCACGATGCGTTCAGGGATGCGCTCGTGGTCGAAGTGGGTGATCTTCTCGCGCAGGATGAAGTCTTCGAGCAAGGCCGGGCCGCGCGCACCGACGCGCAACGAATTCTGGTTGTCGGGGACGATGAGACCCTGCTGCGTCGTGAGTGGCGCATGGGTGCCTTGCGCCTGTTCGTGCAACTCGCCGCCGCCTGACGAATGGTTGGCTTCGACCGCACGCGAACCCGGCTCGGAATCCGGTTTTGCCCTGGGTGTGGAGTTAACTTTTTTCATGCTCAATGTCCTTGAATTGATGCGGGGTCGCCAACCATTGGCCGTAAATACAGCAGCGAGGTTTGCACATGTGAGCGCCCCCAGCCCTGGTTTCGCCAGGCCCCCCGAGGGGTGCGAGGAAACTTGGGGCGGCGCGGCGTTTCGTCACCAGAATACGGCCGTGGTGGCTTCCCGTCGGTTAGACAGCGCACAGATGACTAACCTTTCAGATACCGACCGGCGCGCTGTTTGACCTGGTCATTTCCCCCGTGCACTGCAGGGTCGCCGACGCGCGACCGTCCGAGAGCGACGAAACGGGCGCGGTCAATCCTCGGGCAGGACCCACCGTTGCAGTTCCGGGTCTTGCGGAATCACGGCGGGCACCGGTCCTTCGTCCGGCTCGACCGGCAACAAGTCCGGCTCGTCCTCGGGATCGTTCTTGCCGGGGTGAAGGGGTTGGTTTAAATGTGTCTTGGTCATCACCGATCTCCATGGTCTTGCGGGTGGGGAAGAAGGGGTGCAGCGGCACAACCGTCTCATCAATGGGGGCTGACATAACGTCGCCAGGGTCCGGCCTGCTGGCTCAAGCGATCGGTGACGGCAGACAGCACATTGCGGTTCCATCCCATTCCGATGTGGCTGCTGTCGATTTCGATGTCGTGGACCAGCCTGGACCGTTCAGGATGGCAACAGGTTTGCCAGGCGACGACGCCGTCTGTCTTGCTGTAGATGGACGTGGTGCGAACGGGCGGCGGCGTGCGCAGGCGCAGACTCAATAAAGGATCGATATGGGTCGAGCTTGCGCTGAGCAGACGAAACAGCCAGCCGACATGGGTGTGGTCGGCATCGGCATTGAACGGCGTGCCGATCGTGATCACCTGCCCGATACGCGGCCCCATCAGCTTGGCGAGTTCGCGTGCGTAGATTCCACCCAGGCTCCATCCGATGAGGGTTGCCGGCTTGGCATGGGGTGCAAGCATGTCCGAGACCTGCAACTTCAGATTCGCCAACCAGTCGTCAAGGTCGCCCTGCGGGCCGGTATTGAATCCCTGCCCCCAATCGAATGCCTCGTATCCCAGCGATCGACAGTGGTCGCGCAGCGGGGCCACCGACGACCCGGGTGCGCCCAGGCCCGGAAAGATGACGACAGGATGCCCGTCGCCAGGCCGCTGCTGGTGGCTCTTGTCCAGCTTGTGCCATGCAAATTCCATTGCCGCGCGGAAGGGTTCGGCGCCGAGCAGGGCGAGAGACGGTCTTTGAACGGACAGTCCAGGAAAATGGGTCATGGGTTTGCGCACGCAATTGGATGAGGTGATCTTCGACGGACGCAAGCGGACATTCGATCAGCAGGAGCCGCCGATGAGCGTAGGACTCCAGGCCGTCAAGCTCAACCGGCATCCCGAACCTGCCCGTGGCGGACCCGGCAGAGGCGGTGCGAGCCCTGGGGCGGCTAGTGTTTCGGCAGAAAGGCGAACCCATCCGGCCGTGACCATCGCCGTGGCAATGGTGCCGAGCTCGACTCGGTGACCAGCCGCCTGATCAACGGGAAGCGTTCTCGAGCGCTGCGCCAATGCGAGCTTGCGGCTGGCGATCTCCCGGCCGTGCCGCGGCACCCCAGCACCGGCAGGCATTCGGCTGCAACGCGCGGCCGCGCCACAGCCGCTGCCCTGGACCGGACTGCGGCGACACGTTCATCCAATTCGTCCAAGTGCCCACCGGCCCGCGGCGGCTGCAGCGGCGGTGAGCGCCGTGCCCCAGGCGATATCGACGAGGCTCAGGCGCAACGGCCAGCCGCGCAGCGTGGCCAGGTTGCTCAGGTCGTAGGTGGCATAGGCAAAGAAGCCGAACAACGCGCCGGCCATCACCGCACGCGACCACGGCACCTCGGCCTGCGCTGCAAGGCCCTCGGACCAGGCGGCGGGCGCAACGGCAAACAGCAGGACGCCGACTGGGTACAGCAGGTAGAAGGCGCCGGCTGCCACCAGATTGGGAGTGTCTGCCATCAGATGTCCGATGCCACCGCGGTAGAAAGATTTCGCTATCACGCCGAGCCAGAGTAGGTCCAGTGCCAGCATCACCACCGCAGTGGCGCCATAGGCGGCGAGGTAGCTCATCATCGTGGTTTCATCCTGCTTCCATATGCGAGGCACTCGGAGTCGTTGCCGCAAGCCGCCGGCAACTCGGAGTCGCTATCACGTCGCGATCAGCTCGCGACAAGGCACCTATTTCGCCTCGGACGCCGCGCCGGGTCTGTGCGCAAACCAACACAGCAGCTTTGTGCCTGCGGGGTCGGCCCGTCATGCCCGCTTCTTGGCAGGTACCTTTGCGGCGGGCTTTCGGGCTGGCGCATTGCCATGCCCTTTGCTGCGCTCGGCCCTGCTGCCGGGCTTGCGCTTCGCAAGACTGGCGGCCAGCAGCTCGGTCAGGTCGACGATGTTGCTGGTGCCCGCTTCGGAGGGTGTCTCCTCCAGGGGCGTGACGGCTTCGGTCTGGCCGGCTGCCACCTTCTTGCTCACCAGTGCGCGAATGGCCGTGTTGAACTTGTCGGTATAAGCCTGCCCGTCCCAAGGACCCGTCATCTCGCCGATGAGCTGCTTAGCCATCTTCAGCTCGGCAGGCTTCAGGCCAGCGGCCGTCTTGCCCGCGGCAGGAAGTTTGAGTTCATCCAGTGTTCGAATCTCGGTAGCCCAGCGGATCGTGTTGAGGACCAGCGCAGCGCCCGTTGGCACCAGCGCGGCGAGGTGCTCCTTGGTGCGCATCACCACGCGGGCGATGCCGATGACGCCTGCCTCGATCATTGACTCGCGCAGCAGCGCGTAGACCTTCTCGCCCTTGCCGATGGGCTCCAGGTAGTACGGTGTCTCGAGTAGCGTAAACGCGATTTCGCTGGCCTTGACGAAGGATTCGATCTCGATCGTCTGCGTCGATCTCGGATACGCGGCCTTGATCTCGTCTTCGCCCAGGATCACATAGTCTCCGTCGTCCTGCTTGATGCCCTTGACGATGTCGTCGCCGTGGATCTCCTTGCCAGTGCGCTTGTTCACGCGCTTGTAGCCCACCGGGTCCATCGAGCGCTTGTCGAGCCAGTCGAAGTCGATGCCGACCTCCTGGGAGGCCGGGTACAGGGCCACGGGCACATGGACGAGCCCGAAGGTGATGGCGCCTTTCCAGATCACGCGGGGCATGGGAACTCCTTTTTCGGCGCTGTGCCAATGGTGGGTGATGAGAGCCGCCCTGGCCCTGATGCGGGCTTCACGCTACGGCCTTGGAACGTCGCCCGCTGCGCGAGGCTGCCGATGACTTGGGCCCGGCCAAGGTGTAACCCAGAGTCGCCATCGCAGCCGTCAAACTGCGCGCCGCCTTGGCGTAGTGGTTCCAGGGTTCATTGCCGGTGTCGAGTCGCTCGTGCACGGTCTTCACGGTCCAGTGATCGCCACCGCGCAGCGACGACAGCTCGCTCCACGCGACGGGCACCGAGATACCCAGCCCTGGCCTCGCCCGTGCCGACCAGGCGCAGACGGTGGTGGCGCCCAGGCCGTTGCGCAAGTAGTCGATGAAGATCCTGCCGACCCGGTTCTTCGGGCCGCTTCTGGCCACGAAACGTTGCGGAATCATCCGGGCCATGTGCAACACGATGGCCTGCGAAAACCCCTTGACCGTGTCCCAGTCGTGGACCCTGCGCACAGGCACCACGACATGCAGGCCCTTGCCGCCGCTGGTCTTCAGGAACGATGACAGACCGAGTTGCGCCAGGAAGGCGTGTATCAACTCGGCCGCCTCCTGCACGTGGGGCCAGGCCACGGCCTCGCCGGGATCGAGGTCGAACACCATCCGGTCCGGGTGCTCGAACGAAGTGCTGCCCGTGTTCAGTGTGTGAAACTCGACAACATTCCACTGCGCGGCTGAGAGCAGTCCCTGGGTGCTGACGACCTCCAGCATGGCCGGATGACTGATGCAGAGCGCCGGATCGAGCTGGCGCATGCCTGGCAGCTTCTCGGTCTCGGCGTGTTTCTGGAAGAACAGCTTGCCGTCGACTCCGTCGGGCGCGCGGACAAGGGACACCGGGCGACCTTTGAGGTGCTTCATCATCAGCGTGCCGACGACGCCATAGTAGCGCACCAGGTCGAGCTTCGTGGTGCCGGCGCGGGCGTCGATCACCCGTTGCGGATTCGTGATCCTCGGATACGGGGACATCGTGTGTTTTGGTGCCAGGCGGGGAGCCGAAGCCATCTTTGCGGTGCTCATGTACAGCGCCTTCTCACGCACGATGGCGCGTGCATCCGTGTCGGTTCGCAGCCCGCGAAAGACGGCATGGCGGATGCGGGCCGCGCGCGTCCAGGCCGCAAAAGAGACCTCGGCAACCAACGTGGGTGCGACCCAGCGGGGCTTTCCTTCTATCTGGGCGGACCCAGAGAACGGACTCTTGTTTCGAGCCTGCGCGGCGAGCGTGGTCGTCAGTTCGGTCAAGGTCCGTTGGCTGAACCCGCTGCCAACGTTGCCGGCGTACTGCAGTGCGCCATTGGCGTCGTGCACGCCCAGCAGCAGCGCGCCGAAGCCGGTGCGCGTGCCTTGCGGGTCGGTGTAGCCACCGATGACGAACTCCTGGCGCAGACCGCACTTCAGCTTGATCCAGTCCGCGGACCGGGAAGACTGGTAGCGGGAGTTGCGCCGCTTGGCGATGATGCCTTCCAAGCCGAGCTTGCACGCTGCGGCGACGATGCCGCCCGGCGCAGCGTCGAACGCCTCGCTCAATTGCACACGGTCCGACGGCGCAGTCGACAGCAGTGCCTTGAGCACCGCACGTCGCCGTTCGAGTGGCAGTTCGCGCATATCGTGGCCATCGAAAAATGGCAGATCGAACAGGTAGAGAACGACGTCGTCCGTGTTGCCCGTGTCGAACGACTGCTGCAGCGCGCCGAAGTCGGGGATGCCGTCTTCGTGGGCCGCGACGATCTCTCCGTCGTACCAGCCGTCGGGTAGCGTCATTCCCTTGATGGCTCCTTGCAAGGATCGAAGCTTCGAGGTCCAGTCGTGTCCGTTGCGGGTGAACAGTCGGGGCCCTTTGGCATCGACCCGCACCAGTATGCGGTAGCCATCGAACTTGATCTCGTAGATCCAGTCGGCGGCATCGGGCGGTGGCCCGAGGGCCAATGTCGCCAGTTGGGGGCAGAGCGTGTCGGGCAGCGCGCAGCGGATGGCTTGTGGTGGCAAGCCTGTCGTGCCTGTCGTGGCATCGCCAACCGGCTTGCGCTTGGGCAGCGGCAACGCGGTCACGCTGTCGGGCAACTCATCGACGACGCTGTATTCGTCCGACGGCCGGGCCAAGGCGTCCTTTTCCTTGATCAACAGCCAGGGCACCTGCTTCTCGCCCCGACCCTTGATGCGCACGAGCACCCATTTGCCCAACAGCTTGCGCCCGTGCAGTTCGAACTTCAGATTGCCATCCAGGTAGCCTTGCCGCGGATCGCCCAGTGGTGTCCAACTTCCTGCGTCCCACACGATGACCTTGCCGGCACCGTACTGCTTTGCGGGAACGATCCCTTCGAAGTTGGCGTAGGCCATCGGATGGTCCTCGACCTGAACCGCCATGCGCTTGACCTTCGGGTCGAAACTGGGGCCTTTGGGTATTGCCCAGCTCTTCAGTGTGCCATCGAGCTCCAGCCTGAAGTCGTAGTGCAGGCTGCTGGCCCAGTGCTTCTGGACGACGAAGGACAACTGCCCGGAGCGGACGGCGGCGCTCCCGTGCGGCTCAGGCGTGAGCGCGAAGTTGCGCTTCGACCGGTACGCAGCGAGCGGATCGGAACGGCGTGACGCCCGTGGCGCCGGCAACGTTTTCACTGGGGTGCCTCTCAGCTTTTCGGTCGAGCATCAAATTCTAGGTCTGCGCCGTGCCGATCCACCCCGCATGTGCAACGCGCCGTCATGTAGGAGGCAATCCCGACATGGGCTGCGCGGCGCGCGTTGCCCGCCACCCCTGGGCTCCGCGTCGCGGGCCCAATCGATTGACTCTCGCGCTTTGAGCGAGAGAGGCGGTTCGGCGTGCGTTTGCGCACAGACACGCGTTGGCGATGGCCTTACAACCCCTGGTGACGGTGGTGTCACCATCACTTTGCAGCCTCCAGGAGCCATCATGCAGAACGTCGTTGTATCCCTCGCCACCCCATTGCCACGCGGACCCGTCGCCGAGCCTGCGCGCGACATGGCCGATTGCCCGAACGCGTGGTCGCCCGAGCTCCATCCGGATCGACAATTCGTTGCGATGCTCAATGCATACCGCGGCAGCGGCGGATTGGCGCGGGCTCAGGAAGTGCTGACCCTGTTCGATCGTTGCCATGGCCCCGACACGTCCATGCTGGCCCGCTGGATCGTCGACAGGGAAGCGATTTGTTTTGAATGGCAGTCCCAATCGTGGCTGCCCATGTTTCAGTTCGACCGTATACATCTCAACCCGAGCGTGAACCTGCGCCCCATACTCATCGAGTTGACCTGCGTTTACAACCCATGGGAGATGGCGGTGTGGTTTGCACGCCCCAACCAATGGCTGGGGAACCGTTCACCCGTCGATGCGTGGCTGTTCGATTTGCCAGCAGTCGTGGACGCAGCGCGGGCGGACCGTTTTGTCGCCAATGGTGCATAACGGATCCCATTTCCACGATTCCAGGGAGCGCCCCCAGCCCTGGCTTCGCCAGGCCCCTCGAGAGGGTGCGAGGAAACGTGGGAGCGGCCCGGCGTTTCCTCATGAGAGGGTCCCGCAAGCGCACACAGGCCTTTCAGCGGCGTCAAAAACCGGCGCGCCGCAATGTAAACGGCGTTGAAAGTATGGCGCATGATGACTCCGTGTTCCCTGTCTCTCCACCTGAAGGCGACCCCGCCAAGCCCATAGTCCAAGCCGCGCGTCCCGCCGACGCGCGCCTGCAAGCGGCGGATGCGTTGCTGGACAAGCAGCAACTCCTGTCCGAGGCACAGCGCATTGCCCAGATCGGCAGTTGGTGGCAGGATCGCAGCGGCCGCCTGGTCTGGTCGGAAGAGATGTACCGCATCCATGGTGTCGTTCCGAACCAGTTCGCGCCCTCTGCCGACACGCTTCCAACGCTGATCCATCCCGATGACCGGGCGACGGTACGCGAGCTGCTCGTCGCTGCCTTTGCCGGCGGGGCGGTTGCCGAGTTCGAATTTCGCGTGCTGCGACCCGACGGCAGCGAGCGCTGGGTGGTCGCGCGTACCGAAGGCGCGACCGACCCCGAAGGGAAGATCGGCCACCTGACCGGCACGTTTCAGGACATCACCGAGCGCCGCAAGGCCGAGGTCGCGGTACGCGAGGCCGCGGCACGTTACCGCCAGCTATTCGATGCCAACCCTCATCCGATGTGGATCTACGACCCCGCGACCTTGCGTTTTTTGGCGGTCAACGGTGCTGCCGTGGGGC
>Ga0163154_10007245_pt1 | contig 13298 bp, 11 predicted proteins | sample OliLakLV19MP9P1_FD_148649 | JGI IMG/M metagenome (GOLD analysis project Ga0163154, IMG submission 148649) | Freshwater microbial mat bacterial communities from Lake Vanda, McMurdo Dry Valleys, Antarctica - Oligotrophic Lake LV.19.MP9.P1 | ecosystem: Environmental > Aquatic > Freshwater > Lake >... | reverse complement strand
GTATAAGGCGGCACGCGGGGCGTATCTGAAAGCGTATGACCGCGCCAACGACCTCAACCGCCACGGCGATATGGTCACGGCGCTCAACGGTGCGGCGCTGGCGGCCATCAGCGCGGCTGATTTGCGCGATGCAGACGAATCGGTGTTCATCGCCACCCAGCTTGCCCCGGCGATGGACGACCTCAATCTGACGGCTTCTGCCCAACTGATGGCGGCGCGGTTGATGCTGGCGAAAGGCGATGCGGCCTCTGCATGGCTGGAATTAGACTTGGCGCTGACCTATCTGAACGACGAGGCCGCCCAACAGCAATCTTATGGCTGGGATGACGGCTACCGCGCCGAGGAATTGATGCGCTGTCTGGTGGCGGTGGCCGATACTGGGCGGGCGTTGGGCGACCATGACGCGGCGCGGAAGTTCATCCGGCAGGCGATTGTGGAAGCGCAGCGGCTGTTCAACGTCCCGCACGCGCTGATGGCGCTGTCGGGCGCGGCGCGTTGGGCGGCTGAGGTCGGGCAATCTGAGCGTGCGGTGGAATTGGCGGGGTTGGTGTCTGACCATCTGAGCGCGTATGCTCATGACCGCGCCGAGTCGAAGGCGTTGTTGGCGTCAATGAGCGGCAAACTGCCCAAAGATGTGTATATGGCGGCGCTCACGCGGGGCAAAACCAGGACGCTAGAGGCGTCCATCGAACGCGCCCTGAGTGAGATGGTCGAGTCTAAGGGGTGATATTAGGCGAAATCCGAGAAGTACGGACAGAATATAATCTGTCCGTACAACTCGGCTTACCGTAAACCATTACGACTAATGTGAAATGAAATTTGCCTATAGATAATCCCTAGACTCATCCGCCGCCCAGCACTAAAGTGCCGGTCTAAGGGAAAAAGAAGTCCACTAAAGGGACTCTTTTACCCCCACTCTTGACCCAAGCAACCCACTTTAGTGGGTTTTGCTGTAACTACTCAGCCCCTATTTGAGGGGGAAATGAGATTTTGACCGGTACTCAGCCCAATCATCTGAGGGGAGAATTTCCCACACCTCAGATGATTTGACGCTCTACATCATCAAATTGAGGGGGGAAATGATAGCGGAGTAGCGCAATACGGGCGCAGCGCGCCAAGCCCCCTACGCCTATTTTTATTAGGCCAGCCCGTCAAATTCCGACATCGGGACGACGCCTGCGCCGACGATTCCGGGGCCGGTGTGTACGCCCAGCACGGGTGAAATCCGTAGCACGTCCAGTTTGGCGACGTTGAGGGTTTCTTTCAGCAATTTGGAATAGGCTTCGGCCTTCTCTGCAAACTGACCGTGTACCACCGTCACCCAGACCGGCTTATCGCCATAGGTCGTCTTGAGCGTCGCCGCCATGGTCGCCATCGTCTGGTTCAGGCTACGCCCGCGCCCAACCGTGGTGTACTTGCCGTCGTTTTTATCGACCTTGATGATGGGCTTAATCCCCAAAATTGACCCCGCCAGCGCCTGTACGCGCCCGATGCGCCCGCCGCGTTGCAGATATTCCAGCGTCTCTAGCGTGAACATCGTCTCGGTTTGGGCGCGGATGCTCGCCATGCGCTCGATGATTTTTTCCAGCGCCCAACCGGCCTTTAACCCCATCGCTGCCGCCAAGACCTGAAAGCGTTGCCCGCACGAGAGGGTCATGGTGTCTACCGTCACGACCTTGTGGCCTTCCGATTGACGGCCAGCGGTGGATGCTACGCTGGATGTGCCGCTTAGGCCGGATGAAACGTGAATCGACAGCACATCGGTTTTGGTCGCGGCGAATTTCGCATAGATTTCCGTCAGCATCCCGATAGACGGCTGCGAGGTGCTGGGGACTTTGGGGACAATCGCCTTGAGTTTATTATAAAAATCGTCAGGCGTGATGTCGGACGCGGCGACTTCGGCATCAGGGAACTGGATATACAGCGGGACGATTTCGATATTCCATGCCCGGATGTCCTCCGGCGTGAGGTCGGCGGCGCTGTCGGTGATAATCTGCATCGGGGAAAGTTCCTAATCTGTCTTAAACAAAGGGCGAAAACGGCGATTTTGTGAACACCGCACCCGTATACTATACCCAGTACACTCGGCGTTTTCTACATTGACTCATAGTTCACCCATCTGTTCGTTAGTTAGTACCGCTATAATAATCTGTGATTAATTCAGAAGGATTCCCTAATGGAACTCAACATTGACCCCAAGTTCTCGGTTTATAAATTGGTCGGGCGAATCAGCGAATCAGCATCTATGACACATCGCCGCACCATGAACGTCATCAGCAACGAAATCGAAAATACGACGTTGGTCGATGGCGCACATACGCGCATTTTCGCGGCATTCCAATTGTACAGTCGCTTCTTGCCGCAAATGGCACGTTTTCGAGAGTTCGCACCACGCGCCGAATCCGTCTATGTGTTCGGCATCCCCGATGTGCAACTCCCCGCGATTGAAAATATCACGTATATCCCGCTGAATCCCACCGATCAACTGACAAAAGAGTGGTTTCTGGTCAGCTATGGGGAAGAGTACGCGAGCGCCCTCGCTACTGAGGAACAGACCGACATCACCCGTACCCCCGATCCGGATCGGGTGTTCAAGGGAATCTGGACGTTTGACCCGACTCTCGTCAGCATCTTGGCCGATTGGTTGTCCCGTTCCATCAACATTGACCCGCAAATCATCCCCGGCGAGCGCATAGACCAAGCGCGTCATACCACCCTGATTAACCGCGTCGCCGGGCGCATGATTACGCGCCTGACCCGAGATGGCGGCCTGACTATGAATGGCATGGTACGCCAAGAATTGCGCGGAATCGTCAAAAATGTGATCCACCCATATCTCAGCGGCGCATTGGCGGATAAACTGGCGAGCGTATAGATGCAGTTGCAAACACTCTAGCGCCCGGTTGGCTGATATGAGCGCCAATGGTGATAACAAAAAGTCCTGATGGAGGGATGATTTAAAATCCAAACGATCTTTGATCGGGGTTTTAGCATAAAACACACCCAAATAATCGTTTGAATTTGTTTCGATTTCCCCCTGAGCGATGTGTCTATCGCTCAGGGCTTATCGGACAAGGCAGGCCTTGTCGCTACGATGTGGATTGGATTAGACCGCGAACGCGCCGTCTTTGTAGAACAGTTCGCCATCGACTTCGATGGTGCTGTCCGTCCGCATGTCGCAAATCATATCCCAGTGGACGGCGCTGCGATTCTTGCTGCCGGTTTCGGGATAGCCCATCCCTACCGCCATGTGAATCGTCCCGCCGATTTTCTCATCGAACAAGATGTTGGACGTGAATTTGTTAATCCCGAAATTCGTGCCAATCGCAAACTCACCCAGATAGCGCGCCCCGGCGTCGGTGTTGAGTTGGGCTTGCAACAAATCGTCGTTCTCTTGGGCGTGCGCCTCGACCACCTTACCGGCCTCGAAGCGCAGTTCAATCCCGCTGACGGCACGCCCGCCCACAATCGACGGGTAGCTATAGCGCACCCAGCCGTTGACCGACTCCTCTACTGGGCCGGTGAAGATTTCGCCGTCCGGCATATTCCTGTCGCCACAGCAATTGATGAACTCGCGCCCAGCGATGCTCAAGCTGAGGTCGATGTTCGGCCCCTTGAGGACGACCTGACTCTTGCCCTTGAGGTAATCGACCTTGCCCTGCTGCATCGCGCCCAACTCGCGCCACGCCGCCGCCGGGTCTTCACGGTCACAGAAGGTCGCGCCGTAGACGAAATCGGCGTATTCCTCGACGCTCAAGCTGGCCTCTTGTGCGCTGGAATCACACGGATACCACGCCCCAACCCAGCGGAACTCGCCAGCGGCGGCACGGTCTAAACGGGTGCGGAGCCATGACGAACGCGCCGCCGCCACTTGTTGGACGCGCTTGCCGGGGATGCTGCTCAGGGCGCGGGTATTCGCGCCGCCGCCGATGCGGATATACACATCGCCCTTGTCGTAGTACATGCCTTGCGTCGGGTCGAGCCAGTTAATCTGGTCGTCGCTGGCGTTGCGGAGGAACTCGCGGTTCATGGCGTCGTCAGACAAAATCACGGTGGGGTTGCCACCCGCTTTCAAGACCTCGGCGTAAATTTCGCGCAGGGCGGGCAAAACCGTCACATCGCCCAAAATCCCGACCCAATCACCGGGTTTGACCCCAGTTGAATAATTCACCAGCAATTTTGCCAGACGGCTCAAACGCACATCAGTCATCAGAAAATATCCTCTCATACGGGAAGGTAAAAAATCGAAACCGTAACGAGCGTTTATTGTACCCGTCGTTTAATTTTTTTCAAATGACCAATCGCGGCATTCTTATCGACAAAGTAGCCGCTTTGTGCGAAAATTCAATCATCTAAAGTTAAAGTATCCCTTTGTGTCCTCTTTCATGTTTTTGCATGTGTCTTTTAGCAAGAAACAGAAGGGAGTCCGCCATGCAGCTTTGCGTGATTGAAGGGGATGGGGTCGGCCACGAGGTCATCCCGGCAGCTGTGCGTGTTTTGGTGTCATTGCTGCCCCAATTGAAACTCACCTACGCCGACGCTGGGTTCGAGTGCCTAGAACGCACGGGGTCTCCCCTGCCCGATGAAACCATCCGAATCGCTGAGGAGTGCCGTGCCATCCTGTTCGGCGCGGCGGAATCGCCGTCATACCCGGTGGAGGGCTATTACTCGCCCATCATCGCGCTACGTCAACGGCTTAAGGCCTACGCCAACCTACGCCCGACGCGCTATATGCCGGTCTCTACCGCCCGCCCCGGCGTCGATTTCATCATCGTGCGCGAGAACACCGAAGACCTATATACCGGCGCGGAATCGGCGGACGATAACAGCGCCAGCGCACAGAAAATCATCACCCGCGTCGCCACTGAGCGCGTCGCCCACCGTGCCTATCAGTTGGCGCGTGAGAGTAACCGGCGCAAAGTCACGATTGTGCATAAGGCGAATGTGCTGCCCAAATCCGATGGGTTGTTCCGGCGCGTGGCGTTTGAAGTGGCCGAGCAATACAAAGACATCTTGACCGATGAGCTATTGGTCGATACGGCTGCGTATTGGATGGTGAAGTCGCCCAACCAATTCGATGTGCTGCTGACTCAAAACCTATACGGCGACATCCTGAGCGATATGGGGGCGGCATGGGGCGGCGGGCTGGGACTCGCGCCCGCGTTGAACCTCGGCGACACGGCGGCGATTGCAGAACCCGTCCACGGCACTGCGCCGGACATCGCGGGCAAGAAAATCGCCAACCCCAGCGGCGCGATTCTGAGCGTGGCGCTGTTGTTGCGCCACCATTGGCGGATGCCTGAACTGGCACAACGGATCGAGGATGCCGTGCGCGGCGCGATTGTGCGAGGCTACCACACCTTTGACATCGAGACCGTGAACGCCATCGGCACAAACGAATTCACCGACAAGGTGATTGAACTGCTGCACGAAGCCCCAACTGTCTAACGCTCATGTTTGAAATCGGCGACATCCGCATCCACCTCATCAACGACGGAATCACGCATGTTGATCCCGGCGGCGCGTTCGGACTCGTCCCCCGCGCCCTGTGGTCACGCATCCTCCAGCCGGATGCGGATGGACTCGTGCCGATGCTCAATCTGAATCTGTATGTCGAGGCGGGCGGCAAAAAAATCGTGGTCGATACCGGCCTCGGTCATAGCATCGACCCCAAGATGGCGCGTATCACGCGGATTGAGCGCCCCGGCGGCAGTCTGTTGGATGCGCTGGCGCGTCTGGGAGTCGCGCCCGCCGACATCGACCTCGTGATTGACACGCATCTGCATAGCGACCATTGCGGCGGCAATATGCTGGTCGGCGCGGACGGTCAGCCCCGCCCCGCCTTCCCCAACGCGGAGTATGTCGTGCAGCGGCGCGAATATGAGGACGCCATGCGCCCGAATGAGCGTACCGCCGCGACCTACTTCCCGGTCAATTACCAACCGTTGATGGAGTCTGGTCAGATGCGCCTATTAGACGGCGACAGCGACCTCGCGCAGGGGGTATTCGGTCATGTCACACGCGGCCATACGCCTGGTCACATGAGCGTCCGCTTCGAGTCGCAAGGTCAGCACGCGCTGTTCGCCTGCGATATGGCGTGCTACGCCGTCCACTTTGAGCGCCTCGGATGGATGACCGCCTATGATGTCGAACCGTTGGAGACGTTGGAGACCAAGCGCAAATGGCAAGCGTGGGCGCTAGAAACATCAGCGATAATCATGTTCCCACATGATTCTGTCCGCCCAGTCGGAATCATACGTCTGGACGACAATGGCAAGCCGACTCTGCAACCAATTGCCGTGGACTTCGCCTAACCCATACCTCAGCTTCATCTCTACTGTCACACAACTTTTAGGCAAATCTTATTGCGCGCTCAGGCATTAGATTTATGATGTTCACAACGTTCACAAATTTGTAAAACTTGTGAATTGAGCTGGTTTCAAAATCGGAGTTCATCGTGCCAACACTCAGTAGCAGTGAATACACACTCGTCTACAATCTATTCTCCTTCACCTTCGCAGCAATGCTCGCGTCCTTCCTGTTCTTCATCCTGTCCCGCCAGCAAGTTGCGCCCGGTTACCGGGCAGCGCTCACGATGTCGACATTGGTCGTCGCCATCGCTGGCTATCATTACTTCCGTATCTTCGAAAGCTGGTCGGCGGCCTTCACGCTCACCGAAACAGGCGAGTATATTGCTTCGGGCAAGCCGTTTAACGATGCTTACCGCTATATTGACTGGTTACTCACGGTACCTTTGCTGGTCGCAGAACTGGTCGCCGTCCTAAAGTTTGGCAAAGGCAGCGGTGGGTTGACCTTCCGCTTGGCCGCCGCCGCCGCCTTGATGGTCATCTTGGGTTATCCGGGCGAAATCGCAACGGACATGGGGACGCGGGCGCTATGGGGAGCGATTTCAACTGTGCCGTTCGTCTATATTCTGTGGGTGCTGTTCAGTGAAATGGGGCCCGCTATCGCCCGTCAGACCGGTCAAACGCAGGTGCTGCTCCGTAATACCCGTTTGCTTCTGCTGGCGACGTGGGGCTTTTACCCCATCGTCTACCTGCTGCCAATTTTGGGCATCGCGCCGACCTCAGCAATCGTGGCCGTCCAGATCGGTTATTGCATCGCTGATGTCGCTGCCAAATGCGGCTATGGCATCATGATTTACGCCATCGCCCGCGAGAAATCTATCGAAGAGGGCTACAACATCGATGCAGTCCCTGCCGTGGTTGTCGCTAAGTAACTAAAAACCGCCCGTACACGGTTGAAACACAGGTTAAGAAAGCCGCCCCAAAGTCATGGGGCGGTTTTTAATTTAATGCTAGTCCTGATGTGAAATGATTTTGCCTCGTTGGAGACCAAAACGTGTGGGATTTATCGCGACACGATAGAGCGGACTATAAGGCGAGAATCCGCAAGGTTTACAACTCTGCAACCAATTCACACGGATTTCGTATACACTTGCATGTCAATACGACAAAATCACACAGGCCAACCCCCCCATGACCGCTATCGACAAAATTGCCCGCTACATTCTTTTGAGTCTGATTTGGCTGGGTGCTTTTGGCATTTCAGCAACGAGTATGACTTGGAATAACCGTACAGATTTTATGAGTGTCGCTGTTTTGATTGGGGCGGGTGTTTTGTCAGGAATCGGCGCATAGCAACCTTCCGGTAATTTGGATAAAGTGACTCGGTACGGGTTTTTGACCGTTATATGGGCGTTCGCGCTTTTGATGAATATCCCGAACACAAATTCTTACGATTTCGGCTTAACGCCAATAATTGCGTTATTCTCCGTGTTATACACCACTTACAAATTATTCCCGCGTTACCTTGATGAGGCAAAAGTCAGCCCGCCCGCGTCAATAACACAAGACGCCAAAGAGAAGCGTAAAAATGGCGAGCTTAACCCCTTAGACATCCTGACTGAAGATGATTTATATGACCTACGCCAAGAAATCAAAGATGAGATTCGTAATCGCATCTTCTCTGGCTCAGAGGGTGAACTCTCATCTTTGGACGCGCTTTTGGACGCACAAGATCGCAAAACCACCAGAAACTAGGGCTTTTATAGGCCTGATACACACGAATCAACAACCTTGTGCCACCTCGTCCGTACAAAGCGAATGAGGTAAAATCATTTAACCGACTCCGTATTAAAAGGCATCCCCCATGAATAACAACACTTTAAATATTATGCGTTATAGCATCGTCGCTATGATTTGGGTGGGGGTGCTGGTATTAGGGATTTTCGCCATCGTCAACGGCTCTAGTGTCAACGGCTCTAGTAATGATGCAGCTATTCCGATTGGGATTGCAGCCTTCGTCACAGCGGCCATCGCTACCGGCTTCATCCTCGATAACGACAAGAAGGCAAACGCGACCGAGCAATCCGCCAACGCCAAGCGCAAAAATGATCACTCCGGCGGCCTCGACCCGTTGAGCCTGCTGACGCCGGACGACCTCGAAGACCTGCGCCAAGAGGTCAAGGAGCGCTTACGCGAACGGATTGTATCCGGCGAGGATGGCGAACTGTCATCGTTGGACGCGCTATTGGCCGACTCGCGCAAGCGCAAATAACGCGCCAAATCGCCCTCGCTTAGTCTAAAGGAGCGCCCCATTATGTCGTCATTTATCAAACTGGTTGTCGTTGCGGCCATCATTCAATTGGCACTAAAATCCCCGACAAACTTCATCTGGTATTTTGCCATTGCCGCTGTTGTTCTTGTCGTGTTCATGCTGACTAAGAAACACGAGAAAGACACACGTAGCGAGCAATCAACTGGCAAACGCAAAAATGACCAATCAGACAGCCTCAGCCCAGATATGTTGGCGTTATTGGATGAGGATGACCTCGCGGAACTGCGTCAGCGCGTGAAAGACCGTCTGATTGAGCGCATCGACGGCGGCGGTGATGGTGAATTATCATCGCTGGACGCGCTGTTGGCTGCTCAAGAGCAACCGCGCCAACACAAATAACGCACTCCCCCTTGTCTCGCATCACCTAGAGGATTTCGTCGATGAATACGCAGATGCCGCCATCTTTAAAGTTTCTCGCCGTTGCCGTCATCTGGGGCGTGGTGGGCGCTATCACCATCCTCCAATTGGTCTTAAACGAAGGGGTAAATTTCAATTGGATATTTACCATTGCCATGTCGGGTATCGCCAGCAGTATCACAAATAATGTCCTCCGCGACGGGGACAACTCCAAGCGTCATGCGATGATTGAGGTCAGCAAGGACAGTGACAGCTCAAGCATCGGCAAGCGCAAAAATGACCAAGCGGGCGGCCTCAGCCCTGATATGCTGGCGCTCTTGGATGAGGATGACCTCGCGGAACTCCGTCAGCGCGTGAAAGACCGCCTGATGGAGCGTATCGACGGCGGCGGTGATGGCGAATTATCGTCGTTGGATGCGCTGTTGGCCGACCAAAAAGAACCGCGCAAAAATCGGCGCTAATCGTAAAAGCATGGGCGACCCATGGGTCGCCCCTACTTAAACGGGGGCGGATGGGAGTCGAACCCACCACGGATTGGGTTAACAACCCGTCATCAAGTGGCCGAAACCGCTTGAGGGCATCACCGGAAAACCACCACCCCCGCCACACAGTATACCCAAAACAACCCTAAAATCACCAGAAATTTATGAAGAGGCGCGGGAACACTACCAGCCTTGTGCTGGTGGCATTTGTCGCTCACATCAATGGCATTGAACCCAACAAAAAGCCCCCATCCAATCTGGATAGGGGCTTTTCTCATCACTCATCACTCAACACTCATCACGCATTTTTAGAACGGCGCAGGCGTCGGGGTTGGGCCGAATGAACTGGACGTAGACAGTGGGTCGAACGGCAGCGGCGTGAACGCCAGCGGCAGAGTCGGCAGCGGTACAGGGGTCGGCGATGGTGATGGAGTCGGCGTGGGTGTCGGGTTATTGAGCGTCACCGTCACGCTACGCTGAATCGTGCCGCCGGTGGTGCTGACAACCGTCACGCGCAGGGTATAGCTACCGCTGGGGACGAGCGTCGTATCCCACGTCGCCAAGACCGAACCCGGGTTGGGCTGCTGGTTACTGCTGGGGAAACCCGGCAGCGTGGTGAAGTTCTGCGTCCCAGCCGGAGCGATTTCAACGGTATAACGGTTGAAATCAGTGGTGGCGACCACTTGCCCGATGATTTGCACCTGTCCCAAGAGCATCTGCCCCGGAGTCGGTGAATTGATGACCACGTTGGGCGGTTGATAGTTCTGATCGCATTCGCTGGTCGGGAGCGCCGAAATCGTCCCCGTCCCAAGCCCTAGCCGTTGCGCGAATGTCCGGCCTTCAGTGGTCTGGAGGTAGTTCAACACATACGGGTCAGTCGTGTTGATGAAGGTGCGCTGCACGGTGTCCTCAAGGTTGCCGCAGAACGAGTTTGTGCGCTGTCCCGTCCACGTATTGACCGCCGCAGACACGACCAAGCCGAGTTCCGCCGGGGGCGGCGTGCGGTTGACCGAGAAGATTTCGTTACGCGCCGTACTCGGACATTGTGCGCTCATGACCGTGCCTGTGATGGCGCACACGTCTAGGCGCTGCAAATTGCCGGGGTCGGAGAAGTTCGGGATAGCGACTGATTCGGCTATTTGCCGCATCATGGTATTCCACAGCGGCGCGGCAGCGGTCAGGCCAGTGTGGCGCTGTACTGGGACATCGGCGTTGGGCGTGCCGAGCCAGACGCCGATGGAGTAATCCGTCGTGACGCCAATCGTCCAGAAGTTGGTGCGGGCGACGTTCTGACCGGCCACCGCCGCGACGAAGCCCTGATTCGGCTTGTTGACGATGGTCAGAGCCGAGTTGCGCGGGATGAGCAGTGGGTTGCGGGCGAGGTCATCGCTCATGATATTCGCCAGCAGATAGGCCGTCTGCGGGGTGAAAGCGCTCTGTTCGGCGCGGTGGATGGTATCCGGCAATGGGACATTGTTGCCGTTGGAGTCGGTGATGGACTCAATCACATACCAATGCCGATGCGTGCCGCCATTGCCGATGGTGGAATAGGCCGATACGAGGTCAATCGGGCGAACCGGAGTCTCGCCGATAGCGGTCTGTGGGCGCATGGTCGTGTCTGGTGAGAAGGTAATGCCCATCTTTTCGGCCATACTGCGGAAGCTGGCCTCGCCCATGTCCAGATAGACTCGCGTGGTGGCTGAGGCAAACTGAGTCGCCAACGCCTCACGCAGCGAGACTGGCCCATAGAAGCGCCCGTCGGTATTCAACGGCGCGAACGGCGCGTTATCCCCGACGGTATAGGTCGATTGCACATCCCAGACGATGCTGGCCGGCGTGTAATACTCGCTGCTTTCCAGCGAGCCGTTGCCGTTCTTATCGACGCCTTCTAATGCGGAGGCATACACCAACGGGGTAATCGCCGACCCCGGCGTGAGGTAGTCACGCAAGTGGTCACGTTGACCTTGAATGGCCGCGTTATTGAAGTCTGGGCTGCCCAGATAAGCCACAACCGCGCCCGATTTGGTGTTCAGATAGACCGTCGCGCCGGTGGTGATCCCCGTGCCACTGAGGTTGGTGATTTGCTGGCGGAGCAGTTGCTGGGCGGAGTCTTGTACGCTGGTGTTGAGCGTGGTCTTGACCGTGAAGCCGCGTGTATACAATTCCTGACCGTAGACCGCCTCTAATTGCTGGCGCACCAACTGGACGAAGTGCGGGTATTGGGTGGTCAAACGGCGCGGGGTGAACGGCAACAGTTCAACGCGCCCCAAGTCGCGCACGTAGGTTGGGTTGGGGGCGATGTTGTCGCCATCATTGGCGTCCTGCTCGATATCGGCGGGCTGCACGCAAACTTGGCCGCGTCCGGGGACATCAAGACAGCCGATGGCGGCCATGCGGGTCGCCACGCTGACCAGCGGATTCTTGATGTTACGGTTGCTCACCGGGTCAACCGTATTCGGGTTTTCCATGATGGCGGCCAACAGCGCCGACTCGACCAGCGTCAAGTCTGCGGCGGATTTGTTCATATAGAAGCGGGCCGCCGCCTCTGCGCCATAGGTGTTGTTGCCGAACGGGAATTCGTTCAGGAATAGTTCTAGGATGAAGTCTTTGGTATAGCGCTTGCTCAGTTCACCGGCCACCACAATCAAATCGGCGTCGGTGGCTTCGGTATTGCCGCCGCCCAACACGAGGTTTTCGGCCACGATTTGCGTGATGGTCTTGTTGGCGGTGATGCGATTGCCGCCAAAACTCTCGATATACGCGCCGATGGTGCTGCCTGTATCCCAGCCGGGGTCGCTGAAGAAGGTCGGGTTACGAGTCGAAATCACCGCATGGATGAGATACGCGCTGATCGAATTGAGGTTGACGGCGGTGCGGTCTCCCGCGTCGGCCAACCGTGCAATTTCGCGCCCGTCTTGGTCTTGAATCACCACGGTTTGGAAGGCCGGTTCATAATTCGCCAACGCAGTCAGTTGGGCGTCATAGCGCTTTACGATGCCGTCATACCACGCATTGGCTCCCAACAAGCCGCCAACGCCGACCAGTAGCGCCAGCCCAATGAGACCGACCACGACCAAAACGAGGTTGCGGGTGGTGTTGCGGCGATAGGCCATATCGGCCTGCTCGGCCAATTCGCCTTCCTCATCCTCATAATCGAGGTCGGGCGGCTGTGATTCATCATAGGCGCTGGGGATACCCGGCTGTGCGCTGCCATAGCCTACCGATGTCCCGACCACGGTTGCGCCCGACAGTGTGCGCCCCGCTATCGTCGGCTGTGCGCCGGGGTCGGTCATATCCAGTTGGTCGCGGAAGGCCGCCCCACCCACCATCGTCTGACCCATATCGCTGGTCGGGACTTGGTTGGGCAACGGCATATATTCGAGGTTGCTCATCGGGACGGTGGCCGCCCCGCCCAGCCCGCCGGATGATTCACCGGGGCCGGTATTCAGCAACGGCAGACCGGCGTTCAGCGGGTCATGCGCGCCGAGGCGTTGGGTGGTCAGATAATTTTCCAGCCACGGCGGGGTGCTGGGCGGCTCCCAGCCTTGCCCGTCGGCGGTAGAGCGAATCCACGTCGGCTCAGTGAGGTTCATCCGCCAATAGCGCCCGTCATCGGTCTGGAGGAGCAGGCCACGATTGGAGATTTCCGCCTCGGCTTGGTCGGCGGTGATTTGGCCGTTCTGCACCATCAGCCGGATTTCGGCCATCTGTTGCTGGACGTTGAAGAACCGCAGCCCCAAGACCTCATCGGCCATGCGTTGCGATTCAATCGCCGCCGGGGTCGGGCCGGACGGCGGCGATTGAATCGCAACGCATGGC
>Ga0163154_10007243_pt1 | contig 13298 bp, 10 predicted proteins | sample OliLakLV19MP9P1_FD_148649 | JGI IMG/M metagenome (GOLD analysis project Ga0163154, IMG submission 148649) | Freshwater microbial mat bacterial communities from Lake Vanda, McMurdo Dry Valleys, Antarctica - Oligotrophic Lake LV.19.MP9.P1 | ecosystem: Environmental > Aquatic > Freshwater > Lake >... | reverse complement strand
CCACTACCGTCCAACATAAGTGGGCTATCTCCCAGTCCCTTCTCGCCCGCTTGAGTGGCTCCAACCGACCCGCCATTAAAAAATTCTTGCAGGTCCATCAGGCTCAATTTGAGGCCTACAACCTCACTCAGGGCCTCGGTCCCCACCACAACCTTGCCCGCGCCAAACGCAAAAACGCCCCCTCCCCAGAGCAAGATATCCTCGGCTTAAAAGATAATTCCCCATCCCTTCAGCAGCAAGCGACCGCCTAGCCCAGACGATGCACCGCACCGGACGCGGCTACGGAGTCTGAGAGCGGTGCCATCTAATCTGAGACGCGACACCGTTTGCTCCTGTTTTGTCCACAAACACACCCTCATATCCTTCCAGAGCACTTTTCACAGCTTTTCTACCCGGACATTTATTTGGGGAGCCAGGTCATCTATTTTGAAACTCGACACCTAACCAGGTGGATATTGATGTGGGAGCACCCAAAAACAGCGATCATTGAACCAGAGCCTTCGCATAAGGGGAAAACTCATGCTGTTACGTTTGTCTGTGGTAACGGAAAAGGATGAGCATGGTTACTACGCCTATTGCCCTGCTTTAGAGGGGTGCCAAACCCAAGGCGATACGCCAGAGGAGATTGAACACAATATTCGTGAGGCCATTTCCTTGTATCTCTCCACGCTATCCGAACCAGAGAAGCAAGAGCTATTGGACCGAGAGATTCAAGCAACGGTCTTGGAGGTCCAAGTTGCCTAGGCTGCCCCGACTAACCGCTCCAGAAGCTGAGGGCCTTTTGCTTAAATCCGGTTTTGAATTTCTGCGCAGTGAAGGCAGTCATCGTATTTATGGAAAAGACCGCTTGCGGATGGTCATTCCCTTTCATGCGGGCAAGACCTTACATCCCAAGATCGTTAAGCAGGTTCTTAAAGCTATTGGCTGGGACGAACAATGATCTGGGACTGAACAACTTTGCAGCAAGGCTTACCAATGCCCAGCCCACCGCTCTCAAAACAATGGCACTACTGACATTTATCGTGGTAATCCTCACATCGAAATATGGAACCCATAATTTGGTCATTTCTTTCACCGCGTACGACAAACTCTACATGGGCCTAAATCCTTGCCACCTCTGCTTCCTGAACCAATCCTGCCGTGACAATCAATCTCGTCACAGTAGCTTTTTTTTTGCTATTCGACACTTAGCGGAAGTGGTATTACATGTTACAAATTATCAATTTTTGACCTCCGGGCGCACTTTGCCAAAAATAGTAGGTATACCAGAAGTAACACACCGCTAGTTGTCGTACAGGGAGGTTCCGATGTGCCTGCACCGGCGTTGGCCGCACTGGTTGAGTATCTCCTTGGGGCTATGGTGCGCTGCCGCTGCTGCCGCACCGCTAACCGTCCCAGTTGAACCTGCTGCAGCGCAGGCTGCCGCAATTACCAGCAGGGTAGGCTTCGCCAACGGCAGCCAAGCATACGATAACTCTGGCTTTTCTGTCAGCAATGCGGGGGATGTCAACGGCGATGGATTGGCCGATGTCATTGTCGGTGCTCGCTATGCCGACCCAAGTGGTCGAAGATTTGCCGGTCGTAGCTATGTGGTCTTTGGTAAGCGCAACATCCAACCTGTGGAACTTAGCCGTATCGAGAATGGTACCAGCCAGGCAGGCTTTGTCATCAACGGTAGCAATACATATGATCTCTCTGGCGGAGCTGTCAGTGGCGGTGGGGATGTCAACGGCGATGGGCTCGCCGATGTCCTTGTCGGTGCTCCCTTTGCCGACCCAAGTGGTCGAACCTCTGCCGGTCGTAGCTATGTGGTGTTGGGTAAACGCGACACTCAACCCGTGGAACTTAGCCGTATCGAGAATGGTACCAGCCAGGCAGGCTTTGTCATCAACGGTAGCAATACATACGATTTCTCCGGCGATTCTGTCAGTGGCGGTGGGGATGTCAACGGCGATGGGCTCGCCGATGTCCTTGTCGGTGCTCCCGGTGCCGACCCAAGTGGTCGAAGCTCTGCCGGTCGTAGCTATGTAGTCTTTGGTAAGCGCAACAGCCAACCCGTCGAATTATCGGGCCAGGGACAGCACAATTAACCAGCACCGATAAGCACTCAGGCGGGGGGCAGACAACGCCCTTAGATACTGACAAAAGCCAGCGCCACCTGCTTCCTTTTCCTTTGCCTCCTGCAGAGCTTCCTAAAGTGCCCTTCATTTTTTTTAATCGCTCATCCCTAAGCAATTAGGGGGGATGCACACGCCCAGCCAGAATCCGCTCTAGATGCGCTTTGTGGCCTTTTCTGACTCTACCACCACTCAGAATGCAGCGTCTCACATTCTGTGTCCGAAATTCCCGCTCAAAAATCTCACATTGTTTCTCATCCTGATGCCAAAACGCTCTTCACACTAGCATCCTGGCCTTGGGCTGTGGCTGAGTGCACCTTGCCACCGGCCAAATAAATGTCCGACTGCAAGTGCTAGCATCTCCTTCACGCCAATACACGCAAAGCCGCTCTCAGTAAGCTTTTGAGCGGTTGGAACTGAAAGAGATGACAAATAATTTCATACTCGACAATGGCAATGACCGCTATATGTCAAAAAGAATCATGCGGGAAATTGAACGTAATTATAACTTAACTCAGTACAGGAGAAGAATAAGAAGCATAAAAAAGTAAAGGAACGCACCAGAGAAAAAGAGAGAAGTAGAGGGCGAGGTAGGTAATCATGTCAACTATAAAATTAATTTTTTAGGGGCGGTCAACGCTTTAATGGGAGAATACGAACTCTGGAGCGGCTTTCATCAACAATTAACAATGCTCCTGTTTCCAACTCTGCCATGAATTGTTGTAAAACGCTGATAAGTAAACCACTGATATTTTCTGGAAGGGTATCCTGAGTGCGCAACTGAATGACACTTGGCTCTGCGGCACCCGTGGCGGCTAAGAGGGCACCAAAATCTAAATCATGGGTAAAAACTACATACTCTTGCACCTGCGCCCAAGTCATAATTGCCCGATCAGTGGCGCGGGGATCTCCGATGGTAGACCAATGCACTGCTTCAAAACCATTGTCCTGAAGCACCCCAACCCAGAGGGGTGAAAGATTCATGTCTAGCAAAATCTTCACGGGCGGACTAGGGGCAATTCTCGTTCCTCAGCACGCCAAGCACCATAGGCTAGGGCCGCTTGCAGATCTGCTTGTTCTAGGTAAGGGTAGGCTGACAGAATTTCACCGTTCGTCCGTCCCGCCGCCATTAAACCCAAAATCATACCCACCGTTATGCGTAATCCCCGAATACAAGGTTTGCCCCCCATTACTTGGGGATCTAAGGTAATACGGGTTAGCTCCATCCCAAACCTCCTGGTCTTGCCCCATTTTAGTGGACAGTGACTTGATACTACCTGCTGTCAGACAGCGTAGGTGATTTTCTCAAGCTCAACTGGAGAGATGCACCGAAGTGGAATGAAAGCGCTGACAAACTGAGTGCCTCACTTGGCGGGTATTCTCGCGGCAGCGGCAGCAGCGGACAATGATCACCTTCTCCACAGCACAAGCCTTCAGCACCCGCCATGTCCACTCGCGCATCGGCGCGACTGAACCAGCACTCCGGTACCGGAGTTCTCTTGCCCATTGGTACTTCAAGTACGCCAAGACCCTTGCAAATAACTGCGATGGGCCACATTCTTCCTTCTGGGGGATACAGATACACAACAGGCACCATCAGTGCACAAAAGAAACTTTCATTTTGTGAATTTACCGACGCAAAGCGGTGGATGCAACAAAATCCCTACAAAGATATAAGGTAAATGTTGTATTGATTTCGCTCGATAGCTGAGATAACTTACCCATGTACGTTCTTGGAATTTCTAAAATGCGGCTTGCCTACCAAAAATATGGCTTTTGCCACTATGTAAAGTCTTTTGCATTTTTACCGCAGGGACGCCGAGGGGCCCATGAAAATTAAGCAACGCCTGCTGCTATCACTGGTGAACCTCAGGTCTTCGGTGCCCCCACACCGGCGTTGGCCGCACTGGTTGAGTATCTCCTTGGGGCTATGGTGCGCTGCCGCTGCTGCCGCACCGATAGCCGTCGAAGCTAAACCTTCTACAGAGCAGGCTGCCGCAATTACCAGCCGGGTAGGCGTTGCCAACGGCAGCCAGGCAAGCGATAACTCCGGCTTTTCTGTCAGCAATGCGGGGGATGTCAACGGCGATGGGTTCGCCGATGTCCTTATCGGTGCTGACGGTGCCGACCCAAGTGGTGGAAGCTTTGCCGGTCGTAGCTATGTGGTCTTTGGTAAACGCAACATCCAACCCGTGGAACTCAGCCGTATCGAGAATGGTACCAGCCAGGCCGGCTTTGTCATCAACGGTAGCAATACATTCGATTTCTCCGGCGAGTCTGTCAGTGGCGGTGGGGATGTCAACGGCGATGGACTCGCCGATGTCATTGTCGGTGCTTCCTTTGCCTCCCCAAGTGGTCGAGACCGTGCCGGTCGTAGCTATGTGGTCTTTGGTAAACGCGACACTCAACCCGTGGAACTTAGCCGTATCGAGCAGGGTACCAGCCAGGCAGGCTTTGTCATCAACGGTAGCAAGGCACGCGATTTCTCCGGCGAATCTGTCAGTGGCGGTGGGGATGTCAACGGCGATGGGCTCGCCGATGTCATTGTCGGCGCTCGCTATGCCGACCCAAGTGGTCGAACCGATGCCGGTCGTAGCTATGTGGTGTTGGGTAAACGCGACACTCAACCCGTCGAACTTAGCAGTATCGAGAATGGTACCAGCCAGGCAGGCTTTGTCATCAACGGTAGCAATGCAAACGATCGCTCCGGCGAGTCTGTCAGTGGCGGTGGGGATGTCAACGGCGATGGGCTCGCCGATGTCCTTGTCGGTGCTCCCCGTGCCGACCCAAGTGGTCGAAGTTATGCTGGTCGTAGCTATGTGGTGTTGGGTAAACGCGACACTCAACCCGTCGAATTATCGGGCCAGGGACAGCACAGTCAACCAGCGCGGATAATCACTCAGGCGGGGGGCAGACAACGTAATTAGAGGGTGACAATAGCCAGCCCCACCTGCTTCCTTTTCAACTTCGCCCCGCAGAGCTTCTCACAACGCCCTTCAATTTTGTTAATCGCTCATCTCTAAGCAATTAGGGAGGATGCACACGCCATGGTCAAGTTAAAAGGCTGACCGGGCCTTGCCTGACGCGCCGCCCGTGAGCATCACCCATAAGCTCGCGAGGTAGGGCGCAGCGAAAAAAGCAATCCTCAACTCTGTAGAACACAGACAGCCTCAGGGCTGCAACAGCTCTCTGGTGTCGAGTATCAAATTATTTGTCATTGATCTCACATTATTTGTCACAACGACTAACAGCCAGCATCCCCTCTAGATGCGCTTTATGGCCTTTTCTGACTCCTCCTCCACGCAGAATGCAGCGTCTCACATTCTGTGTCCGCAATTTCCGCTCAAAAATCTCACATTGTTTCTCATCCTGAAGCCAAAACGCTCTTCACAGTAGCATCCTGGCCTTGGGCTGTGGCTGAGTGCACCTTGCCACCGGCTAAATAAATGTCCGACTGGAAGTGCTAGCATCTCCTTCACGCCAATACACGAAAACCCGCTCTCAGTAAGCTTTTGAGCAGTTGGAACTGAAAGAGATGACAAATAATGTGAGAGCGGTGACAAATAATTTGATACTCGACCCTTGGACATCCTGCCACCTCCCTTTGATCGCTCTTTTCCCACATACTAAAAGTTGTGTCAAATAATTTTTTAATTCCTTTCAGACCATACTACAAACTCTCTACACCCTAAAATCCTTTCCTCATATGCTTCCTAGCCAAATCCCTCAATGACAAATAATCTGGTAACAGTGTCATCTATTTTGTTAATTGACAGCGGGGGGCGGTGGCAGTTTTTGGGTAAGTTCTACGCCAATCCCACCAAATCCGGTGCCCAGACCCATCTTTACTTAGCACAAGATGGACAACTGCTCGGGGACACCCAAGGGGATGTGACGGAATGGATTGAGGTCCTCTGTCAACCCTGGCGCGAACTCAGCTCCAGGGATTTTGGCATGACCGGTTTAGCCTTAACCCTAGTCTTGGTGCAACAGCAGCTAACCCTTAGTAGCCCTTGAGGAAGACATCGTAGGCCACCGGCTGTACTTGTGAACCCGCTGTTCGATAGACCCGCCCCCGGTAGCGAAACTCATTGCCATAGCGGTCCACCTTACGCGATACTTCATAGTTCAAGCCAATCCCGGCCACCCCCAAGGCAGGTAAGGTAAACAACTCGCCCGACTCTGACACGCCATTGTGGTTGAGGTCCTTCCACAGGCGTAGCTGGGTAAAGACACTATCCTCGTCGTCAATCACCCCATCTTCCGCTCCGCCCTGAGCTGCTTTATCAAAGACCGCCAATGCCTTGAACCCATTTAGGCCCCCCGGTTCTCCCGTCGGTCCCTGGGGCTTGAGCCAATTGGGATAGGTTTGCATCACGCCCGGTGTGGGTTTTTTAGGGGTACGTTGCTGTTGGTCCGTGGCATCCCCAAATAACTCCTTACCGCCATCAATCCGTCCGTTCCCATTGCGGTCAAGTACCAAAAAGGCATCGTCACTGTTGGTCTTGGTCCAAGCACTCGGGGCGCGGTGCCCGGAGCCGGTCAAGTCAAAGTTCACGCCTTGTTCCGCTCGGCTCAGGTCATACCCGTTGCCCGCCGTATCAATCACAATCGGCGAATACAGAGCATAGGCGAGGGCGAGGAAAAAGTTATCAATGCAGCCGTAGTTCCAGTAGGGTAACGGATTACCAATACGGGTCTGATTGTCGCTGGTCCCGAGGATAAAGCTGTTGCCATCGAGTTCGCGGCTTACGGCTAGGTCAAACCGCCCATCTGCGTCGTAATCAGCTTGGATTGGCTCATCGTAATAGGGGGCTACCCCCAGCCCGTAGCGTTGGGTCGTGGTCTGGTTATCCCAACTACCTTGGGTAAACCAATCCCCGGTGGACTGACGAAATATCCCCAAGTCTTGCACGCCGTCCCCGTCGTAGTCCCCTGCTACGGGCAAGTCCAGGTAGGGAGCTAACCCTAAGCCGTAAGCCTGGGAGCGGGTGGTCAGGGTGGAGGATTGCAGGATGTACCATACCCCACTGTCCGGTCGCCAGACCGCAATATCGTCCTTACTGTCGCCGTCGTAATCACCAATGATGGGCTTATCGCCATTCACCCCAAAGCGATAGCCGTAGGGGAAGGGACCAGACCCGGTACTGTAGTTGATGAACCATTCGCCGGTGTTGCGCCGCCAAATCGCCGGGTCTGCTTTACCGTCGCCGTCGTAGTCCCCTGGCATGGGCATATCGTTCCCGTAGGGGTCGCCGTAGCGTAAGTAGGAGGTGTAGGAGCCGGGCACAGGGTTGGTGGAGAGTTGGAAGTACCACACCCCGTCGCCGTAGGGGTCAAAGGCATAGTCCGACGCCCGATAGACCGCCCGGTCCATGATGCCATCGCCATCGTAGTCAGCCGGGACTAACCGGTCCCAAATGCCGTAGTAGTACTCCCCAAAGGTGGGAACTACTGGGTCAGGGGCACCGGTAGTGGAAAGGCGCGTGGTCCAGTAGGTATTGCGGTCAGAGGCGTTGAGGACGTTACAGCCGTAGCTCTCATCAACAGTTTTGTCGCGGTCAATATCACGAACTATTTTGATAATAGGGACATAGAGCAGGCGGTTGGGCGAGCCTTCTCCAATGTTGGTGAGCTTATCCTTGGTGGACTGAGCCACAAAGAACTTCTCGATAGTTTCAGGGATGGCGTTCCTGTTCTTCTCCAGGAACATCGCTACCGCCCCTGCCACTTGTGGAGCAGCATAGGAAGTGCCGCTGGTACTAAGGTACTCGTTAGCAGCGTTTGCTGAGGCCGTCAAGACAGCCTCGCCAGCCGCAAACAAATCCAGAATAGAGCCAAAATTGAACAGGGTACCGTTGGGTAGGGCACCACGTGCATCTTTGATGCTAGAACCACTGACAGTTATCGCTTGGCGTATACGGGCTGGGGACTCTTGCTCAGCGTTAACGTTGTCGTTCCCTGCACCGACCACGACCGCGATGCCAGAGTTAATCAAGTCTATAACTGCCATATCAAGTCTTTCTTTATTTAATGAAGTTGCGGATGTGGAAGAGAGGGATAAATTGACAACTGCTGGCTTAATTGCATTAGCTTTTACCCATTGAAGACCCGCCACCACATCATCAGTAGTTGCAATTGCAAGAGGGCAACTAAAGACACGAACGCTATGAAGTTTCGCGTCCTCTGCTACACCGACCCCGATACCCCCCGCAATACTTGCTACACCAGTTCCATGACCGATAAGACGACCGGAATCGTCTTTAGAACAATCGGCTTGATTGGCATTATCGCTGGGTACGCCGTTACTACCCGAGAACCTGTCATAAGCTAGAACAACACGACCACCAGCGAAGGCATTATGACCAGCAAATATGCCACTGTCTACCACATAAATGTTCACTCCAGTGCCCTTGAGATTATACGTATAACCGTTATCTAGGGGTAAGGAGTTCTGGTCCATCCGGTCTAAGCCCCAATTGCATACTGGAGGCGTACCATTGGCGCAAGTAGCAGGGTCGAAGGATTCTTTTTGCGCCAACAGTTTAATCCAAGAGTCTTGATCCACTGACTCGACTCTGTAGTCATGGCTTATCTTGATAGCAGCATCCTCAGGCAGCTCGCGTATGTATACCCCTGAGCCAGGAATGATAGTAGACATTACTCCTTTGGAAGCGAGCCTTATCAAATCAGCAGCTACAGCTTTAATTTTTTCCCGAGAGTCTGCTTCATCTTCCGGCGTGCCCCGAAGTCCTCTAAATCCAGGCTTAAGCTTGACAAAGTACAAATTAGGTACACCGTTTTTTTCGTTCCTGAAGAATTTCTGCTCTTGAGTTGTACTTTGGGGCTGAGCATAGACGATTCCTGTCCCCAGTCCAATGGTGACAGCGAGTAGTTTTAAACAAGAGCCAAGTCTTTTCACCTGTTTGGACAAACGCATCACAACTCCTCCTGCTCTGGATGATTTTGCTTAACTTGAATCACTGTAGCTTTCGGGTGAGGGGAGAGTCTGGAAGAGAACCTAGCACAGCTCACCCCAAGACTCGTGTCTTCCTCGATACACCCTCCCCATCAATAATCTCCCTAGTACTGCGCCGCCAAATCGCCGGGTCTGCTTTACCGTCGCCGTCGTAGTCCCCTGGCATGGGCATATCGTTCCCGTAGGGGTCGCCGTAGCGTAAGTAGGAGGTGTAGGAGCCGGGCACAGGGTTGGTGGAGAGGCCATCGCCATCGTAGTCAGCCGGGACTAACCGGTCCCAAATGCCGTGGTAGTACTCCCCAAAGGTGGGAACTACTGGGTCAGGGGCACCGGTGGTCGAGAGTCGTGTGGTCCAGTAGGTATTGCGGTCAGAGGCGTTGAGGACGTTACAGCCGTAGCTCTCATCAACGGTTTTGTCGCGGTCAATATCACGAACTACTTTGATAATAGGGATATAAAGAAGACGGTTGGCAGAGCCAGCACCAATGTTAGTCAGTTTGTCCTTCGTAGACTGTGTAATGAAGTATTTTTCGATGGTATCAGGAGTTGCGTTTTTACTCACCTCCAAGAATAACGCTACCGCTCCCGTCACTTGCGGAGCCGCAAAGGAAGTACCACTGGTACTAAAGTACTCTGTCGGGTCATTGGCTGAGGCTGTCAGGATAGATTCACCGGCTGCAAATAAATCCAAGATAGAACCAAAATTGAACAGAGGACCGTCGGGTATCCTACCGCGTGCATCTCTAATACTGGAGCCACTCACCGTGATGGCCTCTGGTACCCGCGCTGGCGTGTAAAGACTTGCGTCAGCATTATCTTGACCAGCAGCAATGACCACAGGTATGCCAGATTTGATAAGGTCTGTAACCGCTGCATCGATAACGTCCTCACTGCGTGGCTTAGCTGAGACCGCAGTCAGGGATAGATTCACAACTGCTGGTTTGATTGCGTTAGCTTTTACCCATCGAAGTCCCGCTGCTACATCTTCAGAGTCCCCAATAATTTCAGTACAGCTGAGGACACGAACACTATAGAGTTTCACGTTCTTTGCTACACCAGCTAGTCCACCGCCCACAATACTTGCTACGCCAGTCCCGTGACCGATAAGACGACCGTTATCATCTTTATCACAGTCAGCTTGATTAGCGTTATCACTGGGTACACCATTAGTGCCTGAAAATCTGTCATAGGCCAAAACAACGCGACCAGTGAAATCTTGATGAGTAGCAAGTATGCCAGTGTCTACTACATAGACGTTCACCCCGCTACCGGTGAAATTGATCCGGTAGTTGTTATCCAGAGGAAGCTCTCTCTGATCCATCCGGTCTAAGCCCCAGTTGCACACTGGAGGAACACCGTTAGCGCATTTAGTAGGGTCAAAGACTTGGCCCGTTCGTCTAATCCCGGTATTCTGGTATATCACTTCAACCCTATAATCACGGCTCATCCTGATAGCAACATCTTCAGAGAGCTCGCGGACAGAAAAACCTAATCCAGGAGTGAATAGTGAAATATATCCCCCATGGTACAGTTTCATTAAAACATCCGCTACAGCTTTGATCTTTTTTTCAGAGTCCGCATCTTCCTCTAGCGTACCTCCCCCCAGCCCTCTATACTCAGGCTTGAGCACCACCAGATACGAATTGGGAATAGCATCTTTTTTCGCCCTGACAAACTTCTGCTCTTGAGGTGTACTTTGGAGCTGAGCATAAATGACTCCTGTCCCTAGTCCGAGGGTGACAGCGAGTAGCGTCAGACAAGAGCCAAGTCTTTTCATCTGTTTGGACAAACGCATCACAACTCCTCCTGCTCTGGATGATTTTGCTTAACTTGAATCACTGTAGCTTTTGGGCAAGGGGAGAGTCTGGAAGAGAACCTAGCACAGCTCACCCCAAGACTCGTATTTTCCTCGATACACCCTCCCCATCAATAATCTCCCTAGTACTGCGCCGCCAAATCGCCGGGTCTGCTTTACCGTCGCCGTCGTAGTCCCCTGGCATGGGCATATCGTTCCCGTAGGGGTCGCCGTAGCGTAAGTAGGAGGTGTAGGAGCCGGGCACAGGGTTGGTGGAGAGTTGGAAGTACCACACCCCGTCGCCGTAGGGGTCAAAGGCATAGTCCGACGCCCGATAGACCGCCCGGTCCATGATGCCATCGCCATCGTAGTCAGCCGGGACTAACCGGTCCCAAATGCCGTGGTAGTACTCCCCAAAGGTGGGAACTACTGGGTCAGGGGCACCGGTGGTCGAGAGTCGTGTGGTCCAGTAGGTATTGCGGTCAGAGGCGTTGAGTATACTACAGCCGTAGCTCTCATCAACGGTTTTGTCGCGGTCAATATCGCGGTCAGCTTTGAGTTTAGGGACCGGCAGATACAGCAAGCGACTGGGTGAGCCAAGCCCAATGTTAACGAGCGTGCCTGTGGTGGCATTGCGAATGAAGAAGCGTTCCACCGTCGAAGGTCTAGCTTTTCTATTTTTCTCTAGGTAAGCAGCAACAGCACCCGTCACTTGAGGAGCCGCGAAAGAGGTTCCAGACCAAACTCCATAACTGGTTGGGCTAAAAGCACTGGCACTCTTTACGGCTTCTCCAGCGGCAAAGAGGTCTATAGCTGAACCAAAGTTAAGCAGGCTGCCTCCAGGAAGCATCCCCCGTTGGTCCCTGATATTTGTACCACTTACCGTGATTGCTTCGAGCACACTAGCAGGAGACTTACCACCGGCATCTATATTGTCATTTCCAGCACCAACGACCACGGTGATACCAGCGTTAATGGTGTCTCTCACTGCTTGATCTACGTCTTTATTTTTTGGAAACTCAAGTGAGATATTGACAACGGCTGGGCGTTGGGCATTAGCTCGTATCCAAGCAAGTCCTTCTATTACATCATCAGAAGTAAGCCCACCAGTACAACTCCAGACCCGGACACTACGCACCTGTGCTTCTTTGGCAACACCGTTACCAACCTCTTTGCCAGCTTCCACCTTAGCTCCGGCAATAATACCTGCTACGGCGGTGCCATGACCAATGATGTTAACACCTGGGTTCACGCAATCCTTGCCCCCCTGATTATCGCTCGGCTTACCATTGCTGCCGGAGAATCTATCGTAGGGCTGGGTGGCACGACTACCAAACTCAATGTGCGTGGTCAGGACTCCTGAGTCCAACACATACACGTAGACATTCTTGCCCGTATTGCTGTAGCTAAACTTGCTGTCGAGCGGGAGTGTCCGCTGGTCCATCCGGTCCAAGCCCCAATTGCAGAAAGGAGAAGCACTATTGGCACAGGTAGCAGGGTTAAATTCTTGTAGTCCTGCGCCCCGGCCTCGTACCACCTGACTTACATACTCGACTCTCTTCTCTCGACTCATGGCAATCGCAGCTTCCTCCGATAGGTCAGATACGGAAAAACCGGTATCCCGAACATCTCTTAGCACCCCGCCATAACGCTGAACAAGTTCGATAGCAATTGGCTTGACCTTTCGCTGGGAGACTTTCATCTGTTGAGGAGTGATGGGTTCTCCAACGTATTCACGTTTAAGCCTGATCGAATATTCCCCAGGCACACCATACTCACCACCCTTTTCAAATTTCTCTACTTGAGACACACCTTGAGATTGAGCATAGACGGCTCCTTTCCCCAGTCCGAGAGTGACAGCAAGTAGTGTTAGACAAGACCCAAGTCTTTTCACCTGTTTGGACAAACGCATCACAACTCCTCCTGCTCTAGATGATTTTGCTTAACTTGAATCACTGTAGCTTTCGGGCAAGGGGAGAGTCTGGAAGAGAACCTAGCACAGCTCACCCCAAGACTCGTATTTTCCTCGATACACCCTCCCCATCAATAATCTCCCTAGTACTGCGCCGCCAAATGGCCGGGTCTGCCTCACCATCGCCGTCTGCTCTGGGGAGTAACCCACTCCTCTTAGCGCGGGCAGCTACAGGGGGTAGGAGCTAGAACATCGCCCCACGGTCCACCCGCACCCAGGACCGACCAGCGGGAGGCCGCAGCTCGCACAAACGACCCTACCGGACCCCTCGCACGGGAAACTAAGCGAACTACCTACAACAACGACCCCGCCCCTCGGCCTATCCCAGCCACCGGGGGACTAGGCTGAAACATACAGGTCATGCTTGACAAGCTATGCATAAATAGATATTTTGTGTATGTAAACAATGAGCTTATACACCAGAGGCCACCGTGA
>Ga0163154_10007241_pt1 | contig 13299 bp, 14 predicted proteins | sample OliLakLV19MP9P1_FD_148649 | JGI IMG/M metagenome (GOLD analysis project Ga0163154, IMG submission 148649) | Freshwater microbial mat bacterial communities from Lake Vanda, McMurdo Dry Valleys, Antarctica - Oligotrophic Lake LV.19.MP9.P1 | ecosystem: Environmental > Aquatic > Freshwater > Lake >... | reverse complement strand
GGCCGCGACGGGCCCGCGTGGCAAGCTCACCGCGACCGAGCTGCGTGAGCGCGAGCAGAACCGTTTCTTGCGGCACAACCGGACGTCCCAGACCGGCCACACCCAAGGCCGCCGCGCGGGCGGCGGGCGCCGCTCCGAGAACGCCAACGAATCGCCCTACGCGGGCAGCGGCGTCGCGATCGCCGAGCCGATCACGATCGGCAAGCTTGCGGACGCCATGTCACTCAAGACGGCCCTCGTCGTGTCGAAGGCCTGGAGCACGGGCCTCGGCATGTTCACCATGAACCAGACGGTGGACGCCGAGACCGCGATCCTGATCGCGGCGGAGTTCGAGGTCGACCTCGAGATCAAGGAGGACATCTCCGTGGAGCAAGCGCACCTCGACGAGGTGCGTAGCAAGCGCAGCGAGATCGAGGAGGAGGAGAAAGTCCCGCGCTCTCCCACCGTCGCGTTCCTCGGCCACGTCGACCACGGCAAGACGACGCTCATCGACAAGATCCGCTCGACTCGCGTCGCGGCCGGCGAGTCCGGCGGCATCACGCAACACGTCGGTGCGTATCGCGTCACGACGTCAAAGGGTCACGACGTCACGATCATCGACACCCCGGGCCACGAGGCGTTCACTTCGATGCGGGCGCGCGGCGCCAAGGCCGTCGACATCGTCGTGCTGGTCGTTGCGGGCGATGACGGGGTCAAGCCCAGCACCGTCGAGGCGATCAATCACGCGCGCGCGGCAAAGTCGCCGATCGTCGTGGCGATCAACAAGAAGGACAAGCCGGGCTTCAATGCGGCCGCGGTCACCTCGCAGCTCATGGGGCACGACCTCACGCCCGAGATCTATGGCGGCAAAACGGCGATGTTCCACACGTCCGGCGTGTCGGGCGAGGGCATCGAGGAGCTCTTGGAGCACATCTTCCTGATGGGCGACATCGAACTCCAGCTGAAGGCGCACCCGAAGGGGCCGGCGAGCGGCGTCGTGCTCGAGGCCGAGATCCAGCAGGGTCGTGGCATCGTCGCGCACCTGCTCGTGCAGGATGGCACGCTCTCGAAGGGCGACGTCATCCTCGCGGGCGAGGGCTACGGCAAGGTGCGTCAGATCCTCAACGACCGCGGCGGCGTGATCTTGGAGGCCGGGCCGGCGATGCCGGTCGCCGTGGACGGTCTCGATGCCCTCCCGGGTGTCGGCGACGCGTTCTACGTCGTCGACTCGCTCGCGAAGGCGAAGCAGATCGCCACGGAGCGCGGGCGCACGAACCGCGCCAAGTTCCTCGCCGAGGCCCGCGACCCCCGCAAGCAGCTCGAGGCACGCCTCGGCCGCGAAGCAGGCACCGAGGCCAAGGTCCTGAACCTCATCGTCCGCGCGGACGTCCAGGGCACGGCCGAGGTCCTCAAGAGCGAGATCGCGAAGCTCGGACACGACGAGGTCGAGCTCAAGATCATCCACGCCGGCGTCGGGCCGATCACGGAGAGCGACGTCGACCTCGCCACGCCGTCGCAGGCGCTGCTCCTCGCCTTCAAGGTCGGAGTCAACGGCAAGGCGCGCCAGAACGCCGAACGCGCGGGTGTCACGATCAAGCGCTACGAGGTCATCTACGAGGTGCTCGACGACCTGCGCCTGCTCATGGAGGGCGCGCTTCGTCCCGAGTTCGAGGAGATCATCACCGGCCACGTCGAGATCCGGACGATCTTCAAGTCCTCGCGCATCGGCCTCATCGCGGGCTGTATGGTCCAGGACGGGTCGGTCAAGCGGCACTCGCTCGTGCGTCTCATGCGCGACGGCAGGACCGTCTACACCGGCACGCTCGCGTCGCTGCGGCGCGAGAAGGACGACGCGCGCGAGGTCCGCGAGGGCTTCGAGTGTGGCATCGTGCTGAAGGACTACCGCGACATCCAGGTTGGCGACATCATCGAGTGCTACGAGATGAAAGCCGTCAAGCGCACGCTCTGAGAGCGCGAGCGACAATCGGTAGATTGTCGTTGCTCACGCTATCAGATGTCCTTGGCACGGCCCCTGACGGGGCCGTCGCGCGCGCGTGTGCGGAGAACGAGCCAAGAACGTCCCCGACGCTGTCAGATGTCCTTGGCACGGCCCCTGACGGGGCCGTCGCGCCGCTCCTTCGGGCACCGAGCGGCCGCGGGCGAGCCAAGGCTCGCCGCGGCTCCTTTTTTGACCGAGAATCAGCCATGGCCAACCCCAAGACGATCGGACGACTCCAGGCGCAGATCCAGCGCCGGGTCGCTTACTGCTTGCAGTTCGAGCTCGCCGATCCGCGCGCGAGCTTCGTGACGGTGACCAAGGTCGAGCTCTCGTCGGACCTCGCGCGGGCGAGGATCTACTACTCCGTCCTGGGGGGCGACGCGGAGCGCTCGAAGACGAGCCACATGCTCGAGGGCGCGTCGGGCTTCGTGCGACGGCAGCTCGGGCGTGTCCTCGAGACCCGCACCATCCCAGCGTTGACTTGGATCTACGACCCGTCCGCCGAGGAGGCAGCGAACATGACCAAGCTGATCGCCGACGCGCGTCGCCGCGACGAAGAGATCCGTGGCGCGAACCCCGTGCCCGAGCCACTGCCGAGCGACCTCGCCTCGATCGACCCCGAGCTCGAGGAGGCCGACGTCGAGGAGTTCGCTGCGGAGGCACCCAGCTTCGACGCGGTGCTCAACGACGACGTCGCCTCCGATGGCGACGACGAGCGCTGATCGACTACAGCGCACGTTCCTGCGCGCTACGCGCAGAATCCTGGCTGTAGTAGATCAGAGTCTCTGGATAATGTGGTCGGAGGGTGGGGACCCGACGGCCGAGACGCGCTGAGGCGGGCACGCGCGAGGGGCGCGGGCCGACACGTGCGTCAGGTGCTGGCTGGTATCCCCACGGGCACGAGTCATGAGCGCACCGGACTTCGTCCACCTGCACGTCCACAGCGAGTACAGCCTCCTGGACGGGGCCAACCGCATCGGCGACCTCGTCAAGGCGTGCAAGACCGACGGCCAGCGCGCTCTCGCGCTGACCGACCACGGCAACATGTACGGCGCGATCGAGCTGTACCAGAAGGCGCGGGCGGGCGACGTGAAGCCGATCCTCGGCTGCGAGATGTACGTCGCGAAGCGCTCGATGCGCGAGAAGCACTCGAAGCGCGACGGCAATGGCTACAGCCACCTGACGCTGCTGGCGCGCACGAACGAGGGGTACAAGAACCTCGTCAAGCTGACGTCAGCGGGGTTCGTCGACGGGTACCACTTCAAGCCGCGGATCGACCTCGCGCTGCTCGAGAAGCACGCGGCCGGCATCACGTGCCTCTCGGGCTGCCTCGCCGGCGAGATCAACCAGCTCACGCGCGGCGGCAAAGAGCGCGAGGCCGAAGACCTCGCGACGCGGTTCCGTGACCTCTTCGGCCCGGACCACTTCTGGCTGGAGCTGCAGCGCAACGGCATCCAATTGCAGGTGGACGCCAACGAGGCGCTCGTGCGCATGCACGAGCGCACGGGAATCCCGCTCATCGCGACGAACGACATCCACTACCTGCGCGCCGAGGACTGCCACGCCCAGGATGTGCTCTTGTGCATCAATACTGGCGCAAAGAAGGCCGACAAGGACCGCTTCAGGTTCGACTCCGAGACCCTCTTCTTCGCGACCCGCGCCGAGATGGCGCACATGTTCCGCGACCTACCCGCGACACTGAGCGCGACGATGGACGTCGCCGAACAGGTCGACGTGACGCTGCAGTTCGGCAAGTACCACGTGCCGGAGTTCGTCGCTGATTCGGGCGAGCCGCCGGAGCAGCTCTTCGAGCGCCTCTTGGACGAGCGGCGGGCCGCGATGTACGGCGCCGAGCACACCGCTTCGAAGGAGCGCCTCGCCCACGAGAAGAAGGTCATCCGCGAGCTCGGGTTCGTCTCGTACTTCCTGATCGTCTGGGACATCATCCGCTGGGCGCGCGACAACGGCATCCCGGTCGGGCCCGGGCGTGGCTCCGCGGCGGGCTCGATCGTCGCGTACCTGCTCGACATCACGCGGCTGGATCCGCTGACGTATGACCTGCTGTTCGAGCGGTTCCTGAACTCCAGTCGCGTGTCGATGCCCGACATCGACATCGACTTCTGCAAGGACGGACGCGAGCGCGTCATCGAGTACACGCGCCAGCGCTACGGCTCGGACTGCGTCACCCAGATCGTCACGTTCGGGACGATGGCCTCGCGCACCGTCGTGCGCGATGTCGGCCGTGCTCTGGACCTGCCGCTGCGCGAGATCGACAAGATCGCGAAGAAGATCCCGGCGGGCCCGAACGCGCCGACCCTCGCGGAGGCGCTCGAGACCGACACCGACCTGCAGGCGTTTCGCGACCAAGGACCTGAGTGGGCGGAGCTCTTCCGCTACTCGACCGCCCTCGAGGGCATGGCGCGCCACGTTTCGACCCACGCCGCGGGCGTCGTGATCACTCCGGGCCCGACGGTCGAGTTCGTGCCGCTCGGCCGCAACGGCGAGGACATCACAACCCAGTACTCGGCGCCACAACTCGAGGAGCTCGGGCTCCTCAAGATGGACTACCTCGGGCTGCGCACGCTGACGATCATCGACAAGGCGCTCGAGAACATCGCGCGCCTCGGCGGGATGCCGCCCGACATCGACAAGCTGCCGCTCGACGACCCGAAGGTGTTCGAGCTCCTGATGGCGGGCGACACGCTCGGTGTGTTTCAGCTGGAATCGGAGGGCATGCGCAAGCTGCTCGCGCGGTTGCGCCCCGACTGCTTCGACGACGTGGTCGCCGTGCTGGCGCTCTATCGACCGGGCCCGTTGGAATCGGGCATGGTCGACATGTTCTGCAACCGCAAGCACAAGCTCGAGCCGATCGTCTACCCCCACTCGACGCTCCAAGAGATCCTCGGCAACACCTACGGCTGTTTGGTGTACCAGGAGCAGGTCATGCTCGCGTCCGTCGCGCTCGGCGGCTTCTCGCTGAACGACGCGGACAACCTGCGCAAGGCGATGGGCAAGAAGAAGCCCGAGATCATGCAGAAGTTCTCGGCGCAGTTCCTCGACGGCGCCGAGCGCAATGATTGCGCGCGCAGCGCCGCGCAGGAGATCTGGGACAACATCATCAAATTCGGCGGTTACGGCTTCAACAAATCTCACTCGGCGGCCTACGCGCTGATCACGTATCAGACCGCGTACCTGAAGGCTCACCACCGTACCGCGTTCCTCGCCGCGAACTTCTCGTGCGAGGTGGGCGACTCCGACAAGGTGAAGGACTTCCTCGACGACTGCCGCCGGTCGCACATCGAGGTGCTACCGCCCAGCGCGCGTGAGTCCGACTGGGAGTTCGTCCCGCGCGAGGAGAACGGGCGGCGCTCGATCCGTTTCGGATTTGGCGCGGTGAAAGGCACCGGCCAGAAGGCGATCGAGGCGCTCGTCCGTGCGCGCGCGCGCCTGGCGGGCAAGGGCACGACGGCGCCTGGTTTCCACGAGCTCGTCACCGCGGTCGACCCGCAGGAGATGGGCAAGGTCGCGTGGGAGGCGATTATCAAGGCGGGCGCCTTCGACGAGACGGGCCACAACCGCGGCGCGGTGCTCGCCGCGGTCGAGAAGGCGATGCGTGACGCCTCGGTGGCGGCAGCGGATCGACGCTCGGGGCAGACTTCGATGTTCGGCGCGTTCGACGCGGACGAGCGCGGCCCGAAGAAGGACACCGCCGCCGACGGTATCGACCCGCGCCAGGCGCTGAACAAGGCCGACGTACTTGCGCTCGAGTTCGAGGCGCTCGGCTTCTACCTCTCGGGCCACCCCCTCGAGGAGCGCGCGGGCCTGATCTCGCTCTTGTCGAGCTCCCCCATCGCGAAGCTCGGCGAGTGTGGAGGCGGCACTGAAGTCCGCCTCGCGGGCCTCGTCCTGCAGAAAGCCGAGCTGCTCGTGAAGTCCGGCAAGATGGCGGGCTCGAAGATGTGCCGCTTCCGGCTCGAGGACCTGTCGGGGTCGATCAGCGTGACGTGTTTTCCGCGCACCTATGAGGAGTCGAAGCACCTGCTCGAGGACGGCGCGGTGCTGCTCGTCAAAGGCAAGCTCGAGGAGGGCACGGACGAGCCCGCGCTCCTGTTGGACGAGGTCTGGAACCTGACGGACGCGCTGGCGCAGTTCCGCGGAGGCTTGCAGGTGCAGGTCGGACCGGAGGACCGCGGCGTGCTCGCGCAGCTCGTCGCGGCGTGCGAGCGCCACCGCGGCCCGAGCCCGCTGTTCCTCCAGGCCCGCGGCAGCGACGGCCTCACGCGCCGCATCCGCGCCGGCAAGGAGCGCTCGATCAAGATCTCCGAGGAGCTCGCGCGCGAGCTGGTCGAGTTGCTCGGGCGCGACCGGGTGGGTCTCGTGCGAGTGTGATGAGGTGCTCGCCGTAGCACGGTGCCGACGCCGCCAGCCACTCTGAACAACGTCGGAGTGCAGCGCGACGAGTGTGCCGCTCTCGAGATCAAGCGCCAGGACGCACCGCGAGTGACGAAATCGATGCGCGTCGCGCAGCAGGACCTGCGTCTCGACCAGATCTGGGTCCTGTACCCGGGGACGTTGCGCTACGTGCTGGCGGATGGAATCGAATGTGTGCCCCTCACGCAGGTCCGCGACCTCGCGACGTGACCGCGAAGCACGCGGCCCAGGTCGCATCGACGCAACGCGGTCGATGTAGCTCGCGAACCCACAGATTGCGGAACTCGAAGGCCCCATGAACGCGGCGGGTCGGTACGAGAAGCTCGAGTCGCACCGGCTTCGGGCGCAGGCACTCGGTATGGTGTCCGAAGAGGTCCTGGACACTTGGCTCGAGAGACTCGACGAGCTGTGGTATTCGATGAGCCCTGACGAGAGGAGCGAGGCCGATCGACGTGCCCGCTCCTACGCGACGCGTCCCGAGGAGCACGAGGTCCTTCTCTTGGATGTGGCCGTTCGGATCGGTCAGCAGCGACTTCCGAGGGGCGCAGCTTGAAGCTGCTTGCCGCGCAGCGCGTCCAGAGCACCGACGGGGTCGTCGGCATCAATGTGTTCCACTACAGCGAGGAGGGAAATGTCCCCCTCGACGTCGAGTTCGACGCGCTCGACGGGCGCGCGGTTCTTGTGATCGGGTCCTGAGCTACCTCGACGTGATCACGATCGACGGGATCGACCGGAGTCGGATCGCAGTCTGGATCAACGAGATTCGCGGAACGGCGGAGTCCCAGCCACCGCCGTTCGACGTCCGGAGGGACCGCTGCCGGCTCCGCTTCAACGTGATGCTCGGACTCGTGCCCACTTGGCGCGAGGAGCTGGCAGATCTTGCCGGTCGGATGTTGTTGCTGATGGAGTGAGCGTGCGTGCACGTCTGCACCACCCGCCGCACCATTTGGTGAGTGATAGGTCGGAGCTTTCGAATCTTCCTCGGGCGCGAGCCGAGCCTCGACCTCTCGCCGCGTGTCGGTCACATGTCACCTCGGCAGACATTGACTGCGCCGACGACGCCACCCCGGATGAATTCACGCGCCAATAGCGCGGCGGGCGAGGAGCGCTCGGTCAAGATCTCCGAGGAGCTCGCGCGCGAGCTCGTGGAGCTGCTTGGGCCTGACCGGGTCGGCTTCGCGCGAGTGTGATGCGCTCTCTGGCGTGCTTGGACCCAGCTCAGCGCGCGCGGACCGCGGTGCGGACGCGCTCGGCGACGTCGTCGATCGTCCCGACGCCGTTGATGCGGTGCAGCGCGACAGTACCGGTCTCGGCGTAGTACGCGAGGCACGGCTCGGACTGCTCGCGGTAGGTCGCGATGCGGTTCTGGATGACCGCCGGGTCGGCGTCGTCGGTGCGGCCTTGCTCGCGCGCGCGGCCCGCGAGGCGACGCTCGAGCTCAACCGCCGGGACCTCGAGCGCGACGACGCCGGTCAGCGCAGCGCCCTTCGCGGCGAGGTAACCGTCGAGCCAGGCCGACTGCTGCACGTTGCGCGGGAACCCGTCGAGCAGCACACCGTTCGCGGCGTCGGCCTCGGCGAGCCGGACCGCGACCATGCGGTTCGTGACCGCGTCGGGGACCAGCCTGCCGCTGGCAAGGATCGACTCGACCTCCCGGCCCAAGGCAGTGCCGCCCTTCAGGTGGGCGCGGAACATGTCACCCGTCGAGACGTGTGGCACCCCGAGGTGCTCGGAGAGGCCGCGTGCCTGCGTGCCCTTGCCAGCGGCCGGGGGACCGAAGAGGAGGAAATACGTCGCCATGGCGTCGTGGAGGGTTTGGGCAGGACTAGACGGCGGAGCGGGGGACACCCCGCTCCGCCGTCAGTTCGATCTCAGACGTGTTGGCTCACTCCTGATTCGCGAGCTCCGCCTTCGGCGTGCGCTCGACGAACTCGAGGATCGACCGCTCACCGGCGTCGCCGAGGCGCGGCTTGAGGAGCTTCATGATCCGACAGTAACCGCCGGGTCGCGCGTTGAAGCGCGGACCGAGGGTGTCGAACAGCTTCTCGACGGCGTCCTTGCTGCGGAGCATCGCAAACGCGCGACGGCGGTTGTGCGTGTTCGACTCCTTGGAGAGGGTCACCAGCTTCTCGACGAACGGCTTGACGGCCTTCGCCTTGGGCGAGGTCGTGATGATGCGCTCGTGCTCGATCAGCGAGACCGCCATGTTGCGTGTCATGGCGATGCGGTGGCTGGTGGTTCGGCCGAGTTTGAAACCGGCTACGCGGTGTCGCATGTGATGAGGGTCTGCGTGAAGGGAGCGACGGACGGCGCGCGTGGCCCGTCAGGGGCAGCGCCAGGAATATCAGAGAGCTTGAGCAGCGATAATGGAAGATTGGTGCTCAGGCTCTCAATCGACGGGCATGCCCAGGGACAGGCCGCGCTCTGCGAGCTTGGCCTTGATCTCCGTGAGGCTCGTACGGCCGAGATTCTTCAGGTTCATGACCTCGGCCTCGGTGAGGCAGACGAGGTCGCGTAGGGTGCGCATGTTGGCCCCATCGAGGCAATTGCGCGCCCGGACGGACAGTTCGAGGTCCGCGATCGGCAAATCGAGCTGACGCGAGAGCTCGGAACTCTCGCGGTTCCGCTCGTGGAAGTCGGAACGCTCCGGGATGTCGACCAGCGGCTCGGAGTCGTAGGACGACTCGAAGAGCACGAACGGGTTGAGGTGCTTGCGGTAGATCTTCGCAGCCTCGGTCAGCGCGAGCTGCGGGTTGACCGTGCCGTCGGTCCAGACCTCGAGCACGAGGCGGTCGTAGTTCGTGAACTTGCCGACGCGGGTCGCCTCGATCGAGTACCGCACGCGGTGCACGGGCGAGTAGAGCGCGTCCACCGGGATCGTGCCGAGCTCTTGCTCGCCGTCGCGGTTCTCGTCGGCCGGCACGTAGCCGCGGCCGCGCTGGACCGTCAGCTCGATGTCGAGGTCCGTGTCCATCGTCAGCGTGCAGAGGTGGAGCTCCGGGTTCGTGACCTGGGCCCCGCTCTCGCAGATGACGTCGGCGCCCGTGACGGGACCGGCGCTGGAGCGTTGGATGCGGCACTTGATCGGCCCGTCGGTCTCGAGCTGCACACGTAGCCGCTTGACGTTCAGGATGATGTCGGCGACGTCCTCGTAGACGCCCTCGAGGCTATCGAACTCGTGCTGCGCCCCGGCGATGCGCACAGCGGTGACCGCAGCGCCCTCGATCGACGAGAGCAGCACGCGGCGGAGGCCGTTGCCAATGGTGTGGCCGAAGCCGCGCTCGAACGGCTCGATGGTGAATCGTCCGTAGTCCTTGCTCAGGGTCGCTTGGTCGGGCGCGACCCGCGACGGCAGCTCGAAGTTGCGCCAGCGGATTCTCATGGGGTGTCCCCTGCAGCGTGCGGTGAAGAGTGGCGGTCGAAAGGTCCGACCGTGAGGAGCGTTGGGAGGTGTCGGGACCGCGCGACAGGAGAAGGACCCCTGCCGAGCGGTGCATCCCGCGTTCAGATGCTGCGGGTCACTTCGAGCAGAGCTCGACGATCAGCTGCTCTTGGATCGGGAACTGGAAGTCTTCGCGCCGCGGCAGCCCCTTGATGGTGATGCTCATGGCGTCCTCGGCGACAGCAAGCCACTCGGGCTTGAAGCCACTCTTGTTGAGATCGATGAACTCGGAGACGATCTTCTTCGTGTTCTCCTTGTCCCGCGGGGTGATCACGTCGCCCGCGCGCACCCGGTACGACGGGATCGACATACGCCGACCGTTCACGCGGAAGTGTCCGTGGGTCGCAAACTGGCGGGCCTGGGCCATCGTCGAAGCGAAGCCCGAGCTCATGATCACGTTGTCGAGGCGGCGCGACAGCAGGCTGAGGAGGTTCTCGCCCGTGTTGCCCTTCATCCGCTCCGCTTCCTTGAAGTACAGCATGAACTGGCGCTCGAGCACGCCGAAGACTCGCTTCAGCTTCTGCTTCTCGCGCAGGCGCACGCCGTACTCGGTGATCTTGCGGCGGCTCTGGGCGTGCACACCCGGGGGATAGTCCCGGCGCTGCAGCACGGCGACCTTGCCGCTCGAAGTGTTCTGCCCGAGGAAGAAGAGGTTCATCCCCTCGCGGCGGCACTGTTTGACCTTCGGTCCAGTGTAGCGGGCCATAGTGGTTCCTTTTGGCGGAGCGTGGGGACTAGACGCGACGCTTCTTGGGAGCGCGGCAGCCGTTGTGCGGGAGCGGGGTCACGTCCTCGATGGTCGTGATCCGCAGGCCAGAGTTGGACAGGGCGCGGATCGCGGACTCGCGGCCCGACCCGGCGCCCTTCACGCGGACCTCGATCTCCTTGAGGCCGTGGCGCATGGCTGCCGACGCCGCGGTCTCCGCGGCGCGTTGGGCTGCGAAGGGTGTGCTCTTGCGCGTGCCCTTGAAGCCCTGGCTGCCCGCCGTGCCCCAGGCGATCGTGTTGCCCGAGAGGTCGGTGAGGGTGACGTGCGTGTTGTTGAACGACGCCTTGACGTGCGCGACGCCCTTGACGACGTTCTTCTTGATCTTGCGCTTGGTGGTTTTGGCCATCGCGTTACTTCATCCCCTTCACGGACTTCTTCCCGGCCACGGTCTTCTTCGGACCCTTGCGCGTGCGAGCGTTGGTGCGCGTCCGCTGGCCGCGCAGCGGCAAGCTGCGACGGTGTCGAATCCCGCGGTAACATCCGATGTCACGCAAGCGGGAGATGTTCTGCGCCAGCGTGCGCCGGAGCTCACCCTCCACCAGGTAGTCCTTCTGGAGGCGGTTGGCGAGCTCGGTGAGCTGCTCCTCGTTGAGTTCCCTCGGCCGCATGCCGGGGTCGAGGCCAAGGTCCTTGCAGACCTTCAGAGCGGTGTGACGCCCGACCCCATAGAGGTAGGTTAGGCTGATCTCCAGCCGTTTGTCGTTCGGAATGTCGACGCCGATGACGCGTGCCATGGATTAGCGAATCTCTTCGAGCGGGAGGGGTCGGAACTGGGCCGGGAGATCGTGAGCCAGAGGATTCTGGCCCTCGACGGGGCGGTTGGGATCGGGCAACTGCCTCACTTGCCCTGCCGCTGCTTGTGGTTGGGGTCGTTGCTGCAGATGACCCGCAACACGCCGCGCCTCCGGACAATTTTGCACTGGGCGCAGATGCGCCGGACGCTGGTACGTACTTTCATCGCCTTCTTCTCCTGCGGGCGCCGGCGCCACCGCCACGACGCCGCTCGCCGCGGCACGTGATGCGACCCTTTGTCAGGTCGTACGGGGACATCTCGACGGTGATCTTGTCGCCGGGCAGGATCCGGATGTAGTGCATCCGCATCTTACCACTGACGTGCGCGAGGATCTCGTGACCGTTCTCCAGGCGCGCCTTGAAGCGCGCGTTCGGGAGGGCCTCGGTCACGATGGCCTCGACGCTAATGGGTTCTTCCTTGGTCATGGCAAGCGGATTAGCTGGTGGCTCCTCTGCCACCGCTCGCGCTGCCGCCAGCGCCGCCGCCCTGGCTGCTGCTCGGGCGCGTCCAGGACGCACCGCCGCTGCCGCCCTTCGGAGAGGGGGCTGTGCCGCCCTCGTAGGCCTTCATGACGAGCTGAGCGTTCAGCTTGTCGACGAGCTCGAGCGCCACACCCACTACGATCAGGACGCTCGTCCCGCCCAGGAAGTACTGCATCTCCTGGGTCAGGTTCGAGTCCTTCGTGATGAATGACGGCAACACGGCGATCAATGCGAGGAACGCGGCGCCGGCCAGGGTGATCCGTGTCAGAACTCCGGAGAGGTACTCAGCGGTCTTCTGACCCGGGCGGATGCCGGGGATGAACGAGCCGTGCTCGCGCAGGTTCTTCGCGATCTCCTCCGGCTGGAACATCAGTCGGTTCCAGAAGAAGCAGAACGAGAAGATCAAGAGCAGGTAGAGGGTCGTGTGCACGAAGCCGGTCGTGTCCAGGAACACCCGCTCCATATAGCCCCAACCGACCCACTTGAACAGCACCCCGGGGATGACGAACAGCACGGAGGCGAAGATGATGGGCATCACGCCCGCCATGTTCACCTTCAGCGGGAGGAAGTGACGCTGGCCGCCGTAGACACGACGCCCACGCTGGAGGCGCGCGTATTGGATCGGGACCCGACGCGCTCCCTTGTGCATGTAGACGACGACGAAGATCGTGACGATCCAGATCAGCATCAGGAACACGACGATGTTCCAGAAGTCGGCGCTCTTGGAGACCATCGCGAAGTTGGCGGGCATCGTCGAGATGATGCCGGCCATGATGATCAGCGAGGCGCCGTTGCCGACGCCGTGCTCGGTGATCAGCTCACCGATCCACATGACGATCATGGCGCCCGCGATGAGGCCCGAGATCACGATCAGCGCCAGGGCGAAGTTACCCTGCATCGACCGCTCGACCATCTCTGGGGTCGTCCGGAAGATGCCCAGGTAGATGAACAGGGACTGGATCAGCGCGATCGGAACGGTCGCGAGACGGGTCCACTGGTTGATCTTCTTCTGTCCCGCTGCGCCCTCTTTCGCGACCGCTTCCAAGGCCGGGGAGACCTTGGTGAGCATCGAGAAGATGATCGACGCCGAGATGTAAGGCATGATGCCGAGGGCGAAGATCGTCGTCTGGCCGAGCGCGCCCCCGGACAGGGCCGACAAGAGGCCGACGACACCGCGGTCACCTGCTTGCTGCAGGAACTGGGCGCTCATGCCCGGCAACGGAATCTGGAATCCGACCCGATAGCAGATCAGGAGCGCCAGCGTGCGGAAGATCCGCTGCCGGGTCTCCGGAATCTGGAACAGCTTGAGGAAGTTGTTCTCCAAGGTCGTGGTTCCTGGCCGAGGTTCGTGGTTCGAGGCGCGCGCCGACATCCCTGTGGGGATCGGACACGGGGGAGCTGAGC
>Ga0163154_10007239_pt1 | contig 13301 bp, 10 predicted proteins | sample OliLakLV19MP9P1_FD_148649 | JGI IMG/M metagenome (GOLD analysis project Ga0163154, IMG submission 148649) | Freshwater microbial mat bacterial communities from Lake Vanda, McMurdo Dry Valleys, Antarctica - Oligotrophic Lake LV.19.MP9.P1 | ecosystem: Environmental > Aquatic > Freshwater > Lake >... | reverse complement strand
GCGCGCGCAGCCATTGCGCGCGTAACGGCGCCTCCGCGCCAGCGAGCGCCTCGAGCACGGTCGCGTAAGCGCTGGCGTGCGCGATCGTCGTGTCGCCCGCGACCGTCTCGAGCTGGCTCCTCGTCGCGCGGTGGGGGCCGCCGACGAGCGCCTCCTCCACGCCGCGGTGCTGGTAACCGAGCGCGATCTCGAGATGCAGCACCTCCTCGCCCGCGCACTGGAAGCGGAAGTGCCCCGGTTCGATGATGCCCGCGTGGACCGGACCGACGGCCACCTCGTGGACCTCGCGTCCGTCAACCCTGAAGAAGTCGATCGTGCCGGGGCCCGCGGCGCCCGCGCGGCGCACGGGCTTCAGCCAGGGGTGCCCCTCGGGCACGACCCCGTGCTGCTCGGCGACCTCGCGCTCGAACAAGTGCGCCTCGGCGTGCGCCGGGGTGAGCGCGGGATACGCGCCGACGAACGGCGCGCTGCGACCGACGGCGAGGGTGCCGAGCTCGTCGCGGGCGATGACAGTGACCAGCTGCACGCTATGCGCGCCCCCCACGCCGCCAACAACCGGGACGCCGAAAAGCGAACAGAGCCGCCCGCCTCGCTGGAGCTCCTCCGCGATCAGCGCGACGAACTCGTCCACGCGTGGCTCCGGGAGCTCGCTCCACGCGAGCGCGACGCCACTCGTGGCGGGGATCAGGCTCGCGCGGGGGCTCATGGCAGCACGAAGAGTAGGTCGACTGCTTCCTTCCACGCGCTACGCAAGACGCTGGGTGTGAAGAGGCCCAGCCAGAGGGAGGCACCGAGCAACAGGAGCGGCGGGCCGATGAGCGCGGGGGTCTCGGGGAAGCGTTGCGCATGCCGGCGCACCGCCGCGCTCGGTCGGCCGTACACGACCGAGAACGTGATGCGTGTCAGCCCGAGGAACGCGAGCAGCAAGCAGGCGAGCAGGCCGGCAGTGCTCCAGCCCCGCCCCGACTCCAGCAGCACTCGCACGATCTGGAGCTCGCTGAAGAACGGCCCGAACGGCGGCAGCGCCGTGACCGCGAAGACGCCGGTGACGAAGAGCGCCGCCGAGCGCGGAGTGACGAGCGACATCCCGCTCGCGACGTCGAGGGTCGCCGCGCCCGCAGCGCGGCGCACGTTGCCGGCCGAGAGGAACAACGAAGCCTTCGTGAGACTGTTGTTCCACACGTGGAAGAGCGCGGCCCACACGCCAGCGGGACCGAGCGACGCAGCGATCGCGAGGATGCCCATGTGCTCGACGCTCGAGTAAGCCAGCATGCGCTTGAAATTGCGCGTCGCCAGCAGGAAGAGCGCTGCCACGAGCGTCGACAAGAGCCCCAGGAACAAGAGCGTGCGGCTGGTGACCGCCGCCTCGCCTGCCGCGTCGAGCACCGCGCGCACGCGAAGCAGCGCCGCAAAGGCGACGGTCGTCACGCCACCCGCGAGCAGCGCGCCGACGATGCCGGGCGCTTCGCCGTAGGCGTCCGGCTTCCATGTGTGCATCGGCGCGAGGCCCATCTTGGTGCCGTAGCCGACGAGCAGGAGCGCCCACGCGATGAGCAGCCAGGGCCGCGACAGGTCCTCGCCCTGGGCCATGAGCGAGATGAACCGCAGGTCGCCCGAGCCGCCGCCGTAGAGCGACGCGTAGCCCAAGCAGAAGGAGCCGAGCAGCGAGAGCGCGACCCCTGTTCCGCCGACCAACAGGTACTTCCACGTCGCCTCGAGCGCGCGCGGCGAGTTGTTGAAGTGCAGCATCGGCACGGACGCGAGGGTGACCGCCTCCGTCGCGACCCAAAGGAGGCCCAGGTGGCGCGCCATGTGGGCTGCGCTCATGAGCCCGAGCGCGGCGAGCATGCTGGCGACGAACGCGCGGTTGCTCCGCTCGCGCCGGAGGGCGAGATAGGGCACGCCGTACAGCGCACACCCGAGGAACAGGAGCGAGACAGTCGGCAGGAGCGCCCGCGCCAAGGGATCGAAGCCGATCCACTCCGACAGCGGCGCCGCGGGCGGCGCGACGAGGAGAGTGAGCGAGAGCGCCACGTGCACGAGCGCTACGCCGATCAGGAACCACGGACGCGAGCGCTCGAACGGCCAGAGGAAGGCCGCCAACGCCGCTGCCGAAGGCACCAGGATGAGGCCGAGCTCCATCATTCGCGCAGCGTGGTCAGCTTCCGGGTGTCGAGCGAGTCGAACGCGCGCTGGATGCGGTCGACGATGATGCCGATGACGAATATCGCTGCGGTGAGGTCCAACAGGATCCCCGCCTCGACCATCAGCGGGACCGAATGCACGAGCAACAGGCCGAACAGGTAGATGCCGTTCTCGAGCACCAGGTAGCCGCAGACCTGCGAGATGGCCTTGGTGCGGCCGATCAGCAGCAGGAGTCCGGTGAGCACGGACGCCATCGCGCCGGGCACGAGCAGCGTGTCGCGGTGCTCGGGTAGGAGCGGCAGGCGCCCTGCGAACGCCATCGCCGCGACCGTCCCGGCCGCGCCGATGAGCAGCGAGGGCACGTAACCGATGAGCGGCTCCAGGTCGCGGTCGATGTGCGCGGCGCGCATGGCGCGCCGCAACAAGTACGGGATCACGAAGCCCTTGATCGTCACCGTCCCGAGCACCATCAAGAACACGATGGGGCCCGCCCAGTGCTCGAGCAGCAGAGGCATCAGCCCGAGCAGCATGCCCTGGACCGCGACGATGCGGATCAGCGACGGCAGGCGCCCCGTGGTCAACGCGACGAGGTTCAGCCCCATCGCCAGCCCGACGCAGAGATTGACGGCCTCGGTCACGCCCCGCCCTCGTTCCACGCCACGAGCAGCGCGAAGAAGCACAAGAGGAAGGCAGTCGTCAGGAGCAGCGGTACGCGGCGGAAGGAGCTGCGCGCCATGAACGACTCGACGAGCCCGATAGCGACGGTCACCGACAGCACGCCGCCGAACCACGCCAAGGCCGCGAGCCAGCCGTCGAGCCTCTGCGTTGGCAGCACGGCGCTGACGAGCAAGGCGGTGAAGCACATCAGCTTCACCGCCGCTCCGTGGAGAATCGTGGCGAGGAGCGGGCCGCTGTGGTCGAGCACCATCACCTCGTGGATCATCGTCAACTCGAGGTGCGTCGCAGGATCGTCGAAAGGTATGCGGCAATTCTCGGCGAGCAGCACGAGGAACAGTCCGGCGGCGAGCAGGACGCCGGCTGCGCCGCTGGTCGGCGTCAGCATCGCCTCGAGCGACGTCGCGCCGCTCTGCACGCAGAGCGCGACGAGCGCCGTGACGAGCGCCGCCTCCGACAGCACAGCGAAGCTCACCTCGCGCGAGGCCCCGAGGCCCTCGAACGCGGAGCCCGTCTCGAGCGCGGCCCACACCGTCGCAAAGCGCGCGAGCGCCAGCAGGCTGACGAACAGCAGCATGTCGCCGGGGAATGAGATGACCGCGCCGAGCGGCTGGATCGGCACGAGCAACGCAGCGCCAAGGACCGCAACCCATGCAACTGCGGGCCCGATCCAGAAGCCCGGAGACACGACCGTCGAGAGCACGATGTCCTTGCGCCACAAGCGGGCCAGGTCGAAGTAGAGCTGGCCGAGCGGCGGCCCACGCCGACCTGCGACCAGCGCCTTCACGCGACCCACGATGCCCGGTAGCAGTGGAGCGAGACCGAGCAGGAGCACGAGGCTCACGAGCGCGTGCAGCAGACGACTCACAGTGCGACCTCGGCGAGGATCACGGCGCTGACGGCCAACAGGCCGAGCACGAGGTACAGGATGTATGATTGCGGGCGGCCATGTTGGCGCCGGCGCGCCCAGGCCGAGGCGCCCAGCACGAGCGCCACGGGACCTACGAGCGCGCGCTCCAGCACGGGTTCCTTGATGCGCTCCGCGAACTGCGCGTGCTGCGGGAAGGCGCCGCGCGGGCGCGCGTAACGGCGTTCTGGCCCCAGCAGCCAGTTGAACCAGGACGTCGCGATCGAGCCGAAGGACGTGGCCTCGAGCTGCATCCGCGCCGTCGGCGCCGCGAGCCCGCAGTGCAATGTCAGTGCTCTGCGTCGGCCGCGGGAGCGCACACACGCGGCTGACACCAAGGTGGTGGCGACGCGCGCTGCGGCCAGCGCGACTTGCACGCGCCCGAGCGTGACGAGCTCCGCGGGCGGCGCGAGCCCGGTCCACAGCGGGTTGACTTCCTCGAGCGCAGGCACGATGAGCCGCCACGCGGCGACTGGCGCGCTTGCGATGAGCACGCAGCCGAGCGCAAGCGCGAGCATCGGCGCACGTTCGCGCCAATCGCCCTCGCGCACGGTCGAGCGCGTGCGCGCGTCCCTCGACGCCCCGAGGAAGGTCACGGAGACGGCCTTGACGAACGTCGCCAGGACGAGCGCTCCGGACACGGTGAGCGCGATCAGCGCGGGGGCCGTGATCAGCGCCACGTCAGCATGCGCCGCCGCGGACTCGAGCAAACCGAGCGCAATCAGCCATTCGCTGACGAAGCCATTCAGCGGCGGCAGCCCCACGACTCCCGAAAGCAGCGCCGAGACGTGGCTCGGCGCCTCGGCGTAAGTCGAAGGGACCCAGACGTGCAATGGGAACAGGCCCGCCTTCAGGCCGAAGCCGACCAGCGCCAACCAGAAGAGCGGCGCCAGGTCCGGGCACGCACGCATCGGCCCCAGGTCGAACGAACCCGTGCGCACCGCGAGCAGCGTGAAGAACGCGATCAATGCGAGCGTCCCGAGCCGCGAAGCCGCGAGGAACAGCCAGCCCGCCGCGCGCACGGCCGTGCGCTCGCGTTCGAGCGTGGCGAGGCAGTAGGCCGACACGGCGAAGCCCTCCCACGCGATGAGGATGTGCAGGCCGTTCGAGCACAGGAGCACCGCGCTCGTGCACAGCACGGTCATGCTCCACCACGTGCGTCCGCGGCGCGCCGTGGCGGCTGGCGCGCGCTGCGACCAGGCCACCGACGCATGCAGTGGGCCTGCGCCGCTGATGAACGCCAGCAGGACGAGGAAGAGCCCGCTCAACGCGTCGAGGCGCAGATGGAGCGGCTCGCCGCCGATCGCGAGCTCGCTGCGCCATTCCCACAGAGGCCCTTGTCCGAGCGCGAGCAGCCCGGCGCCGAGGAGCGTCGCAGCACCCGACAGGAAGAGTGCGAGCCAGAGGCGCGGCCAGCGCGTCGCACCGATGGCGACGGCCTGGAGGCCGAGGGCCCACACCGCCACGAGCCCTCCCGTCATCGCTCTCCTCTCCGCTCCGCGTTGTGCGCCGAGGGCTCGGCCGCGACGGCAGCGAGGATCTCACGCTCGTCCAGCGAGCGCGCGAGCACATCCCTGACGCGGGGCTGTGAGAGCAACCTCACCAAGAGCCCGAGCGTGTTGGCGTGTGCCCGCGGCGAGGCGGGGACGAAGAAGACGAGGCGCGTGATCGGGACCTCGTCCACGGGCTCCTCCGGCGGGAGCAGTGGGTTACGTAGACAGATGAGCGCTACCCGCGCCTGGGCGGCGCCGAGGCTGACGCGCGACGCGAAGTGCGGCAGCGCGAAGCCATCACCGATGGGCGCCCACGTGATGCCGCCAGGGGCAGAGAGGCGTCCGCGGAGCAGCGCGCGCACCGCCGGTGAGAGGCCGGGGATCGCTTCGACCACAGCGATCATTCGCGCGCTGGCCTCTGCGGCGGGTACGTCGCGCCAGATCCCGCCCGCGCGGAGTCGATCCACCAGCAACGCTCGCAGTGGGGCCGCGGCCTTGTCGGAGGCAACCAAGCCGGTCTGTGCCGCGAGGCCGCGCCGGGCGGCCCAGTGTGTCACCTGCCCGCGCTCGAACAAGTGTGACCCACGGGTAATGACGTGCGGGAGCTGCTCTTCGCGGACCCATGCGACGACTTGCTTCTCCGATACGCCGAGCGCCTCGGCGAGCTGCGGCAGCTTCATGTACACGCTGCACCTCCTGCGCGCGGATTGTCTGTGCTCAAGGGACACCTTCGTTCCACTCTAGTTAGGCGCCCCACTCCAGGAGGGCGATCAGCAACAAGCCCACGAGGAGGTAGACGAGGTAGGTCTGCGCGCGCCCGTGTTGCGAGCGACGCACGATATTCGCCAACTGCAACACTGCTGTGCTCACGGGCTGGACGACACGCTCGAGGATGACCTCGGGGGTGCGCTCGTCGAACTCCTGACGGCGCGCGCTGACCTCGTCGGGCGTGTGCACGCGGCGTTCCGGTCGCAGGACGGCCGCGAACCAGGCCACGGCGATTGCGGCGAACGAGCCAGCGGAGAGCTGCATGCGCGCGGAGGGGAGCGTGTACCCGCAGTCCCATGTGGGCTGGCGCGGTGCCGACGACGGACGCACGCGCCGCGCGAGCACCGCCGCCGCGACGACGAGCGCCGCGAGCAGGAGCGGCATGAGCGTGCCCACACCTTCGAGCGTCGCGACGCTCGCGCTCGGGGGCGGCGCCGGACGCCACGCTTCGACGGCGACCCCGGCGAGGTTCCAGAGCGCGACCGGCAGCACGCCAGAGAGCACGCACGCGCCAGCCAGAGCGAGCAGCGGCGCGCGCATCCATGGGCCGCACTCGTGCGCTGCGCGTGCATCTGCAGTGCGCGGCGCGCCGAGGAAGACGACCCCGATCACCTTCGCGAAGATCGCCAACGCCAGCGCGCCGGTCAGCGCCAGCAGCACGATCGCGGCCGTCCCGCCGAGCGCCTCCGTGCCGCCTGCGCGCACAGCGCCGAGCAGGCCCAGGTAGATGCCGAACTCGCTAACGAACCCGTTGAGCGGCGGTAGGGCCACGATCGCCGCCGCGCCGATGGCAAACGTCGACGCAGTCCAGGGCATTGCGCGCCACAGCCCGCCGAGCTCGGTCATCCGTCGTGTGCGCGTCGCGTGCAGGACCGAGCCCGCGCCAAGGAACAGGAGCGACTTGAAGAGACCGTGGTTCCACACGTGCAACAGGCCGCCGGCGAGCGCGATGCGGCCCCAGGGCGCGTCGCCCCGCTCGGCGCCGATCAGCGCGAAGCCGACCGCGACGAGGATCACGCCGATGTTCTCGACGGAGCAATAGGCCAGGAGTCGCTTCAGGTCGTGCTGCGCGAGCGCAAACGCCGCGCCGAGTACCGCGCTCGTGACGCCGAATCCGACGAGGACCCAGCCAGCGTCAGGCGGTGTGGGCAGCCAGCCGCCGAACCGCACGATGCCGTAGATGCCGAGCTTGATCGCGACGCCGGACAGGATCGCCGAGACGTGGCTTGGCGCGCTCGAGTGGGCTGAGGGGAGCCACACGTGCAGCGGGAACAGCCCGGCCTTCAAGCCGAAGCCGAAGAGCGCGAGCCAGTACAGCGGCGCGAGGTCGGCCTGGGCGCGCATCGGGCCGAGCGCCCAACCCCCGGTGCGCGCGGCGAGCAGGCCGAAGAACGCGAACAGGGCCAGGGTCGCGAGATGGGAAGCGGCGAGATAGAGCCAGCCGGCCGCGCGCACGTCGGCGCGTTGCCGATCGAGCGTGATCAACGTGAAGGCGGCGACGGTGAACAGCTCCCAGGCGATCAGGAAGTGCAGCCCGTTTGCTGCGACGAGCACACCGCCCATGCAGGCCAGGAGCACTGTCCACCACACGCGCCCGGCGCGCGCCGAGCGCGGATGGCGCGCCTCGGACCAGTACTCGTGCGCGTACACTGCGCCAGCGGCGCCGACGACCGCGAGCAGGGCCAAGAACCACGCGCCGAGCCCGTCGAGCTGGAAGCAGAGGGCCTCGCCTCCGAGCGCCACGGTGCCCTCGAAGGTCCAACGCTCGCCCGTGGTCAGGACCCGCGCGGCCGCGCCGAGGGCCGCCGCGCACCCGCCGACCGTCAGCGCCAGCCACACCCGCGGCGCGCGCGGCGCGCACGTCACGCCAGCGCCGAGCGCGGCCGCCGCGGCGAGGAGCAAGCCGCTCGTGGACATGGGGTGGATGAGGGAACGGGGCCGGGGACGCCGCCGAGCCGAGGGGCTGGTACGAGCGGGTCCCGAACCTGGGTACGACGACATCATCCGGGCGCGCCGACCAGAATCAATGCGGCGGAGCCACCGATCTCTGCAGGCGTGCGTGCCACCCGGTTGCACGTCACGCCGGTACCACAAGCGCCGCGCCGCCGATCGCGGCGACGAGGGGGAGGCCGCGCGTCGCGGTCCTGTGCGTCGACCAGCCAACCTGTCAAACGACGCTGCGCCGGCCCACGACGACAGGGCACGACAGCGCCCGGGCCGGAGCGTGCTCCGACCCGGGCGCCCGCACCGTCGACGTCGGGTCGACGGTGAACGAACCCGTGTTACGGGCGTACCCTGGCCGTGAACTTCGTCTTCGTCTTCCCGAGGGCCGCGAGGAGCGCCTCGGTCGAGGGCGCGTCCTTCCCATCGAGGACGACCGTCGCCGTCTTGGCGGTACGGTCGACGGTCACGTCGTTCTCATCGACACCGGGTACGCTCGCGAGTGCAGACCGCACTTCGTCGGCGCACCCGCCTCATGTCATGCCTTCGATCTCGAAGACGACCTTCGGCGCGTTGGGCACGGCCGTGGAGCTGGGGGCGTTACGGGCTTCGGGTTTGTTCGCGCACGAGGCGACGAACACGGGCGCGAGGAGCAGCCCGATCAGGAGTTGTGTCTGCATGGTCTGAGTAGGGGGTTCGTTGGGCACCGGCCCGACATGGGCTGGTGGCTCGCTATACGAGAGCACGAATGTGGTGTGTCCGTCCATGGGGGTGCCCAGCCCGCTCGCCGCGCGCCGACACGACGGCGGTGGCACCCCCCATATCATTGCTGCGTCATGACATTCGAACAGCGCGCTCATGGCGCCTGACGCGCGGCGGTCGGTGCACGTGCCGCGCGGCGCTCCAGAGGCCGCGTCACACCCGATTGGCCCGCATCAGCGCCGACGATCGTGATGGTGCTCAGCGCGGCCCCGCGCCGTCGAGCGTCAGGAGCTCGAGCTGCCGCGCAGGAGGCCCGATGCAGAGCAGCCCGTCGTAGACCGGCGTGCTCGCAGGCACCCATTCGCCTGCGCGAAAGGGCGTGTCGAAGACTCGCGCTGCGGCGGTCGCTGATCGCCGCCGCTGCTCCAGGTCCCAGGTCGCTCGCGCGAGCTCCGCGCCCTTTCGTTCGTCGGCGAGGCGCGCTTGGGCGTGCGCGACAAGCCTGCTCGCGCGCGCGACGCCTGCGCGCTCCGCCGTGTCTTCCAATGCGAGCCCGTTACGCGCCATCCGGGTGGGCAGGATTTGACGAGCGATGATCGCGCGCGACTGGGCTACCCGTCAAGCGACCAGCGCATCCTCGTGTCACTTGGCTTCCACTGCGCTGGCACGTCAGTCTCGAGCTGCTATACTCAGGTCCAGGGAGCCGGCCCGCTCAATGCGAGCACTTGGCGAGCGGAGGGAACAACACCCGAACTCTGGCCGGAACCGAGCATGCCCTCCAGCCGCGGTGGGTCATCTCGATGCGAGACGGGTTCCGCTCCAGCGTTCAGGTTGAGCATGGGGCCCGATTCTTGGAGCCCTAACCGGCGACAGCCCGTTCAACTAGGGTACGTTTCGGGCGCACGGCCGTCGTGTCGGCCCTCCTCCAATCTGGCCGGCGACTTCTTGCCGCGCCTCAGTTCCATCGTCTACTCCTTCGATTCCAACTCCTTGAAGCTCAAACTCACTTCCGCCGGGGCCCTGGGCCTCCTCGCGCTCTCGCCGTTTGCTGGCGCGCAGTCGACGATCTACGGCCTGGACGTCCGCCTCCAACGGTTCTTCACGACGGACACCGCCAACTTCGTCGCCAACTTCACGGTGATCGCGCCCAACCCCATCGCGGTCTTCGCGCTCGACTTCGACGCGACGGCGACGACCCTGTTTGGGATCCAGAACCCGGTTGCACCGGCGCCGGCGTCCTACGGGACGTTCGACCTCGCTACGGGTGCTTTCACACCGACCGGTACTCTCACCGGTCCCGCCAGCGCCGCAGGCCTCACCGCGCACCCCGACGGCACCACCTGGTACGTCCTCGAAAATCTCGCTGGTACGGTCAACCTCTGGCGCGGCAACATCGCCGCGAGCGGCACTTTCACGCTGGTCGGCAGCAGCACGGTCATGGGCCTTGCCATCGACCTCTCCTGCGACAGCCAGGGGAACCTGTACGCGAACAGCATTACGTCTGACTCGATCTACAGTATCAACTCGACGACGGGCGCGGCGACGCTGATCGGGCCGACTGGCTTCGCGACGAACTTCGCGCAAGGCATGGACTTCGACTGGTCGACGGACACGCTCTACGCGACCCTGTACACGGGCGGCGGGACCGGCGGCTTCTGCTCGATCAACCTGACGACCGGCGCCGCGACCCTGATCGACGACACGTTCTCGCTGAACGCGGAGATGGAGATCGCGATCCAGGTCCCCGCGGCGGGGACGATCGGCACCAACTACTGCACCGCGAACCCGAACTCGACCGGTAACACGGGCGACATCTTTGCCACCGGCAGCGCGATCGCCGCGAACAACAACCTCACGCTGACCGCGAGCTCGCTGCCGAACAACGCGTTCGGCTTCTTCCTCACCAGCATGACCCAGGGCTTCGTCGCGAACCCGGGCGGCAGCTCGGGCAACCTCTGCCTCGGCGGTGCGATCGGTCGTTACGTCGGCCCGGGTCAAGTCCAGAACACGGGTCTGACGGGCGGCTTCTCGCTCGTCCTGGACCTCACTCAGACGCCGACACCCACCGGCCCCGTCGCGATCATTGGCGGTCAGACGTGGAACTTCACGGCGTGGCACCGTGATGCAGTTGGTGGCTCCGCGACGTCGAACTTCACCAATGGTCTGACGATCAACTTCCTGTGACTCGCTCGCCCGTGAAACCCACGGGCCAGTGACCACCATTGGCGCCCGAGCGTGCCGTTTCCGCGACGCTCGTGCGCGAGTCCAAAGGGCACACACCCCCGCTCGATCCTTCGAGCGGGGGTGTGTGCAGTTCGACGAGTCTTCTACCCCGCCACTCTCCAACCTCTACGCAGCGGTGGCGCGGTGCAACGGGGCGAGCACGCCGGGGGTCGTCGATCCACCGGTCCTCCAGCGCAATGTGACCTCGCGCGATGGCTCGCCTAATCACGTCCGAGCCATGCCCCGCCCATTCCGCCCTAGCGTTGCGACCGTTTTGGCCTGTCTCACGTGCCTGTGCTGTCCCGAGGCCCTGGGTCGAACACCGGCGCCCGCCCAATCCCTGTCCGATGCGCAGCTCGCGCCCGTCGCCTTGGCGCTCGCCGGTGTCCGTGAGGCGCGCCTGTCGGGCGGCGACGGTGACGCGGCGCTCGTCGCGCTCGACGCTGCCCTCGCGGCACTGCGGCTCGGCGGCAAAGGCGGCGCCGACGGCGTCGACCTCCTCGCGCGCCCCGCCGACCTCGGGCGGGCGCTCTCGCTCGCGGAGCGTCGCGGGCAGGCGACCGGCGCGCGCGCGCCGAAGGCCGGCAAGGTCGAGGAGGACCGCCTCACGGGCGGCAGCTTCACGGCCCGCGCCGTCGACTACGTGTACCGGCTGCCCAAGGCCGACAAGGCCCCGGCGAGCGGCTTCCCCTTGATCCTCTCGCTGCCGGACCTCGGCGAACGGCCGGCGGAGCACTTGCGCGAGCGCTGGGCCTCGCGCGCCGCGCTCGAGGGCTTCATCGTCGTCGTGCCCGCGATGCCGCAGGACCCCGCGGATGCAAAGGACCACTCGACCTGGACAAAAGTCGCCGTCGCGGGCCGTCCGGGCGGAGTCGCGCACGCGCTCGCAGCGCTACGCGTCGCGCGCGAACGCTTCCCCGTCGACCCCGACCGAGTCTACGTCGCGGGCTTCGGCGCCAGCGGCCACGCCGCGCTCGCGACGAGCGACTACGGCCCACACCTCTTCGCGGGCGTGGCCTTGCGCGCGATCGAGGAGAGCGCCGTCCCGGCGCACAACTTCCGCAACCTGCCCACACTCTTCGTCGGCGGCGGTCCGGCCGCCGAGCGCTTCGCGGCGGGGATCGTGGAGGCGGGCTACGACAATTGCTTGCGCGAGCCGACGCTGACGGAGGAGGCCGTCCTCGAATGGTTCGGCCAGCAACGGCGCGACGCATCACCTGTGACGATCTCGCTCGTCGTCGAGACGCCTTATCCAACGCGCATCGGGTGGCTGCGCATCGCCCCGAACGCGGTCGACACGACGGTACGTGCCGCCGTCGATCGCGCTGCCAACTCGGTGCGGGTGATGGCCACGGGCGCGTCGAGCGTGACGCTGCACCTCGGGGACGCGCTCCTGGACCTCGACCGCCCGGTGCAGGTCGACTTCGAGGGGTCCGTCCGCGAGGTGCGGGTCCGGCGCAGCGCTGCGTTGCTGGTCGAGCGCTGGCTCGACGGCACGAGCGACTCGGGCGCGCCGTACGTCGCGGAGGTCGTGCTCGCGCCCGGCATCGGCATCGTCGGAGCGGACGATGTGCCGCCACGCGTGGATGAGGAGCTCGATGAGCGTCTCGCCGCCGCGGCGCACGCCGCAGCGAGCGCGGAGGACGCGGATCCTCTGTGGGAGGTCGCGCTCTGGTGCCTCGCGACGGACCGTGACGCTCGGCTTCACGAGGTGGCCGTGAAGGCCCTCCGCATCGACCCGGACTACGCCGCCGCGCGCGACGCCCTGGGCCACGTACGCGCGCCCGTCGGCGCCAGCGTCGAGTGGTTCACGATCGCGGCGGCGCGTGACCGTTGGCACGCACGCCAGCAGCCCGATGCGGCGCAGGCGCTCGGGCACGTCGAGCACGCGGGCCTCTGGATGCATCCCCGCGACCGCGAGTACACGAGCCGTGGTTGGAAGAAGGACGCCGAGACGGGCCTCTGGCGTACGCCCGAGGACGAGCGCCGCGTGCGGCAGGGCTGGTCGCGCCAGGACCTCGTGTGGCTCGATCCGAGCGACACGGCGCGCGCGGACGCGGGCCTGTGGCGCGTCGGTGGCGACTGGCTGCCACTGGCCGCCGCGAACCGTCGCCATGCCGAGCTCGCTCACGCGTGGCGCATCCCGGCGTGGCACGTCGAACTGTGGGCCACCGCCGACCGCGCGGTCGGCGAGCGGGCGCTCGCCGCGATGGAGGCCACGCTGCCGGCGTTGCACCGCGTCTTCGGCGTCGAGCCGCAACTGCCGTTACGCGTTGCATTGTTGCGCGACGAGGAGCAATACGACCGCTTCGCGTTCGGCGACCCCGACGGGCGGCGCGCGGCCGCGCACACGGGGCGCTTGCATACGGTGCACAGCGCGTTCTTCGCCGAAAGCTGGTTTCCGCAGGAGCACGGCAAGCGGACCTTCCTGGGCATGGGCGCTGGGT
>Ga0163154_10007237_pt1 | contig 13303 bp, 12 predicted proteins | sample OliLakLV19MP9P1_FD_148649 | JGI IMG/M metagenome (GOLD analysis project Ga0163154, IMG submission 148649) | Freshwater microbial mat bacterial communities from Lake Vanda, McMurdo Dry Valleys, Antarctica - Oligotrophic Lake LV.19.MP9.P1 | ecosystem: Environmental > Aquatic > Freshwater > Lake >... | reverse complement strand
GGCGCAGGCAGAGGCACTACGTTCGGCTGTATGGACACGTCCTGTCCATGTGTTACCACCGTGTTGGCGCGATTTTCGCTTGCTCAACACAACTATCAGTATAGACTCGTTGCGACGCGGTGTCCAGATCCTTAGACCTATGTCCTGACGGACCTAACCCACACGCGCCGCTGGCTAAAGCCAAGAACGCTTTCATCCACTGCCACTAAAGTGGCGTGGCTTTCTCGCGGGCTAAAGCCCTAAAAGGTAAATGGGGATAGCTATTGTGTCCATCAAAAAAATTCCTACGTTTCACATCTGATTGATTATCGTTATTGTACGTCGTTTTAGCCCGGGTGTCAGTTCATTTTGTGACCCCGTTGTGACCAAGCCGTGTCTGGACTCTATGATACAATTCGCGACGTTTGCACGTTGTTTCACAAGGGAAATCCTAGATATGACCGACGCTCCTGTTCGTACCGTCAAACAAATCGCCCCGCATGGCGGCACGCTGATTAATCGCTTGTTCACCGGTGAGGCCGCCGCGCCGTATCTCGTCCGCGCCGCCGCCGCCCCCAAACTCGCCATCGGGGAAGTCGCCCTCAGCGACCTGACCTTGATTGCGCTGGGAATCGCCAGCCCGCTGACCGGGTTTATGGACAGCAAAACCTATACCGGCGTCGTCCACAACATGCACCTGCCCAACGGCCTGCCGTGGACAATCCCCGTCACCTTGCCAGCCACCGCCGAACAAGCCGCCGCGTTGACCGAAGGCAAAGATGTCGCCCTGACTGATGCCGCCGGAAACATCGTCGGCCTATTGGAACTGAGCGAGAAGTTCACCTACGATAAGCAAGTCGAGGCGCAGAACGTCTATCGCACCACCGAAGAAGCGCACCCCGGCGTCGCCCGCGTGTATGCGTGGGGCGAGGTCTATCTAGCCGGTGAGGTCTATATGTTGACCGAGCCGAAGCCCGATTTTCCCGACATTTTCATGACCCCCGCCCAGACCCGCGCCTATTTCGCAGAGCGCGGCTGGCGTCGTATCGTGGCGTTCCAGACCCGTAACCCGGTACACCGCGCCCATGAATATCTGATGAAGTGTGCGCTGGAAATCTGCGACGGCCTGATGCTCCATCCGCTGGTCGGCGCGACCAAAGGCGACGACATCCCCGCCCCAGTGCGCGTCAAGGCCTATAAGGTGTTGTTGGAGAGCTACTTCCCCAAGCAGCGCACCTTGCTCAACAGTTTCCCCGCCGCCATGCGCTATGCTGGCCCGCGTGAGGCGATTTTCCACGCCATTTGCCGCAAGAATTATGGCATCACGCATTTCATCATCGGGCGTGACCACGCCGGAGTCGGCAAGTACTACGGGACGTATGACGCCCAACTGCTGTTTGATGAATTCGACCCCGCGCTGATGGGGATTACGCCCATCATGTTCGAGAACGCCTTCTACAGCACATTGCAGGGGCAGATTGTCACCTCCAAGACCGCGCTATATGGCCCAGAGGATTGGACTTCGCTGAGTGGGACTCAGGTGCGCGATATGCTGCGCGCTGGGACTCCGCTGCCGGAAGAATTCACCCGCCCAGAAGTCAGCGCTGTGCTGATTGAAGGTCTGCGCGAGGGATAAATCCCATCGTCATTTGGTAGGGGCGACTCGGTTGGGTGACCCTTTTTTGAATATTAATCACAGAGGTCACAGAGAAAAGCAAAAAATGTTCTTCTCTGTGACCTCTATATCTATGTGGTTTATGTTTTTGTTGTGATTCGAGCTTAGGGCTGTTCCGCCGCAGAATTTGCCTGATCAACGGCGGCTTGTTCGGCGGCTAATCGTTCGGCCTCCAACCATTCAGCCTTCAACTCGGCGAGGTAGTCGGTGGCGACCTGACGAGGCGTTTTGCCGAACACCTCGACCTGCGCGACCAGATTAACCAGCGTTTCCTCATCCAACGTGCGGAAAATCGGGTTGAGCAAGGTGACAATCTCGGGGTTACGGCGCAATAGCGTCCCCCGGATGACCGGGGCTGGCGCATAGGGCAGCAGCAGTTGTTGTTCGTCATTCAGCGGCACAAGGTTATATTCATAAATCAGGCTGCTCGCGCCCGTCGCCAGCGCGACATTGATATTATTGACGCCCGTTGAAAGCGCCTCAACCAGCATGGTCGGGGTCGCATCGGTAATCACAATCATTTGGCTGCCCATGAGGTCAAATCCATAAGCCTGTTCCATCGCCTGCAAACCGTCCGGGCGGGTGACGAATTCCTCACCGGCGGCGAATGTGACATCCCCGCCGCCGTTCACGTATCCTGCAAAGTCCGTCAGGCTGTGGATATTGTTGGCGTCGGCAAATTCTTGCGTGATGACCAAGACATAGCTGTTATTGATGGGCGCTGGCGCTAGCCAAATCAGGTCGTTATACGCGCTGTCGGATGACCCGACCACGGCATAAACGGTCTCGGAGTCTATAGCGTCCAATTCGCCAATCAAACTGCTGTCGAAAAAGACCGTCAGCGCCGTCCCCGTATATTCCGGGTAGATGTCGATCAGGTTATTCAGCAGCGCGTTACGACTGGCATTGGTGTTGCCCGTCGAGATCATATCGACGACGGGGTAGCCCGCTTCTTCTAGCGCGACATACACGATATGACCGAGCAATACGTCCTCGGTGAACAGCTTAGACCCGACCCGTATGGGCTGTTGGCCGTCCGCTTGCGCGTATGCAGGGACGGTCAATATCAACAAGGCGGATAACAATAGGACGAGTTTTTTCACGGGTTTTAGCCTCCTATGGGCGGGACGGGCGTATTGGTGATGAAAAACGAGTTGGTGGTCGGCGGTAATTGCACTTGGGTTTGGGGCTGCGGCGTGGCATTTCCGAGGACTGGCACTTCAAGCAGTGGGACGTCGTTCTTAACCGTTTCTTCGGTCACAGCCGCGTTATCCTCACTGGGCAGATTAGAGGGCAGCCAAGCGATGTCCTCTTGCGGATTGAAATTCGTCAGCAGAAGTTTATCCTCATCGCCTTGATACGCAATCACAAAGGTATTGGTCTGCGAGAGGGTGGACTGCCGCGCCCACGGCAGCCACGCGCTTTGATCAACCGGGCTGAGGACGGACGGGATGAATTGCAAGCCCTTGACGCTCGTCACCCAATCTCCCGGCGCGGCGTAGCGGTAAGCCTCGGACGAAACATACAGCGTCTGGCTGGTCGGGTCAAGCAATACCGGCAGGACGTTGGGGCGTGCGCCAAACACCACGACATACATGCTGCCCAGCGGGTGCGGGAGGATGACGACGCCGACTTCTCGGAAATTGACGCTGACGGCGGTGTCGTGGTGGATTTGCGAATTCTGCCAGTAATTAATCGCGCCGTTCATGTTGTTACCGATATAGATGTTCTCGCCGACGGCAACCCGGTCATTCCCCAAATAATGCGGCCAGTTAAACGCTGGGTCGAGGGCGCGTTGGCGCGGGTTACGGCCTTTGGCGTCGATGTGCAAATCATCCGGCAGGGATGCGAGCGAAAGCAGATAATTGGCCTGTGACCGCGCCATATCGCGCAGGACGACGTTGGGCTTCAGCGGCCACTGCCCGTCCCGGATGCGCCATTCGTTGAGGCGTGCAATCAACTCGACTTCCACCGGGGTGAAATTCTGGAGGATGGCGTTGGAGGCGTTCGCTACGGTTTGCGGCGCTTCGGTGGGGGTTGGCAATGCCGCGACCTCGACGCGCCGTTCGATATGCGTGGGCGGGTAGACCACCAAGAATTGCCCCTCGACCTCTGTCCGCAAGGCGTTCTTAGACACCCAGCCGTGGCCTTGTTCAAACGGGATGCGATACCACAGCCCATCTTCGCTGATGCCTTTGACTCGGCTGACCGCATCGGGGAATACCGTCCCAAGCAGTTCCGTCCGGGTATCTGGCCCTTGCCGGATGTTCAATTGGATGTCGCCGTCGGTGGCGAATTCCGCCACGATGCCGTCAATCCCAGCGTTCAGCTTTTCCGCGCTATCGGCGGTGATAATCTCGCTGAGGACGCCGCCCGCTTCGGCGCGGACGCCTTGCGATGCGCCGAGTTGCGTGCGTTGCGCCCCGACATACACGATGCCATCCGTGGTTAGGACATTGGTATTTTGTTTATCGTCCAGCCAGACGTCGAAAATCCCGCCCGCCGTGACGACTGAACTGGTCGGAGTCGTGAACTCATAGCCGATGTAGACATCCGGCACGGGCAGTAGCGCCTGATGGATTTTCCCAGTCAAGAGGCCAATCGAAATCAGGAAGCCCTGTTCCGTTCGTTCCATCCGGTTAATGGAAAGTTCGGTGTTGGGCTTGAGTTCTATTAAGCCACTACGGTTGAACAAGGCGACTTCCGCCGTCCCAGTGGCATTGGTGCGGATGCGATCCCCCGTCCCGACGATGCTCTCGCGGGTGACAGCGACCCATTCTTCTGTGCCTGTGCGCTGAATCTCTAGCCCCGGCTGTTTGACCGTGACCAAGCTGGCGATTTGCTGTTGGGCGGAGGAAGAAAGAACGCCAATGGATATGGATAACACAAGGATTGTGAGGATGATAAGGATTTTCTTCACGGCAACCTCCGCCAATGTTTCTTTCGATTACTTACATATTTGTGATATATGAAGCATGATTTTTTGCTGATATTACTATTTTACCATTCTCACATATAATTTCACTCTATTGTATGGAGACTGTAATCATTAAGATGTTGAAATGGTGTATATCGCGCCTCATCCCCCCAACCGTAGGGCTTGACGCCGCGCCGCGCCGCGCAAATAATGAAGGCTAGTCGAATAACACACCATTACCATCGGCACGCTCGTCCCTGTGCATCGACCATGCTGGGGGCGGGCGTGTTTTTTAAGGAGGATTTATGCTCGAAAAACTGGGATTACTCCACCAGCAAGCCGCCGCCGAATTGGACTCCGCCGTGACCAGCGATGCGCTGGCCGCGTGGAAAACCCGCTACATCGGTCAAAAAGGCGAGGTCACGCTCATCATGCGCGGCATCGGCAGCTTAACCCCGGCGGAGCGTCCGGCCTTTGGTCAGCGCGCTAACGAAGTCCGGCAAGCGTTGGAAGCCGCCTTTGACTTGCGCGAGGGAGCTATCCGCGATGCTGAACTTGCCAAGAGCCTCGAAGAGGGCGGAATCGATGTGACCTTGCCGGGGCGCAAGGCGGGAGTCGGCGGGCTGCACCCGTCAACCCGCACGCTGCGCCGGTTCTATGACATCTGGGCGGAGATGGGCTTTCAGGTCTACCGTAGCCGCGATGTCGAGACCGATGATATGAACTTCACGCTGTTGAACTTCCCGCCGCATCACCCCGCCCGTGAGATGCAAGACACATTTTATACCGGCGATAAGGATGTGATTCTGCGGACGCATACCTCAGCGGGGCAAATCCGCGCCATGCGGGAGTTGGGCGGCGATGGGTCGAAACCGATTCGCGTGGTGTTACCGGGCATGTGCTATCGTCACGAGCAAATCACCAACCGCAGCGAGGCGCAATTCCATCAAGTGGAAGGCATCGCCATCGGGCGCAATATCAAGATGAGCGACCTCAAAGGCACAGTGGCCGAATTCGCCCGCAAGATGTATAGCCCCACCGCCGCCGTGCGCTATCGCGCCTCATACTTTCCATTCACCGAGCCGAGCATGGAAATCGACATCGAGTGTTTCTTGTGTGGTGGCAAGGGCTGTAGCGTGTGTAAGCACAGCGGTTGGCTAGAAATCGCCGGTAGCGGCATGATTCACCCGACGGTGCTGCGTAACGGCGGCTATGACCCGCGTGAGTGGTCAGGATTCGCGTTTGGCATGGGGCCAGAGCGTATCACAATGCTCAAGCACAGCGTGACCGACATCCGCAATTATTGGGCCAACGACACCCGCTTCTTGGAGCAGTTCTAAGGATTGTAGTGATGAGTGTACAATCAGATGTCTGGGAAATGGGTGTTTTGTAGGGGTGAGGCTTGCCCACCCGCCTTATCCATTCATCTGATTCCACAACTCGCTACACTCGATTGCATTTAGGAGAAAGAACGATGGCTACCCCTATCGCTGCGCCGATTAACCATATCGTTATCACCGATGCGCCTCGGATTGCCCATAAAGGGATTAAAATCGGCTTCATCGTTGCTTGGATTGTTAATCGTGGTTGGACTTTTGAGATGGTTATGACTTAACCCATTCAGAAATTCATGCGGCACTCTCCTATTACTATGACCACAAAGACGCAATTGATGCTTGGATTGCCGATCAAAAGCGTCTCTTTGATGAAATTGCCGAAGACCCCGATATCCAAGCGCGGCGTCAAAATATGCACGCCCGTCATGAGGCGATGAAAAAAACTGGATTGGTCAAAGATGACCAAAACGAAACACAAGGACACGACTAACTCATGGCGCAAGCGCCCAAGTTCTATACCGATGTCCATATCCCTAAAGCGGTGGTAAAGCAACTCCGCGATAAGGGGGTGGATATTATCCACGGTAGCGAAGTCGGGAAATCTGATGATTCGGACGTTCAGCATCTGACCTATTGCGCCGATAAAAAACGAACAATCATCAGTTTTGACTCAGACTTTGAGGTTTTACACTATCGCTGGCTGACAGAAGGCAAATGGCACGCGGGAATCCTCAAAATCAATGTGGCGCTGCAAGGGGATAATGGAATTGGTCGCATCGTCGCCATTGTCTTGGGTTATCATGAAAACATCACAGGGGGTGCGGGTCAAGTTGAAACGGATTTGCACAACCGATTGTACTACGAGAGGTAAGGGATTAAATCATGTTCAAAGAACCAACCACCTACATTGAAATTCGTGATGATAAACCCTATATTGCCATGACCGGCTACAAAGTCGCAGTCATGGGGGCGATGTTTGCCGAGGGACGTGCCTCACTTGAATGGATGCTTGAACACTATCCAAATCTCACCCCCGCGCAAGTCTACGCCGCTGCTGCCTATTACAGCGATAATATCGAAACCTTCCTCCAACGTGAAATTGAGGCGAATCGCCTGATGTTGGAAGTCAACGTCCCCGGCGCACAAGCCGCTTATGACGAGGCAGTCGCCCGTTATGAGCGCGTCAAAGCCGGTGATTGGTGGATTGGACAACCGGAAACACAAGGACACGACTAACCATGCAAATTCCCCTCTCATGGTTGAGAGATTTCGTAGACATCGACATCCCCGCTGAAAAATTGGCCGACCTGTTGACCAAAGCCGGACTCGAAATCAGCCTGACATACGTCGGGTTGCCGCAAAACAAAATCGAAGGCGTGCGGATGCCGCCCAGCGATCACCTCGTCTGGGATCGCTCAAAAATTGTATTGGGCGCGATTCAAGAAGTCCTGCCCCATCCCAACGCTGACCGGCTGGTGATGGCGATGGTCGATTATGGCGCGGGCGAGTTGGAGCAAGTCGTGACCGGCGCGCCCAACCTGTTCGAGTTCAAAGGCGCGGGCAAACTCACCCCACCGGTCTGGACGGCCTTAGCGCTAGAAGGTGCGGAAGTCTGGGACGGTCATAGTGATGAACCCAAGCGCATGGTTCTCAAGGGGAAACCGCTGCGCGGCGTCTTCAATAAGTCGATGGTGTGCAGCGACAAAGAATTGGGCATCAGCGAGGAACATGACGGCATCATCTTGATGCGCCAAGACCCCGGATTCGCCCCCGGCACGCCGATTCAGGACGTGTTGGGCGACATCGTGCTGACGGTAGAACTCACCCCCAACCTCGCCCGTTGTTATAGCGTGGTTGGCGTGGCGCGGGAAATCGCGGCCATCCTCGATAAGCCGCTTAAGCAGCCCAAGACCGATGTTTTGGCCGAAGGTGAGTCGATTGACGGTCAGGTGAATATCGACATTCGCGTGCCAGAGTTGAATCCGCGCTTCACGCTGGCGTTGCTGAAGGGGACGAAAATCAAGCCGTCGCCGGAATGGTTACAGCGCCGTCTGGTATTGACCGGTCAGCGCCCGATTAACAACATCGTCGATGTGACCAATTATGTGATGTTCGAGACCGGTCAGCCGCTACACGCTTTCGATTATGACAAATTGGTGGCGCGGGCGGGCGGCAAAACCCCGACCCTCATCACGCGGCTACCGAACGCGGGTGAAACGCTGTTGACGTTAGACGGGATAGACCGTCCCCTCAGCGCAGAACAGATTCTGGTTACGGATACGGCGGGCGCGTTGAGCATCGGCGGCATCATGGGCGGCGGTGACAGCGAAATCAGCGAGACAACGGTCAACGTCTTGCTGGAAGCGGCGGCATGGAACTTCATCAACGTTCGCAAGACCGCCCAAGCGCAGAAATTATTCACCGAAGCCGGGACGCGCTTCAGCCGGGGAGTCCATCCCGTTCAAGCTGAAATCGGCCTGCGCCGCGCCATCGACCTGATGCGCGAAGTCGGCGGCGGTAGAATTGCTAAGGGGATTATCGACGCGCACCCGCAGCCCGCGCCCGTGATTAAAGTCGAATTGCCGGAGAGCGAAATCGAACGCCTGACCGGGATGCACGTCCCAATTTCACAGGCCGGAGATATCCTCAGCCGCTTGGGATTCGATGTCACCCTGCGGACGGATTCGCTGGTCGCCACTGTACCCGATCACCGCATGGACATCAGTGAGGACGAGGTGATTGGTCAGGCCGATTTAATCGAAGAAGTCGCCCGCATCATCGGCTTGGATAATCTGCCGGTCACATTGATGGCGGAAGCCTTGCCCGCGCAATGGTCGAATACGACGCTAGAGCGCGAGGAATTGGCGAAGGACATCTTGGTCGGCCTCGGTTTGCAAGAGAATCTGACCCACCGGTTCGTCACGCCAGAACAAGAGGCGTTACTCGTGCCGCGTGGCTTATCGGATGGTCGGGCGGGGGTCAATGCGCCGGTTGGGTCGGGTTATGTGACCATCGCCAACCCCGTCCAACCCGACAAAACCGCCATGCGCCAATCGGTGCTGTCGAATATGCTGGCCGTGGCGCGTAACAACCTGCGCCACACAGACCGTATTGCGACCTTTGAAATCGGCGTGACGTTCTTCCGAATCGAAGGCCAGCAATTGCCAGATGAACTGTCGCGTTTGGGGATTGTGCTGGCTGGGCCGCGCACGCCCGCCCATTTCACCCAAGCTGCGCCGCCCGCGCTGGATTTCTATGATCTCAAGGGCGTGGTCGAAGGCTTAATCGACGGGCTGCACCTCAAAAAGGCATCGCTCAAAGCGGGGGGGGGCGTCTCGCTGCATCCGGGACGGAGCGCTTCCCTCTATATGGGGGACGCTTATGCGGGCAGTTTCGGTGAATTGCACCCGCTGGTCGCCCGCGCCCTCGATTTGCCGTCCGATACGACCTTTTTGGTCGCCGAATTTGACGCGGCGTTGGTGCTGGGCGCGGTAGACCCGCTGTATCACACCCAGCCGGTGCTGAATACGCCCGTCGTCAAGGAAGACCTCGCCTTTGTCGTCAAAGATGATGTGGCTGCCGGGGAGCTTCAAGCCGCGATTGAGTCGGCGGGTGGGCAATTTTTGCGTTCGGTGGTGCTGTTCGATGTCTACCGAGGCGGCAGCGTCCCGGAAGGCCATAAGTCGTTGGCCTATAGTGTCGTCTATCAAGCCGCTGACCAAGCCTTGACCGACGCTGACATCGCCGCTGCGCGCAAGAAAATCGTCAAGACGGCGCAAAAAGCCGTCGGCGCGGAACTGCGCGGGTAACGTGCAAATGTAGGGACGGCATTCTTGCCGTCCGTTTTCATAACAGGTGGCGGACGCCCCATGGGGCGTCCGTACATCACCCACTAGCAAACAAAACAGGCGAATCGCTCCGCTATTAGGCGGTCAAATGTAGGGACGGCAAAAATGCCGTCCGTTTTCATTACCGGCGATAGACGTTATTTTCGATTGGTCATATGGGGTGCATTTCAAGTTAGCGCAAATGAGATAAACTAAAGGGGGGCGAAAAGAAGGGGGAGTAAAATGACGATTGAGCGTAACAAAATAGAGCAAGAATTCCTTGAGCAAGCCCAAAAATCGATCAAGAAATTACTTGATGAGTTGCCACAGACCGATCGGATTAGTTTAAGTGACATGGAAAGAGTAACAGGGCGGATGGGACAAGATATGATGCAGCGCGCCTTGCAAAGTTTAGCTCACATCGAACAACCCCCGACTCCCGAAGAAATATGGTGTAAAAACTGCAACAGGCGCATGTCTAGCCGAGGAAAACGCAAAAAACAGGTGGTGACACTGCGAGGAGAAGTCGAAATTGAACGTGATTATTACGTCTGCCCCCAATGTCGCAAGGGTTTTTCCCCCCTCAATGAACCGATCTGACTCAACGCGAGCGTGTATAGTTTAGAGTTGGCTAAACGGATGGTTTGGTTGAGCAGTTTATTGCCGTATGAGCAATGTGCGGCGGTTTTTGAACGCATCGGTGAGCAGTCCATCCCCGCCAGCAGCATCTGGCGGCAGACCCAAGTGCATGGGGAACGCCTACGGGTCTACATGCAGCACCAGCAAGAGCAGGTCAGTGTGGAGCGGGTGGTGCTGCCCGACGCCAAAGACGACCACCTCCAGCGCAAAGCGGTGGCGCTGGATGGGGGGATGGTTCACATTCGGGGCGAGGGCTGGCGTGAGATGAAAGTTGGGGCGGTGGTTGGGGACGGGGCGGCATGGGTTTGGAACGTGGCCGAGGACGTCTGCCCGGATGCCCGCCAGATTGTGGATTGGTTTCATGCGGCACAACATCTGGCCCAAGCCGCCACTGAACTCTACCCCCACGAAGGCCACGCCAAGCAGCGGCAGCGCTGGCTTACCGTCTACAAAAACCACCTTTATATGGGGCGCATTCACGCCATTATTACGGCCTTGACCCAGCGCAACCGCCCTGATCTAGCCCACTATTTTCAAACCCACCAGCGGCGGATGCAGTATCTTGAGTTTCGGGAAGAGCGCTTTCCAACCGGTTCGGGCGTGATTGAAAGTGGGGTCAAGCAGTTCAAGCAACGCTTGACTGGGGCGGGAATGCGCTGGAATGCCGACAATGCTCAACGGATGCTTTTGATTCGGGCGGCTGTGTTGGGGAATGACTTTCCCACTTTATGGACCCGTGCCTCCTGACTACCCCACAACTTGAAATACACCCCCTATTTCCCGACGCTACGGGCGTAAACTGCTAATCGTGTTACAATTTCTCACGCACAAGGTAATCAATCGGGGGATATCCTCGCATGACCGATGAAAATTTCGATACGCTGTTTGATGAAGATAGCGATGGAGATAATAATAGAGGTAATTATGCCGCCGCACCGGTAGAAGGCGTGCGTTCGATTGATGATTTCCAAGCCGAAGTCGCCTTCCGTATTGGCGTGATGATCTCGGCTAAAAACAGCACCAAAGTCCGCGTTGAGGCCGCCCTATGGCTGGGTGAAAGCGGCGAAATTGACGCCATTCGCCCGCTGATTGCCGTCTATAAGCGCGACAAGAAAAACCCAAAGGTGCAGAAGGCCGCAAAATATGCCCTCGGCATGTTCAAAGCGCTAGATGGGGCGATTTACCGCGAACCGCACGAGATGGTTGAAGATGCGCTCGAACGCCCGGAAAACGCCGACATCATCCAAACGTTGGGCGACATCGCCATGTTCGATAAGCGCGGCTCGCGCACTGGCGGTAGGCGTCTGCTGCGGATGATGTTCATTTTACTGGTCATCCTGATTGCGCTGGTGACGGCCTATATGCTGATGCCAAGGGGTTCGCTACGCCAAGCGCTCACCCCGCCAACGGTCACCAATACCCCGACCATCGACCCGTTCGCGCCGACCATCACCCCGACGCCGACCATCACCCCGACACCCACCGTCACACCGGGCATCCCGCCGGGAGAAGTGCGAGCGATTCAAGACGATATCCTGACATTGGTTGGGCGTGCCAACACCACCCGCGACTTCCTCGACAGCCTGAACACGGTCTGGACAACTGTTGCACAGAATTCTAGCCAGACCACCATCAACACGGTCTGCAATACCGTGACGCCGACCATCCCAGATGATTACATCTTGCCCGCCGGGTATGCCGCGCTGAACCCGACGCTGGGGCAAGCCACCGACAACGTTAACGCCGGACTCTCGCTCACGCGCAATGGCTGGGCGTACTTCCGCGAGACGTGCGCGCAGGGGACGATGAGCAGTGAGCGCATCCAAACCGGACTCGCCGCCATCCGCAACGCACAAGACCTGTTCAACGCCGCGAACATCTTGTTAACCAACCGCTAGGGTTTGGTGTAGTCAAACCCCTACTATTGACGCCCGCTGATACAATCGGCAGAATCAACCTTAGCTTAGACTCTTCTTTACCAAAGGAAAAACACCGTGGCGCACCACGACGAAACCTCACCGGGGATGAAACACGACATCGGCCTGACCCCCGTCACACTGGGATTATCCGTCCTCGCCGGGACGGGCATGACCCTCATGATTATCGCGGGCGGTATCGGCGTCATCACCGGTACGGGCGTCAATTTGTTGTTCGCGCTGGGCGCAGTCGCTTTGATTGGCGGCGGGGTAGCGTGGGTAGCGGTAGAACGTCCCTTCACCCATTTTGACGACATCGACCAACCATTGGACGACGGTCATGCTCACGCGCCCGCTCATGATGAAGCGCATGGCGAAGAAGTCAAGCAAATCACCGCACATTCTCAAGCCGACTCTCACGCCGATTCGCACGGCGCACACCCTTAAATCGCCCGCCGATGCCCGCGCTGGGTGAGGTTTTACGTTCCACCCGCGCCCGCTTTGAGCCGGTTTCATCATCCGCCAGCTTAGACGCCCAACTCCTGATGGCCGAGGTTTTGGGCGTCAGTCGCGCTCATGTGCTGGCGCACCCAGAACGCCTCTTAACGGATGAGCAGCACGCCCAATTCCTCGCGTTGGCCGAGCGCCGCGTTGCTGGTGAACCCATCGCGTATCTGTTGGGGCGGCGGGCATTTTATGACCGCGAGATGATTGTCAGCCCCGCCGTCCTCATCCCACGCCCCGAAACCGAAGATTTGCTAGAACGCGCCCTCAACTCTGAGCAGGCCGCCCGCCCGGATTGTTCCGTCGTTGATGTCGGGACGGGCAGTGGCGCGATTGCCGTCACGTTCGCCGCGCTCAAACCTCACGCGCAGGTCTACGCCACCGACCTCAGCCCCGCCGCCTTAGACATCGCCCGCCGCAACGCCGAGGCGCAGTCCGTTCGCCTGACGTTTTTTCAGGGTGATTTGCTGCTGCCGTTGATTGAGCGCGGGATACAGGTCGATTTACTG
>Ga0163154_10007230_pt1 | contig 13314 bp, 13 predicted proteins | sample OliLakLV19MP9P1_FD_148649 | JGI IMG/M metagenome (GOLD analysis project Ga0163154, IMG submission 148649) | Freshwater microbial mat bacterial communities from Lake Vanda, McMurdo Dry Valleys, Antarctica - Oligotrophic Lake LV.19.MP9.P1 | ecosystem: Environmental > Aquatic > Freshwater > Lake >... | reverse complement strand
GCCGCGCAGCGTATAAATCACGACCGGGAAGAAGGTCAGGAACGCCGCGATCACGGGGACAGCCCATGCTTTCGCGTCGGCGCGGCTCATCCAAATGACAACCATCGGCGCAATCGCCAAAATCGGCACCGTCTGCGACGCGACCACGAACGGCAGACAGCCGCGCTGCAACAGCGCCGAATACGTGAACAGCAGCGCCAGCGCGAAGCCGATCAGCGCGCCGATGGCGAAGCCGCGTACCGCTTCCCACAACGTGAACGCCGCCTGCCGCGCGAGAAATTCGTACAACGGGGGGTACAACGGGGGCGCGTTGCGTCCGGCGGGTTCGCTGAACGCCGCCGCAATCGCGCCCAAGTGGGGGAGCTGTTCATCGTTGAAGATCGATAAGTCGAGCGTCACCCCGCCGATGTTCAGCGCATAATCGTTGGCGCGCCCGAACGCTTTGCCGCCCTCCCACAGGAGCGCGATCACCAACAGCAGCGCCAGCGTCCCGGCGATCCGGCGCACGCCGTTGAAGTTGGGCGGGGATGGGGTGGCGGGCGCAGGGAGCGATTGTCGGATGGTTGCCATGAATGGGTCGAATTTGTCTCGTTTGAACAAAGCGATGTTTCGGAATGTTGAGGCTGTATTGTAACGATGGGGGCGGGGTTTCGCCAATTGGTGAATGTGGACAAAGATTCGTGGCGAAAAAGGGGATTTGGATACAAGGAAAAGCTCTTGCATTTTTCCGTTGCCGCGTTATCTTCTGTTCACCATCAAGCTAAGGAGATATATACGGATGAAAATCATTCATCGTCGTTCGCTCATTGTCCTCGTCGCTTCACTGATTATCGCTGCTACCTCCACATTCGTCCACGATGCGGCTCGCGCTCAATCACAGTCGGACGTGATTTGCTACGACTGGCATTCGATCAACCCCGACAGCCGCGCCGCCGTGCAAGGCACGATCACCGACGCCGAATACGCGCAGCAGTGGCGCTTCGTCGGGCGAACGGACACCGGCGTGCAAATCCGGCTCGAAGTGCTGGGTGGTTCGCTCGATCCGTTCGTGTATGTGACGGACGAGACGACGGGACAGCGCGTGGTATCGGGGTCGATCAATATAATGGATGGACGACAGATTGTGCAAATGACGTTTATTCCACCGAGCGATGGCGCATACACAATTACGGCAACGCGCGCGGGAGAACGGAGTGGGAATTCAGGCGGCGCATATCGGCTGACTTTGGAACAAATATCGTCGCGTCGAGTAACCGGGGGTGAATACGAACGACATAGTTGGATTTATGACGGTGAAATTGTACAAGGGCATGTCAGCAGTCAAGATCGAAGTGAAGTGTGGTATTTCTCAGGCACACTCGGACAAACAATAAATGTGAGATTAAGAGGAGTTGATGGTTTTGAGCTTCAAAATGACGCTCATGTTTTAAGAGTATGGTATCTATATGAAAATAGGGCGTGGTCTGCAATAACACAGAATTATAGCGTTAATTCAAATCAAACTATACTGACAAACGTTGTTTTAGCGTAACTACTCAGCCATCATTTGAGGGAGAAATAGGTTGTTTTCGACAAAAACCCTCAATCTTTTGAGGGAGAGCCTATTCTCATCGCAGACAAATTTGGCGTTTCAATTTGCCAAAATGAGGGGAAAAACGACCCCTGAGTAGTTACGTTTTAGCAGACTCTACACAATTCGCACTTGTTGTTGAGGGAAATTATTCCGCCATCAGCGCATATGAGTTGTTTCTCTCCGGCGCGGGCGGCGTCCGTCCCGACCCGCTCGCCTGCGGCGATCCGCTCCCCCAATGCCCAACGCCCAATCCGCTTGATGCCAGCGCCGTCAGCGTGCTGAACAATGTGCCGCAAACCGGATCGGTCGGCGGAGCAGCGCCCATCATCGCTTATCAGTTCGCGGCGCTGCAAGGCAACAGCGTTAGCATCGACATGAGGCGACTCAGCGGCGATCTGGATACATACTTGGGCTTGCTCGACGGCGCGGGCGGCGTCTTGGCGTTCGACGACTCGACCGATCCAGGATTGTCCAACATCTCCAATTTCATCATCCCCGCCAACGGCTGCTACACCATCTACGCCTCGCGCGAGGGCGTATTCGACGGCACGACCGAAGGCGCATTCACGCTGACGGTCACGGGCATCCCGCAAGAAGCGCCGGATATCGTGCCGTTCCCGTCCGACGTAATCGCAGGCGGCGATATTCGGCGGGGTGAGACAGGCAATGGGACGATCACGGCGTCTGATCCGCGCGTCGCGTTCCGCTTTGTGGGCGACGGTGGAGCGGTCACTGTCAGCGCGGCGCGCGCCTCTGGGACGCTGCGTCCGGCGCTGCAACTCTTGGATCAGGATTACAACCTCTTGAGCGAAGTGGGCGTCACATTTGCGGGCAATGCGTCCAATCCGCTGACCTTCACGGCGGACGACGGCGCAACCTATTTCATCGTCGTGCAGCGGCTTGGCGGCGCGGACGGCAACACGGACGGCGATTTCAGCGTGACGGTTGGGAGCTGAAACGCTTCAGAAATTTGGCGCGGCATTGTGACTATCAAAGCCGCGCCAAAATTCGTTCATAGTCGTCGTGTGCGCCGATCCAAAACCAAACGATCTCATCGCGCTCCACAACGCCGAGCGCGCGAAAATTCGCGTCGATACGCGCCGAATAGATCGGCTTTTAGCGTGGACTTTCTTAAATTGGAGTCCGGGATGCGCAGGATTTTGCTCGAACTGTCGATAAGCCACTTGCGCTTGTTTTCGTACATCATTCGGCAGCGCGCGATACAACTTCCAAAATCGTTCCGGCGTGAACGATTTCACAGCGCATCGATATCGAAGGGTTGCGTTTTACCCGCGTGATGTTCTGCCAATGCCTCATCTGCCATCTGTGCCAAGACAGCTTGTGAACGAGCGAATAAATCTGCCCAACGCTGCTCCGACGCCAGTTCGTCCAAAATCCAGGCGGCGAATGCGTCTTGTTCGGTTTCGGGAAGTTTGGTAATCGCTGCCAACGCACGTTCCATCAACTGCGTCATGATTTTGCTCCCATCATCACAATCATTGTAACCCAAAAGCGAACCTTCCTTTGTCTTCCCTGTGCATTTCTCTGCGCCTCTGCGCCTCTGCGTTAAATCTTTTTCTCGCTGCATCGCGGCGCTCTCTGCGTTAAAATAGCCGCATGAACGATACTCACCCCCTCCCCCTATCCGGCGTCACGATCCTCGATTTCACGCGCGTGCTGGCGGGTCCTTTCTGCACGATGCTGCTGGCGGACATGGGCGCGGACGTGATCAAGGTCGAGTCGCCCGACGGCGGCGACGAAACGCGCCAATGGCGTCCGCCCGCGCTCCCAAACGGGATGAGCGCGTATTTTCTGTCCGCGAATCGCAACAAACGCTCGCTCACGCTCAATCTCAAATCCCCCGACGGTCAAGCCATCGCCCGCGAACTGGCGGCACAGTCGCAAATCGTGGTCGAGAACTTCAAGCCCGGCGGCATGGCGGCATTCGGCTTGGGTTACGACGATGTGCGCGCGCTCAATCCGGCGCTGGTCTACGGCAGCGTGACGGGCTACGGGCAAACTGGACTGTATCGGGAGCGTCCCGGCTACGATTTCGTGATTCAAGCGCAGAGCGGACTGATGTCGATCACGGGCGAAACCGACGGCGCGCCGATCAAAGTCGGCGTGGCAATCTGCGACGTGATCGCGGGCTTGTTCGCGTCGTCGGCGCTCTTGGCGGCATTGCGCGGCGCGGAACGCAGCGGACGCGGACAGCACGTCGATATCGCGCTGTTGGACACGGCAATCGCCGCGCTGGTCAACGTCGCATCGAACGCGCTGGTCAGCGGCGACGCGCCGAAACGTTATGGCAATGCGCACACCAACATCGTCCCCTATCAGGCATTCCGCGCGGCGGACGGCGAGTTCACACTCGCGGTTGGCAATGATCGCCAATTTCGGATCGTCTGCGCTCTGGTTGGACGCCCCGAATGGGCGGACGATCCGCGCTTCGCCACCAATCCGGCGCGCGTCCAGCACCGCGCCGCGCTGATCCCGCTGTTGGATGCCGCGTTCGCCGCGCGCCCCGCCGCCGCTTGGGTCGCGGACTTGTTGGCGATGGGTGTGCCAGCGGGCGAAATCAACACGCTCCCGCAAATTCTTGCCGATCCGCACGTCGAGTCGCGCGGCTTGCTCCACGAAATCGACTTGAACGGCATCGCGGCGACGCTGTTGGGCAATCCGGTACAGTTCGATGGCACGCCGCCCGCGATCCGGCTGCCGCCGCCGCTGCTGGGACAGCACACCGACGCGATCTTGCGCGAACGATTGGGCATGAACGCCCATGAACGCCGCCGCGATTGCCACTCTGCGGGCGCGCGGTGCAATCTAACGTATAGTAACCTGAGTTTCGGATAGCTTCATCTCACCCCCAACCCCCTCTCGACTGCGTGGAGAGGGGGTTGGGGGGGTGAGGTGAACCGTAAAGTCACGCAAAATACCTATCCGAAACTCAGGTTATAATACGCATATCTGTTCGCGCGCGGCGGGGATGGAATCATGCCAGTGAAGTCGGTCAAAAATCAGTATCGCGGCATCAACGCCCATCTGCACAGCTTTTGGCAGGGTGAATCAGGTTGGGAGGGTTTTCACGCTGCACAGCTCATATTTTTGGCGATTGCCCTTCAAAACGTACTCGAACCATTAGGTTATCAGGCAGATTTAGAAAAGTCATTGCAGGTTCGGCGGGTTGATGATCGTCCGAAATACCCACGAGCCGACATTCGGATCGACGATCTGCATCCAAATCGACCACTGCTGGCTGGTGGTGGCGATCCAACGCTGTTGACGGGCGTTGTGATTCCAATTATGACTGCGGAAATCGACGCACAGCCTGTGGATGATGAACCGTACAGCGCGGTGGCTATTTATCCCGACGACACCGCTCAACCGCCGATTGCGTGGATTGAACTGCTCTCCCCAACCAATAAACACCCGAACCGGGATACCGAAACGTATCTGCAGAAGCGCGCCAATCTAGTCGATGCGGGCATTGTTTTCGTTGAGTTGGATTATCTACACGAGTCGCCGCCGACGTTGGGCTATCTGAATCGTTATCAAGATCGTCATGCGGCGCAAACCCGCCCCTATCGCATCATTGTGATCGATCCGCGCCCCAATCGCCGTGAAGGCTTCGCGTCGATCAATGAATTTCATGTGGACGAGGCAATTCCGAACGTGACGATCCCTTTAAGTGGCAGCGAACGAATCTTGTTCGACTTCGATGCACCCTATCAAATGACCTTGACAACGATGCGCTATGGTATTCGCAAAGAAGCTAACTACGCCGCGCTCCCCACGCATTTCAAGCGTTACAGCGCCGCCGATCAAGCGCGGATCGCGCGGCGGATGCTGGCTGTCCTCGAAGCGGCGCGCGCGGGCGTCGATCTGGAGACGACGACGCACGAACCGGACGCCGCGCTATCGCTCGATGCCGCTTTAGAACGCTTACAACCCCTCCTGGAGACCATTCCCACATGACCGATTTACTGATTGGGACGACCAACGCGGGCAAAGTCCGCGAATATGCCGATTTACTCGCTGAACTGGTCACAGCGGGCGTCACGCTGAAAAATTTGCGCGATGTCGGGCTGGCGACCTTCGATGTGGACGAGCCGTATGCCACCTACGAAGAAAATGCGCTGCATAAAGCGCAAACCTATGCCGAAAAATCCGGGCTGATCGCGCTGGCGGACGACAGCGGCATCGATGTAGACGCGCTCGACGGGCGTCCGGGCGTGTATTCGGCGCGCTATGCGGGCGCGGGCGCGACGGATCAGCAGCGTTACGAGAAACTGCTGCGCGAATTGGAAGGCGTCCCCGATGAAAAGCGAACCGCGCGCTTCGTCTGCGTCGTCGCCGTCGTCGATCCCAAAACGGGCGCGGTCGAATATGGGCGCGGCGTGGTCGAAGGGCGCGTCGCGCGCGCGCCGGACGCGAAGGCGTGGACGCGAAGGCGTTTCACGGCTTCGGCTACGATCCGGTGTTCGTCGCGGACGGACACTCGGTGAGCATCGGCGCGCTGCCGCCGGACGAAAAGCACGCCATCAGCCATCGTGGGCGGGCGGCGCGGGCGGCGCTGCCAGGCGTGCGGCGGCGGTTGGGGCTGGCATGATGCTATACTGTAATGAGCGAGTGTGGGAGTGATGATCATGGTATTGGAAGCGGTCAAAAAAGTGACGCGCGCGGAATTTGCCGACTTCATGGCGCGCCCAGAGAACGCCGAGCGCAAATTTGAATTGATCGATGGGGAGATTATTGAAACCGTGCCAACCTACCTTCATGGCGGTTTGATCGTGTGGATCGGATACTTTATTGCCAACTGGCTGGCGCAGTTTCCCGAACCCGTCGGTTGGGTAGCGACCGATGCCGACCATGAACTGACCGAAGACGACGAAAATTCGCGCCGCCCCGATGTATCGTATTTCCAAGCGCGCGAGGGACGCGAAGTGGTCGAAGAAGGCGTAACGCCCTTCATGCCCGATCTCGCCGTCGAAATTCAGTCCCCGCGTGACAGCGTGCCGTTCATGCGCCGCCACGCCGCGTATTATCTATCCAAAGGCGTGCTGATCGTCTGGCTTTTCTATCCGCAAAAGAAGCTGGTCGAGGTCTATCGCGCCAACGGCGATATCGAATTCGTGCAATCCGATGGCGTTTTGGATGGCGGCGACGTGCTGCCCGGCTTGAAAATCGATGTAAGCGAACTCTGGAAACGCGCGGGCAAACGATGATTGACCGCGCCGCGCTCACCGCGCTGATCCATCGGTTCGATTTGGACGACTACGCCGAAACGATTCTCGCCCACGCCCGTCCCGGCATCCACATTCGCCGCACGCGCGTCGCGGACGAAGCCGAAATCCCCGTTGGCGCGTCGAAACTCGGCGGATCGCCGGATGTGCCAGCCGATTTCATCTGGCAGACGTGGCAAGGAATGCCACTGACCTTCATCGCGCAGTTCAAGCTGTCGGAAGTCGCGCCGTATGATGTAGAAAAACTGCTGCCGCTGGAGGGGATGCTGTACTTTTTCTATGATGTGGAACATCTGTCGAGTGCCGACTTAAATCCGGGCGGTTGGTATGTTGCATATCATCCAAACGAGATAAATCTAAGACGTGTTCCGAATCAAACCAAACACGATTTCTCTTTATACCCCTGCCAAGTGACATTCGAGCAGATGTACAAACTACGCTCAGATTGGGATAGTCAATTTTTGAAAATGAGGCAGTTTCCAGAAGTTGCCGTGAATCAGTATTTCAAATTAGCTGCTTCGTTTGAAAGCCACCCATCTCATTTTCTGTTTGGACATGCCGAAGCGATTCAAAATCCAATGGAAATTGAATGTGCATTTATCGCAGCGGGGTTTTCACTGCCGTATCCGTACAAACAGCATAATCAATACGAACTTGAAGCGGCAAAGTGGCGGTTGTTGCTCCAAATCGATACCGACGATGTGCCGGATGGACACGGCATGATCTGGGGTGATGTCGGGCGCATCTACTTCTGGATTCATCAAGATCGGTTGGCGACACGGGACTTTAGCGGTGTTCTCACTTTCATGCAGTGTACCTGATCACTCCCCCGCTGTCCCCGCCGCGTTATGTGCCGCGCGGATCGGCTCTGGCAGCCGATATTTCCCCGTACATGCCATCGTGATCGCCACCGCCGACGCCAGATCACATAAGTGTCCCGGCGAAATATACACGACCTTCGCTGTTGCCCGCGTCCGTAACGCCGCGCCAATGATCTCTTTTTTGTCCACCATCTCCGCGTAGGCACCGCGCTCGTGCGGCGGCTCGGTATAGCGTCCGATCAACAGCGTCTTGCCACAGCCAATCGTCGGCTTTTGCAGCCACAAGCCCATGTGCGCCGCGATCCCGATCCGGCGTGGATGCGCGCGCCCCATGCCGTCGAAGATGAACACATCCGGCACGGTCTGAAGCTGCCCGAACGCCACTTCCAACACGGGTCCCTCGCGGAAACTGAGCAAGCCGGGAATATACGGGAACGGCGTCGGCATCTCTGCCTTGACCGTCTCGATGGCGCGCATGGATGGAAATTCCAACACGACGACCGCCGCGCGGGATTGATCGACGCCGCCCGCATCGGGGCGCACGCTGACATCGACGCCCGCCACCAAGCGGATCGCGGATAGATCGAGCGGCGTATCGAAGCTGATCTGTGCAGCAAGCTGTTTTTGCAGCGCAATCGCTGCGGCGGCGGCGATGTTCCAATCGTGGAGGTGGGGGATATTCATGCTGAAATCCTTTTCGTATTGCTGAAATCCTTTTCGTATTGAAACCGTTTTACCGATTGTCTGAATTTGGACGCCAACTGGGCGCGAAGTCCCCGACGCGATCCCGCGTGACCCGCATCAGCCGCCCCGATGCCAATTCGACCGCGTAAATTTCGCTGAACTGATTATCGCCGCTCGTGAACGCGATCCAGCGTCCATCCGGCGACCACGCGGGATAGCGATCATTCGACGGCAGCGGCGAGATCCGCTGCGGCGGCTGGTCGCCGTCCACCACGATCACGAACACATCGCTGGTCACGCGCGGCGTGGCGACATAGGCGATCCGCGTCCCGTCGGGCGACCATGTGGGCATATCGTAGGTGTTGGTGTGGTCTGGCGACTCAGCCGCCAACCGCCGCCGTCCGGCGATATCGTCGGCAGCCGCAATGTAGAGCTGCTGCACCGTCCCCATCAGCGTTGGATCGTCCACGCCGACAAACACGACGCGCGTCCCATCCGGCGACCACGCCCATTCGCTGACAATCGTCAATTCCGGCGCGGCGGACGCGGGCGCAGCGGACGAACCATCCGCGAACGCCAACACCGTCGTGCGCACGCCGCGCTCCGCGTACATGAAGGCGATTTGCGCGCCGTCCGCCGACCAACGCGGCATTGATGCGCTGCCCGCCGCGCCCGAAATGCGCCGCGGTGGCGCTGAATCATCCAGCGTCAGCACGTAGATATCGGTCGCGCCGCGCCCCGCGTAGCCGACCGACGCATACGCGATTTGCGTCCCATCGCGCGACCACGCCGGGCTGTAATCGGGCAGCGCGTTGTCGGTCAGTTGGCGCAGATCGCGCCCGTTGGCGTCTGTAACGTAGATATCGGGATCGCCATCGTGCGCGGACACGAACGCGATCCGCGTGCCATCGGGCGACCATTCGTGACTCGTGCCGTCGATGGGCAAACGCAGTTCGGTCACGATGCCGCGCGCGATATCGGCGCGGAAAATGCGCGTCGTCTGTTCATCGTAGGTTTTGTACAGCAGTTCCAGCCCGCGCGCCGCGCCGCCCCACGCCCGCGCGCCGAGGATGCCGACGCTGAACGCGCCGATCAGCGCGAACAACGCCCGCGCGAACGCACGGGTGCTAGGCGGTGAGGTTAAAGGACGACGCATTACCATACGCCGAACAGCCCCGCGAACGCGCGCGCCGCCGTCGGCAGATCGGGCAGCGCGAACCACACCCACCCGATCAGCACGAAATGGAACGTCAACAGCACCCCCACCATCCGCCACCCTTGCGCGCGGCGCGGCGTCGCCTTCAGCGCGCGCTGCCATTTGCGCGTGCGGTCACTCCACAGCTTATGCGCCGTCAAGCCCGCCGCGTGCCACGCCCCCCACAGCGCGAATGGCACCGTGACGCCGTGCCATAAGCCAATCGTGATCATCGTCACCGCGTTGCAGATCGCCGCCGCCCGCGCCGGATCGACCTATCTGTATGCGCCGCAGCAGCGCCTTCGACAGCGGCGCATACAGATAGAAGCGCGCCCAACTGCTGAGGGTCATATGCCACGACTGCCAAAATCCGGTGATGGTGTTCTTGGCATACGGATTGGCGAAATTCTCTGGCAGTTGCACGCCGTAAATCATGCCGATGCCGACAGCGATGTCGCTGTAGCCGCTGAAATCGAAGTACAGTCGGAAGGCGTAGACGTACAGCATCCCCCACAGCGCCGCCGTCGAGTCGGTTTGCGACACGGCGACGGCGTTCAGACTGAACAGCGCCAACGTGTCCGCGATCACGAATTTCTTGACCAACCCGACCGCGATCCGCGTCCCGGCGCGCGTCAGTCGATCCGCATCGAGCGCGCGCAGCGTGAGGAGCGCACGATCATCGGCGGCGTGGCGTTCGGCGCGGTCGATGGGGCCCGATGTGTATGCGGCGAAGAAGATGATGTAGGTCAGATATTCGCGCAAGCCGAGCGCGGGGAGCAGCCCGCTCTGACGGTCGCGGATCGTGTGCAGGATGCGAAAAGCGACATACGAGAAGCCGAGCCAGCCAATATCGGGCATTGCTGCGAGTTCGACCGCTTGTCCCGTGTTACGCCGCAAGAGTCCAGCGAGCGCGACGGCGAACGGCTCGGTCTTGACGATGATGAACAGCGCCACCAGCGCGATCATGCCGACGATCAGCGCGGCATTCTGGCGGCGCGCGGTCACGAGCGCGATGGCGATCCCAACAACCGCTGCGATTCCCAGTCCGACGAGGACGACGCCGATATCCGGCGGGCGCGACGTGGGTTGCAGCGGGAAATCCGCGCTGTAGCGCGGGATGGTCAGCAAGCACGCCATGAGGACGATGATCAAAATCGAGATGATGTCAGGCAATCTCAGCCCAACGCCTGCAAAGCGCAACCTCACCCGCCCGCCCCCGCTCCGTACTGGAGCGGGGGAGTCATCGGACGTGAGTTCTCCCTCTCCACGCAGTGGGGTTGGGGATTGGGGTGAAAGCGCGGGGCGAGGGCGAGTCAGAAGCCAGCCGTAGACCGCCATGACGAGCGTTGCCGTCGGCAGCCCGAAATCGAGAAAGCGAATATCCAGCGTCGGTTGCAGCGCGTAGATCGCATAGACGCTGGCGATCAACATAGCCCATGCGCGCAGCCGACGCGGGGCGATCAGCGCGTAGAGCAGCCCGCCGACGATGAAAACGGTGATGTGAATGAGTTCCATGATGGAGGACTGAGGACTGAGGGAAAAGATTCAGAGCGCGCCGCTGGTTCAGTCCTGATCTTTACTCAGTCCTCAATCCTTTTCCCTCAGTCCTTGTCTAGAATCCCTGATAAATCCATGTCGGCGCGCTGTCGGTCGTCACGATGATCAGCAAAATCACGATGGCACACAGGACGAAAGCGAACAAATGTTCACGACGCCGTGAGAAGTTCGGGCGGGGTGAGGCTGGCGGCGGCTCGGCGGGTGTCATCATCATCCCCCTACTGTCGGCGTGATTGGAATTGCGCCGTCCGCTATCGGCGTCAGCGTGACCGGAATCGGCGCGGCGGCGGCATCCGGTGGCACGGTCAAGACGACCAACCACGTTTGGTACAGCGCGATCAGCGCCGTCAGATTATGCACGCCGTAGCCGCGCCGGAACGCTTCGGGATCGCTGTAATCCTGCGTATTCCACGTCGTCAGATGCACGCCATCGCCGCCGACGCCGCGTCCCGGCAGCGTCCCCGCGATCAAGTCGAAATCCCACAGCGGCACGTTGTATTCGTCTGCCAGCGCGCGGATGATCTGGTTGTTGGTGTTGGAGGGTCCGTCGTGGCGGTCGGCTTTCGTCCCCATGATCGGGATCACGCCGTTGGTGAGCGAAAATTCGATCACGTCGCGCAGATTGCGCTCGGTCGCCGTCGGTGCGCCCACGTCATTGGAACCGAGCCGGACGAACAGATACGCCGGATTTTGGATGCGAAATTCGCATTCGAGCATCGTCTCGCGCGGTTCGCAGACATAATCGTTCGCCCACATCGGATCGAACACCGACCACGTATGCAGCCCGCGAATGACCGCCGCGCCCTGCCGCGCGAACGACCCCTGAAAATAATCGACCAGGGGTTGCAAATAGCCGAACGCGCCCAAGTCGTAATCGCCCTGTCCGGCATCGAAGCGATCCAAGAAGTAGGGGCTTTCAATCGTGCTGTCGCCCAATTTCGAGAACGCGCGCGGGTTACGCCCCAATGCCTGCCCGTGCGCGAAGATCGTCCGCACGTTGGCGCGCGTATCGTCGTCGAGGCGCACGATCTGGTCGATGGTGATGTCGTTGATCAGTTCGGGACCTGGAATCGGCGCGCTCAGATTTGGAATAATGATCGCAGACCCCATCCCATCCGGCGATGCGCCATCTGGGGATGCGCCATCTGGGGATGCGCCATCTGGGGATGCGCCATCTGGGGATGCGCCATCTGGGGATGCGCCATCTGGGGATGCGCCATCTGGGGATGCGCCATCTGGGGATGGGGTGACGATGTGCGGCGTGACGATGGCAAATGGGGTGGCGGGCGGCGCGGTTGGAGCGAAGGTATTGGTCGCCAATGAAACGGGTGTCGGCGCGGGCGTGTTGGTGGCGAATGCCGACTCCGACGTGGCGGTGGGCAGCAGGGTCGGCGTTTGGGGCGGCGGGATCAGCAGCATCATCCCCGCGCCCACGTTCGCGCCCGCTGCCAGCAGATTGGTGGACGCCAGCAGCGCGGGCGGCACGCCATAGCGGGCGGCGATCCCCGCCAGCGTATCGCCGGGCTGCACGACGTAAACCATCGTCGTAGGGGGCGGCTGCGCGCTCGACGGCACCGGGCGCATTCCATTGAACGCGCCGATCACCGAGCCGAGGATCAACAAAATGGGGATGAGACGAGCAGCGAATGCGCGCATGAATTTCTATCGGTCATGATTGGACGATTGCGGGCTGATTGTCGCACAAGCGGGGCGGACGCACAAGCGGGGCGGACGCGCGAGTCGGGGGTATAATGATCGTCAATTCGGTAAAAAAAGAGTACAGGATGCCTCAAATGCAATTGCCGCTTAACTTTGAAGGCGATGTACAGGCTCAGGAGTCCCGCTTTTACAAAGACGGACATACGATTTTGTGGGGGGACTCGCTCAGTATCATGGCAGACCAAATTGCGGATCGCAGCATCAATTTGATCTTTGCTGATCCGCCCTACAATATCGGCAAAAATTTTGCGGGTTTTCGGGATCAATGGGCGTCAGACGAGGCATATGTCCACTGGTGCTATCAATGGCTGGATTTGTGCATAGCTAAACTTGCTCCCAATGGAAGTATGTACATAATGGCAAGTACACAACAGATGCCAGATATCGATGTTTATCTGCGGTCTAAAATCCATATCCTCTCACGGATCGTGTGGACATACGACAGTTCAGGCGTTCAAGCGCGCAAATATTTCGGGTCTGCGTATGAACCGATCTTGTTTTGCGTTAAAAACCCCAAAG
>Ga0163154_10007229_pt1 | contig 13315 bp, 13 predicted proteins | sample OliLakLV19MP9P1_FD_148649 | JGI IMG/M metagenome (GOLD analysis project Ga0163154, IMG submission 148649) | Freshwater microbial mat bacterial communities from Lake Vanda, McMurdo Dry Valleys, Antarctica - Oligotrophic Lake LV.19.MP9.P1 | ecosystem: Environmental > Aquatic > Freshwater > Lake >... | reverse complement strand
TAAGTAGGTAATCTAAAGAAAAGTTAAAATATAAAGACTAAACTTTAAGAAAAAAATGCCTGCACTATTGAGAGTAAAACTGAGTCTAGAACAAGACAAACAACTACTGGCAATAAGTCAAAATCACAAATCACCAAGACGGACAGAAGAAAGGTTAGAGGCAATACGACTGAGCAACCATAGACGGACAGTCGTGAAGATAGCAGAATATTTTGATTGGCATCCGCAAACAGTCAGGGAATTGATCTAAAGATGGCAAGAGCGCAAGATCGGACTCAGTAGTGACCGAGTTAGAAAATTGTTAAAAAAAAGGGTTTGGTATGGAAACGATCGCGAAATCCCCATATAGATAATGCAACACAACGTCAGAACTGGAGCGATCGGGGCAAATTATGGTTATCTTTATCACTTTGGCAGGGCGATCGGATTCTTAAGGCGGCAGTTTTACATCCTTACGCGCAATGGGATTAGAAAGTTATTAATTATTTTCTGATTTTAAGCTGTCAATTACTCTGTATACCGTTGTTTTGGACGGAGCGGTTTGTCCGTTCTTATTACAGTAATTGATGAGCTCTCTGAAAGTCTCTAGTCCGTTCATTCCCTTCTCAAAATGCAGGTACTTGATAATTACTCTTAGTTCGGCATCATTTTTATCCTTTTCGCTGTTTTTATGGGCGATCGCTTCCAAACCTTTGGATTCATAATCGCTAACCCATCTTCTTATAGTTCGTTCTGAGGTACTTATTAAAGTCGCTGCCTCTTCTAATGCCTTAGTAAAAAATTTTTTTCCTTTCTTTTTTTCTTTAATTATTTGGCTGACTATATTAACTCTAATTCGAGTATCGTTTTCCATCATCTTCACCTCTATATCTAATAAATAAACTTTATCCATCATGAAAGCTGTTATTTTTTATACAAAGCTTCTATGTTTAAGCCTTTTTCGAGAAACAGTAACTTTTCATGAGCCAAAGTTTGACTTGCAGGAGCAGACCAGAAACCTTCATTGAATTCTAGCCCAACTTTTAGATTAGTTAGAGATTAGTTAGAAATATTTTTTGACACTGTATGGGAAATTTGAGATCACTGAATTCTATGATTTATCTTAATTGATTCATTGATTATTTTGTAAATAACTAAGATTTTTTGACAGTCAATGGGAAATTAGAAAAAAGATTATTTTTTATTTTTGACAGCCTGTGGGAATATTTTATATCTTGTTAATCTTGATATCAATCAGTTTGCGGCACATATATGTATTTGGAAACCCTATTATTTATGACATGAGATGGGAAATATTTTTCTAAAAAATAGACTTTTTGCTATTGCTTTTCCCCATTTAGTGTAGTAATTTAATCTAGTTAGTTCGGTTAGATTTCTCGCTACCTATAGATACATTATTTCTTTACTTCTCATTTAAGGTTCGAGATTCAATAGATTTTTTTCATATTACAAGTTTCCCCAATTTCTATCTCAAATCCTGTTAAAAATTATGATTCGCAATTTAAAGTTTGATGGTCTAGTTAATAGTCTTAAAGTTAAGGCAATTTTCGGTATTTCTCTAATTGGTTCCTTGGCGATTCCATTAGTCGCTCATGGTTTGCAAACTTCGGAAGGTTTTGAGAATGGTACTAAATTCTCTTATACTGCTGCCACTGTAACCTTAAGTTCTGGTAGTTGGTATTTAGATAATTCGCTGATCGGAAATACTACTTCGGATCGCAAAATAGGAACTCAATCGGTTAGAGTTCAGGGTTCTGGCTATGTAGAAATGCGGTTTAATAAAACTGGTGGCGCGGGAACGGTTACGATCAAACATGCTAAGTATGGAACCGACGCAAGCACTAATTGGGCTCTTTTTTGCTCTACTAATAATGGCAGTAGTTGGTCTCAAATTGGTTTGACTACAACCACCAGTTCCACGACTCTGGTTACTTCAACTTTTAATGCTAACCTTTCTGGAAATGTCCGTTGTTCAGTTGACAAACAGGATGCAACTACAAATCGCCTAAATATTGACGATATAGTTATTTCTGACTATGGCACCTCACCTACACCTTCGCCTAGTCCAAGCCCCTCTCCTTCACCTAGTCCAAGCCCTTCTCCTTCACCTAGTCCAAGCCCTTCTCCTTCACCTAGTCCAAGCCCTTCTCCTTCACCCAGTCCAAGCCCTTCTCCTTCATCCTCAGTACATTTAAAGCTAGGCAATCCATCTGGTGCTGGTTTTAATCTTAACAACTTCCTTTTAGATAAATTGCAATATGCCGTTAGTTATAACTGTAGTCTGGGTCGTGCTAATTGGGTATCTTGGCAATTAAACAGTAGTTGGCTAGGTTCTACTCCCCGACAAGATAACTTTCGCGCTGATACCAGTTTGCCTAGTGGATGTTATCAAGTTCAAGGTAGTGATTTCAGTGGTAGTGGATTCGATCGCGGGCATTTGACTCCAAGTGGCGATCGCACTAGCTCGGTTACTAATAACAGCGCGACTTTTTTGATGACTAATATGATCGCTCAAGCTCCAGATAACAACCAGGGTGTGTGGGCAAACCTTGAGAATGAGGCTAGAATTCTGGTTTCACAGGGTAAAGAGCTTTATATTATTGCTGGTGGAACTGGCATAGGTGGGACTGGTAGTGGTGGATATAGAACTACTATTGCGAATGGTAAAGTACAGGTTCCTAGCAGCACTTGGAAAATTATAGTTGTCCTCAATAGCCCTAGCTCTGGTTTATCTGGAGTTACATCAAGTACGAGAGTGATTGCGATTAATATTCCCAATACTCAAGGAGTTCGGAATGCTGATTGGAGAAGTTATCGAGTTAGTGTTGATTCCCTTGAATCTTTGACTGGGTTTGATTTTCTTTCTTTAGTTTCTGCATCTACTCAATCTGTAATTGAATCGAGAGTTGATAATCAGTAAGTTCGTTATTATTTCTCTATAAGTGCGATCGGGCTTTTACTTTAACTCAATCCTTTAACTGAATCAGAGTAAAGCTCCGATCGCCTTAATAATCATCTAATCTCATTCATTCCTTTTTGGTAATTATTCTTTAATCACATACAAGAAGCTTATGTCCGAACCTATGAAAATACACATAAAATCTACAATCTTGATTTCGATTTGTATATCTAGTAACTTAGCATTCACAAATTTAGTTAACTCACAGCCAGCCCTTGATTGTAATAAAGTGACTCCTGATGATGTGGTTATTACATCCCAAGGTGCAGAATCAGTCGGGAAGTATTGCGATTTTCAGGAGAAACTCCCACAAGTATTCACTAATGATAGAGTAGAATCCCAACCTCCAACTTCACCCCGTTCTAAATTTGGTAAGCCTTATAGTTCAAAAGGGAGTGTTTGTCGCGATCGCGGTATCGATACAATCTGTTTGAGTCCGAATAATTCCTCTAAATTAAATGGGCTGAAATAGTATTTTTACCCATATACTCCTATGTATTTGAGTTACTAAGTTTCGATCGCTTTAGTGGAAAGCCCTATAAGGTCATCTGTTGGAGTTTTCCCAATTATGTAGATATCAATACTTGAAGTACCAACTCGATAGACTTTAATCTCTTCTAGATTATCTTTAAGGGTATTAAAAAGTGCTTGGAATTTTACAACTTCTTGCTTCTGGCGTTCGTCGTGCCACTCTTGTGCAAAGGCAATGTTTCTAAAGAAATATTCTAGTTCGACTTCCTCTATTAATGAATCTTGGGGATGATTTGTGATTTGGAGGATCTTTTGAGTTGTCAGTGGTTCGCATTTACTCCCCCAATTAATTACTTCAAATGGATATTCTGACTCGCTCATCATCAATAAGCCAGTGGATGACTGTTTCAGAATCTCAATAATATTGGTATTCATTTATGTTTACTTTTAGTTGAGGTGTCAATCGAAATAATTAGCTATTGTCAGCATTTTAACCTAGCCCTTAACGTCCCAAAGCATGAAGCTCATTAATTGTCTGAGCGCAGCGATCGGTAATTGCTTGAAGTTGGGAGCGATCGCTTTTAGGATCGGGTGGATATATGACTTCGCCAATTCTGATTGTGACTGGATGAAAACGCGGAAACTTGGCACCTTTAGGTAAAATCTCATGAGTACCCCAAATGCTGACAGGGAGTAGCGGCGTATTAGTTTTAGCGGCAATCAAAGCAGCACCCAATTTTGGATCGGTAATTTTACCATCCATTGTTCTAGTTCCCTCTAAAAATACCCCCGTTGCCCAACCATGTTCTAAGGATTCAACCGCAGCCCTAATTGCCGCGCGATCGCCCGTTCCCCTTTTAACTTGATACGCCCCATACAGCTTAATTACAGTTCTCAGTACGGGAATTTTAAATAACTCCTCTTTTGCCATAAATGCTACGGGACGATTTACACAATTAGCCAAAATCAGCGGATCGAAATCGCTGGCATGATTACTAACTATAATTACCGCTCCTTGCTTGGGTACATTTTCTTCGCCATAAATTTTGCTCCTAAAGCAAATATGTAATAGCGGGCTCACAACCGTCCACTTCGATAAGTGATAAAAAGCTAAACTAATTTTTGGTTCTCGTAATGCTAATTTAGCCATTGATATTTAGCCATTAATATAAGGCATCTACTTGAGCCATTCCGTCACCTTTGATGTAACTTTATCGGTAAGTTTAGCAGTAAGTAAGCCAGTCAAATTAGCAGTCAGGCGATCGCGCTTTTGTTTGCGTTGCCATGTATCGAATTGTTTAGCATAGCCACTACCATTTTTTTGATAGGTTGCCCAAGCATCCAAAGCTACGCCTAAACCCCAAAACATCAATGGATAAGCCGCCCACGTAATATGCCCCGAACTAACGATATTAATGCCGCTCAAAAAAGTATTAACTATGGCAAACTTCAAAACCCCTTCTCGAAACTTTTGCTGCTTGTAAGTATTAAATTCGGCTAGTTCTAAATTTTTTACCTGCTGCGATCGCCATCTTTGTTCTGCTGCTAAAAATTCCTCGCGATTCACACCTAGTTCTAAAGCAATCTCACTAACTTGCTCTCGACTAAGCTTATGCGGATTAGAACCCCGATTATTCAAAGCCTCTCGCAAAATTTGGCTTACTTGTTCTTCGTCATAAAAATCAGCCATGACTTTAAAGTTTTATTTAAATGGTTTTATTTAAAGGTTAATCTAAAAATTAATCAAAATACCCCACTCCTATACTTTAATACCGAATCCGAGGATCGATCCACGCATTGATTAGATCGATCGCAATACTCACAACCACCACAATTAAAGCAAACATAATTACCACACCCTGCACCACAGGATAATCGCGGGCAACTAAAGCTTGAAATAATCGATTTGCCAAACCCGGATAAGAAAAAGTTACCTCAGTTAACACCGCTCCACCCAATAACGAAGCAAAAGTCAATCCCATCACCGTAATTACAGGAATTAAAGCATTTTTTAAAGCATGATTCACTAATACCGCTCTGCCATTTACACCCCTAGCGATCGCCGCCTCCACATAATCAGAGCGTAAAGTATTTTTTAGATTAACCCGCACAATCCGCTCGAAAATGCCACTAATTACAATTCCCAAACTCAAAGCAGGCAGACACAAATAATGCAAGCTGGTCAAAAATAAGCCAATATCGCCTTTTAACAAAGAATCGACCGTAAATAAACCCGTAATATTTGCTGGCGCAGTCATAGTCGCAGGAAATCTCGTGCCAATCGGAAACCAACCCAACTGTACAGAAAGCACCAACTGCAATAGCATCCCGATCCAAAATAGCGGTAAAGAATAAGTAATAATCCCAAATAAGCGTCCAAACAAATCCCACCCAGTATTTGGTCTTAATGCCGCGATCGCCCCCACACTTACACCGACAATTAAAGCGATCGCCATGCTATAAATTGCTAATTCCGCCGTTGCAGGAAAGAAGTTGCCAATAATTTCTGTTACCTTTGCCCCAGAGCTAGTAAGAGATTCGCCCAAATTCCCATGCAGCAAATCATTTATATATCTAAAATACTGCTCTCCCCAAGAACCCGACAATCCTAACTGCAAGCGTAAAGCATTTTTTACTTCCATCGGAGCCTTCGCCCCCAAAATTGCATCGACAGGATCTCCTGGTGTTGCCCGCATTAACATAAAAACCAAAGTTGCGATCGCCCACACTAATAATGGAGCCAACATCAACCTTGTTAGTAGATAGTAAAGGAGCGATCGCGATCGGCTAGACATATAACAGTGAATAATTTGCAATCATATTAAAATGGTTCAAGTGTTATGTAAATATGGAAATACTCAAAGCCAGCGGTGCTCGGACAAACTTATTTAATCTTCTTGAGCAAGTTAATAAAGATCATCTGCTGCTAACTTGGAGGCAAATATTAAATTGTTGTTAGAAATTATTAAACACAATCCCTTTGAACCACCCTACGAAGAACTATCAGGTAATCTAAAGGGATATTATTCGAGAAGAATTAATATCAAACATCGACTGGTTTATGCCATAAATGAAGAAGCCCGAATAGTCAGAGTCGTATCGGTTTAGTTACATTACGAATAAAGCGATCGCCATCGACTAGATATACAACACCGAACGATTGACAAGAATCTAAGATAGAGGCAAACAAAATGACTGCTAGAGAACAATTATTACAAGAAATTCAACACAGTCAAGAATCGCTAATTCAAGAAGTACTGGACTTTTTACTTTTTGCAAAAAGCAAACATTCTCCAAAACTTGAAGTAGCGGAAAAGGAAGTGCCTCATCAACCTATCTGGGAATTTGCTGAAGAATTAATGCGAGACGCTACACCAGAAGACCTAGAATATTTACCGCCCGATGGGGCAAGAAATCATGACCACTATCTTTATGGCGCACCAAAACAATTATGAGAACTGTCTTTGCTGATACCTATTACTGGATTGCACTTTTGAGTGCTAACGGTGAGGACACTAAGCAAGTTATTAAGTTTGGTCGGGCTAACCCAAATTTAAAAGTAGTGACATCGGAACCTGTGATCGATGAAGTTCTTAACTTTTTTGGCAGTAAAGGTGATTTTTTGAGAGTACGAGCATTAAGGCTCTGTAAGAAGATTTCTAGTGATTCGGCAATTCAATTGATTCCCCATGATATTTACCTGAGGGAGTCTGCATTAGCTTTGTATGGCGATCGCATAGATAAAGGCTATAGTTTCACTGATTACTATTCGATGATTGTGATGCAAAGAATTGGAGTTTTTGAGGTGCTTGCTCATGACAAGCACTTTACCCAAAAGAGTTTTACTATTTTGTTCCCTTGATACTATTTACAACAGTAAGGGTCTAACGTTGATCTCGTCAGCAAATATGCCAGAAGCAATCAAAAACGACTAGAAATGAGCATTAATTACAAGAAGCTTCGCCCTTATCAAAGGTCTTTACCGCACCCAAAAGCGTTGACAAAACCACACATTTTTTTGTGTCATTATTCTGCCTGAGTTTTAGATATGGATCAGCTGCACTTAAATCTTTAGCATTTCCATTGGAATTAAATCTAAAGCTATTTATTCCAGTTACCTCTGAATTTAATGCTGAAGCATCTAAGGTAACTCCAGTTTCTAAATCTTGCCACTGCAAAGAATTCCACTCTGTCGTAGTACGCTGAGGATCAATTATTGGATTGACTACATACTGACCAATATTATTGGTATTTCTAAAACTTATTTGATAACTGAGTTTTTTAAGCTTTGCGGTACTTTGAGCATCTTTGACTGCTGAGAAAACTCGACTTTGGGCAGTCCTTATCCTTTGATTGTTAGCAAAGCTTAAAAAACTTGGGGCAGCGATCGCTGACAAAATACCTACAATTACTGCTACAACTAAAACCTCAATTAGGGTAAAACCATATTGATTCCGATCTTTACTGCCAGAAAGCCTTCCCTGTAAATATAATTGGGTTAAAAATTTATTTTTCATAAATAGTAAATATACTTGTGTTCCTATTGATCAATACTTAAAACTCCGCGACCAAATACTCTCACATTTGCCGTTGGCAAAAAACTTTCAAATACCGCATCCGATACTTTACGAAAAGATTGAGTATCAACTAACCTCGCTTTAGCATTAGTTCTTAAATATACCCTTGCCGAAATCTTATTTGCATTCACACAGGTATAAAAACTACTCAATCCAATCGGATTAGCAGCCACATTGCCAAAATCAGGTGGTATTCTTTGAGCAAAATCAGTTTGATCCAGAGTTCCCAATCGACCCTCAGCTAAACCAACTCCTACTCCAAAATTAGCATTATCACAGCTTAAATTTGTTGAGGGCACCAGGGGATTAGTAGTTGCTGAAACCGATCCAGTTGTATTTTTAATAATATCGATATCAACTCTTCTATCCGCAGGCGAATTACCTATAATTCCATCATCTTGAGTCGGATCGTAAGGTGTATCATCTACAAAGTCTATGAGTTCTGTAAGAGGGTTTGAATTAAAGTTATAATCCTGACTTGATTTTCTCCACCTCTTCATGCGATCGGACAGCGTTCCAGCGCCAGATAGGTCGAATCTTTGAAATCCATTATCAGGTAAAATAGAATAATCGGTACAAACAAAACCACCAGCAATGCAGGCTGCTCTAGTTGTTATGGATTGGTCTGAAACTCTAACCGTAGCTAATTGACCTGCAGGGGTTGCAGTAGTGTCAATTGGGCAACTGCCTGGATTACTGAGAGCTGCAACCGTAGTATTGTCCCGACAACCCCATCTAATTCCATCTTTAAGTTCCCATCTCACAATGCGACTGGCACTCGACCAATTGGGATTAGTATCTTTCAATAAATAATAAACAACTAAAGAATAAGTATATTTATTCCCACCAATACAATTTAGATCGTTTTGAGAAGCTTCATCAAGACATCTTACAAATCTATTCTCAGTTGAACTTTGTCCTCCTTTCACTTCTTCATTGCGATCATATTTAAAGACTTTCCAAAATGCTAAAACAGGGGTGCAGTCATTGGTAGTTGGGTTACATTTGGAACCGTTAGGAATTAAATGAGGCAGTTGACTAGCTACTGTATTTCCTCCATTTGCTCCTGTAGCCCCAGTTTGATACAATCCATCGGCATCATATATATACACAGCCTCAGTCATATCATCAGCAATAAAATTCAAAGCCGCTTGAGCTTCCTCTTGAGCTTCAGATTTAGCTTGCTCATTACGGTCTCTCTCTAAAATGTTAATCAAAAATCCAAATAAAGTACTCACAATAATTGAGGCAATGATGATAGATACCAAAAGCTCAATAAGTGTAAAACCACTCGTGTTGCTAGACTTCTGACTTTTGATTAAAAATAATCTTTCTAGTAAAGCTTTCACCATAGTTGCCACCAATTTTAGTACTCAGGTTAAATTCAGTTATTAATTCAATTTTTCAAAATTAGTCCTATAGACTACAAAAGCTTTTAAGGCTCAGTAGCAGCCCTATTTATTACATCATTTAAGTTTCCAATAGGATATATCTCTGCTACAGTTGCGGCTAGAGGGTTTCCACGGTTTCCCAATGTACCAATAAAAACACTTGACTGCTCTGTTCGATCGGGCACAGCTCCATTTTCAAAAGCATCAGCTCGATAAACCCTCACTACCATCAAGAATCCTTGGTTTCTTGCAGCGTTTAACTCCGCTCTTCTTTGGTCATCAGTACCGCGCGCACATGAAACAGCAGGAACGGCAGGAGCGGGGGGAGCAGCAGGAACAGCAGGGGTGCAAGTAGCTGCGGGTCTGATTGCTTGGATTACTAGATCTTGCGGATCGCTAATGTCAAAGCCATTATTATTAGTGTCAATTAAAGTTCCAGGGTCGCGATTTCTTGTCGCTTCGACTGCTGTTGGATAGCCACTTAAATCACTAGGAGCAAATCCATAGTTAGGTCCTCTAAAGTTAGCAGCGATCGGCACAACAAACTTTTGCGGCAAAGGTAATGCTCCACCTCTAACACCATCAATATATGCCCTAAGTGCTTGAGTAGCCTGATCGACCCTCCGAGCCTGCACGCGGGATGCCGTAGTTAAAGCCAACATTGGTGCCACTGAAGTAATTAAAATACCTACCACTACCAAAGCAACTAAAGACTCGATTAAGGTATAACCCGAGCTTGTAGATTGAGATAAAAGTATTCTGATGTATGTCTGTTTAAGCCTAACCATATTTGGAGCCCACGTTTTAAATCTTGCAAAGTTAAATCATAAAAAAGTTCGAGATAATTATCAACATTAGTTAGTGGCTAATGGCAGTAGAATCCGACTTGGATCGGGGGTAGAAAGACAATTATCTGGTCTATCTTTACCCAAAGCCCAAACGGTATAGTTCCTCGGATTAGTTCCCTCCTTAGCTAGCCTGTCAATGTTAACATTTTTAGCATCAGGAGCGGGGTCTACGACATTTACAGCATTGGGAGCCGTAGGCTGAAGCGCACAGAGAAGTGATTTAACCCACGGATCGTTGGCATCAACTTCTCTTAAAAATTCATTTGCTCCAGGAATAGGTGAGGCAAATCTTTCAGCAAAACGATCTGCAGATTGAGTTAGCAAGCCTAAATCAAATCCCCATAGTCTATTAGGTGGAGAGTAAAAAGGAATCCTTTGCACCGTAGCCGCTTGGTAAACCTTATTAAAACTACTAAGTGATTGTGTGGCTGTAGTGCTAGTTGCAGGATTAATAAATAAAGTCTGAATGTCACTAGTAGTTAAGGCATTTGAAGCATTACCATAGGGCGCGGTCACTGAGAAAGGGGCAGTACCAAAAGCGCTTTTAGTATTTTGAATAAATCCACCTACGATCCTAAGATTTCTGCTAGTCCAATTTTCTAGTAACCGTACAAAGTTATGTAATCCACCACCTGTTTCTGCGGTAATAACTGGTTGACCAGACCCAGGACTTGTAGCCCCAACTGATGTGATGTAGGGAAGTCCAGAGCGAGATGGAGTATTCCCTGCTACAAAATAAACATTAATCTCACTTTCTGTTGCCCTTTGCGTCCATTGACCTGTATTGGGTATGGCAGCACTACTGTTACCAGTCATACTATTGTTATTATCAACAGTTAACGGTTGAGGAATGCCAGTAGTATACGCTTGAGTAGCTGGCTCTGAGTTATTGGTGGCTAACGTAGCGGTAGGGGAATGCAGTTGTAAAACTGGTAAAACAATCGGTTGAGTAGTTGTAGTCATGGCTGCGACTAAGGCTTGATTATCAATTCCATCCGATGTATCACTTGCAGAATTTGGAATAGTTGTAGCATCTTTCCTAAATGACCTAAACCCTAAAAAGCGAGTGCTTCTTAATGAAACATTGATGCCAGCAGTTGCAGGAGCAGTATTGACAATATTTAAAGTAGTTGCGGTATTTCGGTCGGAAGCACCAGCAGTTGGTGGCATAATCCCTAAGAAGTTACCACTTACAACCGAACTTTCAGTAGGGCTGAGGGGAGTAGGTCCACCTCGGATGGTCAATGCTCTTGCTGGCTGACCTGCTGGAGTTACTCTAGGAATAACCCAAAAAACATTATTCGGCTCTACTCCATCTAGTTGTAGCTTGAAGTTGTCTAAAAGTAAGTCTTGATTTGTACAGCTACGAAGAATAAATACTGGACTTGGCTGATCGGGATTAGCTTTAAGCCTGAGAATTCCTGAAACAGTGTTGGTTGTAGTTGCAGGGCAGGCTGCTTTCCATGAATCTGCAAGATTGAGATTAGGGATAGTTACAGCATTATCCAGTCCAGTCAGATTGATAACATGAACTTTATTAATTTCGTAAGTATTAGTAGCAGTAATGGTAACTACTCTAGTGCTTGGTAATAGTGGTGTTGGATTAATAGCAACTATAGTAGGCGGCAAGCTTGCCACTCCAGTACCGATTAAAGAACCTTGTCCTCTAAATGCAGCATTCACAGGATCGAGATTAATGTTGGCAAATCCATTAGGCGATGTTCCCATAGCTGTAGAAATTGCTGCTCTAGGACTGCCATCGCTGGTAGGACAACTACCACCAGTAATTCGGGTTTGACCTGGAGCTTCTGTTGCCTGATAATTTTGAGAATCACCATTAACACCACATACAGAGTAGGTTGTCGCAGGTTTAATAGGGCTTGCTCCAGTTCCACTACCCGCATTGCTCGGATAGTGAGGATTAAAAGGTAAATTTAAATTTATTAAAGTGGTAGCAGGCGTATTACTGCCAAAAACTATATTTCCTCGTCTCGTACACAAAGCGTCCACCGAACCATCTGCGGTATCTATGCATACAGTGTCTGGTAATACTAACCGTCCGGGGAAGTTAAGATTTGCTCTATTTGCTCCAGTGCTACCGGCTCCAATAGAGGGCCAACTATGGTTGTATATAAATAGGTTTCTATTATTACCATAGGTAACATTGTCTGATTCGCCTATAAAGTTATCATCGCTTCCAGCTCCTCTAAACCATAGTGCCCTCGGAGCAATACTTGGTCGTTGGGTGCTCATTCCAGGCAGCATTGGCGCAAATCCATCAGTGGCAGCAATGGCATCTCTAGGCTTAATTGGAACCTGACGATTAGCACCAAAAATACTATCTCCACTAAATCTAGTGATAGGTAAAGTTGGTGGAAGAACACTACAGTTATATGTAGTACCGCCTTCAAAAGTAGTGATAGTTGCTCCCCCAGCACATGTGGCTGGCAACGGATAAATGCCACCAGATTTTGGGTACGCGGCAGCAACCATGTTAGAAACATTAGGTAGTAAGGCTGCTCCCGAATATCTGAAGGATATATTAGGGTGGGACAATAGACCAAATACTGGAGGAGGAAGCATACCGCCCGGTGGCGGCGTAGGGGTTGGTGTAGGGGTTGGAGTAGGTGTAGGGGTTGGAGTAGGTGTAGGGGTTGGAGTAGGGGTTGGAGTAGGTGTAGGTGTTGGACAAGGAGTTGGGGTACGTACTGGTGCAGCAGCATCGGCGGGCTGAGCGCGATCGTCTCCAGCCGATCCTGTAATTGCAGGTGTGGGGCTATTAGTTGGACATAGAGGGTTACTATTTCCAGTAGCCCCTGCTGGTCTACCAGGAGTAGCATTACGCACTGTGATTCGCCCTAGACCATCAAGACCATTTGGAGCAGCATTAATTGGAGCTGAAAGCCGAACTGTAAAATTTTCTCTGTCTTCCTGCATGATGTCTCTTACGACCAGGGCAACTACATCACAGGTACTAGTGCCAGTAGGAGTAAACCGCAAACTAGTAATAGGGTTACCTCTTAGAATAGTGGTTCCAGCAGCATTAACACAACTTACACTATCTACATA
>Ga0163154_10007228_pt1 | contig 13316 bp, 12 predicted proteins | sample OliLakLV19MP9P1_FD_148649 | JGI IMG/M metagenome (GOLD analysis project Ga0163154, IMG submission 148649) | Freshwater microbial mat bacterial communities from Lake Vanda, McMurdo Dry Valleys, Antarctica - Oligotrophic Lake LV.19.MP9.P1 | ecosystem: Environmental > Aquatic > Freshwater > Lake >... | reverse complement strand
GTTGCGCCGAGAGGTGCTTGCCCCACAACCCCGTTCCCTGCAACCCCTGACGCAACATCTCCGCCGGGTTCATCTCCAGAGCAAACTCCATGATGCCCTTGAGAGCAGAAGACACCGGATGCAATGCCTTGCCGTAGAACTGCATCGAAGACTGATTCTCATCAAAATCCTCGTCCGCCTCCCCCGCCTGATACCCCGCTCCGTTGCCCTGTCCATACCCCGCGTTCTGCGTGTACTGACCCGTCTGCGGAAAGTAGCCCCGCCCTCCTGCTGTCGAGGGGAATATCAGGTTGCCCGCCGAACGCTCCGTCACCGCACCGCTCTGACCGTGCGAACCGAACCCCGTCGTCAGTAAATGAGAAGTTTACCGTTGGGATATTCTCCACCGACCCAGCCACAAGGCAAGTGACCCGCCTCATAGATTTGGAGCAGTTGAGAGAAAAATATGGAAGGGTGATTTAAGAAAGCGTAGGCATCTTCCATGATTGCAGAGTGAATATCCCACTCAATAACATTAGTGCACTTTTTGGGCAGAGTGCCATCAAAAGCAATCTCAATTCGAGGGACGACTTTCTCTCGAATGAAATTTCGTGCGTTTATCGCAAGAGAATTCCAGCATCGATCTTCCAAAGGATGGTAAGCGGACAAATAAGCCGTTAAGATATTACGTGCGTCCAATGTGGCATTTTCCCAATCATGGGAAGAACAATGTTTAAAGGCTGCTTTTACGCCCTCGACTTGTGTGTATTGCAAATCAATATTCGCGTTGAAGACTATTCCACAAGTTGAGAACCAATTGATTTGTTCAATACGAGTCAGAAGTGATGAGTTCACTTCAATATGCGGAAACTTTTGATTCACCTTGTCCTCCCTCCAAAATTGATACGATTAGGTACTCTTGGAATAAGTCCATCTAGTGGAAGTCCATACTCCCTTAATTGTCGTAGCATCGCGTGGTGAGACGCTCCGCTTTCATTATTTTGACGCATTCACGGCAGCAACTCTTTGTCGAGTCACCGGTATTGATGCTGGTCGAAGCCAAAAACGAGGATATGAAGCGCGGCTATGGGCAGTGTATCGCAGAGATGCTGGCGGCGCAACGCTTCAAGGAGCAGGAAGGCAAGCCCTTCGCCAAAATCTACGGAGCAGTCACGATTGGGAACATTTGGAAATTTATTGAGTTGGAAAATAAAACTGCCCGCACGGATTCAGAAGATTATTCGCTGAAGAATTTCGGCAAAGTCATCGGAATTTTGCTGCGCTTACTTTCACCTCCGAATTGAGAACTTCGAGGTTATCAGTTCGACAAAATCGTTCACTGTCCCCCCACAAAGCGCATAAACCTCTTCTGGTTCAAGTTCAAGTGAAATTTCTAACTCCTCTTCAATATCCATAGCGATTACAACAAGGTCTAAATCATCCCATGGAGTCAGAAACACAATATCGAACGGATCGTCAGGAATAAAGTAATCATTAATCCAATCGAAATGTTCTTTCGCAATGCGACAGATGACATACCCGACACGTAGGTGAGGAGCATCAGAACCCCAACGCAATGGCGAGGGACATTGACGCATAGATAATTGTTGGTTCAAACCTTCTTGCATTTGCTTGAAAGAAGGAGCAGGTTTGAGAAGCCGTTTGAACCAATTAGGTTCAAGCGGCTCGTCTTCATCTGTCCAGAACAGGGGAATGGTTGGATTCACAAATGACATTCTCCTGTCGATAATCGTCAGGCTAAAATCGGCTTGATGACTTCGCCGCTGACATCGGTGAGGCGCATATTGCGCCCGTTGTAGTGGTAGGTGAGGCGGGTATGCTCCAAGCCGAGCAGATGCAGAATGGTGGCGTTGAAGTCGTAGACGGTTTGCGGATTGTCGGCGGCTTTGTAGCCCAAATCGTCGGAGGAGCCGTAAATTGTACCGCCCTTGACGCCTGCGCCAGCCAGCCAGACTGAGAACGCTTTGGGATTGTGGTCACGCCCAACAGAACCTTCGGTAAACGGCATTCGCCCGAACTCGGTATGAAATACTACCAGCGTATCGTCCAAAAGCCCACGCTGTTTGAGATCGGTGAGCAGTCCTGCTATCGGCTTGTCCACCTCTTTGGCGCGTTTCTCGTGGTTGGGAACAATGGCATTGTGCGCGTCCCACGATTGATCGAACACGCCCCCACCGGAATAAATCTGCACAAACCGCACATCCCGCTCAATCAATCGCCGCGCCAGCAGACATTGCCGCCCGAAACTCTCCGTTTCCGGCGCGTCCATGCCATACAGTCGCTTGGTCGCTTCGGTTTCGCGTCCGAGATCGACTGCCTCCGTCGCTTCGGACTGCATACGATAGGCGAGTTCATAAGTGCGAATACGTGCCGCCAACTCCTGCTCGCCCGGATGCTCTCTTGTGAACTCATCGTTCAATTTGGCGATCAAATCCAGCGATTTGCGCTGTTGTTGGGGCGAAACTCCTGTCGGCGGCTTGAGATTGAGAACCGGCAAACCCGCACTGCGGAACTGAACGCCCTGATAGTTCGACGGCAAAAATCCCGAATTCCAGTTGCCCGCCCCGCCGCCAACCAAGGCACGCGGATCGGTCATCACCACAAACGCGGGCAAGTTCTGATTTTCGGTTCCCAAACCATACATCACCCACGAACCCAAGCCCGGACGCCCACCCAAGGCAGAACCCGACAGCATAAAATAGACCGCCGGAACGTGGTTATTACTCTCGGATTTCATCGAGCGAATCAAAGCCAATTCATCGGCGTGCTGTGCGATATGCGGCAACAAATCCGAAACCGGCATTCCGCATTGCCCATAATTCCGAAATTGCCACGGGCTTTTCATAATTTTGCCCGGTGCGCTTCGCCCGCCCGTCTCGAACTCAGGACGCCCCGCCACCGACATTCCATCTTTGAGCGTCAGTTCAATTTTCGGATCGAACGTGTCTATATGGCTGATTCCGCCAAACATAAACAGTGAAATGACTCGCTTTGCTTTCGGCGGAAAATGAGACGGCTTCGGCGCAAGCGGATTGATGTCGCCGAGACGTTTAACGCCCTGAGTTTGGGCAAGCAGCCCTTCGCCACTCAGCAGACTGAGCAGGGCAAGGCTTCCAATGCCGCCGCCCGCCCGCGCCAAAAACTCCCGCCGTGCGATGGATTCCGGTGTCGAATACTCACTCATAACAAAAATTCCTTAACCACAGGGAACACAGGGGACACAGGGAAATTCACAACAAAGGATCAAAAGAACGCAAAGAGAAATGCAAAAAATTTCGCATTGTTTTCGTGATCTTTCGTGGATCACTGCATTTTGTATTTCCCTGTGTCCCCTGTGGTTTATAACTATTCGTCGAATTTATGGAACACGTTGGCGACGAACCAACCGACTAGTGCCAGCAGTCCCGTCCAGTTCAGGAACATCAAGCCGACATTGAGACTTGTGCTTTGGAACGGCATCAGCGCGGCAAAGGAAGGAAGTTCTCGCGCCGCCAAACGAATGACAATGTGAGAAAGTGCGCCGACGCCCAAGACGCCCACTATCGCTGCATTACCGCTTTGCCAAATTGCCGTCAGTCCGGCGTAAATTATCAATGCTACAACGGGACCAAAGAACAGTGACAGAACAAAGCAGAGTACGGCGTGGTCGCTGTCTTCGTCCTGCCACTGCACAACTCCCATGACAGGCAGCAACAGACCGCCGACAAAATTGACGATGAGAAGAGGCGCGATCATTCCACCGGGGGCGATAGCGGCGAAAATCGCGCCGACAAGGAGAATGACACCAAAAACGCTGAGATATTTGCCCAAAACCTGTATCATCGACTGCTCAGGAGTATCCCAATTGAAGACAATGTTATCAGCCTTTGTGCCGATTGTTTCGGCACTTGTTGCGGTGACAGGCTTGCCGGTATCCGAATCGTAATGTGTGCCGGAAATGGGATCGATGACCTGACCTGAATAATACTTCGACTTTTCAGGCGTGAACGTCCCCATCTGAGGGACGTGTGCGTTCTCGTTGGCTCGCGACGGCGCAGAAAATCCATCGGCAAGCCCGCCCGATTCCCCCTCGACAATCGGCTGACCGACTCGTGCAGAAGGAGCAGGTTTCGCAACAGGAGCCGCTGAAACGGTTTCGGGAACGGCGGCTTTCGCGCCTCCCATCAACGTATTCGGCAACGCAAGGCGTCCGGTTTTCGATGGAGAAACCTCAGATTGGCGCGTTGTCGGCGTTGACGATGAGGGAGCCGTTGCCGTATTTGCAGTTGCAACCGGGGGCGTTAGGCGTTGGGTTGGTGTGCGCTGTGGCATAGGCATTGCAGGCGGGGGCATACGTGTCCCCACTGGCGGCTTCGGCGGCGGAACGGCAGGAATCGTCCGTCCGCCCGTTGCGCCATTTGCACCCACTGTTCCCGGACGCCGAACGCCAATTATGGGACGTGTGGCGGTCTCTTTGTGTGCGGTTGCCGGTAAGGGCGTTGCGAGCTTAGGTTGATCTTTGGGAGCGGTGAGTCCCGCAGTCAGGGGCGATTCCTCGTGATAACTTTCCGGTTCCGGCTCGGTAAACGATGCAGACGTAGCGACAGGCTCAGGCGTCTCCGGTTCAGCGGCGCGACTTTTCGGTACTTCAGTGGCAATAGTCGTGAGCGAGTGGTGACACCAACTGCATTGGTCAGTTGTCATGCTTTCCATCCCGCACCATTTACAAAACATCGGGCATTTTCCTCCGTCCCTGCGCGACGGTCAAATCAAAAATAAGAGCATAAAAGGCGGCGCGTTTAAGAAATGAGAAGTAAAAGCCGCCCCCAATATCATTATAGCCGTGTGCTAACGTCCTGTCAATAAAAAGACCGCACGAGAGAGACAATAGGTTCGTCACAGGAAATTTGTGACCAAACGTACACGCGAATAGCAGAAATTATTCGGCTATTTTTCGTTCTATACAATTGTGTCATAATCATTGGACGGAAAAGGCAATCGTGTCTGTTCCCTTAACCTGATATTTTCCTATACGACGCTTTTGCAATAAATTATGCCCGATAACGCTTCAGGTGCGCCCCTCCATATTCTGCGCGGTTCTGCCCGTTCCGGCAAAACCGCCCGCCTCCTCACGCGCTTTCTCGACAACGCCGGCAAAGCACTGCTGATTGTCGCCTCGCCGGAACACGCCGAGTTTCTTGCGCGAACAGCGTCACAGCAGACGGGTTCGCCAGTTGCCGACTTTGCGCCGCGCATGATGTCGCTGCGGAATTTCATCGAGCGATTGCGCGAGACGTTTCTGCCGGAACGCCGCCCCATTGGGCAAACTTTCCAAAAACTCATTGTTACCGAACTGATTCCCCAAACCCTGCGCCCTGATGACTTTTTCGGGGCAATGATCGAATCGCCCGGCTTTGCATCGGCACTCACAGAACGCATTCGTGAGTGGAAATTCGCCTGTCTGACGCCCGAAGCGTTGGAGTGCGGACTGGCGTCTATTCCCGAAACCGAACCGGCGTTTACGCGCAAGACGGAGGAACTCGTCCGTCTGTTCCGTGCCTATGAGCGATTTTTGAGACAGCATGATCTCGCTGATCACGAAGACGGATTGCATCAAGTTATTGCGTTTTTGCAAGCAAATCCCGCGCCCTTGCTGTTCGATGCCGACTGCATTTTGATAGACGGCTTTTTCCGGTTCAACTTGGCACAGCGGCGATTGATCGGGGCGTTGGCATCCCGCAATAGTCTCTTAGGCACGCCAAAAATCGAAGTCACAATCACCCTGCCCGCCGATACTGCGCGTCCGTTTCTCTTTGCCGCCGCAGACCGCACGTATGCCGCGCTTTGTGCAGAATTCAGGGTCACCGAGCAATTTCTGCCCTCCCAAAACGAGACGGTTCCCGAATCGCTGACACAGTTGGAACGCCGACTTTTTGCTCCCAATGCAGCAGAGTTCACGCCGCAATCCGCGACGGAGATCGTCCTGCATGATGCGCCAACGCCCTATGTCGAGGTCGAAATGGCAGCACGAACCCTGCGCCGTTTGCACGCGGAGGAAGGCATTCCCTATCACGAAATGGGAATCATCCTGCGGACGATGGGCGATTATGCTCCGATTTTGGCGGCGGTATTCGAGCGATTCGAGGTGCCGTTCGGGTTGGACGGACCGGAAACCGTCGCCAAAAACCCTCTGATACAAACTTTGTGCCATTTGCTGGCGATTGTCCGAAACGGCTGGCAACGCGACGATGTTTTGGCGTTTCTGAAATCCAGTTATACTCTGCCCAATAAGATCGCGGTGGACGCACTGCGGCGGCGGGCGTGCAAAAATGCAGTGCGAAGCGGGCGCGATGCGTGGCTGAAACTGGTCGCCGAGATGCCGCATGAACCCGATTCTCCGATGGTCACATTGCATCAGCTCGCGCAGTGGGAAGCGCGGCTGCTTGCTCCCGGCTTGCATCCATTCGAGTTCGCGCAGATTATTGAGGAAGCGTTCGCGGAGTTTGGGCTTGACGAGCGGGTGAAAGAGGGCGAACCGCGCCGCGTCGCCTGTGATGAAGCCGCCCGCAAAGCCGCGTGCGAGGTGATGAAAACGATGGCGGAAATGGCGCGACTGTCCGGCAAAACCGCGCCGTTGTTCGCTCATTTTCACACGGAGTTATGTCGGGCATGGGAAACGACGAGCTCAACTGCCTCATTGACCGGCGAAATTGTGCGCGTTTATGAGCCGCACGACACGCGCCAATGCGATCTCAAAGTGGCGATCGTGATGGGCATGATGGAGCGAGTCTTTCCGCGCCGCGTCAGTGAAGACCCGTTTTTCCGTGACGAGGAACGCCGCGCCCTGCATGAGTTCGGTGGCATTGCCCTTGAAGAGATGCGAAACCGTGCCGACGATGAACGCCTGTTTTTCTATTTTGCGGTGACCGCGCCGAGCGAACGACTATACCTCTCATTCCCGCGCTCTTCGGACGAATCGGATACCTTGCCGTCGTTCTACCTCGACGAAGTGCGTGCCGTTGTGACGCCAACAGTGATTTCGCGCACCTTGGCGGACGTTGCGCCGCGTGCCGATGAAATTCTCAGTAAAAGTGATCGCTTGCTTGCGGGTTGCGCCGCCCTGTTCGATCCAGTCCATCAGAGTGCGGCGAATACCGAAGCGGCAAAGGCGATGCTGGAACAGTGCCTTGACAGTGATTTCGCCAGAGTGCGTGCCGTTATTGAATCGCGGTTTTTGCCCAAACTGCCGAGGCTGAAAAATGCCGCACTCCGCCGCGATTTCGGGAACGGCAAACGCGCCTATAGTGTCACGGAACTTGAGACCTATAATCGCTGTCCTTTTCAATATCTACTGCGCCATGTCCTCAAACTGCGTCCCGAAGCGGGCGGTTCGCACGCCGCACAAGGCACTCTGCTTCATGCGGTGCTGCGCCGTTGGTTCCGCAAGCGCAAAGGGGAAAACGCGCCGCCCGCCACTGCCGCCGAGATGCAAACGGGATTGTGTGAACTGTTGGATGAGATAATGGCAACGGAAAAACTCGATATGAGTTCGCACCAAAAGCGGATGATGCACCGAATGCTGTCGGATTCGCTGAACGGTTTCGCCAAGCGCGAAGAACGCTACCGGAATCTATTCCAAATGGAGCCGAATCAATTCGAGTTGGCGTTTGGGTTGGCGTCGGGCGGGGCAATGACCGATGAAGACCGCGAGGAGGTTTTCGGCACGGAGTTGAATAATTCGTCCAATAAATGGCACGACGCGGAATCGGTGCAGGAACCATTGCAGATTGTGGCGAAAGATGGCGGTGAACCTGTCTCTATTTGCGGCGTCATTGATCGCGTGGATTACAACGGCGACGGCACGCACGCGCTGGTCATGGATTATAAACTCGGTAAGCCGCCCGATTATATGGATGTTTTGCGCGGGAACAGTCTGCAAATGCCGCTCTATATGATGGCGATGGAGAAGTTATTTGCCACCAAAGGAGCGGTTGGGTGTTACGATTCGATGACGGAGCGCGGACGCCCGCGCCTGTTCCGCGCCCAGTTAGTTACGGGCAATAGTTTTGCGCCTGTCGTGGGATTGGAGACGGGCGAGACGGTTAAGCCCCTCAACAGCACGCAGTATGCGGAAATTATCACGCAGGCGGAGTTCGCGGCAATCCGGGCGGCGCGTGGCATCGAGCAGGGGCGCGTGGAAGCCACTCCCGGCGACCATTGCCGCACCTGCACCTATGCCGACATTTGCCGCACCACGCTCATCGGCGGGCATGACGGCGAACCGATTTCCCTGTAACCGGAGAATAAATTCCCCGGCTGAAAAGTACACGTGTCCTACGGACACACAATGCTTCATGCAGAGGTTATCGCTTCCCAATTCGGGAGTGCTGTCCGCAGGACAGGTGTTTTTAATAACCGGGGAATTTATTCTCCGGGCAGCTCAGGAGGCGCATTGAGAACAAAAGCCCGTGTCCGTTTTCGCAAGCACGAGCGCATTCACCGACAGGCAAACGCCCGCATCATTTCCACTCTCAGCGCGGATCAGCGCAAGGTTTTGCGGCTGTCACAGGAGGGCTACGCGGAAAACGAAATCGCCCGCGAATTGGCACTTCCTTTGCCTTATGTCGTGCATTTTATGAACGGATTAGTTCAACGGTTGACGCATGAAGGATTGATTCCCTCACCCGAATGGCGGTGCGCTTTGTCATGGGCGCAAGAGGAAGGGATACTTGAGGGAACAGGGAACAGGTGACAGGGAACAGAACGATGCGCCCTGTTCCACGAAAGCACAACGCAACTATGAATGAGAACAATTACCACGCTAACATCACTGCTGATGACGCGCAGATTGCCCAATGGGTTGAACAGTTTCACCGCGACGGCGTTCTTTTTCTGCCGAATATCCTGCCGTTAAACTGGGTCGCGGAACTTAAAAGCGACTTGGAAACAGCACTGGGGGAGCATCAGGACAACGGCGGCGGAGCCATCGACCTCCATTGCCGGATGTTCGAGAGGAGCAATGCGAACTTGCGCCTGTTCGATATGGAGCCGATGGTGACGTTCGCCGAGCAATTAGTGGAGCGCAGTTGTCACGTCGTCCACAACAATTCTTTCATTACGCCTCTTGGCAAAGGCATCACATCATGGCATCAGGACGATTCGCCGCACTATCTCGTGACGCATGGCGAACCGCCGACAAATGTTCGCTTGCCTGTTCTGCTCTTCACGGCGAACTACTATTTGACCGATGTTCCAACCGTCGAGTATGGACCAACGCAGTATCTTCCCGGCTCGCATCTCCTTGGGAAAAGCCCGCCGTCGGTGATGGAAGGCACGCAATGGGAAGACAAAATTGTCTCGTGCTGCGGCGGGGCGGGGAGCGTCGTTCTTTTCAATAACCAAGTCTGGCATCGGGGCGCACCCAATCTCAGCGACAGGCTTCGTGCCATGACTCAGGTGAGTTACGGGCGGCGTATGGTCAATCACTTCTTTTTCCCGTTTATGAACTACCAAATGCCCGAACACGTCTACGCCGACGCCAATCCGCGCCTCAAACGGTTGCTGGGCTTTCTGCCAACGGGGGCGTATGGGTAGCTGGGTCATTGAGTGGTTAGTTGGGAGGCAGCATTATGAGTGAACAAAAGCAAGAAACTGAGACGCCGGAAGATTGGAGCCGCGTGCATCCACGCTTGAGTAACAGCGTATCATGGCAGAGATATGGAGCATCGGATGAAGCAGACCGTCGGCTGGCACTGCAACTGCCGGACGACACGCGCCTGATGCGATTGGACAAGCAGGAATTGGCGCGGGCAGTTTCCGAACTGAACGCACAGATGAGATTCGAGCGCGATCCGGGTGCGACGGCGGAACAGGCACAACAGATGTTGCTCGACGCAGGGATTGTACCGGAAGATAATATCGCCTCTTGCGAGATTTTGCGGATGCGCGAGGAGAAAGCGGGCAAGGTGAGGTTGTGATTCTTCTGCTATGGGACGCCAGCGCGTTGGTGAAGCGGTACGTGCCGGAGACGGGAAGCGAGATAGTCGCGGAATTGTTTGCACAAGTTCCTGCCACGCAGATGGTGACGACGTTTTTGGGATACGCGGAGAGTTGGGCGGTTCTGGTGCGGCAGCGAAACCGCAATGTGTTTGATGAGGCGTCCTATAAAATGCTGACTTCGGCACTGCAAAACGATGTGATTCTTGACGTAGATTTTGGTGTTCTGGACGTGGAGACGGGAGCTATTTTGGCAGGGATTGTCTTTGTGGAGAAGCATAACCTCAATGCTTCGGATGCAGCAATTCTGGTGACGTATTTGCGCTATGCTCAATTGGAAGCGCAGGTAGGCAATCGGTATGTTCTGGTGGCATCGGATGCGCGTCTCTTGCGTGCGGCTCAAGCAGAAGGACTCGCTGTCTTCAATCCAGAAACTTTCTCTGTCGCAGATATTGCGGGTCTAATTGTAAATCTCCCCTGAAAACTAAAGTGTATGGAACAGCCATATATGCCGAATAAGAAATAATAGCAACAGATTCATCGCAGAGTTGTCTGCTTTTTCTGAGAATCCCCTGCGTTTACGCAGGGGAGTTGTCACAATCACCCCGAAGAACAATGTCAACTTGTGCCGCTTTCCGAGATTACTTCAGCACGTCAATCAGCATGGACGCCAGCCACAGGAAGACTCCAAACCCGATCACGTCCACAAAGGCGGTCTCGAACGGTCCGGCGGTGGTGGCAGGGTCGAATCCTGCCCGCTTCGAGAGCATCGGGATCACGGTTCCCATGAAGCCCGCCATCATCATCGAGCAGATCATTGCGCCGCCGACCACTAAACCGAATGGCAAATGCTTCGACCAGATCGCGCCGACTGTCCCTAAAACCAAACCGCACACCACCGCCATCATCAATGCCGTCATCAACTCCTTGCGGACAGCACGCGCCCAGTTGGCTAAGGTGACGTGACCTGTATCCAATCCGCGCACAATGATTGCCGCCGCCTGCAACCCCACATTGCCTGAACTGGCGGAGATAACCGGCATAAACGATGCCAGCAGAATCACCTCTTGCAACACCCAGTTATAACGCGAAATCACCAAACCTGCGCCGAGTTCAATGATCAGGGTTCCCAGCAGCCATGGCAGACGCAGTTTCGCTACTTGAAACGAAGTGCGGCGATCCATCTCGTCGGCGTCAGTTCCCACGAATTTGGCGATGTCTTCCGAGAACTCCGCGACGATAATATCAATCACGTCGTCAATGGTGACAATTCCAAGAATGCGCCCTGAAGCGTCCACTACGGGAACGGCGAGAATATCGTATTGCCCGATGATTCGCGCCACTTCCTGCTGATCGCTTTCCGGCGCGACTGTTATTGGTTCAGGCGTCATGACGGTGCTGAGTCGGGCATTTGGCGATGCGGTGAGCAGGGCGCGAATATCACAGACGCCAAGCAGTCTGCCGCCGCCGTCCGTGACATACATGACGTTGACGGTTTCCAGTTCGTCGGCGTTTTGGCGCAGATATTCGATGCTCAATGCGACGGTGGTATTGGGCTGAACGACGGCGAAGCGGCGCGTCATCAGGCGTCCAGCGGTTTTTTCGGGATAGGCGAGAAGTTCTTTGACCTCTCGCGCCCCTTCCCTCTCAAGTCCGGCAAGCAGGGGCGCAACGTCCTCGTGATCCATCTCGGCGACGATCTCTGCCGCGTCGTCCATATCCATCTCATTGAACAGCCGGACAACGCGCTCACGAGGGGCGTTTTCGATGAGATAGCGATTGGTTTCCGGCGAGATTTTGGCGAGGGCTTCCGCCGCTTTGTCGTCATCCACACAACCAAAGACAACCAACGCTTCGGGCAGGGTCAAGTCGTCGAGAATTTCGGCGATGTCCGCCGGATGCAGTTCGTTGATGACAGACTTCACGGAGGCGAGATCGAGCGTGTGTGCGCCTTTACCGAGCGCAAGCAGGATTTGCCTGTAGATGGCGTCGTAGTTTTCCAGTCGCATTGAGATTCCCCCCCTTTTCTGCCGGACGTGTGCAAGGGTTGCCGCGCTCATCTTCTTTTTTATCGCCGAAAATTGGGCGCAAAAAGAGAACCATTTCCCTTGTCGAAAGCGAGCAAGGGCGGGCGCGGGAGAGACACGTCGGGCGTTCTCCAAGCCAAAACGCAAGGACAAGACGAACTGGCAGACGCAACCGCAGGGGTTACGACCAGTCGTCGGGCGTTCCGAATTTTTGAGAGGCTGTTACCGAGAAACAGGCAGACAGGAGATCAGACTTGTGGGAGCCGCAGGATACGCCTTCGGCTCTCTCGCAAATGCAGAGTAGAGAGGGTTACGGGCATACCTGCCGCTGCAAGTCCGCGTTATCTGCGCTCTCACAACAGCCATGTGTACTATGACATTCAGTCAACATAATCAAGTTGTCATCAGTCGGCGTCCCCGATTCCCAAGACACAATTGCCGGGACGTGACGCGACAGGACGAATCCATTATACTGAACATTGGAGGATTGTGCAACCCCAAAACGCGCTAAAATGAGAACACGGGCAAATTCAGCGTAATTTGGCAGATTTTCGCAGCATGAAGAGAACGTTTGATATGGAATATGCGGCTTATATGGGATACGGAGCAGAGTAATCACTTCTTTCGTTGTATGTATCCACTATTTCTATCGTGTGTCGCTGAGGGTTCGTACATATTGCGCTTACTTAATTTCCAAATGCCGTTGGATTTTTGCCAATAATCTCTGTGTCTCCGATCACCGTCATCTACAACAACACGTATCTGTCTACTGTTTGTCCGAATTTTATAGATTACGATTTTTTGTTTATAGCCATCCTTTGCTTTGATGCCTTCGCGAAGCCATTCGTTGATAAATTCGTCTCGTGAGGATTCTATACCCTCAATATCCATAAAACGAAAACGGGACGGTAGTAAATGCTCTATCAATTGAGGACGTTTTTGCTTGTAGGCTTGCTGCCATTGGGCGTAATTGGCGCGAATGGCGCGTTCGTCAGCGGTTTGGGCAGAAACGGGTTTGGCTTGGAACAGCAAAATAAGACAAAGTACAAAGTGCGTCATGGCGTTTTTCTTCCAGCAATCTACGGAATTGCATCGAACGGGTTGATCACTGTCAAGTTCGGTATCCGCGTAAAATCATCAACATTTCGCGTCACAACAGGCAGATCATAAACCAAAGCCGTCGCCGCAACTAATAGACCTCTTGCGTAAGTCGGGTACAAGAACGTACCCGACTCAAAAACAGCCGTCCTACGGACGAAATTCTCTTGCCTTGAGAGTGCGAAGCACGGCACGGCGGAACGAGACCTGCACGAG
>Ga0163154_10007224_pt1 | contig 13322 bp, 14 predicted proteins | sample OliLakLV19MP9P1_FD_148649 | JGI IMG/M metagenome (GOLD analysis project Ga0163154, IMG submission 148649) | Freshwater microbial mat bacterial communities from Lake Vanda, McMurdo Dry Valleys, Antarctica - Oligotrophic Lake LV.19.MP9.P1 | ecosystem: Environmental > Aquatic > Freshwater > Lake >... | reverse complement strand
TGTGGGCGCCTCGCAATGGTTAGATGTCGTATACATTTTTTAATCGCGACCAGGCTTTCCGTTGCAATCTTCGCTATCGCTTCGATTTTCACTACAATCCTTGGCGCTTAGATTTTTAAAGAAATGGGAAATTTATTAGATTATAAAAGCCAATTGTATTGATTTCGATCAATTACATTTCAACTCCAATATGTTAATATGTTGGAATGTTGACTTTATGGATGACAGCGTTTCGCCCTTTTTTTCTCTTTGGTTCGTTTTATTCGATACTAATCATTCTACTTTGGTTATTCATTTTATTTGATTTCATTGGTTCACCCTTTAAAAGTTCCGTCATAAATTGGCATGCCTATGAAATGGTATTTGGTTTTTTACGAGCCATACTACTCGGCTTTTTATTTACAGCAGGGCAGAATTGGACGGGGAAAACTTTGCTCAAAGGCAAATCACTTCAATTTGTAACACTATTGTGGTTACTCGGAAGATTTACGTTTATAAAATTTAATCTCTTTGCATCAATTTCTTTCGGAATTGATATGATGTCAGATGTATTTGTCTTGTACTTGTTAGTTCCTGTATTTATGGAGAAAGGGCAAGAACGTAATCGTATTATTGTTTATGCATATTCATTGTTATTTATCTTCCATTTATTTGCAGGTTTAGCTAGTTTTCAAATCATTTCAGAAAATTTTGTATTACATTTTGTTCACCTAGCAATATTTATATTTCTGCTTTTTATCATATTAATTGCCGGTCGAATATTGCCTTTTTTTACATCTGCGGTATTGAAAGAAGCAAATCCTAAAAATAATGTGATTATTGAAAAATTGATTCATCCTTTATTTTTCTTTTTTCTACTATGTGAATTTCTTTTACCATGGTTTGGTCAACTTCGATATATCTCAGCACTTTCGGCATTCATTCTCGCGATCGTTCATTTTGTTCGCTTATCAAATTGGAATTCACTCAAAAGTTTTAAGATTTCGATCTTATTTATTTTGCATCTTGCATACCTTTGGCTTGGATTTGGTTTTCTATTTTTTTCTGGCAGTCGAATGAATTTATTTCCAGAGTCATCCGCGTATCATCTTTTTACTATTGGTGCCGTCAGTACATTTATATATGGAATGATTACAAGAATTCCACTTGGGCATACTGGTAGGAAAATTATTGCTTCATTTTGGACAAAATTTGCCTATTTGATTCTAAATATAGCGATGTTCATTCGTGTTATTTTACCCGTTTTATCATTCTATAAGGCGTCTTATGCGATCTCAGGTATACTCTGGCTTTTTGCATTTTTCATTTATATGATTCAATTTACTCATATACTCATTAAACCAAGAGTTGATGGAAAAATGGGATAATTGGGTAGTTATAATTAAAAACTTATGACATATGTCATAGAAAAAATATTTTCGGTCTTGATTTAGATCAATGCGGATCATTCACAGGATGCTTAAACTCAGATTCAGATACAAATGAATAAGAATCATAAATCTAATTGGATGATACTCGAATGAAAAATCAAAACCAGAAAATATTACAAAGTATTTTAAAATCAATGTTCTTAATATCAGTTCTTGCCTTGCCTCTCACATATTGTGGTGATAGCGGAAATGAAGCAGGAAAAGGTATATCTGCAGTTTCCGATGATAAATCAAAGGCAGATGTATTAAAGATAGCCATGGGATCAAAAGATCATACAACTCTCGTAACAGCTGTTTCAGCTGCGGGTCTTGTCGATTCACTTGCCAATCAGGGACCTTTTACAGTCTTTGCTCCAACAAATGCAGCTTTTGAAAAATTGCCTTCGGGTACCGTTGATAATCTACTCAAAAGTAGTCAAAAAGACAGCCTTAAGGATATATTGGAATATCATGTTGCAGTAGGAAACCTAACAGAAGATATACTGAAATCTGAATATACTGGAAAAGAAGATCAACTTGGTATGGCTAACGGCGGAAATGCGAAGATCTCTCTAAAAAATGGAAAAATCATGATTAATAATGCAACTGTGATAGCATCTATAACAGCTACAAATGGTATCATCCACGTCATTGATACAGTGATTCTTCCGCCGGAAAACAAATAGGATTTTTATTATACATAAGGAGTAATTATGAAAAATAGCATTAAACAAAAAAAAGTAAAACAAAAGTTAAATATAAGTTTAATTCTGGTCTTATTCGCCATATTAATGTTAACTTATTGTGGGGGAGAAAAGTCTGGTGAGTCTTCAGATACAGGTGAAGGATCCAAAGGTATTGGTCCGATCACATCTGTTTCGTTAGGAGAAATAAACCCAGAGATGGCAAATAAGGGTAAGGGTCATTTTGAAGCCAAGTGTAGTGCATGTCATAAGTTTGATGAAAAAGTCGTAGGCCCTGGACTTCAAGATATAACGCTTCGCAGAACACCAGAATGGATTATGAATATGATACTTAACCCAGTAGAAATGACTCAAAAAGATCCCATCGCCAAAGGATTGCTAGAAGAGCATCTAACACAAATGACATTTCAAAATATTCAAGAATCGGAAGCACGAGAAATTTTAGAATATTTTAGAAAAATGGATAAAAAATAGGATATTTATATGATTCACCTTCCCAAAAAAAGTCTTTCCTTCTTTTTTTTAGTATTAGTTTTATCAATTGCATCTAACTGCAAGAAGGGTGCATCGACAGCAGTTCTTGCCTCAGATGCCGCAAGTCGAGTTTACGTAGCACCAGGTGAAAAAGACGAAGTTTATGCTTTTTTATCTGGTGGTTTCAATGGTCAAATGTCGGTTTACGGTATTCCTTCATCAAGGCTTTTCAAAATCATTCCAGTATTTTCTGTTTTTCCGGAAAATGGTTATGGCTTTGATGAAGAAACAAAAGATATGCTTAAAACTACTCATGGTTATGTGCCATGGGATGACAGTCATCATGTGGAAGCGTCTATGACAGACGGAAAACAAGATGGACGTTGGATGTTTTTAAATGCGAACAATACTCCTAGGCTTGCTCGAATTGATTTAAAATCTTTCGAAACTAAAGAGATTATAGAAATTCCAAATACAGCTGGTAACCATGCTTCACCATTCGCTACCGAAAATACCGAATTTTTGATGGCAGCAACTCGCTTTTCAGTACCTATTCCAAACGTTCCACTTCCTATCGAAAATTTTTCTAAAGGAGATTTCAAAGGAACTATCACGATGGTAAAAGTTGAAAAAGATACAGGAAGACTTTCCATCGATCTTCAAATTCTTGTTCCTGGTTTCAATTATGATCTTTCTCATTGTGGAAAAAATAAGTCACACGATTGGTGTTTTTTTAGTTCGTATAACTCAGAACAGGCGCATAAAATGCTTGAAGTAGGTGCTTCTAAAAAAGACAAAGATTTCATTCTCGCATTTAACTGGGTTCGGGCGCAAGAATGTAAAGCTCAAGGCAAAGCGGCTAATTTTGGTGGAGAATATGTAAATAATTTTCGTCCCGAAAATAAACCAGCAGTATCTACGCGATTGAGCGGTGTGAAAATGTTACAACCAAAAGATTGCCCAGGTATGATGTATTATATGCCAACTCCAAAGAGCCCGCACGGTACTGACGTTGATCCGACCGGCGAATATATTGTAGGTGGAGGTAAATTGGCATCCGTGATTCCAGTTCATTCTTTTTCTAAAATGATCGAAGTAAAAGATAAAGCAGAACATCAGTCAGGTGATATAAATGGGATTCCTATTCTTAAATATGAATCAACATTAGCAGGGGAAGTTAAAAAACCATGCCTTGGTCCATTACATACAGAATTTGATGGAAAAGGGTTTGCTTACACATCTTGTTTTGTAAGTTCTGAAGTAGTTAAATGGGAATTAGGAACATGGGAAGTTGTACAACATTTACCTGCTTATTATAGTGTAGGTCACCTATCCATTGTAGGTGGTAGCTCAAAAGAACCATACGGGAAATATTTAGTCGCTATGAATAAAATCACTAAAGATAGATATTTACCGGTCGGTATGGAACTTCCACAAAGTGCTCAGCTTTATGACATTTCATCAGGTAAAGCTGAACTTCTGTCAGACTTTCCAACTGTTGGTGAGCCACACTATTCGCAAATGATTCCTGCTAAACTCATTATGGATAAGACAACGAAACTTTATCCCTTGGAAGAAAACAATCATCCATACGCTGTAAAAAGCGAAAAAGATACAAGAGTTGTGAGAGAAGGTGGGGCGGTTCATGTATATATGACAGCCATCAGATCACATTTTAAACCAGATACAATCGAAGCTCGGTCAGGTGAGACACTTTACTTCCATGTCACAAACCTAGAACAAGATTATGATATACCTCATGGATTTGCAATAAGCGGTGCTCCAAATATGCCGAACTTGCTTATCATGCCAGGTGAAACTAAAACTTTCAAATGGATCGCTCCGAAACCAGGGATTTATCCATTTTATTGCACGGATTTTTGTTCTGCACTCCACCAAGAGATGCAACAGTATATCCGCGTAAGCCAGTAATATTCGAAAGCATATGAAATCTCTATTGTTTCAAAAGCTAACAAAAATTAACCGACTTCTAATCTTAGGAGTCGGTCTTGTGTTGATCTCCGTATATTTTTTGCCTATTTGGTCCATATCCCTTGCTGCTCCTCAATACCCAGAGGGACTTGGGATGAAGATTTGGATTAACAAATTAATTGGAGATACATCCTACGACCTTCAAAATATCAACCTATTAAACCACTACATTGGTATGCAGGAAATAGTTTCTAGTTCTATTCCAGAACTTCTATTTATGCCGTATGTTCTTGGTTATTTGATTTTTGGAGCATTTTTTACTGAGCTTGTCCCGAGAGTGGGAATGGCATTGCTCGGTATCGTAAATCTAATTCTCGTCGGCCTTGTGGGTTTCTATGATTTTTGGAGATGGGAGTACAATTACGGACATAATTTAAATCCAGAAGCACCTATCATAGTAGAAGGAATGGTTTATCAACCACCACTCCTTGGATGTAAAGAGATGTTGAATATCACTGCTTGCAGTTTTCCATCTTATGGTGGTTATATATTGATCGGATCTCTATTTCTATTAAGTTATGTGGTGTGGTCAGAGTATAAAAAAAATAAAAATGCATTTTAGAATCCGTAACTTTACCATATTTGCAATTGTTTTATCATTTTTATCTGGATGTGGGAACTCACAACCCGTACACATTGAACCAGGTAAAGTGAGTTGTGCACATTGTTCTATGTCCATAGTTGATATGAGATTTCACACACAAACGCTTACATCAAAAGGCAGAAGGTATCATTTTGATTCCATTGAGTGTTACTATCACTTTCATGAGAAAATTGGTGGCCAGAGTAAAAAAGTATGGATGTCAAATTTTCAAAATCCTAATGAATACTTGGATGAAGACCATGCATTTATTATAAAATCAAATCAAATTCGTTCTCCGATGGGAGAAGGTTATGCTGCCTTCAAATCAAAATATGATTACGATTCTATTTTCCAATAATCGGAAACTCATCTATTTGGTTAAATCAATTTTATATTGTGCTATATTTCTAAATACTGTTTCTCTCTATTCAAAAAGAATAGATGTTTGCCAACAATGCATTGTTAAATCTATAAAAACTGCCATTCATTTAGCAAAGGCAGGCGATACAATTATCATTGATAATGGTACTTACAAAGAAGGACTTGTGATCATTGATAAAAGTATAAGTATAATTGGTAAAAACGATGTTATCATTGATGGGAATTCGGAAAATCACGTTTTCGATGTGCGGGCAAACGATGTTAAAATTCAAAACCTTAAGATTATAAACGGAGGAGTTTCCGATTTATTTGAGTTTGCTGGAATCCATGCAGAAAGAGTCAAAGGTTGTCAATTTTTGAATAACCAATTTGAAAACACTGCTTATGCACTTTATTTGGCAGAAGTGAATAACTGCGTTTTGAGAGATAACAAATCAATAGGGCAAGCCAAAAATGAAGTATCAGGTGGAAATGGGATTCACCTTTGGTCATCAGAACAAATTGAAATATATAATAATACTTTAGAACATCACAGAGATGGAATTTATCTCGAATTCTCAAAACTACTTAAGATTGAAGGCAACACCTCACGAGATAACATTCGTTATGGAATGCATTTTATGTTTTCGTCGGAAAATCAATTTCGCAAAAATATTTTTGAAAATAATTCGGCTGGTGTTGCAGTAATGTATAGCAAAAAAATTTTAGTTGAAGGAAATATATTTAAAGACAATTGGGGACAAGCATCTAATGGTTTATTATTAAAAGATATCTCGGATAGTTTTTTCCTAAAAAATTTATTTATCAACAATACTATAGCCATTTTCGCTGACGGTTCTAATACAAATCAATTTATAAAAAATGATTTTATCAATAATGGATGGGGAATAAAAATTTTAGGGAATAGCGATTTCAATCAAGTATTTGAAAATAATTTTCAGCATAATGTGTTTGATGTTAGTACAAATTCAAAATCAACATCTAATGTATTTTTGCGAAATTTTTGGGACAAATACAAAGGCTTTGATTTGAATCATGATATCCAAGGAGATATTCCGCACAAACCAATTCATTTTTTTAGTTATTGGGTTGCGGTTTATCCATTTCTTATGATCTTATATGACTCCCCCGTTGTCTTGTTTTTGCAAGGTATAGAAAAAGCATTTCCCATTGTTACACCAATTGATTTTGAAGATAAACATCCTATGATGAGAGTAAATAATTGATAACTTTAAAAAATATAAATGTCAGCTATGGGAAAATGTTAGCTGTTAAGAATATGAATTTTCATTCTCCTGGCGGAAATATACTTTCTATCATTGGGCCAAATGGATCAGGAAAAAGTACTCTATTGAAAAGTATTTTGGGACTCGTAAAACCGACATCAGGTGAAATTGAATATTTTGGTTTTGAGAATACAAAATCTAAGTTTGGTTATATGCCACAAACTCCTTCATTTCCAAAAAATCTCAAATTGAGCGAATTGATTTCATTTTTAAATTCCCTAGAGACCGTCGATCAAATCAATTTTGATTATTTGTTTAAAATTTTAGATTTACAAAAGTACATGAATCAAAAATTCGGATCTCTTTCCGGTGGAACAAAACAAAAAGTGAGTATCCTTCAATGTTTTTCTAGCTCAAAACCCATATATATCATTGATGAACCGACAGCAAGCTTGGATCCATATATATCAAATCTATTAAAAGGTATTATGATCGAAAGAAAAAAGCAAGGAGCACTTGTTATCTTTTCAACTCATATATTGACAGAGGTTCAAGAAATAGCAGACCGATTTATATTGATTTCTGAAGGTTCGTTGTTAATTGATCAATCACCAATGAAATTTTTAGAAAAAACACAGGCTACAAATTTGCAGACTGCGTTGATGAATTTTTGGAATCAAGAGTACACAAAAAAATAATGAAAGAAATTTTATTTTTCGAAATCAAAGAAAATATTCGAAGCCGTTGGATTTTTTTATATGCTGGTTTGCTTGCAATTGCTCTAATTCTTTTAAGTTTTTTTGGTGATCAAAATGGCATACGATTGGTTGTAAGTTTAATGAACTTAATTTTAATTGTTGTTCCATTATTTTCCATCACTTTTTCTGGACTGTCCTTTCTCGAGTCAATGCCTTTTGCTGAAGTCTTATTGACCAAATCAGTTACACGAAGTGAACTATTTTTTGGGAAATATTTGGGCATATTAGTTTCTCTAATAATCGGATTGTTGGCAGGAGTAGGTATTCCTGGATTATTTATTTTATATAGTCATTTATTTGTATATATACAAATCATAATATTCGGAATATTGTTATCATCAATTTTTGTTTCCATATCATTTCTCATCGCTAGTTTATTCCGTCGGGGCGAGATTGTTCTCACGGCTTCATTACTTGTTTGGTTCTATTTTTTTATTTTCTTTGATGCACTCATTTTTATTTTCAGTATGTATCTCGGGGATTACCCGATTGAAATTCCTTCACTTATTATCGTTATGTTAAATCCCATTGATTTAATTCGTATTCTGATAATTCTTCAGACGAGTTCATCAGCATTGCTGGGATTTTCTGGCGCTATACTCATGGAGACTTTTGGAATCGGAGGTGTAGTTTCCATTTCCATATCATTTATTCTAGCCTGGATTCTAATTCCAATCTATGTCGCTTATCGAAGATTTTTAAATCTGAATTTTTAAATCGGACAGAGTGTACGAATTATAATCTTAATTATCCGAGAAAGTATGACATAAGTTCCTGAGCTACTGTTATCTGTTTTGTGGCATTTTTCCAACTTAGTAGAATCAAAATCATTTCGATCTAGCTAAATATTCCAAAATCATTTATACCAAGGTAGCAATGGAGAATTTACCAAGTGGTAGAAAGGCAAGTTTGAAGGCTTTCATGACAATCATGAAAGTACCAGATAACATATATGAAGTGGACGAAATCATATAATACTTTAGTTCTTGATTCAGCTGTCTTTTTTTTGCCAAAGCAAACTAACTTATACTAGAGAATTAATCTAATAAAAATAAAGGTTGGTTGTAAAGCGCTAGGTGATCCAAGCGATTTAGATAAATAAATACCAAAATAGAAATACCGATTTTACCAAAAGTAATTTTTTCAGAAGATTCAATATTGTATTTCCCACAAATTACAGGGATATCGTAAAGTATTGTCACAATGCTTTAACCTGATTGTAACTAAATAATTAAAATTAAAATTGTTACCTTCCATCGACTGTGTTCAGTAGTTTTAGAGCACACAAATCACAATATGGAATTCAGCATTTTTTATTTTGTCTTAGTTTTAATGGTATTTTTAGCAATTTTTGATCTCATTGTTGGTGTTGCCAATGATGCAGTAAATTTTACGAATTCCGCAATTGGATCTCGAGTCTCTTCCAAAAGAAGTATTCTAATCATTGCTTCATTAGGTGTTTTGTTAGGTGCCATGAGTTCCACTGGCATGATGGAAGTGGCAAGAAAGGGAATTTTTAAACCCGAGTTATTTACTCTCGAAGCACTTGTTTATATTTTTTTATCAGTTATGATCACCGATGTTTTGTTATTGGATTTTTATAATACATTTGGATTGCCCACATCCACCACTGTTTCATTGGTGTTTGAACTTTTTGGGGCTTCTTTGATGATGGCTTACTTAACAAAACCAGTCGGTGTCGACGCTTTTAGTTATATAAATTCAGAAAGTGCCATTAAAATAATTTCTGGAATTTTTATGAGTGTGATGATCGCCTTTTTCGTTGGCATTGTGATACAAACTTTTTTGCGTATTATATTTTCATTTCAAATTGAAAAAACAATAAAGACCTTTGGTAGCCCATTTGCCGCTTTCAGTTCATCTATACTTATATTTTTTATTATCATATCTGCCTTAAAGGGTTCACACCTAATTGATAAAGATTTTTTAACTTTTATAGAAACAAATTTATTCCTACTATTCTCTTTGGTGTTTTTAACTCTTTTGATATTTTTCCAATTATTGATTTGGTATCAAATCAACGTATTCAAAATCATTATTCTTTTTGGAACTTTTGCACTTGCTATGGCGTTTGCTAGTAACGACTTAGTCAATTTTGTCGGTGTGCCATTAGCAAGCATTAACGTTGTCCAATTAATTTTAGAATCTGGAAGTGCATTGGGCTTAGGTATCGCCTTAAGTGGGAAAGTACAAACACCACAAGTTTTTCTTTTGATTTCAGCTCTCATCATGATTGCTACATTAGTACTTTCGAAAAAAGCGGCATCCGTAACAAAAACAGAAATTTCTTTAGCGAGTGAAAAAACAGAAATCGAATTATTTACTTCGAATCAAGTTTCAAGACGAATTGTTAAAGTGTTTTTAGAGGTATGGAATTTTTTTAAAACGTTTACCCCCAGTTTCCTTACATCTTTTCTAAAATCTAGGTATGAAAAAATAGGTCACAAAAACAACAAAACCGAATCTTTTGATTTACTTCGAGCCAGCGTAAATGTTACCGCATCAAGTTTGTTAATATTAACAGGTACACTTTATAAATTGCCTTTATCGACAACATTCGTAACCTTTATGGTAGCCATGGGTACTTCTTTAGCAGATAGAGCTTGGGTTCGATATAATGCAGTGAATCGTGTTAGTGGTGTGCTTACTGTGATTGGTGGCTGGTTTCTGACTGCGATGATCACAACGATTTTAAGTGGTTTGATCGCTTTATCTTTTTACTCATTTGGATTTTATGCATTTATTTATATTTTGCCCATCTCATTCTTTTTGTTTGTTTCTTTTAATAAAATTCATAAATTAAGAATCAATTTAAGTAATGAATTCAGTTTACCATTAGAGGACATCAACTCAAATCCTAAATTAGCAATTCATTATATATTTGAACATCTAATGGAAAACATTCAAGATACTGATAAAATTCTCTCTTCAATTGTAAAATCTTTATCGACTGGAAAAAAATCACACCAAAAAGGTTCCGGAAAAAAACTGGAAAGGCTTAGTTATTTATATGGTGCTTATATGGTCGGAATCGCTGAAGTAGACAATAGTGATTTTAACCAAACAGAGATTATTCATACATACAATTTAGAAAGTTCAATTCATAATTTCAGAAAACTAATAAACAATACTTTATCAATTCGTAAAAATGTTTTATACAAAATCGATTTTCAATTTTCAGCTTTAAATGCAGAAGAGAAAGAAGACCTAAAAGAAATTAAAAACTTTATACAATCTATTTTTGATGAAATTCAAACTTTGGTTAAAAAAAGAAAACGCAATGAATCAAAGATCAAAGGCTTTAGAAAAGAGTTTTCAGTTCTCAAATTCAAAATTCATAGAAAACAAATCAAAAGATTAAAATCAAAAACTGCGCAAATGGCAGGCCTCGTTCCCTTTCTAACTATTGTGGAAGAACTTTTTGACTTTAGTCATCATTTGATCGAGTTGTATAATAACGTCGAACGCGTGTTACCTATTATGGATGAAGGTTAAAGGGGAAACTTCGGTTTATCCTTTAAATTAGTATATTTAATTCGGGATAAATTATTAAGTTAATATATGTTAGGATATAATGAAGAAGGATTCACTCTCTACAAAAATTTCGGATTTTAAGCATTAGATAATTTTACTTTAGATTGAAATTCAAAGAAATTTGAATCTAAGTTTCGATAAAATAAAGTTTTAGAAAATGATAGGCAGTAATTAGCATTTGTTTGACAATAGTGCGTTGAACCTAATTTTGCTTGAGTCAAGTGCATGTCGGTAAAATTGGAATACAAAATGGGCACGAGCCTTAGAGAAAAATGAAATACATAAAACAGCTTATCGCTTATTTAATTTTAGTCCTTATTTTTCAAAATTGTAATAAGATAAATGAGATTGGTTATAGTCCAGCGTTAACTCCAGATTTGTTCCTTTCATCTCACCATTGGATGGATATTAAGATTGGGAATGATACGATAGTGCTTAGCCAGCCCACTTCTACCTTCTTTGTATATCTCTTGAGTTTTTTTTATTTATTTGTGGGCTATCAATTCTTCAGTGACCAGCGAAATCAAAAATCTCGTTATTATTGGGCATGGGGATTTTTTTTGACAGGTATCGCTGCAATTTTTGCAGGTACGAGCTATCAGGCATTTGGATACGAACTCAAATGTCGTGGGCGTGAATTTTGTCGATGGACAACATGGTGGGAAATTAATTATGAAATTCTACAAAATGCAGGTATGAATGGGTTTTTAATCGCCTTCGCCTATTCCAATGTTAATGGAAACTTAAGAAAGATACTGATTGGATACTCCATTGTCAATTTTCTAGTATATACCATACTCGTGTTATATGGGGCATTTGTACCATATCAGTTTTTTATATCTTTTGAATTTCTCGAGTTATCTTGTTTGCCTGCCGTTTTGTATTTTTTAGTGAGTTCAATTGTTTTGTATTTTAAACAAAAGGATCAAACTAATAAATACCAACTCATTACTTGGATACTTTTAATCTTGGTAATGATTGCTTATGTTCTTTATATGGATCTAGGTATAACGGCGATTCTATGGGGTAGGGGCATTTGGTTTTCTGAGAATGATGTTTTACACGTTGCGCTGATTCTGTGGGTTTATTATATCCAATCAACGCTTTTGAAAGTTGTCAATGATGCAGAATCAGTATGATGTCAATTCGTATTTCTAGGACAATTTACAAAGACTAACGAGGATTCGTTTAGAGAAAAGGAGAAAATCTATGAAAGGTGCAGTATTATTTTCTATATTAGATTCCTGTATAAACTAAATCTGCTCTTTTACAAATCTTGGTGCTACGTTTGCTTTTTTATCTGAACCAAACAGCCTGATCAATTGTTTACGTGAAGATTCTTTGATTAATGTTTCAAGTGCGAGGTGAACCAATTTTGTTTTCTCTTGAATTCCAGTATACTTTGCCGCTTGTTCCATCAATTCATCAGAAAGATTGATTGTTGTTTTCATCGATTTTAGTATGGATCATTTATACAAACATGTCAATCGATTTTAGAATCCGTGTAATACGATTCGTCAGAACAACCAAACACTGCGCCCCGGATCGACTGAGCGCCCTCGTCGAAGGAGAGCCGGAAATGTGCGCCCAAAAAAAAAGAGAACAGCCGTTCTCCTTTTTTAACAATGCTTAATTACCGTCTAATAGGTATTAGTTTTGTTTGCCTTCGATGATCTGAAGTAAAGTAACAGTGGCTATGCCCAATCTTCGATCCAAAACTTTTCCAGAATCCATAGAGAAATCAACCCGGAACTGCGGTAAAAAAGGGTTAAATGACTGTTTTAGAATCCCTATAGTGGTTCCTCCTGCTGTGATGAAAAATGTTTGTGGGATGAGATTTGTGAGAAATCTCCGTAACAAAGCTTTAAAGATACTATCTTCAGCCACAAGAGCGATGACATTTCCAGATGCATCCAATACATCCCACTCATCTTTAAGAATTGATTTAAATCCCTTTCGGCGGAGAGACCCAACCTTTTCATTTGTTGCAGAATCAAAGACGTCGTAGGTTCCTGAAAAATCTACGATCGACTCGGTACGTATCTTCAATAATTCTTTTGTTTTTGACTCATCAGAAAAGATAGATATGTCTTCTTTTAGCTTGAAGGCTTTTTGTTTCACGAAAAAAAGGATAGCATTTTGATTTTCATCAAATATCCGCAGTTCGCCGCCAAACACAGCAAGAAAAGACTTTTTAGAATAATATTTAGTTAATAGAAATGGATTCATACATATAAAAT
>Ga0163154_10007219_pt1 | contig 13325 bp, 10 predicted proteins | sample OliLakLV19MP9P1_FD_148649 | JGI IMG/M metagenome (GOLD analysis project Ga0163154, IMG submission 148649) | Freshwater microbial mat bacterial communities from Lake Vanda, McMurdo Dry Valleys, Antarctica - Oligotrophic Lake LV.19.MP9.P1 | ecosystem: Environmental > Aquatic > Freshwater > Lake >... | reverse complement strand
CGGCGGCACTCGGTTTGGCACAGCAAAACAGCGTTGTCGTGACAAGCAACCCGAAGCCGCCGAATGTGCATCTGCTTGCCGGAGCGCGGGCGGTCTCGTTGAACCAATTCGAGGCACAAACACTCGCCAACGACAATCGCTTTCTTATTCCGGCGGAAGAAGTAAGTCCCGATTTGCCGTTTGCGGGGCGTGAAGGGCTGGAGGAGGCAGGAATCGCGTTGGTTCGCAAATTGGGAATCGAAACGCTGTTGGTGACTTTGAGTTCCAAAGGCATGACGCTCTTTCATAAAATTGGAACTGCCGAGCATATTCCACCGCACCGCGTCGAAGTCTATGATGCGGCGGGGGCAGGGGATACTGTCATCAGCACACTTTCGCTTGCTGTTGCGGCAGGAGCGAATTTATATGATGCGGCAGTTTTGGCGGCAACGGCGGCGGCGTGCGTGGTTCGCAAAGTCGGAGTCGAGACAGTGACAGTGAAAGAAATTGTTGCAGAGTTGCGCTAAATATGAGATAATAATTTGAGAGGCTAACCGCTATGGAACCGGCGTTCGACGACATTGCTTTTGATTGGGATAATCAAAAAGAGCGGCTCAACATCATCAAACACGGTTTTTCTTTTTCTGAGGGCGGCACGGTTTTTGGCGATTCCTCGGCGTTTACCTTTGATGATCCTGATCATTCTATAGGAGAAGATCGACTACTAACAATCGGCTTCTCTAACGAAAATCATCTCTTGATTGTCTCGCATACGGAACGTGAAGGCATGACCCGAATCATCAGTGTTCGTAAAGTGACGCAAACAGAAAGAAGGCTATACGAAAATGGATAATTTACAAGAAGTGACTCAAGACCAAGATGAGATGCGCCCTGAGTATGATGAAACTATTCTGAAAAACGGGGTTCGGGGCAAGTATTATCAACGCTATATGGCAGGAACAAATTTAGTGCGTCTTGCTCCTGATGTGCGTAAGGCATTCCCAAGTGATGAAGATGTAGATCGTGCCTTACGTTCACTGATGGAAAACAATCCTGATGTTTTAAAAGTCCCAACGTCGTAATCAGCGGCGTGCGTGGTTCGCAAAGTCGGCGTTGAGACGGTAACGGTGGAAGAAATTGTTGCGGCGTTGCGATAAACGCCGTAACAAAAAAGATGCAACTTTCCATATAAGTTCTTGACAGTGTATGTACCGGAGCGGTCTCAGAAAGAGCCGCGAGGCACTGATATTGTCGAGAAGGGAAGAAACCGTGTCTATCAGAATGTGTGCGTTGCTTTTGCATGGCATCGTGATCGGTTTGCTGGGAACAGTCCTGTCCGTTCAGGCGCAGATTGTTCTCAAACCCAACGGACAAAACGCAGCCCCTCTGCGAATGAAAGCGATCTCTGCTGAGGCGATTGTCGAGGGAGCCGTCGCCGCAACCCGCCAAACATTGATCTTTCAGAACGAAACCTCGGAGCAGATCGAAGCGGATTTCATCTATACCCTGCCGCTCAACACCGTCGTGACCTATTTCGCCTATTGGTATGGCAAGGAAAAAGTCGTGGCGCGGATTATGGAGAAGGAACGCGCCGCCGCCATTTATGCCCATATCACCTCGCGGATGCGTGACCCCGCGCTGATTGAAATGGTCGGCAAAAGCACCTTCCGCGCCCGAATCTTCCCCGTCATGCCCAACGCCGATCTCAAAGTCGAGATGCACTTGGCAACCGCTGTTCCCGCCGACAGCAGCAGCATCACTTACGTTTATCCTTTTCCCGCCCAATCGAATCAACTCACGCCGACAACAGCACAGCGCAAAGCGACTATCGACAAACCCAAAAGTCGGGAGAAACTCGATTCGATGGATGTGCGCGTAGTGTTTCGACAGCCCGCCAATCTCCTCGACATCACAACCAACTATGGCACTCTGGAGCGCAAAGAAGCCAACGGGTATGTTCGCTTTCGGCTTCATGGGAAACGCTATCAGCCGCACAAAGATTTGCGTGTGACGGCACGGCGAACCACGCGCCCCTTGCAAGCCGATCTGACCGCCGCTCGCACTGCCGGAACCGACGGATTTTTCACGCTTGCCCTTGTCACCGAGAAACCGCTCACCCAGCCGCAGGTGCAGATCGCAGGAGTTGCCACAAGTGAGGTTTTCACGCAGGGCGATAAGGCGAACAAACATATTTTCCGGCTTTTTGGAAAGTATCAGGGAAGCGGTGCGGCAACGGTCACACTGCGCGGCATCTCGGACGGACAGCCAATCATCTACACTGCGCCGCTTGTGTTTGAGGCAAAGACGGTGCGGAACAACGCCGCGTCGAAACTTTGGGCGGCAAACAAAATCGAAAAACTCACCGAAGCAAAAGGAAAACGCAGTGCGATTATTGCCCTGAGCAAACGCTACAATCTGCCGAGCAAATACACCTCATGGCTTGCAGTCCCGAAAGAGGAAATGAAACGCTATGAACAGGAGCGAATCGAAGCCGAAATCGAAGTTGTCGCCAACAATCTTGCCTATCTTATCGCCCGCAAGCAGGGAGAGACACCTACCGCGAAACGATTTCGGGCAGAATTGAATCAACTCTGCCGACGCCTAAAATATCCTCAGAAGCCCGAAGATGCTTTGAGCCATTCTTTACAGAATGTTGTGGACACGACGGCTAACGCTTTGGCGGAGGAAATCAAAGCCAATCGCGGACGAATGACGAAAGCGAAGCATCTGCGTGCGGAGCTGAAATATCTCACTCAATATACGGGAGAAAACGCCGCAGACTTGGTACGCTCCTATTTGGAAAACGATGTCTCTAATTTAGCGGAAAAACTCCTTCGGGCGGAAACGGGCTTATGGAATGGAAAAATAATTCGTTCGCTCGACGGCGACTATTATTATCACTATACCGCCCTCAATCCCGATCCTGCAAAAGCCCGACGACTTCGCAGCGAACTACAGCGGTTGACACGTGTAACAGGCATTTCGCCCACAGAGTATCTCAAAAGCTTTGACGGTATGAAACGTATGCACCGCACCTTTCAACTGCGGGAACAGATTATCGCCGAGCGGCGCAGTGCCAAACCGAACAAAGACAATATCCGCAAACTGGAGACTGAATTTACGCGCCTAAACACAGCCAATAGCAATAAAAAGTCTGCACAGATACGCACGCGCCGCCTTGTCGTCAAGCAGGATTTGTTCTTGCTCGACCAGCAGATCAACGCTTCCGGTGCGAACCCGGCACTCACACAGCAACGCGCCAAACTGGCGAAAGAAGAGGCAAGCCTTCGCGCTCGTATGGGCGATCCATTGATTTCCGTAGATGCGCCCGCCGATACGATGCAGGTTATTGCCATTCTGCCCGGCGGCGAGGTCAAGCGGCTTGTCCTTAACACTGTCCGGCAAAAATGGGAGGCACGCTTCGATATTCCGACCTATGCGGCAGAAGGAGCATACGCGATCACGGTGATATTGGTTCGCAAGGATGGCACGCGCCAAAACCTGACGATGAATTACCATGTGGACATCACGCCGCCGCAAGGGACAGGCAAGGCGCGGGCAGTCACGATGCCGGAACCGACCCTGCGCTTGGAACTCAGTGCCAGCCCCGATACGGCGCGTGTGACGGCACTCCTGCCTTGGAAGGAAACGGTGCAGATGAACCCGTCTATGCAGAAAGCCAACGCATTTTTTGCTCTCGTAAAACTGCCGAAATCTTATCGTACTCGTCCTGCCGTCGTGACTTACATCCTAACGGATCAGGCGCATAATCGGACGACGATTACGGTGGATATGGAGTGATAGTTATGCGTGCGATGCATGGCATTTCGGCATTCGCGGCGATTGGGATTATGTCAGGGGGCTGTGCGAAAAACGTGCCCGCTCCCGTCTCAATGCCGATCCTGTCCAAGCCAATCACGCTCAAGCAGACTGTGTCAAAGCCGGTGACAATCTTCACTGCCGCGAATTCGGTGACCTGCCTTTTATCCGCGCCCGATGGCACGTTTTGGGTCGGCACGCAGGGCGGTATTTGGAGGCGCGACGCACAGGGGCAATGGCAAAAATTCACGCGGCAGGACGGACTGCCTTCCCACGAAACGCGGGCGTTGCATTGTAAGAACGGAACGATTGTCGCCACATTTCCGCGCAAAGAGGCGATTTGGAATGGCGCAAAATGGAGCGGACAGAAAAGTGATCTGCCGGAACCGCAGGAGGTAAAACGCACCGCCGCAACGGTTTGGCAGGGCAAAATCTGCTATGCCACACCCGCAGAATTAGTTCTCGGTGAAGGAACGGAGGCACGCAAAATCGCTCTGCCGCCCTCGCCCGGAACCCATGTCAGCGCACTTCTGCCGCAGGGCGATAAACTTTGGGCAATGCTGTTCGGGGATCGACTTTGGGCGTTCGATGGAACCAACTGGACGCCCGCCAGCATCGAACTGCCGCCACAAATCCATGATGTGACAGCTCTCGCGATGGAAGGGCAGACGCTCTGGATCGGCACGCGCCAAAATGGAGTCTGGAAGCGTGACGGCGAGCAATGGACACAGCCGTTTTTGTCCGATGAGCCTTTCAACCACAACGCCCAATTTATGGCTTGGTTTCGCGGCACGCTGTTTGTCAGCACCCTCGAAGATGGACTTGTTGCCCGCACGCCGCAGGGCGGCTGGCAGCATTTTGCCGCCCCGACTCTTTCCTCCAATATCCCGCGCCAGATGACGGTCTTTCGCGATAAACTCTATGTCCGCCATTCCAACGGGCGTGTGGATCGGTTCGATGGAGTCGCTTGGGAACGCAATGTGATCACCGGAATTTCCCGCCCCGATGTGAGCAGCATTGCCGCCGATTCCTCTCACCTCTTCATCACGCAATGGGGCGGATGGAGCGAAAGCGACGGCGCGAACTGGAAACAAAATCTCAACATTCCCGAACTGCAAGCCCTGCCGCTGACTTGTCTGCTCCCCGATGGCAAAACACTCTGGATCGGCACACAGGGGCGCGGACTGCTGGAAGTGCCTCGCCTGACCGGAAAACGCCGCTGGCACGATGAGCGCGGCGGTCTCAGTGACGATTGGATCACCTGTCTGGCAAAAGCGAACGGCACACTCTACGCAGGAACTTTTGTCGGTGGATTGGCGCGTTATGACGGCAAACGCTGGCGTCAGACACCGGAATTAGCAGGACAAAACGTAACGGCATTGGCAGCGGACGGAAAAGGTGGACTGCTCATCTCAACGCGACAGGGCGTTTGGAAGCGTAACCGCAACGGCAAAATGCGCTGGCTTGCCAGTCAGTTTCCCCTGCTGAAAGGCGAAACGCAAGCCCTCTGTATGACACCGGAAGGACTCTGGATCGGCACGCGCACGGCATTGATGTTATGGAAAAATGAGGAGAACGCCAAGCCGTAAAGCACGCATCTTACGCAGACCAGATACTGAAAGTACCCGGCAGAAAAGTACAAGCGTCTTCAAACGCGGCATCTTCTGCATTGTGCGTCTGAAAGACACCTGCTTTTTCCAGACGGGGGTTTTCAACCTCTGGCGACAGCCACCAGCATATTACCATGCCGAATAGCTGGAATTGGAACTGGAGAGTGCGCCGGAACCTGCCGTATAGTTCCAGTTACCATTGACACCGGAAGCGGTGGCTACCGTTGGGTCTTGGGTCATCGGGGAGGAGAGATAAGGACCGTTCCAACCTGTCACTCCCGTAGGAGCAGATACCGCTGTCAATTTGCTGAGATCCGCCGCAAACGCACCTGTATCGCCTTGCCATATCGCCAGTGCTGAGCGAATCGTCTTGAGGTTGTCGCGCAGATTAGCCTCGCGGGCTTGGGTGGAGCGGCTGGCGAACTGCGGCACAACAATCAACGCCAATAGCGCGATAACAATCATGACGACCAAGAGTTCGATCAGGGTGAAAGCATTACGGCGATTTTGGTTGGAGAATATCATAGCCTGTAAATTTCGACTCTCGTTCGGAAAAGAAGCGGCATCGAAAAAAATGATAGAAGAGATTCCCCGCTGACACTCACCAGCGGGGAAGTTCTTCTACCATTTTGTTGAAATTACCAAGCACTGTAAGTGGCATTGGAACTGGCGAGTGCGCCGGAACCTGCCGTAAATGACCAGTTGCCATTGACACCAGCCGCCTCAGCAACCGTTGGGTCTGCAACGAGCGGAGCGGTCAGATAGGGACCGTTCCAACCGGTAACGCCTCTCGGGGCGGTTGCCGCCGTCATTCTCGTCAAGTCGGCAGGGAATGCGCCGGTGTCGGCTTGCCATGTCGAAATGGCGGTACGAATAGATTTCAGGTTGCCGCGCAGATTGGCTTCACGGGCTTGGGTCGAACGACTGGCAAACTGCGGCACAACAATCAATGCCAATAGTGCGATAACAATCATCACGACCAGCAATTCGATGAGCGTAAACGCTTTTTTCAGGTTTGACTTCTTGAGCATTTTAGGTTCCTAATCCTCCATGAGCGGCACGTCGTCTGTTGACGTAAGCCTCTGTTATTGTTATTCCGCAACGGGCGCGAAATTTCACATCTTTTTTATCAGGTTATAATTTTAATGCACAGCATTTGTCAGAGAATAGATCGGACCGATAATCGAGATCGCCATGCCACCGATAATGACGCCCAAAACGACGATCATCACGGGTTCGATAATACTGCTGACGGTTTTGAGCGCGGCGTCTACTTCCCGTTCGTAATACCGCGACACGCGGAGCAGAACCTCGCTCATCTGCCCCGATTTTTCTCCGACTGCCACCATCTGGCACACCATCGAAGGAAACACTCCCGTTTCCCGCATACACGCTGTCAACGTCTGACCCTCTTCGACTTTGCTGCTGATATAGTTGACCGCCTCATCGAAGACCGGATTCTGCGTACTCTGCGCCGCCATATCGAGCGAGACCATCAGCGACACACCCGAATTGAGCAGGGTTCCCAAAGCGCGAAGTAAGCGGGCGACGGCGACTTTTGTGGCGAGCATTCCGACCACAGGCGTTTTCAGCACGATCTTAGCAAAAATCATTTTGCCTTTGGGTTTGCTGAGAAATGCCCGCATTCCGAAAAAGGTTCCGCCCAATGAAAGCGGAATCAGCCACCAATTCGCTTTAAGAAACATACTGACTGCCAGCAAAAATCGGGTCTGAAGCGGCACTTCGGCGTTCATTTTTACGAACAACTGATTGAACTGCGGAATGATATAGGTCAGCATGAAAATCAAAACGAGAACCGTCACAGCGAGCAGAACGCCCGGATACGCCATCGCGCCCTTGACCTTGCGCCGCATTTCCAGCGACGTTTCGAGATATTCCGCCGCATGATTCAAGGTCTCGTTGAGGCTTCCGCCGACTTCCGCCGTCCGCACCATGCTGACATACAGCGCGGAGAACAGTTTCGGATACTGCGCCATCGAGTCGGCAAGTCCTTTGCCCTCATTGAGATCGCTCGTCAGTTGTTCGAGTGTCTCTTTCATGGCGGGGTTGTCTGCGTGTTCCGCCAATGAGGTGATGGCTTCCACAATCGGCACGCCCGTTTCGATCATAATCGAAAGTTCGCGGGACAGGGCGACGGAATGCTCCACCTTGATCTTTTTGCTTTTCGAGAGCGTAAAAAAGCCTTTGCTTTTTGCATCTTTCGCTTTATTTTTGGCTTCCGCTGCGGCACTGTTCGCCGCCAGATCGAGGATAATATAGCCGTTGGATTGCAGGCGTGTGATCGCCTGATCCGAAGATTCTGCCTGAATGCGGTCGGAGATTTTGGCTCCTTGGGCATTCATGGCGGTAAATGCAAATTCCATCTGCCGCTAACCTCCAATCGTGACGCGCATGACCTCTTCCGGTGTGGTGATGCCGTCGCGCAGTCGCCGTAGAGCGTCGTGCCGCAGCTGCCCCTGATCGCCGAAGTACGCGGTTTTGATCTCGGTACTCGGTGTTCGTGACAAGATCATGCGCTGAACGCTGTCGTTGATCTCCATAAGTTCATAGATGCCGGTTCGCCCGCGATAACCCGTCTGGTTGCAGTGATCGCAGCCCTGCCCGCGCTTGAAATCATAGTTTAGCGCGTCCGATTGCGGGACTCCGATGGTCTCCAAAACTTCGGGCGAGGGTGTGTAAGGCGCGGAGCATTTCGGACAGTTGACGCGCAACAATCGCTGAGTCAGAGATGCCACCATAGACGAGGCGATCAGAAACGGTTCGACGCCCATATCGGTCAGGCGCGTAATGGCTCCCGCCGAGTCGTTTGCGTGCAGAGTGGACAGAACAAGATGTCCTGTGAGTGCCGCTTCGATGGCGATCTGTGCCGTTTCGGTATCGCGAATTTCGCCGACAAGGATAATATCGGGGTCTTGGCGCACCAGCGTTCTCAGTCCTGCCGCAAACGTGACGCCCGCCTTCGCGTTGACATTGCCCTGAATGATCCCCGTCAGTTGATATTCGACGGGGTCTTCGATGGTCATGATATTGCGCTCCGGTGAATTGAGCGAATTGAGACAGCCGTACAATGTCGTGGTTTTGCCGGAACCCGTGGGACCACAGACGATGACCATTCCATACGGGCGATTGATCAATTCTCTGAGACTGAACAGAAGCTCCGACGGCATTCCCACTTTGTCGAGGGCGATCATCGCCGAACGCTTATCCAAAATTCGGATGACGATATTTTCGCCGTTGACGCAGGGATAGGAAGAGACACGGAAATCGAATTCACCCTGCGCCGTTTTCAGACTGATGCGCCCATCCTGCGGGGCGCGGCGTTCGGCAATGTCCATATTCGCCATGATTTTCAGGCGCGACGTGAGCGGCAGCTGCAAATCTTTGGGGATATTGATCACTTCACGCAGCATTCCGTCCACCCGATAGCGCACCAACACACGCTCTTTTTCGGGGTTGATGTGAATGTCGCTGGTTCGCATCTGAATGGCACGCAGAAAAATTTCGTTCGCCAGCCGAATAACAGGCGAATAACTCGTCAGCAGAACCTCATCGGGATTTTTGCCGCCGTCAAGAAGTTCCTTTTCAATGGCGTCCGTCGTACTGTCGCCCACCGCCTGCATCGCCGACACGACCAAATCCGAGAGATTGTCCTTGCCGTTGCCGAAGATGCGAGAGACCGCTTCCTGAATGTCCTCTTTGTAAGCAATAACCGCTTCAACGTCCAAGCCTGTCAAGCCTTTGAGTTCGTCGAGGGCATTGATATCAAGTGGATTCGCCATCGCCACTGTGACCGTTGTTGCCGCGCGCTCGAACGGCAGTGACCACAACCGCAGAGCAGTCTGTCCGTTGATCAGATGAGCGGTATTGCTGTCTATATGATGCTCGGCAAGATTGACGTAGGGAATCCCCAGCTGCTTGCCAATATAACGCACGCGATCCTGCTCGGACAGGACACCGACGCGCACCAGCATATCGCCGACAGATTCCGTCGCCGTATCGCGCTCGCCCAACAGTTTGGACAGCCGCTCCGGGGTGATCATTCCCTCGGTGATCATGATTTCGCTCAATGCCAGATCGTAATATGTCGCGCTCATAAAACCCCTTGCCCCGACCCTCTCCCCTTCGTAAAAGGAGAGGAAATACACTTTTCAGTCTTTCTAAATTTCGGGCGTTCGCCGTTCAAGACCAGCCACACAACACCAGCGGAATAAATTCCTCTGCTGGGGGCGTTCCGCCGTGCCGTGCTTCGCACTCCAATGCCAATGCACACAAACCGCAGTGGAATTGTCCTGTTCCCTGTTCCCTGTTCCCTAGTCTTTCTGAATTTCGGGCGTGATCACGATCACGACTTCGGATTTGCGCTTGTTCCTTTTGCGATAAGTGAACAGTTCGCCGAAGAAGGGAATACGGGATAATAACGGCACACGCTGCACATTGCTGACCTCTTCCTCACGGATCAGACCGCCGACAACGATCTGTTCGCCGTCCCTCACCCGCACCGTCGTTTGCTGCTCACGGGTGCTGATCTGCGGATAACTCGCGCCGTTGACAATGAGAAAATTCGTGACAACAGAAACCTGCGGATAAACCGTAAGCGTGACCTCGTTATTGTCCGCGATCTGCGCCGCCACTTGCAGATAGATGCCGACGCGCTCCTCCGTCTTGGTGAAAATCGGCGATCCGGCTTGACTGAAGCCGATCAGAACGGGAAACACAAGGCGATCTCCGATGAGGATAAAGCCGCGTTCGCCGTCCAAAAGCGACAAACTCGGAGCCGCCAACAATTTCGCTCTGTCGTTTTTTTCGAGGGCGAACAGTGTTGCCTGTATCGAAACCGCGTCATGAACAAACGCCCCGAAGTTGATGCCGCCGACCTGCGGAATTTGCGCCGCACCGGACGATCCCGCCGCCGCGCCTCCCGTCGAAGGCGTAAAGTTCGGGGCTTCACTGGCGCGGTATTTACTCCATTCCCATTGAACTCCCAACTCTCTCAGGGCATCGTTGTTGATGTCGGTAATACGGACACTGATTTTGACCTGCTTGCGCCGAATGTCCATTTTCTTGGCGAAGGCGAGTGCCTTTTCAACAAGTTCGGCGTCTCCATACAGCAGAACATTGTGAGCGTTTTGGGCATTCTCCGACGACATCGTTCCGCCTTTCGACGCCGATTCTACTCCGGTGACGGCTGCGGTGGAGGTTTGATCCAAACGCGGCGAAAACGTATTCGCGCCCAAAGCGACTTTGATGTTGTCTTTCTCGAAGATCGTGGTCAGGCTCTTCACCAAATCTGCCGCGACGATATATTTGCAGATATAAACTTCATGGCTGATCTCCGGCACAATCGGCTTGGGAATCTCTTCGATGGGCTTCGGGAACGCCGCCGCCATATCTTTGGTTTCGCCTAAATAAAAGGCATCGTTCTCTTTACGACTGATCATTCCCGCCGCCGATGCCAGCATCTGTACTGCCTGCTCGAACGAGACTTGCTTGAGATTCAGCGTGATTTTCTTGGTTGGCGGGCTGACAACAACAACATTGGAACCCGCATCTTTGGACAAAGACGCCAAAATCGTGGCAAAATCCGACTGGAACGCATTGACATCATAAAGCCCGTTCGCCAACTTGACTTGAGACGCCGCGCCGCTTGCGGGCAGGTCGGCGGCAAGGCGAACCCGCACCAGATCGCGCCGCGCCGACGGAACCAGACTGCCGACACCGGACGCGCTCAACGCCAATTTCACGCCGAGTGCTGTCGTGCCTTCGGGCGTGGTTTCCATACCGACCTGCCGCACCAGCCCGCCGCTGACCATATTGGCGGCGAGCGACGGCGACGGCTTGGCTCCCGGAAACGAGATCGTCCACAGTTTGCCCCCGCCGCTCAACAAGGGCGAGGCGACTCCCCGCGTCTGAATATCCACAATGGTTTCGCCGTTTTCAAGATAGGCGCGGATCGATTCGATCTGTACCGGAGCCGGAACCGTCGGCTTTTTGCTCGGCAAACCCGGCGCAATGCTTGGCGGCTTGGCGGCTTTGACGCCGGGCTTTTTCGTATCGGAATCCGCCAAAGTCGGTGTGCCGAGTGCCGACATTGCAGAGAGACTCAAGAGTATTTTTGTTCGATTTCGATAAGGCTTCATTTTATCCTCGCTTATACGGCAAATTGTTTCCGGCGAAATAAATTTCACAGATAGATTCGCCGCCGTCAGTGCTTTTGTACCGCTCATCTCTGTTGCGTCCGTTTGCTCGTTTTGGGTTTCGCTGTGTGTTTCGAGCGGCAAGGTCAAGACGGTATGCGCCGACGCAACCACTATCTCATCCGAGCGAATCGCGGCGATCCGAAATCCGTGCAGTTCGTCGCCAACCGCAACGGTGCGCGGCGACATCTCCGCACTCTCGACAACGGCAGTCGGATGACCGCCGCCCAATATCGCCGTCACACGCCATTTCGTCGGGTCATTGGGTCGTTGGGCGATTGGGTTATTGGGCGATTGGGTTATTGGGTTGTTGGCAGTGTTCTGCTCCCTGTTCCCTGTTCCCTGTTCCCTCTCTTTGGCAAATCCGTCCAAAACCGGCTGACTTTGATAGGTCGGCGTGACGTTCGGCAGTCCAATCTGTGAGATATTGCGTCCGCGTGGAAAGGGCGTTTTCCCTGTTGGAATTGTGCCGACAGTGCCGTTACGATTGTTTTGTTTGTTCGCTTCTTCTTGTGCGACCTGAAGCAGATAGGGATGATTGAACGGATCGCGTCCGCGCATCACGGCAGACTCAATCGCCGTTTTAGTTTTGTCGGTTTGGGCGATTCCTGCGGTTGGCTGCGCCCCTGCCTCGTTTTTGGCAGAGGGCAAAGGATTGCCGCCGCCCGTGAGCGTCTTGAAAATTCGCGCCAAAATGAACAGAAACGCGATGCCCAGAATGCCGAGCAGGACAGGATTATTTTGCTGTTTGGATTTCATGGTTTCTGCTCCGAGTTCTGCGGCAATCCGTAGAGTGTGCCGGACAAACGCATCAGCAATTTTCCGCTCCGATCTTTGATCCCTTTGCCGAGTGGATGCACCTCAATCGAAGCGACCTCGACAACGTGCGGAATGGCAGACAGTCGCTTAAGAAAATCGGATAAGTCGCGAAACTCTCCCGCAACCTCCACGTCGAATCCGCTTTTTTCCCAATTGGCAAGTGGACCTTCGGACGGTTCGCCGTTTGCGGGCGGCGCGGCGTTGGCGTTGCCGTCTTTGGGTGCATTGCCGCCATTTGCGGGCGGGGCTTGCGGCGGGCGCGGCGCACTCTCCATCATGCGAATCGTAAAATGGCTGAGATTCATCTGTTCCGCGAGATGGTTGACCGACTGGATAAAAAAGGCACTGCCCGCGCCGTTCGGCGTCTGCGTTTGGAGATTGTCGGACAGTGCAGCGTCCTTGCGTTTAGAATTGAGAACGTCGCGCATCTCGGCAATCTGTTTGCGAAACGACCCCATACGTTCATTTTCGGCGTTCACTGTCTGGCGCACACTCCATAGGCTGTAGCCTCCTGCCACGCTGCCGAGAAACACGACGACGAGTAGGCTAATGCGTATTATTCGCAGCGTTTTCAGCAGATTCGGGTTGGTCAACGAGTATTGCAGTGTCATAGCATTCTCTTCTCTCAGCAAAAATGTTAGAATCTCTGTCAAAAGTCTGTTCATCCGGCATTTTTCGCGTCCGCAGGACGCACGGCGGCTTGTCCGCCCCCAGCGGCGGAATGAATTGTTGCTGTCCAAATCTCGTTGCTGCGAATTTGCCTCTTGTGCGGGCATTGAAAATACCCGGCACGATGGCGTTCCGCCAAGCGTCCTTCGGACGCACCTCATATTGAGGGTGTTCCCGTCCGAAGGACGGTTGTCCGCAGGACATACAGGCGGGT
>Ga0163154_10007218_pt1 | contig 13326 bp, 11 predicted proteins | sample OliLakLV19MP9P1_FD_148649 | JGI IMG/M metagenome (GOLD analysis project Ga0163154, IMG submission 148649) | Freshwater microbial mat bacterial communities from Lake Vanda, McMurdo Dry Valleys, Antarctica - Oligotrophic Lake LV.19.MP9.P1 | ecosystem: Environmental > Aquatic > Freshwater > Lake >... | reverse complement strand
TCTTCTGGCAGCGGCGCATCCGCGAGAATGATTGCGAGATGGGCGCGACGCCGTATTGGTTTCCCTCGGAGACGAGCGGCGGGGCGGTGAAGGAGAACCGGATCGTGCTGCCGATCCCGCCGGGCACGCACTGGAGTGATGCGAAGCCGGCGGTGCTGCCGGGGATTCCCGCGCTCTTGGAGGCGGCGGCGGTGCGCGCGGCGCAACTCGAAGGGGAGAGGCAACCGCGATCAAAGAAGTCGAAGGCGTCGGCACCGGCGACTCCCGCGCCCCCCCGGCCAAGGTCCCGCGGCGTGTGGGTCGCGCCGCCCGCGCCTCCGCCTCCTACCAAGGAGGAGATCGCGGCGGCCAAGAAAGCCGCGCGGCAGGCGGCCAAGCCTCCCAAGTGCAAGAACGACCCGAAGTTGGTGCAGGCGGCCCGCGAATGGCGCGACAAGTACACGGAACAGATCAACGGACCCCACGGGTTGCTCTTGCCGCCGGGCGCGTGCGGGAAGTATGACGTGGGCCGTCAACTCGAAGGTGCGCCCAGCGTGATGCGGATCGAGTCGGTGCCCGAGATGCGGTTGCTGGAAGCGGCGTGATCATTCCACCTGACACCTGACGCTTCACGTGCGGGCAAACCCGACGCGCTTGATCATGACCTCGAGCGTCTGGCAGACGAGGTCGATCTCGTGCTCGGTCAAGCGATTGAAGAAGGGCAGGGCGATGGTGCGGTGGCTGACGGATTCGGCGATGGGGAAGTCGCCGGGCTTGTAACCCAGCGCGCGGTAGGGCGGCAATAGATGGATGGGCGGGAAGTAGTTGCTGCACCCGATCTCGTGGCGACGCATGCCTTCGAGGATGAGGTCGCGATCGCTAGCGGTGAATTGATCGTTGAGGCGGACGACATAGACGAACCACGACATGATGGTGTCGGCATCGACGGTGGGCACGATGACGTTGGGGTTGCCGAGCAGGCAACGGGTATACGCGGCGGCGACCTGCTGGCGCATCTCGAGGATTTCATCGAGGCGTTCCATCTGGGCGATGCCGAGCGCGGCGTTGATCTCGCTGAGGCGAAAGTTGTAACCGACGCGTTCGTGCATGAGCCAACTGCCGAGGGCCGCGCCCATGCCGGTGCCGAGGCCGGGCTGGAGATCGACGCGGGTGAGGGGCAGCGCGCCGCCGATGCCGCCGCCCGCGCTGGAGCTGCCCATGCCGCCGGTGCCGGTGCCGGTGGCGGTGCTGGTGCCGGCGCGGCCCTGGTTGCGGAGCGAGCGGCACATGTCGGCGAGCTTGTCATCGTGGGTGACGATCATGCCGCCTTCGCCGGTGGTGATTTGCTTGTTGGGATAGAAGCCGAACACGCCGACGCGGCCGAAGCGGCCGATGGGGTCCTTGCCCTTGCATCCGCCAAGGCCTTCGCAGGCGTCCTCGATGAGGTGGATTTCGTGGCGGGCGGCGAGGTGCGCGAGTTCGAGCATGCCGGCGGGATTGCCGAAGACTTCGACGCCGATGATGGCTTTGGTTTTGGGGGTGATGGCGGCCTCGACCTGCTCAAGGTTCATGTTGAGGCTGCGCGGATCGCAATCGACGAAGACGGGCGTGGCGCCGACGTACATGATGCAGTTGGCGGAGGCCACGAAGCTGAAGGTGGGCGTAATGACTTCATCGCCCGGCCCGATGCCAAGCGCGGCAAGGACGAGATGCAGGCCGCTGGTGCCGCTGTTCACGCCGACGGCATGGGGACGGTTGACGCGCTCGCCGACGAGACGCTCGAACTCTTCGAGTTTGGGGCCGATGCTGAGGCGACCGCTGCGCAGGGTCTCGACGACGGCACGAATCTCGTGGTCGGTGATGTCGGGCGAACTGAGAGGGATGGGATTGGGCACGGCGGCATGATCGGGCAGAGTGGGTGGAGTATCAACTTGAGGGTGCCACTGGGGTTGGGTGGCACGGGCATTCTGCCCGTGGCCTGGCCGCACACAGGCATTCTGCCTGTGCCACCGATGGGCTCAATCATTGAAAGACGGCGGCGAGGCCTTCATCGACCTTGCCGGCGAGTTTCAGGTAGAGCCACGCGGATTGGGTTTGCAGGATGTCGGAGACCTGTCCGCCGCCGGACGCGATCAGGCCCAGTTGACGCAAGTCATCGGGAGGAAGGCTGGTGGCGTGCTTGGCGATGAGGAGGAGCGCGAGGCAATCGGCGCGGCCGGAACCGATGCGGCGAAGGGCGGCGGCGGCGTCGGCGACGTCGGTTGACTTCGCCTCGAATAATCCCAGAAGGATCGCCTGCTGATGGAGGCCATCATCCGGCGCGGCGGCCAAGCGCGACAAGACCTCCTGCGGTTGGAGGGTGAATAGTCGCGAGGCGGCTTCGATCTCGATGGCGACGGGTTCGGCCTGGCGGGCGTCGCGATCCATCGCATCGCGGCCCTGGTCAAGAACGTGGGCGTACACGCGCTGGGCGTCGGCGGGGGCGGCGGTTTTGATGAAATCCATCGCCCACGCGGTGGTGCGCGGATGATTCAGGTTCAGCATGTCGATGATGGCCGGGGCGAGGTCGCCGCCGGAAACCATGATGCGGCCGCTGGCCACGATTTGCTTGAGGACAGGTTCGTCATCGGCGGGAGCGAGGCGATCGAAGGCGGAAAGAGGGGCCTGCTTGGCGGAGAGAAGCATCATGCCGAAGCGGACGCGATCGGGGTAGGAGGGCTTTTCGCCGAGGTGGCGATTCCAGGCTTCGAGGGCGGCGGGATCCTGCAACGTCAGCATTGCGAACACGCCTTGGTAGGCGACTTCGGCATCGACATCGGACGTCTCGATGGTTTGACGGACCCAAGGCAGGCAGGCAGCGAGTTCGTATTTACGGATGACCTGCATCAGCCACGACTGAATCTCCAATCGCTCGCCCGGCCCCATGGCTTTCAGGCGCGCATCGAATTGATCAAGCGCGCTGGCTTGCCCTTGTTGCACCGCAAGCGCGGAAGCAAGGCTGGCGATGTGGGAATTGTCGGAACCGATCAGGGTTTGCAGTTCCGCGGCATCGGTCGGTTGCTTCAGCAGGGAAAGCTCGGCCAAGAGAAACAGCCGCGACATGGGATTGAGTTTGTCCCACGCGAGCAATTCCTTAATCTGCGGCGGGCCCATCAGGTCGAGATCCAGGCCGGTGGCGATCACTGCTTCCTGGGTTTCGGGCAGCACCTGGGTGACCAGCCAGGGATCGATGCGCCGGTTGGTATCGATCTCGCCGAGGCCGAGCACGGCATGGACCTGCATCATCCAGTTCTTGCGTTGGGCCAGTTGATAGAAAAAAGGCTTGAGATCGGGATCACGCAACTGCCGCAACGCAAAGAGCAAGGGAAGGTTGTTCTCATCCTTGGCCGGGGTGACGGCGCGGCGGAGCAGGCGCACCGACGACGCCAAGGGGTCGGCGACTTCCTGGGCCGGGGCGACTGCGACGGGCATCAGGATGCCCGCGAGCGTGATCAGCCACCACGATGTTGTACGCGGGGATATCGAACGTCGGGATGATAAACGCCGGGATGTTGAACGCCACGATGCCTTCACTCGCCTCATGCGGCAAGTGTAGCAGGGGGTGTGCGGTCGGATCGTGCCGGATCGGTTTTCAGACCGCGTTTTCCGGCCGCACCGCGTCGCGCCGCAACTGTTCGGCAAGTTCACGAAGGGAGACGGGCGATTCATCGGCGAGGATGCACGGTTTGTTCGTGACCAGTTGCTGCCGCAAGCGTTGATCGGCGGTATGGACGGTGGAATGGTTGACGCGGCCGAGCATCTGGGCGATTTCGGGAAAACTGTGCGTGGTCAATTCGCGTGCGAGATACACCACCAGCGAACGAGCCAGCACGACGCGCTGATGCCGCCCGGAGCCCATGATTTCGGATTTCGTCACGCTCATCCGCTGACAGACGACTTGCAAAACGGTGGCGAGGCGAACCGTGCGGGTCGGCCGGGCCGCGCCGTCTTTGAACGCCTGTTCGGCGAGGGCGAGGCCGATCTCCGGTTCATCCTTCCCGAGCAATTCATGGAAGGCGGCCAGGCGCGTCAACCCGCCTTCCAACTCGCGCACCGATCCGATGCACCGATCGGCGGTGGCTTCCAGCGCGGTGGGCGTGAGCCGCAAGCCGCGCTGGGCGGCGAGCCGTCGAATCAGTTCAAGTCGCATGTCGCGATCGGGACGATCCACCTTCACCACCAACCCCGACAACAGGCGGCTAATCAGACCTTTGTCGAAGCTTTCAAGCTGCTGCGGATGATTGTCGGAGACGAAGGCGACGCGGGCGCCGTTGAGGGCGATCGCATCCAGGGTGTGCAGCAATTCTTTCTGCGTGCGGGTTTTGTTGGAAAGGAAGTGCACGTCATCGATGGCAAGTAGATCAAGCCGCCGGATGCGCTGACGGAACGGCTCGAGGGTATTGGCCCGCACGGCGGCAATGTACTCGTTGGTGAACTGTTCACCGGTGACGTATTTCACGAGGGCCGGCCTGCCGTGCGCCTCGATGAACCTCGCGCAGAGACCTTGCAGCAGATGCGTCTTGCCGACGCCGCATTCACCGTGGATGAACAAGGGGGAAGCGCACTCCGGGTCGAACTCGTCGGCAAGACGGCACGCGGCGGCATAGGCCAGGCGATTGCTCAGGCCGACCACGAACGTGTCGAGGCGCCGGAAGGTGAAGGCACGGCGAGAGCCGGGCCGTTGACGGCGGCCGGGCCCCGACGCCTGAGACGATGGGACGGCGTCGCCCTCAGAACCGGCAGGGGCTGAGATCGTGAGCGAGGGCGATCGTTCGCAAGTGGCGCCAACATTCATTTCGGGTTTGGATGAGGTGGCCATGACTAGCACCGTGGCATTGATGCCGAACGTTTCCATTGCGACCGTCTTCAAGTCGAGGGCAAAGTGGGCGTCAATCCATTGGGCCGCGAAGGGACTGGGCGTTTCCATGATCAGCCGCGTGCCCTCAATCCGCATCACCGCGTGACCGAACCACATATCGAACTTCTGCTGACCGACCCGCTGTGCCAATCCCGAACAAAAGGCATGAAGCGATGATGGCGTCCCGCGTGATCGCGAACGCTTCTCGGCGGGTGCCGAGGTGGAGACTTGGCCGGAGGCAAGGGTGGATGCATGAGCGGAAAGGGCGAGAGGGGCGGGCACGATCGACTCCTTGCGGGACGGGCCGAAAACGATGCGGACGTCGTACTTCGTTACGGGCGAGCCGAAATCACGGTGTTCGGAACGATCAGGGCAAATTGATCGCCGACGCGAATCACGGATTCGGGCACGCGTTTCCACTGGAATGTCTTGTCGAATCCCTTCCCGAACGCCGGGCGCTACGCTCATGGATCGTGAGCGCCGGGCGATCTTCCACCACTCCGTCACCGCGGAATCGGTTCGGCGAAAAGGGGCGTCGACGAGGGTTCTCTCGTCGCGGATCATCGCTGCTGCTCGATGATCATGGCCGATCTTCGCGTCGCCGATCCTTCAAGGCGTCATGCGACGGTTTGTGTGCGCCCCATCCGTGGGCGACGTGGGAAAGATACCGCCGATTGTCGATCGCTCCGCGCGAAAAATTTGAAGTTGCGGGGCGATGGACGCGCTTTGGCGGAAACGCCGCGAGATCACGGCAACATATTTTTTTTCAACCGCGTTCCCCGCGCGTTGTCGATTCGTGGTGGACAACTTCAGGAATCGGTACCGCCCGGTGAAGATTTCGATTTGTGCGCGGCGAAGTGTGCGAAGCACCGGTTGGTATTCATCAGATGGCTGGCTCCAAGGGACGGATCATCGCCACGCGGCGCAGGGCGGAGCGAAAGCCTTCGGCCTGGTACAGGCTGACTGCGGGCAGGTTGGTCTCATCCACGGCAAGCGTGATATTTTTTTCCCGGCGCGACTCGATCAATCGCAGGCCGTATCGAAGCAGTTGGCGGCCAAGGCCCTTGCCGCGAGCGGATTTCGCGAGGCCGAGATACACAAGTTCGATGATGCCGCCATCGACCGACGGGTTCAGCAGCAGTGCGCCGACACCCTGGCCATCAAGCGTGAGCAGCGTCCACAACGTGGGATCGAATACGCCGCTGTGTCGATGGCCGTTCAGGATGTCCACGGTCTTGCGGTGGCCTCGCAAATCCGGGCAGTCCAGGGTGTCTTCATAACTGGCATCCAGAATGTCGAGCAGTTGGGCGTCCATCGACGGCTGGTAGGCCATCACCTTGGCTCCCAATGGCCAGCGCGGCGGGCTCGCAACCACTCCTCGGGGCAACCGAACTGGACGTTCGAGGTAACTCAGGGTAGCGAGGGCAAGGAAGCCGCCGTAGGAAAATGCCGCTTGTTCCAGAGTTTCCGTGGGATCGAGCAACACTTGGGCGAGGTCGATGTCTTCCCGCCGTAAATTTTGACAGGCTGCGTCAATCACACCGCCCAAAGATCGAACTTGATCTTTATTCTGCGGATGGCTGGAGAACAGGATGGCGGTTCGACCGGGGCTGGGCACCGCCAAAACCACTTCTTGGATGCGGTCGAGAGGGTCGATTTTTGCCCACATTCGATCGAGGGCGATGCGATGGGTGCGGGCATAATCCATGAATCGCCGCGCGTGGTCACGGTCGCCGCCGGGCTGCCAAACCAGCCGGGCGATCGCTTCATCGTGGCGATGGGGGGGAACATGCAGGATCGGGCCGGGACTGTCGCCGCCATTCGGGCCGTCATGGGCGACTGGCCGCAACTGCTGGGGATTGATCTGCGAACTGCTCATGGGATCACGGCAATGACGTTTGGGGTCGTATCCTGGCGGCATCAACCCGCTGCGGCTGGGCCCGTTGACCGGATGCCCGGCCTGATTAGAATAGTCGTTCCGCCATTTGGTTTTCGAGTTCTCGGGAGTATTCGCATGGATCGCCTGCTCGCACCGGTTGCCGCCCTGAAACGAAACGCGTTGCGTGTGCTGGCGGCCTTGATGATGATGACGCTGTCGGCGTTCGCGCTGGGGGCGGCCTATCCCAAGCCGGCGGCGGTTCCGTTTCGCTGGGAACTGACCTTCGAACCGGGCGAACTTCGCCTGTATCGCGATCCCGAAACCTCCCGCTATTACTGGTGGTTCACCTACATGGTCACCAACCGCACCAACGGCGTGCAGTTGTGGGCCCCGTCACTGGTGCTGTACACCGACACCGGCGAGATCATTCAGGCAGGTAAGGAAGTTCCCACCAACATCACCCAGAATCTGCTGGGCATGATGAACAATCAATTTCTTGAGGATCAAAATTCGATCATCGGCGACATCCTGCAAGGCAAGGAGCACGCCAAGGAAGGCCTGGTGGTGTGGCGGGCCAACAGCCTTGCCGTGAATGAGATTTCGCTCCTCATCGCCGGCACCAGCGGCGAAACCGCCCGCGTGAAGAATCCGATGGACGGAAGCGACGTCATCCTGCGAAAGACCCTGCACCGGCAATATCTCATTCTCGGCGACGCCACCGCCCGCGGAAGCCAGCCGGCGGAATTGATCAGCGAGGAATGGGTGATGAGGTAAGGGGAGAGGGAATGGGCAATGGGCAATGGGCAATGGGCAATGGGCAATGGGCAATAGGCAATCGCTCGTTCACCGGCCGGGAATTCGTTGCTCTCCCATTGCCGATTGCCCATATCCTGCTCCGTTGCTACACTACTTGGCTCGATTGTCGGCCCTCTTTGGCCGTTCAATTCGTCTTATTCGGAGTTCTTGTCATGGCGCATAAAAAGGGCCAGGGTTCCACCCGCAACGGCCGCGATTCCAATCCCAAGTTCCGCGGCATCCAACTGTACGGCGGCGAGTTCGTCCAAGCCGGCGCTCAGATCGTGCGCCAATGCGGCACCCCCTTTAAGGCTGGCTATCTGGTGAAGCGAGCCAACAACGACACGCTCTTCGCCACCACCGATGGCATCGTTCGTTTTCGCGGGCGCTTTGTTGACATCATCCCCACCGACCCTGCGATTCCGCATTATGCCGCCATGGGTGGCATGATGCCCTCAGCCGCCGTGGCCAAAGCCGGCTGACGACGCCCGCGAGATCAAAAGTACCCTCACGCGGGGCGTCGATGGACGCCCCGCGTTTTTTTATCTGGTGAATTATTTCCCTCAATCGTGTCGCAGAATCGAATCGCGTTGATATTCGGAGTCAACCGGGCACGGGGACGTGCAGGCTCGCTGCACCAATCGCTGACCTCTGACTTCTGACTTCTGATTTTTCCTCTGTTCTCTCTGTGGTTCATTCCCATGTTCTTCCTCGACCGCGCCTCCATCTCCGTTCGTTCCGGCAACGGCGGCAACGGCTGCTCCAGCCTTCGCCGCGAGAAATACATTCCCAAGGGCGGGCCCGATGGCGGTGACGGCGGCAAGGGCGGCGACATCGTTCTTGTTGCCGACGAATCCATCAACACCCTGCTGCACCTCACGCATCACCCGCACTACCGCGCCAAGAACGGCGGCAAGGGCATGGGCAAATCCATGCACGGCGGCGACGGGGCCGACACCCATATCCCCGTGCCCCTCGGCACCGTGGTGATGGATGAAGCCACCAACGAGGTCATCGTCGACATCAGCCAGCCCGAGCAGCGATTCGTGATCGCCAAGGGCGGCAAGGGCGGCATGGGCAACGAGCATTTCAAAACCTCGACGAATCAGACGCCGCTGGAGACGACGCTGGGTGAATTGGGCGAGGAAAAGAATCTCGTCCTGGAACTGAAACTGCTGGCCGATGTGGGTTTGCTTGGTCTGCCCAACGCGGGCAAAAGCACGCTGTTGCGGGCGATCAGCCGCGCGACACCGAAGGTTGCCGATTACCCGTTTACCACCTTGTCGCCGCATCTGGGGATCGCTGAGTTGCCGGGCGAGCGACGGCTGGTGGTGGCCGATATCCCCGGGTTGATCGAAGGCGCGGCCCAGGGGGCGGGCCTCGGCCACGATTTCCTGCGGCATGTCGAGCGCACCAGCGTTTTGGTGCATGTGCTCGATCTCGCGCCGCTGGATGAATCAGATCCGGTGAAGAACTACCAGTCCATCCGCACCGAGCTTCAGGAGTATTCGATCGAATTGGCCGAGAAGCCCGAGGTGATCGCGTTCAACAAGATCGATTTGGTGCTGGAGGAGGAGCGGGCGGACCTGATCAAGAAAGTGATCGGCGGGCTGCGCCTGGCGCGCGGCGAAGAGCCGCTGATCATCAGCGGCGCGACCGGCGAAGGCGTGAAGGAACTGCTGGAGGCTTGTTGGGTGCTGCGGAAGAGCGCGAAGGCGTCGGAGCGCGAGCCTGCATAAGGCAACGCTTATAGAGAATCACCATGAGTACGCGTTCCAAGTTTTACGCCATCGGGTTGCCCAGCATAGCCGCACTATTCGCGACCGAGGACTTGTTCCTTGGTTTTGCGCCACGAATCTGTGTAATTGGCCCGACGAAGGAAGAAATTGAAGAGCATGCTCCTGTGTTATTGTCGTTGAAGTGCTTAAACCGACGTGTTCGAACGCATACCTTCCAGTCCGGCTAGGGATGAGCATTGAGGAGATACTTGCTGAATGGGCAGAGTGGCAATCGCGACCTGAAAACGATGGGTATTGCGGATTTACAATTTGTGCCATTTCCCCCGACACAAGCCCGATTCGGCCGTCTGTTGGCCATCACCAAACGGAGTTCATGGTTGCCGCGCAGCACGCCGACATTGCATTGATCATCGGTGCCTTGACTACTACTTTGGCGATGTCATCAGTGCTGCTCGTTTCCGATGACTCGCTGGCAGACGCGAATTCGGCGCCATTGAGATCGTTGTGCTTCAAACAACTGAACCAACATCCGTGGGCCGATCCTTCTTGGGAGTCCGTGAACACAAATGCTCACATGGGATCGCGAAGCTATGAATCGAGATCGGTCGTGTTCTCATCTGGGCATCCACTCAACGAGTCGATTCGTTTTCGTGGATGTCGCCCAGCGTTTGTCTGGAGTCATCCTGAAAATGATTGCGACGATCGAGGTCGGTTGAGTCTCGTACATCAGGTTTTTCATGATGATGTTCCTGCGATGCACGCAAGAAGACTGACGTGGGAATCAATGCGTGAACTTCAGCTCGCCGAAGTCTTTGCAGAACAATTGATCGCGATCGCGCGCGGGACCGTTGACAGGGGAGATGACGACCGATTCGTGCCGTTGCGTGAGTTATTTCTGTACAACAAGTGGAGTGCGGAATATGGCAGAGTAGGTGAGACGTTTTCGCGAGTAGCAGAACAACGAGGGTATCCACTGCGAGAACTGAAAGACATCTGCGAGAACTTTGAGTTAGTAACCGACACTAAACATCGTGTCCAATCGAATAACGCGGCATGGATCACGTTAGCTGGCCAGGATGCTCCGCGTGCTTTCTTGGAGCCACCACCTGCCGAGCAAGGCGTCAACATTTGTCGCGTAACATGCCGTGAGCCGGGGTTGTTGGTGCGAATATTAAACGACTTGGATGTTTGTAACGACCTTCGCTGCCGGGCAATGGGTAGTTATCGGTCGCCGAGATTGTCTATTGCTGCACTTCGTGAAACTAATGTTCCGTGGCCTTCCGACGCACAACATAGGGACCTGTTTATGCGAATGGACGCTCTCAAACGTGTTGCTGAGGGGATTGGTGAAATCGGAGAGTCCATTGGAGGGATGTTTCACGGCATTCGCCGAAGTGTTGAGACTGGACCGCCATGGGGTTATGCTTGGGCATTTGATCGATTGCGAGCAGATATCAAAGAGATGCGTGAGCTTTCCAAAGAGGCTGGATTCGGCGAATTTGAAGGAGGCATGGGTCTGTCCATGGTCGCGGGCGAGGAGGATCTTCCGCCGGCACCGATCGCGATTCTTATGCGACAACTGGAGAATGAGCGGGAGCCGCATCATCGACTTTCCTTGGCAACCAACCTGGGAGAAGCGGTCGTCAAGATGGACGTGGCCGTACTGTTGTCTGTCCTGAAGCACTTGAATCCTGCATCAATAGCGAAAGCATTTCCCAAGAACAATGAGAAAGCTCGCAAGGAACTTCGATGGACGTTCGGGCAATGGCAAGCAATTCAACGCGAAGCGTCGCGTTGTTTAACGGAGATCGCATCTGGTGATGCTGGTAATCACGCTTCGCTGTGGCCGTTTGTCGTGCAATTGATCGGTGAGAGAAAAACGGTCAGAGACTTGGCGGAGAAATTGGTTATAATGAGAAACACTAATGCTCACGGTGCGACATTATCCAAAATCAAGTGTCAACAATTGGTTGATACTCTCAAGGCAACAACAAATGAGATGTTAAATGTCTTGGGATGGTATCCACGGCACATGCTCTACCACCTCGAATCCGTTGATCGCGAACGCATGTGCACGAGAGTATCGCGCAGGGTACTTGTACGGGCGTATGAGGCGGCGGAGTTGCAAGAGATTGAGCGGCCACTCGGTAGCTGGTTTGAAAGTGCATCGGTGAACGAAATGTATTTAGAAGTGGGCGGCGATGACTTGAACATTTCGCTTTACCCTTGGATGCAGTTCGCAGCACATCCGGAAATCGACAGGGAAGTGGTGTGGTTCTTGGACTCGATCCGAAAAGGCTGTGTGACGTACAAATCCCCACAAGCAGCGGGCATCGAATTGGAGGCGCATTCGTCATACGAGGAAGTTGCGTCGCTAATTGGCCATTGATGTGCGGTCGACATTTATTCCGTCGACAGTGCGCAAATCACCACGGCACGATCGTGCCATCATGCCGCCAGAACTTGCCCGAGTCCTCGGGCTTCAACCCGTCGATCACCTTGCGCATGCCGCTGATGCTTTCTTCGGGCGTGAGTTCGGCGTTGGGGCCGCCCATGTCGGTTTTCACCCAGCCGGGGCTCATGGGAATGCAGATGAAGCCATCACCCTTCAATTCGCCTGCCAGGCTGCGCATGGTCATGTTGAGCGACGCCTTGCTCTCGCGGTAGCCGGGATACCCGCCGCCCTGGTTTTCCTCGATGCTGCCCAGAAGGCTGGAGATGCCGACGATGATCTTGCTTTTTCCCGCGCGCAGGTTCGGCAGCAGGGCCTTGGTGACGCGGACGGGGCCGATCGCATTCACGTTCATCACCTGCTCGAAATCGGCCATTTTGACTTCGCGGAGGCTGCCCCCGTCGCCACCGATGCCGGCGTTGTTGATGAGGACATCGATGGGTTGATCCTTCAGCCGGGCCGCAAAGGCATCGACGCTCGCCTGATCGGCGACGTCGAGCGCTTCGATGGTTACGCCCACGGCCTTGAGATCGCTGGCTTTTCCGGGATCGCGGGAGGTGCCGATGACGTTCCAGCCCGCCTCCTTGTATTGCTTGGCGAATTCCAATCCGAGGCCGCGGTTCGCGCCGGTGATCAGCACGGTGCGGGACGAGGAATTTCCTGCCGCGTTCTCGCCGCGCGAGGGCGCGGGGTCGGATTGCAAGGAGGGATTCCTGGCCGCCGCCATCGTCATCACCAGCGTGCCGATGACCAACAGCGAACCCATCATCATCATCCGAGCGGTTGAATCGCCACAGTGTTCAAGCATGGTCGTGATCTCCTGCGCGGATGATACGACTGAATCGGGGAAGAGGTTGTGCGATAGCCTTCCCGACATCAGACGCGAACCGAATTCGCCGACTTCCGCCATCCCGAAACCGTGGCCCCAACAAAAGCACAGCCGGCCCTCCGCAGAGGGCCGGCTGCTGGAACGTCACGAGCGGGTGGCTAGTCAACACGAGACCGCCGGACCCGGAGTGATCGAGGCCGAACACGACGGCAACATCGATCTACCTTTCTATACGCTGCGGGCGAGCGATGGTTCGTCGGGTGCGTTCCCGATCTTGCGTGTCGAGTAGCGATTCCCTCCCGCCGCCAAGCTCAGTACGCATCGATGGGCACTTGCACGGTTCGTTGGTTCGGAGCCGCCGCTTTCAGGATCGCTTCCGCCCTTTTCAAGACCGGAGCTGCGTAATAGTGGGCACCACAGTAATCACAGACGCCCAGGGGAGCGCGTTCGAGAATCACGATGCCGCGATGATGATTGATGGGCTCCCGTTCGACGATTCGTTCATGCACCGTGCCGGTGCAGTATTCGCAGGCGAATTCGTACATGGTCATCGTTTTATTGACCTCTGCGCAGTGAAAGACTTTTGACGGACTGTGCCGATGTGAAGGGGATGCGAACCAAAGGTACTCCGGCGGAGCTGGAGGCACGGCGATTGCGAGCAGCGGAACTGCTGGGCCAAGGCAAGGGCAGCGCCGAGGTGGCGCGGCGGGTCGGCGTCACATCGTCGTGCGTGAGCAAGTGGAAGAAGGCCCTCCG
>Ga0163154_10007215_pt1 | contig 13330 bp, 11 predicted proteins | sample OliLakLV19MP9P1_FD_148649 | JGI IMG/M metagenome (GOLD analysis project Ga0163154, IMG submission 148649) | Freshwater microbial mat bacterial communities from Lake Vanda, McMurdo Dry Valleys, Antarctica - Oligotrophic Lake LV.19.MP9.P1 | ecosystem: Environmental > Aquatic > Freshwater > Lake >... | reverse complement strand
GGGGTTGGGGGTGGGGTGAAAACACGTTTAATGATGCGTTATTGACATAATCCTATGAATTTGTTTTCGGTTCTCCATTAGGAGATGGGTAAGTTGATCCTCAAACATACGATACAGAATTTCGATTTACAACGGGCGATTATTCGCACAGATATTATTTTTGAACCCGTCATCATGTCACCCCAAAACACCATGCCACTGCAAGAGGCATTAGACAAACGGCTTATTGGTCATAGCGACCCTTTGCTCACTTTTGAGATAGGGCAAACAACGGTTTGTCTCAATCTCGTCCGCATGATTTATCATCATGTGGCGCAGGGTGTCACAGAAGATACAGCATGGATGGTTTCTTATTGTGTGGTGTGCAATGCGGGGATGTTATTTTCTCCATGTATAGACGAAAAACCACATCATTTTGCCGATGGCGGTTTTTATAACGCCATGACCCTGCTGACAGACAAAGAAACACGGTCTATTTGGAATCATATTACAGGGCAATGTTTACATGGGGTGCATAAAGATGCCCAATTGACTCATTTGGGTGTGCCATTGCAAAAAACGGCGGTGCAAGTGGTCGCAGAACATCCACCAGCGATTATCGCTATGGCACAATTGGACAGTGACACCTTACAAGAGTTGCAAACCGATAATGTGGAACGACTCAACCCAGACCTCAAATTATCTGACAGTGCCATGAGTACCCTCCGCCTAGAAGATACACGCCTGCCCCGTTTTGATATGGGTTTGGGGGTATGGACAGAGCAAACACGACGGTTTTATCCGTATCGCAAAATTATCCATCACAACGCTATATTGGATGAATTAGAGGGCAAAACGATTCTCATTCATTCGTCACCAGAAAGTGTCGCGCCAGAGGCGTTTTATACCACTGCCAAATCGTTTGAGTGGCAAAATGATATTCTCAAACTGGATAATGGGCAAACTGTCCGCGATGGTGTTATATACGATGCCGATGGGGCAGTGGTCTTGGTAGAGCGTCCACAACAATTATTTCAACGATGGTATAGTTTTACACTGCTATTTGATGATTGCGAGATTTATAAGTGATGGGTTGATAGGGGGATACGCAACATCCCCCATCTTCATCATGAAAATGGGGGATGTGATAATTCTGGGTGGGGATTGTTAGTTTATGGTGAGGTTAAATGACCCTGCGCCGTCCCAGTCGCCTCTGGCTTCGTAGATAGTGTTAAATCCATAACTAGTGGCAATCACAAAATAGAAGCCATTTTCTGGCAAGGTGAAGCGATTAATTTGCGAGAAATAATTCATGTTATCGCCGTCATCGTTTACTGCTACGCGGTTGCCATCGGCATCGAACAGATACAAAATAGTATCCATTTCTGCGCCATTATTAGCGGTGGTGATGGTGACAACATCGCCAGAACGCCCTGTAAGGGTGGCATAGACCACAGGCACGTCTTTGGTGACTGTAGCAACCACAGGGGCGCTGTTGCTCAACGATGAAGCGGTGTAGTCGAGTTCTTCACTCTCTACCCATGTACCCGCTAGGCTAATTTCGTAGCGTAGGTCACGGGGAATAGCGCCTGCACTCCCATAAATGCCTTCAAAGTCGAATCGCTCGCCCGATTTTGTTGTTGCAACCACAAAGTATGTGCCATCGGTGGGCAATTGCACATTTTCGATGAGGGCAGAAAATAGGCGTGGTCCGCTATCATCATCCGCCATAATCACCGCACCATCCCCACTAAGCAATATGAGATAGGGGTCTAGCTGGCTATCACTGGGTTGAATCATCGAGATGGTCACAAAGTCGTTGGCACGCCCATTGAACGCATAAATGTGTGCGTTGACCTCTGGCTCAAATGTCCCCGTGACAATTTCGCCACGAGTGAGCATGGGAGGGGTAAATTCGGGTGTTTGTTGGGCGCTGGTGGCATTAACCGTCAAGACCAACCCCACCAACACAAGGGCAATTGCAAGTGTTCTAAATGTGAATGTGAGCATTTTCATCGATGCCACCTCTGTTCCTCATCTGTTGAATCATTATATCACCATTATAGCACGCCACCGATTAAATAACCCCCTCATAACAGGGGGCATATTCCCAAAAATGGGCATGGCGTAGGGCGGTAGTCGGTTAGAAGCGTCCATTCATGGTACTGACATAGCCTGTGAGTTCTGCATAGCCATAACCGCTAAAATCACCCGTAATTTGCACCGCACCTTCCCAATAGGCAATACCGCCACTGTTCAATTCTTGGTCTTTTGCCAGCGGTGTGACGGTGAGTGTGCGTGACTGTTCATCGTCAAAAATAGCACCACTGAGTGTAATCGTCCAGCCAGAAGGATAGTCTGCGTTGGTATGTGGGCTACGCCATGTATCGGTTTCTGTGATGGTAAATTCTTCTGCCGATAAATAGCGGGTTGTCCCATCGGGATAAATGAGCAATCCGCCGAAAGCAGGTTCACGCCCACCATCTTCCATACGGATTTTGCCGACCATCAGCTCATAATCGTTATCAAAAATCAGACCAAACCAATCCCACCCTTGTGCGCCTGTGCCGAGTGCGCTGGTCGAAAATTCATGGTCTTTCCATGTGTTGCCCGTCACGGTGAATGATTGTCCATTGATGGTAATCGTGCCGTCTGTGAGCAACCGTGACAATGTGTAATAATAACTGGCATTGCCTGCATCGGCACTTTTTTGGCTGAGACCATTATCCCCCTGTAGCGCGGGTGATTTGGTCTGTTGTAGGGTCAAATCCACCGAAAATTGGTCGCTTTGGGCAGATATGCGCGTGGTCTGATGGGTATCATCCAGCGCATATATTTCCCAATCTTCTAGCCATACCCGATAATCGGCGGTGGGGTTTGCTTCGTTGGGCAATGCACCCGCCAAATTTGCGCCACCACGGCCGTAACGTTCATCGTGGAAAAATTGCTCACCCTCAACATCGCTCACGGTGAAATGTGCCATATAAATTTGGCTGGTACGCCATTCAGAAGCGCTTTCAGTGGGTGATGTAGATGGCGCGATGGCTCTGCGAAATATGGTGAACTGAAAGCCAAAGCGTCTGCCAGATTCATCGGCTAAGTTGCCCGTGTAATACCACCATTCGGTCTGAAATGCATCGTGACTGCCAAAATCACGCGGAAAATTCCAGTCATAAGGGTCTATTGCCCGTGCATAGCCTGCGATGCTCGGTGAGCCACCAATCATATTTGCTTGGGCAGAAATATCGCCACTACCGCCATCTATCAGAGAAAACCCCGTAAGGACGACTGCGAGTATTAACAATGCTAATAATCCGTATTTGACCATGTTTTACCTCTCATCAGAAAGAACGACTAACCCCTCGCTATTGCTCCCCACAAATAACACACCATCCACTAAAACAGGCGCGGATGAGCGATAGTCGCCTTGTGTGCCTGTCATATAGCGCCAAATTTCTGCCCCTGTACGGCTATCGAGGGCATAGAGCATCCCCTCATATTCACTGAGCGCATACACCACATCCCCCGCCACGCTAGGGGATGAATAGGCGATATTCCCCAATTCAAAACGCCATAACACATCTCCATCATCCCGATTAAAAGCATGTAGCACGCCGTTGTAACCAAATACGAATACATCGGTATCGGTGACAGAAGCAGAGGCATAAATTTCGCTAGATAAATCGTGTTCCCAGATGGATGTGCCATCTGCCAACGATAACGCGTGCATGATGCCATCGCGTCCGCCAATATACACCACCCCGTCCAAAATAGCGGGTGTGGCATCTACGGGTTTATCGGTTTCGATATGCCAAATTTCTGCCCCTGTGGTGCTGTCTATCGCTAAGATTTTTCCGCTACGATTGCCCACGACAAGCACACCATCGGCAAATGCGGGTGATGACCATACTTGCCCGCCTGTATCGAATTTCCATAGCAATTCGCCCCGCAAGGTGGATAGGGCATAGAGATGATTATCCAAACTGCCGATATACAGCACATCATTCACCACCAATGGCGATGAATAAATTTGCCCGTTGGTTTCGTATGACCATAGCGATATGCCGTTTTGGGCATTGAGCGCATAGACCGATTTATCTAAACTGGCAAAATAAAATTTTCCGTCTTGTACCGCCCCGCTAGAGACAACCGCGCCACCCGTTTCAAATGTCCATTGTTCGATGCCTGTTTCGGCATCAATGGCGTATAGCAACCCATTTTCACTGCCGATATATACCAGACCATCGGCAACGGCAGGGGTGGTGCGGTTGGGGCGTGGGGTATCGAATGACCATAATAAGGTCGGTGTAGATAAGACAGGGGGCGAATCGTATACCCCCAAACGGGCATCCCCACCCCGAAAAGTCGAATTTTCTGGCGTGATAATTTGTGCCGATAGCGGGATAATGAGCAGAAATAATAGCGATAAAATCAATACACGCATAAAAATGCCTCCATAATTATGTCTATTAGACCACAGCATGCTAAATCATGGGTGAATAATGCGTGTGAATTGGTTTAGGCTTGCAACGCCCCGCTAATCGGTGGCGACCAGTCGAGTGTCTGATGCACATGCAACAGGGCATCAATCTTTTGGGCGATGTCATTGGGGAAGGAGGCGGTGCGCCGTGTGGTCAAATCGGCAAACGAGCCAAGCGATTCAAATATGGCAGATAACACATCTTGTTCTTTGTTGACCATGAACATCATAAAATGCACCCGTTTTTGTGAGCGACCAATCACCCGCCCATAAATATCTACTACATCACCCAAACGCACCTCTGCTGTATAGTGCAAAAATTGCTTGAGCGCAAACATCCCAACTTTGTGTGTTTGGTAATAATCGAGCGTCAAACCAAATAAATCAGCAAATAAGCCCCATCCTGCGTTATCAAAAAAGCCGAGATAATGACGGATGTTCATATGACCCATCGCATCGAGATGTTCTTCTTTGACCGTTTCGGTATGCAAATGGGGCAATGCTTTGATGCTGGCTAAGGTAATTTGTGGGACACCAGACATAGCTATTTTATCCTCTCACTTATTGTAATTATTGGCAATTCGCAACACGGTATGAAGCAAGACTGTCGCCCCGCGCACAATATCATCCCATTCTGTGAATTCTTTTGGGCTATGACTAATCCCACCCACTGATGGCACAAAAATCATACCTGTGGGGGTGATGTCGAACACCATCTGGGCATCATGCCCTGCATAACTCACGACTTCTAAAAAGGGGATATTCATATGCTGGCAGGTCGTTTTGATACTATGGATAATGTTGGGGGACATGGTGGCGGCGTGCATGTGGGTTTCGCGCATTTGCTTGATAGTGAGATGGTTGTCAAGCGCGACTTCTTGGGCAAGTGTGAGCATGTCGCTTTCCATATCGGATAACCTTCGCTCATCATGATGCCGACATTCAACCGTCAGATGTGCCTCTGAGGGGATGATATTAAATGCCCCTGGAAAAACGGTGATATTACCACAATTAAATACCCCCTGCGGATATTTTTCATGGAGGCGATGATGGGCTTGGGTGATAAAATCTGCCGCCCCGCGCAAGGCATCACGCCGATTTTCGAGCTTGGTCGTACCACTATGACCCGCCTCACCATAAAATGTTAACTGATAAGTCGTCCTGCCGATGATATTGGTCACAATGCCGATGGGAATTTTTGCCTCATCGAGCCGATAGCCCTGCTCAATATGCAACTGCAAATAGCCAGCTATTTGTTGTGGGTTACGATAGGCTTTTTTCACTTTTGCGGGGCTAATGCCTGCACGGTTGAGCGCGGCACGGAAGGGGGCATAATCGGTGGGGTGGTCGCTGAGATAATTCTCGGTCAATTTTCCTGCTAATGCCCGACTGCCAAATAACGATTGCCAACAGCCTTCGCCATCGGTGAAATTGATGATTTCAAGATGAAACGGTAGTTTTATTCCCGCATCATGTATCACCCGCGCACATTCTAGCGCACAAATAATGCCAACGGCATTATCATAACGCCCACCATCTGGCACACCATCTAAATGGGAGCCAATGAGAAATGTTTGTGCCTCTGGGTTATCTGTAGATAGAACCCCACTCACATTACCCGCTTCGTCATCGGTGACAGTTAAGCCGATAGCTTCGAGTTTATTGGCAAACCACAACCGCGACTTCAGGTCTTCGTTGGAGAGAGCCAAGCGTTCTACGCCACCAGCGCGTGTCTCTCCAATCTGAGAGAGTTCAATAAAATCGCGCCAAAGACGTTCTGCATTGACGTGCAAATGGTCATAAGTTGTCAAAGGGATTACATATCCTTGTGCAAAAAATGTCGTTGAATAAAAATTTAATTTCCATATTATAGGTGATTTGGGGCATAATTTGTAGGGACGACCTCTTTTTGATAGGTTGTAGGAGTGTATTTAGGTTCATTAAGATTTTTCAATCCCCTAAAGACTAGGGGCATTTTTGGGTGTAAACTAAGAGATAATATGGTTATTAGGGATTTTAACAGAAAGGTGATTATATGGATTTTTTAACCATCAATCCCGCACTTACAGACCCAAGCCTTGTGTTTGTTATTTTTGTGATTAGCTTATGGATTACGGTCACAGCAACACATCTCCCTGGCACGGGTGCATTAGAATTTTTGTCGTTTGGTGGCATTGTTGTGAGTGGTATTATCCTCTTGCAAATGCCGACCAGTTGGCTGGCAGTATTGGTGATGGTGATAGGCGTGGGGGGATATTCCATCATGCCATTTATCAAACACGAATATTTTGTGCTGGCATGGGGGGGCATCATTTTGCAGGGAATAGGCGGTTTGTTCCTATTTGATGGCATGATTGTTTCGCCATTTGTCATTGGTGTGGTGATGTTGCTTTTGGCGGGGTATTGCCAATTTATATTGTTGCCCGCGTTGCGTGTGGGCATGTCACAATCTAATAATACCAAAGACGATGAACTGGTCGGTTTGATTGGCAGAGTCACTACCGATATAAATCTTACGGGGACGGTGCTGGTCGAGAGCGAATCTTGGACAGCCACAAGCCATTTTCCCATCAAAACGGGCGAATCGGTGGTTATAATAGAACGAAATGGGCTACAATTGATTGTAGAGAGTTTGAAGCGCAAACGCGCTGATGATGTTGATGAAATACTCACGGAAGAGGAGATTCACTAATGGATGATTCAACGCCAATTCTGATTGGCATTGGTATACTGGTTTTATTTTTCTACTTTTTCTCGCAGGTGTTACGCATTGTGCCACAATATCAACGATTGGTTATTTTGTCGTTGGGGCGGTTTGCGGGAATACGCGGTCCAGGTGTCGTCATTGTCATCCCCTTCATTGAACGGGCGGTGAGTGTGGATATTCGGGAACGTTTTTTGGATATTCCTGCACAAACCGCTATTACGCAAGACAATGCGCCTATCTCGATTGACTTTTTAGTCTATTACCGCATTATAGATCCACGCCGCTCTGTATTGGATGTCGAGAATGTGGTGAGCGCCACCATTAATATCGCCACCACGACATTACGTGCCGTTATCGGTGATATTGTCCTCGATTCGGTGCTATCGAAACGTGAGCAAATCAACGATACCTTGCGTGTAAAACTCGATGAAGTGACGGAACGTTGGGGTATCAAAGTCACTAGTGTGGAAATCCGCGAGATTATCCCACCCCGCGAAGTTCAAGATGCGATGAACCGCCAAATGACCGCTGAGCGTGAACGGCGTGCTGTGGTCACAAAAGCCAGTGGTGAGCGTGAAGCCGCCATTTTGGAAGCAGAAGGCGACCGTCAGGCAGATATTTTGCGCTCAGAAGGTAAAAAGCAATCGGCTATTTTGGAAGCAGAAGGCGAGCGCCAAGCCCAATTGCTCCGCGCACAAGGTTTTAGTAAGGCGCTGGAATCTATTTCAGAGACGGCAAAAACTGTTGATGAAAATACCATGCTGTTGCAATATCTCGACACGCTCAAGGCAGTCGGTAGCAGTCCATCCACCAAATTTGTCTTGCCCATGGAAATCTCTGGCATGATGGAAAAAGTGATGAATAGTATGAGCAAAAACGGGTCATAAATAACGGATTGAATCGAATAAATAAAAAATGGGTGCTGACCAATGCACCCGTTTTTTTGTTGCTCCATGAATAGCAATTTTAGGCATGTTAGCCCCTCCCCAAAGGCTTAGGGAGGGGCTAATACTTCGCTTAGAAGTGGTTTTCTCCCCTTTCCCCACTCAGTGGGGATATAGGGGCAGGGGGATAGGGGATGTTTTTGTTGTCTACTATCAGGGTATTAGCGGACACTCGGTATTGCTGGTGGCTTGCACCAAATCGCTCCGTACCCAGCCTGTGAGGGTGGCTTCTCCTAATTCGGTTTTGATGTTATACCACACGGCTTCTGTAGTCGTATTGCGACGTTGTGCCAAGACTTCCATTACTGTGCCAGATGGTAATGTCCCCAGTGATAATTCGTTTTGACCGGGTGATACACGCACAACGGCGGCATTTTCTGGTCGCACGACCACAATACACAATGCAATCGGTGTGGGTGTGATGGATGGTGTGGATGTCGCCGTTGGGGTGCTGGTGGCGGTTGATGTTGATGTCACCGTAGATGTATGAGTGGGTGTATAGGTCTCGGTTGGTGTGTTGGATGAGGTCACGGTTAATGATGGCGTAACTGTCCATGTTGAGGTGGGGGTATTGCTGGGTGTATTGGTCGGCGATGGCGTATAGGTGGGTGATGGCGTGATACTCGCCGTTGGGGTTTCGGTTGGTGTGGGGGTATCACTGGGTGTCGGAGTGATCGATGGTGTAGATGTCTCGGTGGCGGTGGCGGTGGGTGGTGGAAATAACACGACCTCCCATTGTGGACGGGTGACAAATGCCAATGCGCCTAAAACGATAATGATACCGCCGATAATCGCCCCAATGAGCAAACGACCACGCTGTTTTTCTCTGCGGAGTTGGGTTTCTAGCCGCAATAGCTCTGTCCGCCGTCCCAAAATGCGGAATGGCTCTTCACGCAGGGTATCTATCCATGTCCCTGCTTCGGTCATATCACCTTCTTCTAGCGCGACCTCTGCCCGTTCCAAATGACGGCTAAATAACTCGTTTACAGACAGTTTATAGCGTTCATCTTGGGCATAATCGCGTAGGCTTGCCAACATTGCCCGTGCTTGGGCGAGTTCTGCATCAAAATTTTGGGCAATCATGGCAGAAGCGCGTTCCAACGTCTGACGGGCGCGTTGCATCTCTGCAGATAGGGCGCGGGCATCGTTGAGTAACCCCGCAAGGCGTGTGTCTGATGGGTCTAACTCCACGCCGAGTTCTAATAGCCGAGAGGCTTCGGCGCTGACCATCATTTTTTCTTCCAACGACACCGCATTGCTGGCGCGGGTGAGGGCGGCTTGGGCTTGGTCGTTGATTTGTGCCTTAATTGAGGCGAGTTTATTATTGGTCTCGGCTTGCAATGAGGATAAGCGTTGGCTATTGGGCAACAATTGGCGAACCCGTGCCAGTGCGGTAAGGATTCCCTGAATTTGGGTGGTTTGGTCTGCTAGTGTGCCACTGAGCATACTTAATTTGACGGTGATTTGGTCTGTCTCGCCTAAAATACGGCGGATATTTTCTGCGCGTTCCTCTGCTTGTGGGTCATTGGCGACCACACGCAATGCCCCTTCATATTTGCGGAGCGCATCTGACCAACTATCAGTCGCCATGAGCCTATCGCCCTCATTCAATAATTCACGCGCCAAGGCGAGGTCTTGAATATCGAGCATGGCTTGTTCGGCATCTTTCCATGTCAAAATGCCGTTGCGTTCTGCCAAATCGCGTGCCTCACGATAGAGACGTTCTGCCTCCTCATAATTGCCTGCCCGTACCAATGAATTGGCGCGGTTATATGCCACACGCGCATCAAACGGAATCCGATGGTCTGGCACAACACCACGAATCAGATTATCTTCGGCTTTTTCACGATAATCTGTCGCGGTGGGGTTATTGGGCGATTGCGATAAAATCCGATTTGCGACTTCGATGGTCGCCTGATAATCACCCGCATAATAGGCTTGGGTGAGTTCTGAGAGCATCTCATCCAATTCACCCGTCTGACCGACACGGCGCATTGTGCCTGTGGAGGTGGTCGGCGGGCGCACATTGCTTGGCGGTGGGGGATTCGATGATGGTCGTGGTGGCGGTGGGGCAGAGTAGTCACTGCTTGGCGATGATGAATTGTAATCTGTATCGCCCATTGGCGATTGAATAACAGGCGTTTCTGGTGTTGGCTTGGATGCGGGTGGCTTGAGGTTATACCGCTTAAATAAATCCGATACCCGTTGCAGGGCGTGGGGGGTCTTTTGGGCGGCATCTTTGAGGAGCATGAGCGTCTCTTCATACCCAGAATCCAGCGCGATGGCTTCTTCTAAAATATCTAACGCCTCATCTATATCATCATCATCCCCTGCGATTTCGATACGAATCCGCGCACGGCGCAATAACCCGCGAATGGCGGTGATATTGGTCGCAGACGGTTGACTGAGTTTTGCGATTTCTGCAAAGAGTGACTGAGCATTGGTCTCTTGTGGTGTGTTTTTTGCCTCTGCCAAAATTTGACGGGCGGCGCGTTCTAAATCGGCTATGGCGACACTCATAGCCTCTTTGCCCACTTTGCGGGAGAGGCTTTGGAGTTGTTGGCGCAAGTCATCTAAACGTTGTTGTATATCGGGCATGGTTTTATCTCAATGAATGAATTTTATAAACATCCCTAAAACATACCTGAGTCTTGCGTTAGGGGCAAGTGCTTATTTGAATTAGGTGTGTTAAAATAGGGAATAAGCACGAATTAGGAGCGACTTGCTATGTTAATTACCCCTAGCCATCGTATCATGCTCATGTACGATATTCATCCAGACCATCACGAAGCCTATTACCAATATATGCTCGGTGAATTTGTCCCCGAATTACAAAAAATGGGACTTTATATGATTTATGCGTGGCAGGTCTATGGTGAAAACCAGCCAGAGCGTTTTGTTGAATTTGTCTGTGAGAGTGTTGGTATCCTCAAAACAGTCCTCACTAGCCTCGAATTTCAAGATGCAGAAGAACGCCTTAAAGAATATACGGTTAACTATCGGCGCAAAGTGGTCATTTTCAAAAATCGCCCACAGGTTTAGTGGACATTATTCAATAATGCGGTTAAACTATTTACATCGTTAAAACTTTTTTGAATAGGAGCTTGTTTGATGTCTGATAACACTTCTAGCATCCCCTTGCGGGAACAAATCGCCCCAGAACGCACATGGAACGCCCCCACTGTATTCCCAAATCGGGATGCGTGGGAAACAGCAACGGGTGATGTTTTGGCATTGTTGCCAGAGGCACGTAAATTCACAGGAAAATTAGCCGATAGCCCGCAGGTATTGGCGGATTTTATTGAACTCGCCGAAAAAATCCAACGCCAAGCCATGAAGGTGTATTTTTATGCCGTGATGGAATCGGCATGTAACGCGCTGGATAGCCAAGCGGTTGCCATGAGCGATAAAGCGGGCGGGATATTTGGTCAGGCGATGGCATCACTGTCATTTTTAGACCCAGAACTGATTGTCATTGGTCAAACGACCCTCAATTCATGGATGGCAAGCGAGCCACGCCTCGCGCATTATACCCAATATGTAGATAATCTATTCCGCCGTCAGAAGCATGTGCGTTCTGCCGAAGTGGAACAACTCATCGGCATGTCGTATGACCCCCTCAGCGCCGCAGAAAACATTTTTGAGATACTCACCAGCGCCGATATTAAATTTGCCGATGCCAAAAATACCGATGGCGAAGTATTACCTGTGGCACAAAGCACCTATGATACATGGATGGACAGCCCAGACCGCACCGTCCGCCGTAGTGCCTATGAAAGTTATACCGATGGCTATCTGGCGTTCAAAAACACGATTGCCACATCATATATATCCAGCGTGAAGCGTGATGTGTTTTATCAACGGGTACGTGGGTTTAATAGCTCATTAGAAGCATCCCTCTTTCAAAATAATGTCCCTGTGGATGTGTTCCAAAACCTCATTGACACCTTCAAGAAAAATATTCCCACATGGCATAAATATTGGAATGTGCGCCGTCGGGTATTGGGTGTGGAATCTTTGCAACCATACGATATTTGGGCACCACTCACCGCCAACCCGCCTGTTGTGCCATTTGAGCAATCGGTAGAATGGATCAGCAACGGCATGAAGCCACTCGGTGACGATTATGTCAATGCCATGCGCCGTGGATGCCTAGAAGAACGCTGGGTAGACCGTGCTGTGAACACAGGCAAGCGCACGGGTGCATTTTCGTTTGGTACTTATGACACCTTCCCCTTCATCATGATGAGCTATGACGATTCGATGGGCGCACTCAGCACATTGGCGCACGAATTGGGTCATAGTATGCACAGTTATTTATCCAAGAAAAATCAAGCATCGGTGAATAGCAACTATACGCTATTCGCGGCAGAAGTGGCATCCAACTTTAACCAAGCCCTGACCCGTGCGTATTTGCGCGAAGCCAACCCCGATGCCATGTTCCAAATTGCCCTCATCGAAGAAGCCATGAGCAATTTTCACCGCTATTTCTTTATTATGCCCACACTGGCACGCTTTGAATTAGAAGTGCATCAACGGGTAGAAAAAGGCATGGGCGTGACGGCAGATGACCTCAACAACCTGTGTGCCGATTTATTTGCAGAAGGCTATGGCTCAGAAATGCACTTTGACCGTGAACGCATCGGCATTACATGGGCGACTTTTGGGCATTTGTATAACGCCTATTATGTGTATGCCTATGCGACAGGTATCAGCGCCGCCCATGAATTGGCGAAAGGCATTTTAGCTGGCAAACCCGATGCGTCAAAACGCTATGTGGAATTTTTGAGCGCGGGTGGCTCGATGTATGCCATTGATGCGCTCAAACACGCGGGTGTGGATATGACCAAGCCCGATGCCGTCGAAACGACTTTCGGCGTGCTGGCGGATATGGTGGATAGATTAGAAAAATTAGCAGGGGTGTAGGTTTTTATCCCCTGTGCATATCAAATTAACAACCAAAACACCCCCATCCCCAACCCTTCCCCCACTTCGTAGAGGAAGGGAGTCAGGCAAAAACGGGTTTTGTTCCCCCTCTCCACAGCGTGGGGAGGGGGCTAATGCCTTAACTTGGTGGGAAAAGGGGGAGAAAGCCATTCTAGGGCGGGTTTGTAGGGACGTGATATAAGGCTTGTCCGTAGTTGTTTTGATGATTTTGCGTAGATTTGGCAGGCGGTGAACCACCTGCCTGCGCCACCAAAACCCCATAAATGGGGTTGA
>Ga0163154_10007211_pt1 | contig 13334 bp, 9 predicted proteins | sample OliLakLV19MP9P1_FD_148649 | JGI IMG/M metagenome (GOLD analysis project Ga0163154, IMG submission 148649) | Freshwater microbial mat bacterial communities from Lake Vanda, McMurdo Dry Valleys, Antarctica - Oligotrophic Lake LV.19.MP9.P1 | ecosystem: Environmental > Aquatic > Freshwater > Lake >... | reverse complement strand
CTCCGGAACTACAAGGCCCTGCACACACTCATCGACGAGTGGATCGACGCGGCAATGGAGCTGGGCGAGATCGAGCTCCAGGAAGCTCGCAGGGCCACCTCACCCTCGCTCAAGAGAGGGTGAGAACTCCCCACTCTCCAGTAGAGCAGTGCCTGTCGCGATTTGGGCGAGTCGTCGCGTACGCGGATCGCGGACGACGCGTGTTCGATCGAATTCACCGTCCCCGCGGCGTGCGAGGGCATGTCGGCGCCGAAGGTGACCTGAGTTCAGGGCCGCGGCGCCGGCTCGAGGTCGGCCATCTTGACGAGCTCGAGCCCGCGGCGCCGAGCGTCGGTGACGAGCGAGCGGGTCACCGCGAGCATGTACGCACGGCGGTGTGGCTCGGTATGATGGCAATGCATCAGGACCACGGGCTCCGCGCGCGTAACAAGCTCGCTGGCGACCAACCGAGGCTCGCGGAAGGTGTCCACCGTGTCCTCGATCGCGACGGTCCACCAGTCCACTCGGGTGTGTCGACGGAACAGCGCGAGGAAGTTGGGCAGGGAAACTTTCCCAAAGGGCGGGCGGTAGCAACCTGGCGTCTCGCCGATGATATTGGCGATCGTGTCGTGACCTCGCGAGGCGTCGCGCGCCTCCGTCCATGGCCAGATTCTCCATGCGTTCCGATGGGATTGGGTGTGGGAGCCCACTTCGTGGCCTGCACGGTGAATCCGGCGGACCACCTCCGGGCAAGCCTCGGCACGGAATCCGACGAGGTAGAAAGTCGCTTTCACCCCCAACTCGTCGAGCAGATCGAGCAACGCAACGGTCGTCACGGTGTCGGGCCCATCGTCGTAGGTCAAAGCCATCGCGCGACGTTCGCGGCGCCAGCCCCGCACTTGTCTCCACCGGTATAGCTGGGGCGACACGAACACCACTCCGACTGCGGCGGCGCCGAGGAGAACCGGCGCCGTTAGCGCCAGGGTCGCGGTCCAGAACTCTCCTATCATGGCGTCACGTCAGGTCGCGCAGGGTCACGTTCACTTCAACGATTGGATTCTGGCCCCCACGCGCTCGCGGGCTCTCAGATTGTACTTGTTCATCGTTCGGACTCGACCGTAGAAGAGGGACTCGAGCTCGTACCGGCGGAAGAATGTGAGGTAGTCCGCATTGTCATACCGCGTCTTTCGTGCCAGCGTCGCTCTCAAGTATCCCACAATAATGCCTACCCCTCCGACGAGGAATGGCCGCTCGAACATCCGGTAGATCGCGACCGCGAAGACATAGTAGAAGCGGGACCCCATGAAGTACTTGCCGCGCCCGTGGCGCTGCCGACCCTCCCAGAAGTTCTTCTCGCTGGATCCCATGCGCCGGAGATGGATCACCTGCAGGTCCCGTTCGTCGCGCGCGCCGGGGATCCAGCCGTGCATTCGACACACGTGCCCGTCGATCCCATCCCAGCTCACCTGCCGGACGAAACCACCAATCTGTTGGAAGCATGAGACTCGGTAGAATTTGGCCGGACCGATCGCGTTGTCGTCGCGCAGCCGCTCCTCCACGAGTCGGTCGCCGTACTCCAGGAAGAGCTTTCCCGAGAAGTTGCCCAGCGCGGGGTCCGCGTCCATGATCTCCATGAGCCGCTCGAAATAGCGCGGCTGGAAACGCAGGTCCATGTCGAGCTTACAGACGAATTCATAATCGCCGAGCTCGACGGCCTCGAGGCCGAAGTAGAAGGCATCGACTACGCCGGGCCCAACGGATCGACGGCCACGGTCCTCGCGCCGGATCACATGGATGAACGAGTGCTGCGCACTGGCGCGGGCCAGGAGGTCGGGGGTCGTGTCCGTCGACCCATCGTCGACGATGACCCACTTCGCCGGTTGCACCGTCTGGGCGACGACGCTCGCGATCGTCGCCTCGAGAAACGCCGCCTCGTCCCTGCAGGGCGAGATCAGGAGATACCCCTTGCGGGCAGCGGTGTCACCCTTCGCAGGAAGCTGAGCGAGATCAGTCATGGCAAGGGCGAGCGCGGGACGTTCTTGTGGGGGATCTCTGCTGCGGCAGTGAAGCGATAGAGGTGTTGTCCGACGCAGCGAGCGACGCCCTCGACGTTGGGGCGCCGCGGACGCGGCACGAACCGGAGCAGGACCCGCAGCCGTTCGGCGAGCTGGGTGGCCTCGGTGAACATGAGGATGTGCCCGAGGTCCGCGAACATGCGGGCTGTCTTGATCTGGTGGTCGTCTACGAGTTCGCCAAGGGCGGGGTCGCGGGGCAGCACGAGCAGTGGCTTGCCTTCGCGCATGGCGCTCGCGATGGTGCCGATGCCTGCGTGGCTGATGACGCCGATTGCGGCCTTGAACCTGGCGTCGTACTCCGAGCGTTGGAGGAACCTCACGGACGGCATGAACCGAGGGACGTAGTTGCCTGCCCCGATCTGTGCGAAGACCTCATCGGGCACGGACCCAGACTCAACTCCCCGGTCTAGCATCTCTACCAACCTGTCGAATGGGAGCGCGCTCCCTACGCTCAGGAAGATCATACCAGCTCTCCCTCGTATCGAGTGCCTGGAAAGCGTTGCGCGAGCTCCGGCCATTGCACCAGAAAGAGGCTGGCGAAACGACGCACCAAGCGGCCGCTCGAGGAGATACCGTCGATCTGCGAAATACTGTCTATCCAGATGATTTGGGCACCGAACAGGCGCGCGGCCAAGCAGAACAACGCAAGCGGCAGCGAACCTGTCGAGACGACGACGTCGGGACGCTCCCGGGCAGCGATGACGAGCGAGCGCAGCAATACTCCTGCAGCTGCCAGCGGGGTGTGACGGTTGCACTCGCCGATCGCGAAGGTTCGGGTGCCATCGGACCCAGGGGTGGAGAGCGCTGCGAGCGTCGCGATGTAGAGGCTTGGCATGATCGACCAGTGTCCGGATTGCTCGAGCAAAGCTTGGAGTTCGACCATGTGGCCTCCTGACGAGGCGCCTACACAGAGCTTCAAGCGATTGGTCAAGTGCTCAACTCCGAATACTTAGCTCGGTGATCAGGTCGCGCGTCTCCTTGATGTTGCCCTTGCTGGAGGCACCGAAGACGATGGCCTCGACTTGGTCGAGGCCACAGACATAATCTAGCGCCTCGCGCGCGGGGATTGCGCCCGACGCGAAGACAGACATTGCGATCGCCCTGAAGCGCCGGCCGCGAAGCGCGGCCTCGTACGCGGCGAGGCCGCCGCACATCCGGAAGCCGACTTTGTTGATATTGGCGCAGACGATCGGATTCTCGATCCCTACCGAGGCGAGCGCATCCAGCAGGCGCGGTGCATTCATGGTGATGAACCCAGGCTCCGCGTCGTACCTCTCCTTGACGTGGTTCGCAAAAATCCTGAATGCCTCGTTCATGCCGAGACCGAGGAGCAGGTCGGTCACCACGTTCTGCAAGAAGATGACCGGAGTCGAGAGCCCGCGGAACATCTTCATTTCCGCATCGATGAGGATCTGTGCGAGGCTCTCCATGTCGGCTTGGACAACAGCCTTGCCGCTCTTCAGAAGGGCGGAGAGGGTGCCCTCTTCGGGCAGGAAGCTACGCAGGGCGCCGACCATGCCATGCTCGGTCACAGCATTTGCGTACTTGTGCGCATATGGCATGCACGGGTAGAAGGTGTAGTCCGGGAAGTCGGCTCGCCTGGCGCGGAAATGATCGCAGATATCTGCCATCCGTTCGTGGGTCGTGCACATGAACGTGCGGATCCCGAACGAATACGCGCACTCGAGGACCTCGAGGATCGCCGAGTTATTCTGGAAGCGCATGGACTGCGCGCGTGCCTTCTCCTCAGACATGTGGTTCACGCCGAAGAACTGATTGTCGCCGAAGATGATCCGGTCCATGTTACTGGCTGTTCTTGGAAGCACCGGAAAGGCGGGACCACAGTGAGGGACGCGCGCGCCGCGGCGACGTCACGGCATTCGCCGGCTCTTCGTGCATGGCCGCCACAACGCGATCCGTCTCCAGTGCGGCATTGAAGTCACAGGCGCGAGTGCCGAGGCGTCCCTGCACCCTGCGGACGAACTCATCGATCTGAGCGGAGTATTCTTCCCCGCGCAGATAGTACCAGACCTCGGGTGTGAGCTGGGTGGTGTTGAGCATCGTCCACCCCGCGCGATGCTGATCATCGACACCGTCTCGTAGGTAGAGCGCGATCTCTTGCCGGTCGGCTCGAAAGTGCCCGTTTTCTCCCCAGACCGAGATCTTGGTGCTCATTTTCCTGTGGCTCTCGTCGCTCCAGTTGGCAGCGAGTTGGCCTGTCACGCCGTTTGCCAAGTGAAGCGTGCAGTAGACCTCGTCGTCGACATCGCGGGAGAAGATCCGATTACGCGCCACCCCGCTCACCCGCTGGATCGGCCCGACGATGAAGTGCACGAGGTCGAGTGCGTGGCATGCGTAGTCATAGACGACCCCGCCCCCTTCGCTCTGCTTCGAGCGCCAGGTCGATCCCTTGGGCCGCAACACGACGGGCCCATAGGCCTCCGCGCGGATGTGATGGATGCGCCCGAGGTGCCCGGCCTCGACGATCTTCTTGCACTCGGTCAACGCGCTGACGAAGCGGTAGTGATATCCGACCTGGGTCACGAGCCCGCCCGCCTCGGCCATCTCGACGAGTCGCCGACCCTGGGCGATGTCGAGCACGAAAGGCTTCTCACAGAAGACGTGCAAGCCCCGTTGCAGCGCCTTCTCCGCCATCGATCCATGGAGCTTGGACGGGGTCGCGATGACCAGCGCATCGAGTCGCTCCTGTTCGAGGAGGGTGTCGAGGTCGCCGTAGCCCTTGATGCCCGTGTACCGCTGTAGGGTGCTCGTCAGGTAGGAGAGCCCGTCGCAGATGGCCACCACCTCTACGTCGGGATGAGCGCGGAGAATGGCAAGGTGGGAGAGCCCCATCTTTCCTAGGCCGGCGAGGGCGACACGCATCTTGGACCGCTGCAAGGGGAGGGGCTCGGGGGGCACGGGCTGGCGCTGCGATGCGCGCGGGTGTGTGCGGCGACTCGGCGATTTGGTGCGGCCAACAAGGGTGTTTCATCGGTCCGAGAGCGAGAAGGAGAGTGAGGGATTCTAGGGAAACCTCGTGCGCGGACGGGCGTCGGCGACCCTGCTCGATGCTCGCTGGGAGGCCCCGTGCACCCGCCGAACGCGGCTGCTGGATGGGCGGTCTGTTCTCAGGATGGGAATGCGTCTGAGAGGTGACCCCGCTCCAGACTGCGCCACTTCGCCCTAGCCATCCGGGGTGACCGCTCCAAGGATGCTCCCCTCTCCCCCAACCCTCGACCCTGCTCACGCCTCGACCTTCGCCCTTCCGCCGACGCGGAGCGATGAAGATCGGGCGCCTTCGATCGGTTCAGATCGACCAGGACCCCCATGCCCGTCCCGCTCTCTCTTCAGGTCGCGTGCACCCTGCTCCTGCTCTGGACCTGCGAACTCGAGGTTGCTCGGACCTCCGATCGCCCCCAATACTCGGAATCCGAGGCATCGACTCTGACCTCAGTCCCGGCCGCTCAGGGCTGCGAATCCGGCGCAGAGTCTTCTGTCCACGCCCCAGACGCTGACCGAGACTGTTCAGGCGCTCCGCGAGGCCTCGTCGGTCGATTCCGATCACTGGCCTGGGCGCGAAGCACCGCCGTCCGGATCCTCGAAGCGCAGGCCCCGCCGCAGCCCCGAGCCAAGCTGATCGCGAACAAAGCGTCGTCATTTACCCCACCCCGCCGCCACGGAGCGTGGGGAGCCTTGCTCACCGCAGCCTCCCTCGACCCGATCGGTTTGACGGCAACCGACGAGCCCAATGGAGGAGTCGAAGAGCACGCCCTCCTACTCGTGACGCCGATGGCGACCTTCCAAGTGGAGGGGGTCCGCGGCGGACACTTCGCAGGATTCGCCAAGGAATACGTCCTCGAGAACACAGGTCACGAGCCCTTCGACTGGACCGTCAGCTTCAGCGCCAGCTGGCTGAACGTGAGCCCGCGCGACGGGACTCTCGCACCCGGCGACACGCAATCAGTGGCGTTCAGCATCGTGGTGCCTGTCGCGCAGGCCCTTGAAGTCGGTGTCTGGGCCGAGCTCGTGCAGGTAATTGCTCGCGCGCTGACTGGTGAGTCGCAAGAGCGCACCGTTACAACTACGCTGATCATTCATCCGTCGGACGAGCTGAAAGTTACACCGCAAGTGGGGCTCGTTGCGATGGGCCCAGCGGGCGGTCCATTCACGCCCTCCGGGACGACCTATCGGCTCACGAACGCAAGCAATGCAGATTTGCGCTGGGAGCTCGAATCGAGCGCCTCCTGGTTGCTCTTGCCCGCCAAGCCCCACGGGGCGCTCGAACCTGGCGCCTCCGTCGACGTGGCATTGACCGTCGACGCCGGCCTCGCCTCGGGCTGGTCCGTCGGGGAGTATCCCGCGACGTTCACTGTCTGGGACCGGACCCAGAACCGGGATTGGTCCCTCGAAATGCAGCTGCACATCGCGCCACCGACAGGGCTGCAGGTCACTCCGAACGAGCCCTTCCTCGTCGCGGGTCCGCAGGGCGGCGTATTCATCCCTGACCGCCGCATCTTCAGGCTTTACAACAACGGAACGGTCCAATTGGATTGGGCTGCTCAGTGCACTGTCGATTGGTTGACCTGGGAGGCGACGCCCTCTGGCGTTTTGGCTCCGGGTCAGCATTACGATCTCATGCTCTCGGTCGACTCCAGCGCAGCGAGCGCACTCACGCCTGGCGACTACTCTGGGCTCGCGAGGTTCGTTGACACGACCCACACCGCGCAGATCGAAGTCGCGGTGAAGCTGCAGCTCGCGCCCGGGCCCTACATCGATGTTCAGCCCATCGTCGCGCTTCATTTCGATGGTCCCCAGGGCGGTCCATTCGTGCCGAGCGCATCGATCATGAGGTTGACCAATCTCGGTGCTCTCCCCGGTGCATGGATCGCGCGCATAAATGACCCCTGGCTCGAGTCGCTGAACGCGCTGCAGGGGACACTCGTCCCAGGGGAAGTGTACGACCTCGAACTCGCCCCGGCCGTCGTCGCAGCCAATCTCCCGGTCGGGCAGTACGCCAACTCGATAGAGTTCCTCGCCGCTACATCGAACCAACCCTTCGAGAGGTATGAGCCGACACTGAACGTCGCTCTGCCGAAGTCGGCCGAGGGCTGGACCGAGTTCACCCCGAGCGTCGACACGCGGATCATCTATGTCAGCAGCTCTAGTGGTTCCGACTCGAACCTGGGCGACTCGGAGCTGCGCCCGCTCGCGACCCTCACCGCGGCGAGAGCGCGCCTCAGGGACGGCTTTCCTGATTGGATGCTGCTCCGGCGAGGCGACGTTTGGTCGAATCAGAACCTCACGAACTGGCGCTCGAGCGGGCGCTCGGCGGCAGAACCCATGGTCGTCGGAGCTTATGGTGACTTAGCGTTGCCCAGGCCATTGATCCTGACGCCGCACAACGGCAACTTCATTACGAGCGGCTTCGAGAGCTCGACGTCACACATTGCCTTCGTCTCGCTCGAGGCAAGGCCAACGAGCCGAACGGTCGACAGCTCCTGTGTGGGTATCTTGTGGTTGAATCCCCACGCGAGGGACCTCCACTTCGAGGATCTCAAATTGTCCAACTACGGCGATAACGTCAACCTTCGCGGCACGTTCTCCGGCACCCAGAGCACCGTGATGGACGTCAGGCTCCACCGTTGCTCGATCCTCGACGCCTACAAGACTCCGGATCCCGGTCAAGGCATGCTCGCGGTTGGGATCAGCGGCTTGCGCGTCACCGAGTGCCTCTTCGACCACAACGGGTGGAATGAACCTTTGGGCGTCCCGCCGAATCAGTCAAAGCGCAACGTTTACATCCAGTCCGACTGCGAGCTTGTCGTCTTCACCGGCAACCACACGCACCGTTCATCCAGCGACGGCATCCAGGCACGCGCTGGCGGGCTCTTGAACTGGAACCTGATGGTGGACAATCGCAAGGGCTTCGCCTTCGGCCATCGCTATGGCGGGCCCTCGAGACCAGGCGGCGCCTCGGGTGAGATCATCGGGAACGTGTTGATGGACTGTGTTTCGCTGCCTGGCTCGGCCGGTGGGTTCGGCGTGTCTGTGGGCAACATCAACGAAATTGGCTGCATCGTCGCCGAGAACATCCTCCTGCGGGGTGACTCTAGCGGCAACGGGGGCTATGGATTGCACCTGACCAGCATCAACAACGGGTTCGGCGACGAGCCGATCCGCAATCTGAGCCTGGTCGACAACATCGTGTACCGATTCGAACGGCCGTTCTATGTGCGCGGCACGCCTGGGTTGAACCTTACGGGGACACAGGTGAGGGGCAACCACTTTCAGGTTTTCAGCACCGACTCGACCCTTGGCCGCGTGGGTGACCTGGGGGGTGCGAGCTTCAGCGTACCTGCAGACCTGTTGCTCGCAAACAACCACTACTACGCTGTCGTGTCAGCCAACTCGTGGTTCCGCGCTGGTTGGATCAGTCTGAGCTTTGCTGGCTGGACGATACAAGGCGGCGAATCGGGTGCCACCAACCAGCTGACACCGTGGCCAGACCCCGAGCGCTCGATCGAGGACTACGTAGTGTTCGTGGAAGGGCCCGTGAGCGCGCCGCGTGACCTATTCTACGAACGCGTCCGGGCTCAAAGGAGAGGGGCCTGGAACAGCACTTACGAGGCACGCTCAGTGATCAATTACATCCGTGAAGGGTTCGGCCTCGCTCCAGCGCTCGATGGACGCCGGTGAGATTCCGGCGCGTAACTTGCAGAATCTGACCCGTAGCAGTTCAGATGCCCTTATCGCGGCGTGCCCGTTGCTCTCGTAACTGACGAAGCAGCGGGAGCGCCGGACCGAACCAGCAGAGGGAGACCGCGCAGAACAAGATCGGGGCAACGAGCAGAGCTTGCAGGCCAGCATTCCGCAGGCTGAGTTCGAGCCAAGCTCCGAAGGCTCCGATCGTAAGCACGAGCGCGGTCATCGTCCCGTCTTGTCGCCAGGGCCTCAGACCCAATGTCGTGCACGTCGCGAAAGAGACCAAGTAGCGCGTGATATCGGCGCAAGCGATGCCAACCACTGCTCCGGGGAAGGCCGCGTTCGGCCCCACCTTCGCGCCCAAGTAGAAACCAACGGGGATGAAAATCGCCAATGCAACGAGCTTCCCGAGGGAGGCAATGCTCGCAAGCTGTGGCCGACCGCGACCCCAGGCTGCGGCATCGTTTGTCACGCCCATGAGCTGAAACCACATCGCCACGCTCAGGATCTGGACCATCCAGCCCGCTCCATGGTAACGCTCGTCGTAGAGCAGCCGAACAGCGCTAGGTCCGGCGGCGATCAACCCTGACAATGCCCAACCCCCGAGCACGAACACGGGTGTCCGAATGCGCACGAAGGACTCGGAAAAGGCCTTCGCACCCTCGCGTAGCCGGCTGAAGTACGGAAATAGGATCTTCCACGAGAGCTGAGCCAGACCGGAGAACGGCAGTGACGCGATGATGACGGCAATGGCGTAGACGCCGAGCGTCTCGAGCGAGATGAGTTTCCCGAAGACGAGCCTGTCAGACTGCTCTGCAAGGAAAGAGAGGCATGTACCAAGGAAGACCCAGCGGCCGTACCGGAAGAGCGCGCGTGCTGCAGACGGGTCCCACGAAAATCGATTGATGGGCCCACGCAAGTACAAATGGCCGAGGACCAGCCGTGAGGTACCGGTGATCATGACACCGGCGATCAGCGCCCAGAGGCTAGGGTCCACCAGGGCCCATGCGATCGTCGAGATCGTGCCAAGCAACTGCGCGCCGAGCTGAATGATTTGGATGCGCTCGACCTGCAGGTCGCGGTTGAGGGTGTGGTTCTTCGTTGACTCAAGTCCGTTGATCAACGCGGTGAAGGCGATGAACGGCAGGAATAGCTCGACCCTGGGCTCTTCGTAGAAAGCCGCTACTGGGCGCGCGAGGAGGCACCCGAGCGCGAAGAGAAGCAGGCCCCGCAAGGCGCTGATCGAGAACGCCGTATCGACGAATCTACGATCGCGGCGCTCGTTGTGGATCAGGCTGGGACCAATACCGATGTCGCTCAAGAGGTTCAGGCCTTGGAGGATGACCTGCATCAGCGCCATCAACCCGAAGGCCTCCTGGAAGAGCAAGCGGGTCAGGACCAGGTTGCTAACGAGGCGTAGGAGCTGCGCGCCGCCAAAGCCTCCGATAGTCCAAGCGGCGCTCGAGCGCGCGCGGACCGCGAGGCCAACCGACTCGTCGGGTGCAGCCGATTGCGTAGAAATGTCCGCAGGGGATTCTCGATCGCGCGTCATGCCTGGGGCTTCTCCGCCAAGCCTACTCGCCCGCAGGGCGCTCGGAGGCCGATGTAGGCGCGCTGAATGGTCCGAATAACGGCAGCGCTGACTCTCGGAGGGTCCGCGACACGGATGGGGGGGCCCCGCGCGCGGCCGAGCCAATCCTAATTCGAGACGAATCCGGAACCAACCGATCGCTTAACCTCGGGCGCGTTGTTCGGTGGTCCTCGTCTCGAAGAGACTGGGGAGTCGCACCGGGCATGCTCGATATACCGCGATGCTCCCACCCGTGAATGGGAGGCACACCACGCTCAACAAGAGGTTCCACTCCGAGATGTTCCAATTCACTACATCGATAGCGACCGCTCTGGCCGGGATGTCGCTGACACTGCTGTCCTGGGGTCAGTCGATTCGCTTCGACGAAGTCGTGATCGGGCTGAGCAGCCCCTCGATGCTGACGTCGCCTCCGGACGATGATCGACTCTTTATCTGCGAGAGAATTCTGGGACGAGCGCTGGTCTTCGACCAGGGCGCGTTGCTTCCTACACCCTTCCTCGACCTCGGGGGCAACATCTCGACCAACGGTGAGCGCGGCTTGCTGGGTCTCGCCTTCCACCCGAACTTCGTGTTCAATCGGTTCGTTTTCGTGAGCTTCACAGATACGACCGGCGCCTCCGTGGTCGCGCGCTACACCGTGAGCGCCTTCAATCCCAATGTCATCGACCCCGCGACCGAACAGGTGGTCTTTGGTCCCCTGACTCAGATCAACGCGATCCACAATGGCGGTTGCATCGTGTTCGCCGCGGACGGCAAGCTGCTGCTCAGCCTTGGGGATGACGGCAACCATCGGAACGGTCAGATGTTGTCGGTGCCCTACGGTAAGATTCTCCGCTTCGACGTGGATGCGCCGTTCCCGCACGTGCCGCAGGATAACCCCTTCGTTGGTCAACCGAACCACGAGCCCCTTATATGGGCCTACGGCCTCCGCAATCCTTGGCGCATCAGCGTCGACAGGTTGACTGGGGACCTGTGGATCAGTGACCTGGGGACGAACCAACGTGATGAGGTGAGCTTCCTGTCGGCTGGCGCACCCGGCGGCGCGAACTTCGGGTGGAGCTGCCGAGAAGGTAATCACTGCACGACGCTGATCCAGACGGGCTGTGTTTGCACGGACCCTGCCCTCATTCCGCCGGTGTACGAGCGAATCCCCCAGTCCGTCGGCTGCGCTCTCATCGGTGGCCACCTGTATCGAGGTCAGGAGGTTCCGTCGATGTACGGGCGGTATCTCATGACCGATTGGTGCGGAGGTGCGCTCACGTCGTTCGCATGGACGGGCAACGCCGCGAGAGACGTCGTGGTGAATCACGGCATTACCCCAACGCAAGTGCAGGCGACATCGCTCAGCGAGGGGCCGGGCGGCGAGCTATACATGACGGACATGTTGCGCAGACGGGTGCTCAAGCTCGTCACGGAGTGCAATTCCAACCAGTACTGCACGGCGACGCCGAACTCCACGGGCGCTGTCGGTCAGATCGCCCTTTCAGGGAGTGCCTCCGTAAGTACCAATGATTTCACCTTAGTGGCCACCCAGTTGCCCCCAACTGCATTAACGATGTTCATCACTTCCCTCTCGGAGAGCTTCGTCACAAACCCGGGCGGAAGTCAGGGTAATATCTGCTTGGGAACGACCGGCCTTGCCCGATTCCAACTTCTGGCCGGCCCAACAGGCGGCACAGGACGTTACGCCGTGTTGATGGACCTGAACGCGCTGCCGACCACGCCACCCCAGCCCGTTCACCCCGGCGAGACGTGGAGGTTTCAGGCATGGCATCGGGACATGAACCCATCGGCTACGTCTAACTTCACTCGTGGTCTTTCGGTGACGTTCTGCCCGTGAGTTGCGCTCGCACTTCGCGCAGTGATGCAACATCGGGGCGTACCCGACGTCGACGCGCGTGCGCGCGCTCGACTCGAACGAGCGCGTGACGCTCGCGTGCGCCTCGGACAGTTCCATTCTCCATGGCTGGGTTAGACTTTGCGCAAGTAAACTCGCTCCATGTCGTGCATGTTGAGGTGAAGCGTCGCTCGATTGAGGCGGAATCGGTCTGACAGGCGCTGCAGACGCTTGCGCACCTGCTGGCTCTTGGAGATTACTCCGACATTGTGCAGCAGGCGCTCCAGCGTCAGCGAACGCCCCACATATTTAGCCCGTAGGACTTCGAAACCGTTGCGACGTGCCATCTCTGCGAGCGTCTTTGAGGTGAAAAAATAAATGTGGCCGTCGCAACTGAGGCTCCGCTCGCGCTTGCCGAGAACCTTGAACATGAGCGTATCGTAGCGTGGCGTTTCAAGAACGAACAAGCCGCCGGGCTTGAGGGCCTGATGCACCTGCCGGAAGACCGCAGACGGATCCGGAACATGCTCTATCACGTGCATCATGGTCACCACGTCCACAGAGCCCGCGTCGATACCGGACTCGCCGAGCGTCGAGGGGATCATTTTTACACCTAGCTCGCGCTCGGCATATAGCGCGAAGCCGCGATTGGGCTCGACTCCGAGTACGTTCCACCCATCCTGCCGAAAGTAGTCGAGCAGGTAGCCGAGGCTCGCTCCAACCTCAACCAATAATCCACGCTGCGGATACAATTCGGCGAAGTAACGCCGCGTCTCCTCGTAGTCGCGCCGTTGAAGCGTCTGCTTGTCGACACGGTGCGATTCCTGTTCCTTGACCTGCCGGAAGACGTAGTCCGCATCCCAGTGCTCGATGCTGTCGATATCGGTGCCGTTGATGCGGGGTGTGCAATACATGAGCCCACAGGGCCGGCACCTGACGATGCGATTGACTTGCGCTACACCCGCCTCGTAGAGAGTCGTGTAGTCGTTCGCACCACAGAGGTTGCAGGGAATATCGGACACGGAACCGGTGTTACGCCGCACATTGATCCAGGTCATTCGCCGCACATTGTTCCAGGGTGAACGAGTGGCCGCGATCACCGCGACGGCCGCGTCGAGCGTCGCCGCATGAGGCTCGCCTGGGGCTCTGC
>Ga0163154_10007210_pt1 | contig 13335 bp, 8 predicted proteins | sample OliLakLV19MP9P1_FD_148649 | JGI IMG/M metagenome (GOLD analysis project Ga0163154, IMG submission 148649) | Freshwater microbial mat bacterial communities from Lake Vanda, McMurdo Dry Valleys, Antarctica - Oligotrophic Lake LV.19.MP9.P1 | ecosystem: Environmental > Aquatic > Freshwater > Lake >... | reverse complement strand
GTCTCAATATGAATCGGGCGTGTCCAGATCCGGTGAATATTACGTAGCGTATCGCGGGCATAATCGACTTTCAGATCCACGCCTTCGTGGCGGTGGCGCAGGTACAATTCGCCGCGATTATTGTAGTTGCCATCCTCAACCATGATATACGGCTGGCCGAAATTGGTCATCCGGAACAGCAACTTCTGTTTGATCTCCTTGAACTCCCGCGATGCAATCTCATACAGATCACTATCGCGGTTGTATTTGAAGGTAAACAGCTTCTGTTGCATACAGAATTCGGGCGTCAGAAACTCATCCAGAAACGTCACATCGTTATACAGCCGCCGGATCTCAAACACCTTCTGGCGGCCCAAGCCAGCTTTTGTATCCCAGCTCAACTTCTCGGCAAGATCATCGCACTGATCATAATCCTTGCCAAAGCGGCCCTTGTTCCAGCGCTCTTCAACATCACGCAGCAGTTCGATACCGAGTTTGTATGGGTTCAGTCGCCCTGGATGAACCGCCACAACCCCCGAATGATGGTCGGCAAAGTCGATCAGTTCAGATGGGTGCAGCGCCTTCTTGGTCATGATTTCGGAATGCCAGAACGAGGCCCAGCCCTCGTTTACAACCTTGGTCATGCCCTGTGGCGCGAAATAATAGGCCTCATCGCGAATGATTTCGAGAATCGTATGCTGCCAGCGATCCAGCGGGGCATAGTTCAGCAGGAACAGCAGCACATCCTTCTGCGAGTTCTCGGGGAACTTCTTCAGCCTAGCCTTTTCCTGATCGGCGCGTTGGCGTTGCAGAGCCAGGAATTCGGGCGGGTTGATATAGCCCTTCATGTAATCGCGATCAACCCGCAACCCTTCAACCGTTTGCGGCTCGTCGTCGCTCACAATCGGCTCAATCGTCTGGGATTCCGGGCGTTTGATATAGGGTGCGTGATAGTCGATCAGGTTATCGAGCGAGAGGCAGATATCGATGAAATCCTCGACCGGCTCGTAGCCATAGCGATCCACCATGCGCTGAATACGGGCAGCATGGTTGGCCATCTCATCAAGCATCTTGCGGTTCGTGTGGGCAAACCACATATTGTTCTTGAAGAAATCGACGTGTGCGGCAACATGGGCCATCACCATCTTCTGCGTGACCATCTCGTTGCCTTCGAGCAGGTACGCATATGATGGGTTGGTATTGATCACCATCTCATAGATCGTCGAGCCAAGCCAGACGTGGCCCTTGATCAGTTGATCATATTCCATCCCGAAACGCCAGTGCGGGTAGCGCGTTGGAAAGCCACCCAGCGCCGCCGTCTCGTAGAGTGTCCGATAATCGAGCACCTCATAGATGATCGGAAAGAAGTCCAGGCCATAGCCACGGGCATATTCCTCGATCTCACCCCAGGCACGCGCCAGATCAGGTGGGAGGCGAGTATTTTTCATAGTATTCAGAAGTCAGGAGTCAGTATTCAGAATAATCAGCGAATAGCATAATGCACAAGGGTAAACCTAGATTCTACGCCATTCTGGCTTCTGAATACTGACTCCTGAATACTTACTTCCCTTTCCCCAGAAAATCTTTGATCGCATCATAGACATCATCACGGTCGGCGATTTCGGAGATAGCGACCGTTTCGTGCTTACCCAGGTATTCTTCGAGATCGTGGGCGAAGCGCCCAGAACCATACAGCGAGCGCACTTGGCCATAGCAGAACAGGTTCACCTTGGGCAGCAATTGGCTACGCAGCAGCTCGACACACTCGCGTGTATCACCGCCGCCCCAGTTATCGCCATCCGAGAAGTGAAACGGGTAGATATTCCATTCAGCAGGGGGGTAGTGTTCATCGATCAGGCGATTGCACAGCCGGTAGGCCGAGGAGATCTTGGTGCCGCCGCCCTCCCGAATATGGTAGAAGGTCTGCTGATCGACTTCCTTGGCGGCTGCGTCGTGGACGATATAGCGCATATCAATGGCTTTATACTGTGAACGCAGCCAGGTTTCGATCCAAAATGCCGTGATCCGCACCAGTTCCTTCTGCTCGGTGCCCATCGAACCAGAGACATCCATCATATAGATGATCACCGCATTCGATTCGGGAATCTGGGTTTCCTTCCAGGAACGGTAGCGCATATCCTGGCGAGCTGGCACAATAATTGGATCATCGGGATTGTATTCGCCTGTCATGATCTGGCGGCGCAGCGCCTCGCGATAGGTGCGCTTGAAGTGGCGCAGCGAATCCGGGCCAACCCGCCGAATGCCGCTATAGCGATCCTTCTCGGAGATGATATTCTTCTTGCCCTTTGGCTGAATATTGGGCAGCGCCAACTCCTCGCCAAGGATCTGAGCTAACTCATCGATCGAGATATCGACCTCAACGATATGCTGGCCTGGTTCCGAACCGGCCTCACCAGAACCCTGCTGTGGATCGCCCTGGCCGATTGGATCGCCCACATCGCCATTGCCCTGACCAACCCCGCCACCCTGGCGCGAGCCGTAGCGGAATTGGGGCAGATCGATCGATGGCATCGGAATCGAGATCAGCTTGCGTCCCTGGCGGCCAATCATTTCGCCCTGCGACATATACTTGCGCAGATCTTTTTTGATGCGGCCCCGCACGATCTGGCGGAACCGATTCAGATCGCGTTCAACTCGTTGGATCGACATAGATAAGCCTTCGGCAGGAGTCAGGAGTCAGCATTCAGCAGTCAGAATAGCCGCTGCAACGCACGGTTTGCAATGGTTATTCTGGCTTCTGACTCCTGACTCCTGAACGCTAATTCTTCAGATCTCCACGGGCGAAGATTGAGGCTACATAGTTGAGCACGTCGGTAGCACTCTGTTCGTTATAGCCGAAATCACGGATGAGCCGCGATTTGACCACATCGATCTTTTCCTGGGTATCTTTATCGATCACCCGCGATACAAGCGACGTGAGCTTGATACTATCCTTCTGATCCTCGAACAGCTTGAGCTCAAGCGCCTTATGCAAGCGCTCGTTGGTCTTGTAATCGAAGGTTTTGCCCTCAATCGCCAATGCACCGATATAGTTCATGATCTCGCGTCGGAAATCATCCTTGCGGCTCTCGGGGATATCGATCTTCTCCTCGATACTGCGCATCTGGCGCTCATCTGGCTCTTCCGCCTGGCCGGTGAAGCGATTGCGCACCCGCTCGCGCTGGGTGTAGGCTTTGATATTATCGATATAGTTGCCGCATAGCCGCTTGATCGCCTCTTCGTCGGCAGAAATCGCCCGCTGGACTTCGTTCTTGACGATCTCGGTATATTCTTCCTTGACGATCGACAGCAGATCTTTATAGCGCTTGCGATCCTCCTCGGAATTGATCAGCGCATGGTTCTTGAGGCCACCATCAAGCTCATTGAGGATCATAAATGGGTTGATATAGCCATCCTGCTGATAGTTGACCAACGCATTCGAGATTTTGTCCTGGATATAGCGTGGGCTAATGCCCTCCATACCCTCGCGCTGTGTCTCTTTACGCAGTTCCTTGATATTATCCTCTGTGAAGCCTGGAAGTGTTCGACCATTGTAAAGCTTGAGCTTCTGCAACATCGTCAGATTCGGCTTCTTCGGCTCTTCCAGGCGTGTGAGAACTGCCCACATCGCCGCGATTTCGAGGGTATGTGGCGCAATATGAACCTTAACTCGTTTGCGGTTGAAATCGCGCTCATAGATCTTGATCTCATCACGCAATCTGGTGATATACGGAATATCGATCCGCACGGTTCGATCCTTGAGCGCTTCCATGAACTCGTTATTTTCGAGCCGACGGTACTCTGGCGAGTTGGTATGCCCGATAATCACTTCATCGATATCGGTCTGGGCGAACTTTTTCGATTTGATCTTGTGCTCTTGCGAGGCACCAAGCAGATCATAGAGGAAGGCCACATCAAGCTTGAGCATCTCGATGAACTCGATGATGCCGCGATTGGCAATATTGAATTCCCCATCAAAGTTGAACGCCCGTGGGTCGCTATCCGAGCCATAGATGGCGATCTTGCGATAGTTGATATCGCCGGTCAGCTCGGTTGAGTCCTGGTTCTTCTCATCCTTAGGCTGGAATGTGCCGATTCCTACGCGATCCTGTTCGCTAAAGATCAGGCGGCGGGCGCGCACATGGCGGATGGCCTGTGACCAATCACCACCATAGCGCAGCAACAGATCGCGGAAGTTGTAGCGGCAGGAAGGGCACAGGTCGCCATTGATCTGAATATGCTCGCCCTCTGGCCGGCCCTCATTGAACTGTTCGAGGAAGCGTTCACGCAGATCATTGGGGATGATATGTAGTGCATCCTCGTGCATCGGGCACTTTTCCCATTCGATCTCAGGAACATTATGCCAATCCCAGTTGTCATCGATTGTTCCCAGAAACCAATCGAAGGTATACAGCGCGCCATCCTCGGTACGGGCATAGTGTTCGAGGCCACGCTTGAGCCGCCGCACAATCGTCGACTTCGATGAGCCGACTGGGCCGTGCAACAGCAGCACACGTTTCTCGGTACCATAACCCTGTGCAGCAGCCTGGAAGAAATTGACAAGCCGCATCAGAGGGATTTCGAGGCCAAAGATCGAATCGTTCGTATCGAATGATTCATCGCTGAAGAACCGATAACGCACAAGCCGCTTCTTGGCATCAATGAATTCCTCACTACCATACGACATAATCATGTCGTAGATCCGCTGAAAGGCATTGCGGGTTACCTTTGGGTTGCGCGTAACGATATCAAGATAATCGCTAAAGGTACCCGTCCAATTAAGCTCCTGGAAGCGCCTGCGATCCTGCAATTCACTAACAAATTGTAGGAGCGTCTCACCGGTCTGTGTGGTCATCTGTAGCCCTCCTGGTTGGTAGAGTGCACGACCGTTCCGTGTTGTAGAGCGGCATGCAGGCGACCGCAAGCAGCAATGGCGCAGTTTCGCTGCGCCACTATCGCCGGTATCACGCGGTCTGCTAAGGTGCTGATCAGCCATCCGTGCCGCCGGGCGGGCAGTTAAGAAGTATCGGCGACAGGTATACTGAACGGGACAGCCCTGAGTGGCCCGCCGCGCTGTAATAGACAGCTTCGCGTCTCAGGGAAGTGCCTTGATGGAGGCCCGATTATTCGGGTACTCACATTATACCAATCGGCTTCTTGAGCGTCAAGGGCAGAAGCGATATTGTTTATGAAGAACATGTTAGCGTACATAGGTTTTAGAATAGATGTTCGTATTATAGCATGATTAGAAGGGCTATGCGCCTCGCGCTATTTGTGGGATGCGTCCCCATCCCTCTTTCCCTTTCGCGTGGATGCCGCTACGCGCGGCAGGCGGCAGGAAACCGTTCCGACAGGTTTCCGGCACCTTCCCTCGGCCAGGCGCGACGGCACCCAGAGGGTACCCGACCCCGAATGAATGTGAGTGGATTGCCAAGGTCTGTTGATCATGCCACGGCTGCGGCCTAGATATGTTAGTGGCATGGCAATGGTGGCAGCGCAACCAACGAATGTAGGGGCGATACCAAGCCGCTTTCAATCGGCCACCATCGTTATGTTGCCACGCGGCGCGTGTTCGCCCACAACGAACGCCGCGTTGGAACACGATGGGTAAACGCCACCGGTTCCTAGTTGGTGTTGGGCGGACATATGGTTTGGGGTTCGGGCGGACACACAGGTTCGCACCCTACACGGGTTTGGGGTTCTGGTCACCTAATCATTCTGACTCCTGACTCCTGACTCCTGACTCCTGACTCCTGACTCCTGACTCCTGATGATCAGAGTTGCAGTGCTTCCCTGGCTGGAGTACCATGCAGGAGTTGTGGCATTGGCCGCAATCGAGGCGAGAGGAGTTTCTGTGCGTGTGCGTTCACCGCTCGCCCAGGGCAGTTCATCATTCAGTCTGACGGATCTGGGCATGTTGCTCGTTGTCGTGATCTGGGGTGGCAACCTGACGATCACCCGTGGTATTTTTCAGTTCATTGCGCCACTGCCATTCCTGGCGATCCGCTTCGGCCTGGCGACGATCCTGCTGTTGGCGGTATTGTATGGAACAGGCGGTGATCTGGCGATTGAACCAGGATTGCGCTGGCGAGTGATCTGGATTGGCCTGATTGGTAATACCCTGTATCAGTTTTTGTTTCAGATCGGGTTGAGCATGACGAGTGCTACCCATACGGCATTGTTGCTTGCAACAGCACCGATCTGGTTGGCAGTGATTGGGACAGTGCGCGGCACCGATAAACCATCACGAGCGGCCTGGGCTGGTGTTCTGCTCTCGTTCGCGGGGATTGCACTGGTTCTGACGGGCCGGAATGCTACATCCTCACCGATGATGCTTATTGGCGATCTGCTGGTGCTCGGAAGCGCATTCTGTTGGGCGATCTATACCCTGGGAGCGCGGCCTTTGTTGGCACGCTATTCTGCGCTCAAGACGACAACGCTGACGATGCTTGGCGGGACACCGGTATTGTTACTGGCTGGCCTCCCCGGATTGCTAGGGGTATCCTGGGCGGCAATCCCGTTGGTTGGTTGGGCCGGGGTGATCTACTCATCGGCATTATCGATTGTGCTGGCATATGTGATTTGGTATAGTAGCGTCCAGCGCGTTGGAGCGGTTCGCACCGGCATCTATGGCAATCTCGTGCCAATTGTGGGTGTGCTGATCGCCTGGGGTTTTGGCGGCGAAGAAATTGGTATTCCCCAGCTTGCAGGGGCAGCTGCGATTCTGGCCGGCTTATGGCTGACGCGAAAATAACGAATCGTGCAAGTCACCTGCACGGGTTCCCCTCATTCCCCTGCCCCTTCTCCCACGTTGGGGAGAAGGGGAAGACCGCATTCCAATACCACGTATAGCCCCTCTCCCCATAGTGGGAGAGGGGTTGGGGTGAGGGGAGAAGAGCCAACACATCCCTACCGATCTGGGGCGCGGAAGATCAGACAGTAGCTATGATCATAGCCATAGCCATACGAATCCCAGCCGACCACAACTTCACCCTCGAAGTGTAGAACCTCGCCGATGGCCCGAGCAATATCCCAGGCCAACATTGTGATGCCTGACGGGCCGTGCAGATTTGAGACCTCGATCACCACGCGTGCATTTGGCTTCATGAACTGCCGTATCTGGGCATAGATCGCGGCCAGATCGCGCAGGTAGCTGGTGTAGCCAGCGCTTGGCGCACGGTAGTTCGTTAATGCATCAAAGGTATCGTTGCGTTCGGTGAAGGGCGGCGATGTCATGCACAGGTCAAAGAGCGGCACCGGGTATTCACGCAAGCGGCGCGAATCGCCCTGTACAATTGCCGCTGGATCGCGGAGCAGCGTGCGAATATACTCGACACGCTGGGCATCGTATTCGATCCCGAATGGAACGCGGCCCATCTGCTCCGTGACCGCCAGGGTTGTGCCATAGCCAGCGAATGGATCGAAGACAACATCGCCAGTGCGCGTAAAGCGCTGCACGAAGGTCGCCACCAGTTCTGGCGCATAGCGCAGCTCCTGATCGCGGAATTCCTTCGGCAGCGGGTTGGCGTGGCGGTTTTTCAGGCGGATGAATGTTCGCATTAATTATGTTCGCTTGTTCCCTCACCCCGGCTGCGCTTCCCTCTCGCATTGGGAGAGGGGCTAGGGGTGAGGGCGGCTATCGGCTATGTTCGCGTTAGCGTGCTCCCAATAACAGATCAACCGTTAGCTGGTCGAGCCGTTCATAGCCCAATCCACGCGCACCAAGCGCCTTGCGATCAAATGAACTGGCCTTGAGCGCCGCAGCTGCTTCCTTCGAATAGACCAGTGGTGCCTGATCGCCAGCATTGATCTCGGCCAGCAGCGCCTGAATTTCTGGATCGGCATTGAACTGGCGCGCCTTCTCCTTCATAATCAGGTAGGTGCGCATACAGCCACTGGCGAAATCCTTGACCCCGGCGTGATCCTCGGTACGGTAGGCATGTGCGTCGAAGTGGCGGCTGCCCTGGTAGCCAACATCTTCGAGGAATTTGACCAGGAAGAAGGCGACGCGCAGATTGGCAGCACCAAAGCGGTAATCCTGATCATAGCGGCCAATCACCTGGTCGTTCAGATCGATATGGAACAGTTTGCCCGATTCCCAGGCCTGAGCGACGCCATGCAGGAAATTCAGCCCGGCCATTGTCTCGTGGGCGACTTCCGGGTTGACACCGACCATCTCGGGATGATCGAGGGTGTTAATAAACGCCAACGCATGTCCAACTGTAGCCAGGAAGATATCGCCACGTGGTTCATTCGGCTTTGGCTCAAGCGCGAATTTCAGGTCATAGCCCTGATCGCGGACATAGGATAGCAGGTAGTTCAGCGCCTCGCGGAAACGCTTGAGTGCATCCTGGGAATTCTTGGTCGCATCGCTCTCCACGCCCTCGCGGCCACCCCAGAACACATACACCTTGGCCCCACATTCGACACCAAGATCAATGGCGCGCATGGTTTTGTGCAGCGCATAGGCGCGCACCTTTGGATCATTGGCGGTAAACGCGCCATCTTTGAAGGCTGGATCGGTGAACAGATTGGTGGTTGCCATCGGCACGACCAGGCCCGTCTCGGAGAGAGCTGCCTTGAAATCGCTCACGATCTTGGCCTGCTCGGCGGCAGTCGCATCGATTGGGACAAGATCATTATCGTGGAAGTTGACTCCATATGCGCCGACATCGGCAAGCAGGTGAACAATTTCGGGTGGCGAGAGCGGTGCCCGTACCGGCTCACCGAATGGGTCGCGCCCAGTGTTGCCGACCGTCCAGAGGCCAAACGTAAACTTGTGTTCTGGTCGTGGTGTGAGATCCATAGAAACCCTCTTTCTGTTTTACCCAGGCGACTTCTTAACTTCTTGACTTGGGGATGTGCTTGATTGTTGATGTACAACATCGGTAATGCTCTTTTACCGTGTCACCGTGTCACATGTCAGGTGTCACCCCGTCACGTTGGTGGTGGTTGGCACGAATTACGGATGATCAGTTCTGTCGCAAGGATGATCCGTTCGACGGGTGTTTCTGGTGCTTCAATCAGGCGTAATAACATCCGAGCAGCCGTTCGCCCCATCTGCTCAAGCGGTTGGCGAACGGTCGTGAGCGGTGGATGGACGGTTGCGGCCTCGGCAATATCATCGAAGCCAATAACAGACAGATCATCGGGGATGCGTAGCCCGCGATCCCTGGCTGCTTCCATGACGCCAAAGGCCATACTATCATTCGAGGCGAATAGTGCTGTTGGCCGTTCTGGAAGGCTGAGGAGTATCTGGCCAGCAGTAAACCCGCGTGGCTGAAGGAAATCGCCCTCGACGACAAGTGTGGGATCAGAGCGGATATCGTGATCCGTCAGAGCCGCCTGATAGCCCGCCAGGCGTTCGGTGGCACTGGCCATCTCCAGGTTACCGGTAATGAAGCCGATCCGCCGGTGGCCGAGTTCGATCAGGTAACGGGTTGCCGCATAGGCACCATCCCAGTTGGCCACACCAACTGCCGCTCCCTGATCATCGATGCCCTGATGGTCGATCAACACATGCGGGAAGCGCTGGCGGCGCAGTGATTCGAGATACGCCTGGGGATCGCGTGGGAGAATTAACAGCAGCCCATCGGCCATACCACGCGAGATCGCGCCAACATAGGCCATCTCGCTCTCTTTGCGCCGATGGGTCGTGTAGAGCATGATGTCGTAGCCAGTTGTAGAGAGTTGTTCATCAATACCACGAATGATCGCCCCCATCCAACTGTTGCCGAGGTTCTGAACTAACAGCCCAATGACTTGTGAACGCCCGCTGGCCAGGCCACGCGCCTGCTGATTGACGACATATCCAAGGCGATTCATGGCCCGTAACACAGCTTCACGTTTCTCTGGCTTGACATGAGCTTTGTTGTTGATTACCCGTGAAACGGTTGCGTAGGATACACCTGCCTCCCGCGCAACATCAATAATTGTGATGCTGTCGATCAAACGATCGCTGCGAGCCATAATTGCGCTCCTATGCGCCAATGCCATCAGGATCGGAGGGCATATGAGGTAGTGCTGTAAACGTTTGCAGCATTATACGTGCCTAGTTAGGGGGTGTCAAGCGGGTACTATGGCGCTTCATAGACGATAACCAATGGCGTCACCACTCCAAGCGGATCTTCATAGACGCTGAGTTGCCCACCAGGATAGCGGGCCTGAACCATTGCAAGCTCGGCGGATCGTGCAGAAAGGAGGACAAATACCGGGTGCATACCAGGTGGTGGCGTGGGCACTTGCTCTGGTGTACTAATTGGGGTCAGGACATCCACGCCAGGGTGGCGATTCGTCAGGAAGGAGATCGTGCCGTGCTTGATATAGGCATATGGCGCACCAAGAAAGAAGACATAGCGATCCGCAGGTAGTTTGCGAATATGGTAGGCAATTGTTGTCAGATCGCGGGTGCCACCATAGCGCAGAGCGGGTGTGTAGGTCCAGAAATACCACGAAATGCCGCTCACTGCGAACACGATTGTCACAACACCAAGGGCCGCTTGCACAATACGTGCTGGTAGTGCCAGCTTCCGCAACAGGATTGCGGCCTGATTGAGGCCACCTGCAATCAGAATACAGATCGCCGGGGCGGCAATCAGATAGCGCGGGCTTTGTGGTGGGTCGATCAGTAGCATACCGCCGAAGAGCGCCACTCCGCCGATCCAAACCAGTAGGAGAAAGCGGTTGAGCCGTTTGATCCCAGCAAGAGCAATACCGATGCCACAGAGGAACAAGGCACCCTGGATTGGATCGAGCAATGGGATATTGGGGGCATAGAACAGGCCGGTATCGATTTTGTACAGATACGCGCCAAACGAGCGATTTGCTTGATCGATCAGCACGCCTTGCAGGCTCCAGCCCTGTGCCATGAGATCCGCGGCGCGCCCGGTTTGGAACAGCCCTGCAACATCAATACGGGCCATGTAGGCTTTTGGGTGTTCCAGAAAGTAGCGTAACAGCGGGCCGAATGCGGCAAGTGTCGCGAGGCCCATGAGTAACAGGCCCTGCCAGCGCGCCTGCAATTTTGCCCGATCAAAGAGCGCCTGATGAATCAGCAGTGCCCCAATAATCACCACAATAATCCGGCCACCCATATAGAAATGTTGAGCAAGCCCAGCAGCAAGCCCGGCAACGGCAAACGCAACCCAGGAGCGATTGCGCCAGCCACGCAGGAACGCACTAAAGGCGATCAGCGCCATCAGGGGATCGACAATATTATTGAGTGCGATCCGGCTGAAATGAATATGAAAGTGATAGGTGGTCAACAGAATCGTTGCAATCAGGGCGATCCGGCGGCCATACTGATCGCGTGCAAACAGATAGCAGAGCGGAATCGTTGCAGCACCAATGAGTGCCGAGAACAGTCGCAACCCGCCAATTGTATCGCCAAACAGGCGCAGTGCGAAGGCCTGCAGAAAAAACCAGAGTGTTGGGTGATCCAGGAATGCAGTCACAAATGGATCGTTCAATTCGCCGCGCAATACGGATCGTGCGACCATGCCCATCTCGCCTTCATCGCCATGAATCGTGATCGGGATGCTATCGACGAGCACGCCGCGAGCAAGCAGTGCAATAATTGTTAATCCAACGATAGTATAGATCTCCCAGCGTGCAATGCGCGGCTCTGATACAATTGCATCCGTTTTGTCCAACAACCTGGCCCCGGCCAGAATCCCGGCCATTCCTCCAACCCAGAGAATCAGGATCGGCCAGGGCTTCGCAGGCTCCACTGGGGTAAGTAATATGGCGATCCCGGCCAATGCTACTCCAATAATGATTGGCAGTAGCTCCGTTCGGATGCGTATAGATGATTGTATATGTTCAATATGGTTGATCTGTACGCCAAGAATAGAAAATGCCACCAGTGCAACAATCAGCAGGACATAGCCCCAGGGCTGTGGTTCGGGAACGAGTAGGAGCGTTGGAGCATACCAGCTCGCGAATACCCCGCCGACAAATAGGGCAATTTGTCCAAATCTATTGATTGATCGCATCACGGCCCCAAACAAGCGGAGTACCACAGTTGCACACCGACACAGCGAGTATAGCTAATCCATTGGCTGCTGTAAACTCGGTATTATCCGATTATCCCATGCGGCGCTGCATCTCTATACCTGTCGCGGCGACGACCGGATCGGCGCTGGTGGCCAATGATTTGGCAACGCGATGCTGATCGACAAGGCTACGGTTCTGGCTCAGCTTGTATTTGCCCTCCAGGCGCGTCACCTGTATTTCAAAGCCAACGATGCCCTTGAGCATGCCATCGCGATATTTGTTGGAGAGCGAATCCCATTGGGTGCGATAGGCTGGTTCATACACATCGATCATGGTTTCGATCATGGCATGGATTGCCGGTGGATCATCAAAAACAATTGTGCGCGGCGTTCCGCTGGCATGCACGGCAATATAGTTCCAGGTTGGGACATTCTCCTGGGCTTCGTACAATGATGGCGAAACATAGCTATGTGGACCAGTAAAGATTGCCAGCGATTCGCCATTTCCAAGCGCCCTGCACTGCGGATTCTGGCGCGCCAGATGCCCTGTCAGTGTGACGACACCATTGGCAACGGCAATTGCCAAGGGAATATGCGATGCATATGGTTGCCCATCCAACACAGAAACGAAGGATGCGAAACTATTGGCGCGCATGAATGCCACCAGCGTCTCCAGATCATCCTCACGATAGGCATTCGGAAGATACATGATTTTTCCTTTATGGTTTTGGTTGTTCTGCAATAGACCTATCATGACATTACCAACGGGTAGGGGCGGTTCGCGAACCGCCCTCCGTAATGACGGCAATGCAGGCGATCGCAGGCGGTTCGCGAACCGCCCTCCGTAATGACGGCAATGCAGGCGATCGCAGGCGGTTCGCGAACCGCCCCTACAGCCATTGTAGGCATGGCATTGTGATATGCAAACAATATGTGCATCTAATATACATGCCCTGACAATAATACTATGTCTGCTCTCCCCCATGCAGCGCCATGAGTCGGTACTATGGTCGTCTTTTGTGGTTGGGCATCCTATCGCATACTAGCGTTTGTCCGAAGCCGAGTAAACAGACAATGCTCGACATGTGACAACGACAATTGATAGTCGGAGTTCAGCGACACAAACACTGAGGCGATGACATGCGGGCTATGCCTGCATGGGCAGCGCCTCTTTTTTTGAGCCTGGTTTGAATGAGTTTATCGCCATAAGGAGCCGTTCTATGGCAAATTCCGTTGGCCGTATTCGTGAGGCACTGCCGCTGCCGCCCGTTAGCCATGCGCATCAGGAGGGGTTGCGGGTGCTGATCGCACAGCTCCAGGCAACCGGCCAGGATATGACGGTGCTGGCGCAATTGGCCGATTG
>Ga0163154_10007206_pt1 | contig 13339 bp, 5 predicted proteins | sample OliLakLV19MP9P1_FD_148649 | JGI IMG/M metagenome (GOLD analysis project Ga0163154, IMG submission 148649) | Freshwater microbial mat bacterial communities from Lake Vanda, McMurdo Dry Valleys, Antarctica - Oligotrophic Lake LV.19.MP9.P1 | ecosystem: Environmental > Aquatic > Freshwater > Lake >... | reverse complement strand
CATTTTTTCATCAGACAACACTATTTTTCTGCGAATAGTGGGGCTATTTAAAGAAAAATAGCGGCCGTATGATGGAACAAAGGGTGGCATCAAATGACTAAGTTATTGGTGCCGCGTTCCTAAATGTAGTCAATGTGGGATGATCGCGTATTTGAAAACGGAGGGCGAAGGTAAACAGCCTGAAAAACTTTTGGTTGGGACGTAGCTGCGCTCAAAGTTTTTTAAACCTTGCAGCCTCGTTGCCACATTGACCACATTTTTTTAAATTGATTACGTTCATCAATATGCATGAGTTTTTCTCTTCCAAGCCCAACCGCCTCTGGATCTGGCTGGCGGGCATTTTTATTACCAACGCGCTGGTGGCCGAGTTCATCGGTGTCAAACTGTTTTCCCTGGAAAAAACCTTTGGATTTCAGCCGGTTAACTGGACGCTGTTTGGTCAGAGTAACCTGGCTTTTACGCTGACAGCCGGTGTGCTGCTGTGGCCAGTGGTGTTTGTAATGACGGATATTATCAACGAGTATTATGGGCGCCGCGGGGTGCGGACCCTCTCGTACCTGACCGCCGGACTGATCGCCTACGGGTTCTTCGTGATGTACTTCGCCATCCAGTTGGAGCCAGCCGATTTTTGGCGCACCGCGCACATCAAACCGGGTATGTCGCCGGAGGCACAGGATGCGTTGCGGGCACAAGTGTCGGATTACAGTACAGCGTTCAACGTGGTATTCGGTCAGAGCAACTGGATCATCGTCGGGTCGCTGGTTGCTTTTTTGGTCGCTCAGATCGTGGATGTAGGCGTTTTTCACCAGATCAAAAAACGCACAGGCGAGCACAAAATATGGCTGCGCTCGACGGGCAGCACCCTGGTGTCGCAGTTTCTCGACAGTTTTGTGGTGGTGTTCATTGCGCTTTACATCGGGCAGCAATTGCCGTTTTTGCAAGTACTGGCTATTTCGATCATGAGTTATATCTACAAAGCGGTGATGGCGCTTGTTCTCACGCCGGTAATCTACCTGGTACACAATGCAATTGATAAATACCTGGGACCTCAGTTGGCGACCGAAATGAAAACTGCCGCGCAGCGATAGTCAGGATCATGTTTTCTCGCAAAGGGGGATAGTTTTGAACTTTGCTTCCCTGCGAGAAACAAAAAAATCCCCTCCCGCAATTACTGCGTGAGAGGACATCCCAAAAACCGATTACATCTTTATATCGCAGCCGTGCGGCTATGCCGGACACGACGAGACAATGTGCTGAATAAACTAAAGGGCACCCTCAAAAGGATGCGCAAGATTAAAGTGGAAATTGGATACTGCGCAACGCTAAAAAATAACCCCGCAAGAGGTCAGGTGCGCAAATCAAGAGCAACGGATGGATAGGCGTTCACGGGATTATAATTAGTTGCTTCGCAAAGTAGCCACAAAAGTAGAGCCAAAACAGGCCATAAAAATACCCGGCTGAGGGTAATTTTTGAAAAATGTGCAGACTTGTTTGCCGCCGACAAATTGACAGCCGTCGCGGCCTATACGGTAGAAGCCAGACAGGTTACTTTTGCCCAAATTCTTACTGTATGTCCAAATCTTGCTTGCTGAGTACTTTTTTACTCCTCCCCATGTTTCTGTTCGCCCAACAACCGGAGCGTTATGCCCGGATCCGGGTCGAACTCGGCGGACGACCCATCTCGGAACTGGCCGAACTCGGCATCGAAACCGACCACGGGCAATATGTACCGGACCAGTTTCTGCAAACCGATCTGTCGGAATCCGAACTTAAAACGGTACAAAACGCCGGGTTTCAAACCCGTACAATCATCGCGGACGTTCAGGCGGCGTACCGGGCGGATTTGCAACAACACCCACCCGTGGAAACACGCGGTCAAACCTGCCAAGGCGTAAACACAGCCTACGCCACGCCCACTAATTACACCTACGGTACCATGGGCGGCTACCTCACCTACCAGCAAATGCTGGACGTGCTCGACGAGATGGCGGCCAAATACCCGCAACTCATTACACAACGGGCGGCTGTGAGCGACACCATCCTCACCCACGAAGGCCGGCCGATGTGGTACGTGAAGATTTCAGACAATGCTTCTGTCAACGAAGCCGAGCCGCAAGTCCTGTACGATGGCCTGCACCATGCCCGCGAACCGAACAGCATGTCGCAACTGATTTTTTACATGTGGTACCTGCTGGAAAACTACGCGACGGATCCACAAGTGCGCTATATCGTGGACAACGAGGAACTGTACTTCATCCCTTGCATCAACCCCGACGGCTATATTTTCAATGAAACGACTGACCCGATGGGAGGCGGATACTGGCGCAAAAACCGCCGGATGATCAATGACTCTACCTTCGGCGTGGACTTGAACCGCAATTACGGTTTCCAATGGGGCCTCACCAACCAGGGTTCGTCGCCTAATCCTGTCTCACAAACATACCGGGGCCCGGCGCCTTTTTCCGAGCCGGAAACCCGCATGATGCGCGATTTCTGCCGGGAACATGATTTCGTGTTCGGCCACAACTACCACACTTCCGGCAATCTGCTGATTTATCCCTGGGCCTACAACGCGACGCTGGCTGATTCGGCGTTCGCCTATTTTGGAAAGTTGTTTACCCGTGAAAACAAATACAAAATCGGTACCACCCTGGAAACCGTCGGCTATGCGGTCAACGGCGACTCGAACGACTGGATGTATTCCGAAAAAGGGACCTTGGCCTTTACCGCTGAGATCGGCAAAACCGGATTCTGGCCCATGCCCGACGAGATTGATGCGCTCAACAAGGCCAACCTCTGGCAAAACCTCGCGACGGCCCTTTCTGCGCTCCGGTTCGGTGAAGTGAGCGACGAAAGCGCTGATTTCTATTCCCAATTGAATGTTGACCTGCCCCTGCGCCTCACCCGTTATGGTTTTCAGGATGGCTCATTCACGGTGTCGCTGCAAGCCCTGACACCCAATGTGACGGCCGTTTCTGCGCCGCAAACCATTGATCTTCAGCAACTCAAGTCCAAAAAATTTGCTTTTCAGGTAACGCTTGCTCCCGCCATACAGCCGGGTGAGGAATTTTTGTTGCTCCTGAAAACCATCAGCGGTAGCTACAGCCACACCGATACGCTGCGCAAATACTACGGCGGCAAAATCAAAAATATTTTTACTGAAAACGGGACCAACATCAACGAGTGGTCCGGCACCTGGAAAACGACTGACCAGTCCTTCGTATCAGCGCCGAGCAGCGTGACCGATTCGCCCAATGGCGATTACCCCTCCGATCTCTACTCGGAATTGAGGCTGACCAATGTTGCCGTCGCGATTCCCGCCGGAGCGAAGCAGCCCAATCTCCAGTTCTTTGCCCGCTGGGACATTGAAAATAACTACGACTATGTGCTGGTGACGGCTACGGGTGCCAATGGAGAGGCCGTGCCGCTTTGCGGGCATTACACCAATCAAGGCTCCGGTGCACAGGTAGCGGGCGCGCCCCTGTTCGATGGATTACAACCCACCTGGGTAGAAGAGTATATGGATTTATCGGCCTTTGCCGGGCAATCCATTCTCCTCAGTTTCCTGCTGGTATCCGATGGGGCCCAGGAAGGCGATGGATTTTACTTCGACGACCTGCGCATCGAGTACACCGACCCGAAAGTGCTGACGACGGTGACGGTGCCACTCCGCGATTTCAGTCTTCAAAATACGCCCAACCCGGCGAGCACGGGTACTACCATCAGCTGGGAAAAATCGGCCAACATCGGTGGGGAGGCGCAGATTCTGGTTTTTAATATCTTTGGTCAGCAGGTCCTTGCACAACCGGTTGATCTGGACGCGCAAAGCCAGGTGCTGTTGGATACGCACGGCTGGCAGCCAGGCAGTTATACCTATTGTATTCGCAGTGCGGGATGGCAAACGGCGATGGGGAAAATGGTGGTGGTGCACATTACCGGAGGATAATAATAATGCACACACCCACTACTTCCCTTCATACTGTTACCTTATTCCGTTCGCGTTCCTAACAAAACCACAGCCCGGCGTTTTGCAACGCCGGGCTGTGGTTTTCGTGTTTCGGGGTGCGTGTTTCGCAGGGTACCCATCAAAATTTACCCATGTTCAATTCATATGCCAGGAGTCTGCCTCCGGAAATATGAAACACGCACCCCAAAACACCCCCGATACTCAACATCACCATTTGCTGACCACCAACCCCTTCGTCACCAACCCGTTTTCCGTTTGCAGGCAAACCCGGTACAAGCCCGAAGGAAGGTCGGAAACGTTGATGCTGAACGCTGGATGCTGGACGCTGGACTGCTGCCACACGACCCTCCCCTGCGCATCGAAGAGGGTGAGCATACCGCCACCATCGGTCAAACCTTCCATGGATACGATTACCTCAGTCGATGCAGGATTTGGGGCCAGGCGCATGTCGAGATTTGACAACTTTTTTAAAGGGGATGAGTGGATGGCATTGCCAGTCATCGTTCCTCGTTCCTCGTTCGTCGTTTGCTGCCCTGTCCCGCAACTCACCGTCACGGTGAAGGCACAAGTGGCACTTAAACCACCCTCATCCGTCGCTCTCCAAATATTTGTTGTTATGCCCACCGGGAACACCGACCCGCTCGCCAGGCCGCTCCACAAGTAACTCGACTGCAACGCGCAGTTGTCGGATGCTGCCGGGGTGGTGTAAGTTGCCATCGCCGAACACACCCCGCTGCTGACCGTCCCGGTCACCGCGATGTTCGCCGGACAAGTCACCGTCGGCAGGTGCGCATCCGTCACGGTGACCGTCATGGTACAAAACGACTGATTGCCCGCCGCGTCTGTCGCCCTGTACACCACCGAGTTGATCCCTTTCAGGAAAGCCGACCCGCTGGCCAGTCCGCTCATTTTCACCACAGAACCGCCTGTGCAGTTGTCTGTAAAGGTGGCGTTGGCGTACGTCGCCACGGCCGTGCAGAGGATCGGATCGGTCGTTCTGGTCTGATTTATAGGGCATGTGACCGTCGGCGCTTGCGTATCGTTCACCGTGACGCGAAACGTGCAGGTTTTGGTCAGGCCCGCTCCGTCGGTTGCTCGCCACACCACCGTATTGATACCTTTTGGAAACGCCGAGCCGCTCGCCAGACCGCTCTGGATCGCCACCGAGCCGCCTGTGCAGTTGTCTGAGTACATAGGCGTTGCGTAGGTGGCTACAGCCGTACAGCCCCCTGCATCCGTGCCCTTCGCCTGGTTGGCCGGACAGGTGATGCTGGGCACCTGGTTGTCGTTCACCGTCACGGTGAACGAGCAGGGCCTGGTGTTGGCCGGGCTGGCCGCGTCGCGGGCCTCCCAGGTCACCGTGGTCGGGCCTTTCAAAAATATGGAGCCGCTGGCCGTACCAGCGGGGCTGGTACGTGTCACCGTCACGCCGAGGCAGTTGTCCGTCGCTATCGGGGCGGCGTAGGTCACCACCGCATCGCAGCGGCCCGCGTCCGTGTTTTTCACGACGTTCGCCGGGCAGGTGATGGTCGGTGCTTGGCCGTCGCTCACCGTCACCGTGAACTGGCACACGGCACTGTTGCCCGCCGCGTCGGCGGATATCCAATTCACCATCGTAATCCCTTTGGGGAAAGCCGAGCCGCTCGCCGGGCCGCCCGTCCGGGTCAGCGTGGCGCCGCAATTATCTGAAGTGGTGGGCAGACCGTAGGTTACCGTCGCGCTGCACTGGCCCAGGTCGGTGCCCCGCGCGATGTTCGCCGGGCAGGTGATGCTAGGGTTCTGCCCGTCGTTGACGGTGATGGTGAAGGAGCAATTGCTGCTCAAATTGGCTGCGTCGGTCACCCTGTATTGAATTGTCGTCACGCCTTTCGGGAAGGCGCTGCCGCTGCTCAGCCCGCTGGCATCGGTCTTGGCCGTCGTTTGACCAGGACAGTTGTCGGTACCAACCGGGGCGGTCCAGGTGGCCACCGCTGTGCATTGATTGAGCGAAGTGTTCAGCGACTGGCTCGATGGGCAGTTGATGGCTGGTGGCTGGTTGTCCGTCACCGTAATGGTGAAGGCGCAATTGCTGCTCAAATTGGCGGCATCGGTCACCCTGTATTGAATCGTCGTCGCGCCTCTCGGAAAGGCACTGCCGCTGCTCAGCCCGCTGGCATCGGTCTTGGCCGTCGTCTGACCAGGACAGTTATCGGTACCAACCGGGGCATTCCAGGTGGCCACCGCTGTGCATTGATTGAGCGCAGTGTTCAACGACTGGCTCGATGGGCAGCTGATGGCGGGCAGGATATTGTCCACGACCGTCACGACGAAGGAACAGTTGGTGGCGCCGCAGGCGTTGGTGGCAGTGAGCGTCACCGTAGTTTGGCCTTTTTGGAAAGTGCTGCCGCTGCCAGTGCCGTTGCTGCCAGTGCCCGTGGTCGCGTCCGTGAAGGCGTAGGAATAGGTTGGTGCAGGGTCGCCGTTGGCAGCAGCGGTGTAAGTGGCGGTTGCTGCGCAACTATTGGGTGCTACATTCACCGTTACGCCTAGTGGGCAAGTGGTGAAGGCACTTGTCGGGACGCAAGAGCAGGAAGCCGGGGCATTACCGAAGTTTTGCGTCAGGGCGCAATCGGTATCGGTAAATCCTGCGGTTAAACCCAGCGGTTGCCCATCAGCGACCATTTGCACATTGAGGAAATACCATTCTGTGATGCAGGAGAGTTCGGCGGCTGATTTTGTGGCCAGTACGATGTTTCCACGCTTTAAGACCAAATCGCCGCTGCCTGGGGCATACGCAAACACCACGGCTACATCACCAGCGACGAAATAATCATCAGTGCCGTCTGTCGTGCCGTTGTCGTTGCAGTTGCCCATGTTTCCGATGGACATACCGATGATGTCGCAAGCGGGGCCGGCCGGCACGCTCAGGTCGCCGCAGCCACCAATGAGGGTGATTGGGGTGTCAATACAGTCCACCTCATTGGGGTCGGTCCAGCCGCCGGAGCAGGGCAGGTTGGTGATGGAGCCGTTGGTGTTGGCTGCGATGGCGTAGGGAGTGCCTTCTGCATCCTGTATTTCCCAACGGGTAACTGCCCAGGCGATGCGGTACAAGCCAGCTCCGTAATCGCTCGACCAGAAAGGGGCGCCATTGATGGTCCCCGATGGCTGGTAATTGCCATTCGGTCCGAAGCAGCCAAAACCGGACACGGTGATGCTGCTGGGCGTGTAAGTGCCGCCACCCCCGCAGGAGGGAGCGGATTCGACCTCGATGTCGGTGTAATCGCAGCCTCCCGAGAAGGCGGTGGTCAGTGCGAACGCTTCGCCATCGGCCTTGAGGGTCACGCCAATGAAGGTATGCGAAGTCGCGCCGATGTTTGCCACATCCACTGCTGGCACGGTGCCTACGACGGTGGGGCCGGTGAGTGAAAGGGTACCGGAAGCAGGCTTGCTTTCATAGGTCACGGTCACGTCGGCGGTGAAGGTATCGTCGGTGGTGCAGGTGGTGTTGTTGCAGTTTGCACCAGAGGCGTTGGATACTTCGATACCGTTTGGCGCAGGGATGATGCATGAGCAAGAAACGGGCGCGATGCCGAGGCTCGCGCTCGTGAACGTGCAGGTGTTGTCAAACGCTGCGGTCAAAACAATGCTCGCACCGTCGGTGGCCATTTGTACGCCCGTAAAGGTCCAACTTGTCACGCAAGCCAAATCGCTCGCGGGTTTGGTCGCCACAACCGTGCTGCCACGTTTCAATGTCAAATCGCCGCTGCCCAGGGCAAAGGCAAAGGTCACGTTGACATCCGAAGTGAAGGTGTCATCGCTGGCTGTTGCCGTGCCGTTGTCGTTGCAGGTGCCGATGTTCGCTATGCTGATGTCCGAAACATCGCAGGAAGGAGCAGGGATTTCTTCAAATACATAGCCGCGAAGACTTTCACTCAAATCAGTACCAACCTGGGTGGAAACCCCTGATGTGTTGAAAACATAAGTATTGACTCCCCAGTCGCCCACATAAAACTCGCCATTGCCTTTGTAAACTGCGCCAAGCGGTTCACCATCATAGTCGCCAGTCAGGGTAATTTCAGTGAGCGAGTAATTGGATGGGTCAATTTTTCCCATGTAATTATACGACCAGTAATAAATGAAATTGTCATCCGGGTTGAAGGCGATGATTTGGCCATTGTTATCATTCAACTCTGCCCGCAAAGTTTTAGCAGCAGTGGTCGGGTCAATCGTGTAAAGTGAGTAGCCAACCTCCGCGCCAGTACCGGTGCAGCCGTACAAAGTGCCGTCGGGGGCAAAAGTGATGCTCGAAAAATTGTCACCAAGGTTTCCGATGTAGGTGCAAATGCCTGTTGCTGGGTCAACTGTTGCCAAACGGCGTTTTCCGACGCTCACTTTTAAAATCACATAATACAAATCGTTGACTGGATTTTGGGTGATGCTGTTTGCGCCTTGGATCGTGTAGTCAGACATGGTCAAGGTTTGTTCGGAAATTTTATCCCAACTCGAAGTCGAAAACTTAAAGAGTTTATCTGAGAATGGGTCAACTCCGAAAAGATTGTACTGTACCGTGCTGCAATCGGTTGGCGCATTGTCCATCGTTTGTACCAAAGCATCACTCGTTTCTTCCGAAAACAGAGCCGTTAATATGACGGGATTGCCATCCGCCCGGAGCGTCACGCCAGTAAAAGTGTAGGAGCCACCGCTCAAATCGCCTATCGGAACAGGTGCTGGAGGTGTGCCCACAATATCGCCACCGGAAAGATTCAGCGTACCTGATGTTGGCAAACTGGCAAAATAAATCGTGATGTCAGCGGTGTAGGTGTCATCATCGGGGCAGGAAGTGCTATTGGGTGTGCAACTCGAAATGTTGCTGCTTTCTATTTTATAAATTCTGACACAATTGAAATTGGCTTCCCAGCCTGCGGCTTCGTTGTCGGTGTAGGAAAAAAATGCCGCTGTCAGGCATCCCGTCGGGTTGGTTGCTGTGTAAGTGGCTGGTGATGACTCACTGTTTAAATATGCAACCTGGTTTCCGTTCGTGTTGTACCCATCGTAAATTAAGAGCTCATCCCATCCGGCGGCCAGTTGGAGCGACACGAATTCGAGCTGTGCTTTGTGATCGGTGGTTTGTGGGCAAAATGTTTTCGTTTGGCTCTCATTCGGATAATTCCCCGTCGGCCCGCCGAGGTCGTACCACTTTGTGCCGCAGTCAGTACATTCCACATAGCCCAATCCAGTACCGAGGGCAGTGCCGAGGTCGGTTTTGGTGAGTGAGCAGGGCGCGTCTGAAATGGAAGCAGCCACCGTGATAGCACCATTGTCCGCCCGCATACTTACCCCCGAAAAAGTGTGGGAAGTAGAAGTCGTCGTGCTGCCCATCACAACGGGCGTTACCGGGGTCACGATGTGGTCGCTCGTCACGGTCAAGGTGCCCGTCGAAGTAAAATTGGCAAACGTCACCGTCACGTCACCCAAAAACGTGTCGTCGGAGGTACAAATCGTCCCATTATCCTCAAAAGCCGTTGGCACCGTCACAGAAATATCTGTGATCACAGCCGGATAATCCACGTCCTGCTGCTCATACGCGCCCATGTCGGCTGGAGAAATACCAATGCCCGGAGCATCTTGTGGTGAATTTCCCGCCAAATCCGTTGCATGATAAGGTGCTGCCGCCGCGTCAATCGCTGGTGAGCATTTCGTCGGCACCAAGCCATCGTCAGAAGTGCCCCAAATATTGTCGGCCCCGTCCGGGTCTGCAGCATCGGCAAAAAGTGGGTCTTGACTCACATTGCCAGTGCCTGTGTTGGCATTGTTCTGCGTGATAGAGTTGTTTACTGTGACCGCGCTGCCACCAAAACCACCGGCAGGATTGCCCCAAACAATGCAATTATCGGCAGTACCTGTACCGAGCAGGGCCAATGCACGGCGGTTGGTATTGCCCACCACAGTGCAGTGGCTGAGCGCAATGGTGCCTCCCGAAAAAATGGCCGAGCCATCGAAAAAATTCACTGAGTTTCTATAAAACAAACAATTGGTGAAACTTGCATTGGGGCTTGATTGCGAGAAAAACGCGCCGCCGGAATCGCCGCCGTTGTTGTTCCTAAAAATCGTGTTGGTCACGATCAAAGTACCGTCATTAGAAGAAATGGCACCACCGCCAGCAGCGCCGTAGTTATCATGAAATAAGCAATGGTCAATGTTCACCGTGCTATTGCTGAATCCCAAGCCTCCGCCAGCATAAGCCGTATTATTCAAAAAAGTACAAAACGCGATGTCCAAGGTGCTGTTTCCCACATTTACAGCTCCGTTTGTGTAGTCATTATTTGCGTCTGAAATCGTGAAGCCATCAATGCGGGTGCCAGCAGCACCATTGCTGACAACGATAACCCGGTCGCTGTTGTCGTTGTTCATGCCTGGGTTGCCGATGTTACCGGACAAAATGGTCGGGTTCGCAGCCACATCTCGCTCCGAAAGCATGGACTCCGTGCCGTCGAAGCCGCCGTAAAGTTTCACGCCGCTCGGCAGGTTGAAAAAGATGCCTTGGTCGGTCGTTGCCGTTGGATAATAGGTGCCCGCCGCTACCCAGATTTCTTGCACACAGGGTGCTGCGAGCATGGCTTGCAAATCCGCGCTGGCATTTGCCCATGAAGAGCCGTCGCCCGTGCCCGTAGCGGCGGTTTTTACATAAAGAATGGCTTGAACAGCGGTTACAATTGCGCTGCCCGTCATGTTCGCCGTGCAGCCGCCCACGGTTCGGGTAGCCACTACGGTATAGATGGCATCGTTTTGAGAGCCAAACGAAATGGCATCGCCAGTGCCGTTTACGATGATGGGCGGAGAAAACGGGACACCCAAAGCATACAGTTCGTAGGTCACGCCTGTTTCGGAGTCGCTCAAACCAATCGGGTTGCTGGGGCTTCCTGTGCAATAATCGCCGCCGCCGGTAACGGTATAAGCGGTGGGGGTGTCGGAGCAGGGCGGACCGCCATCCACAGGCGTTGCGAGCGCGTAGGTGCCGCCGAGCAAGCCGTTGTGGAGGTTTTTACCCGCCAAATCGGTGCTGAATATGCTGATGGCCAACAACGGGCCGAAGGTGAATTTCAGCCACTGGGGCACTTGGGCTTTGTGGATGCGGTGCATCGCGCCGGACGGCTCCGCTTGCGGGCTGCTGTGCGTCGTGGACGTGAAGGTAGAAAAGAAGTGCATAGACTGAGATTGTAAAAAATACGGAAAAAGGATGATGTTGAAAAAACGCGCCTTACACCCCTGGTATCTCCCGGTTGCGGAAAGCGTCCGCAAACAGTTGGTGGTCGGCACGCACACAAGCGGCATATTGCTCCCCGAACTCGGTGACATGCTGCACAAAGTCGCTTTCGCGCCCGTTGAGCACCTGGTTGATGGCCTGCTCGGTGGAGTAGTTGATCAAAGTCTGGTCGCTGTCCTCGTCGCTCACGCAGTGGATTTTGGCGACGCACCGCGCCAGCGCGGCCGTCACTTCCATCATCTCGTCAAAATCGTTCAGTTCGTCCCAGTTCAGGTCGGCGGTGTAGGGGCTGACCTCGCACACAAACACACCCTTGCCGTTGAGCGTGGCGTGCCCGAGGAGCGGGTCGGCGTGGGCTTGCAGGGCGCGCTGCGACACGGCGGTGCGGTGCCCTTCGTGGAGGAAATAGGCTTTGATGGCCGGGTCAGCGATGTACTGCTCCACCGCAGAGGGCAGGGAGACTTTCATGGAGATGACGAGGTCGTTTTCGAGTGCCTCGGTCTCGCCTTCCAGCAGCACGGAGTACATTTCCAAACCTGCGCTGCCGATGCCCAGCCCTTTGCGGCGCACCACGTCTTTCAGTTTGTAGTTGATCCGGCTGCGCTTTTTGCGGGCCGGGATGGTCTGATAGTAGGCTTCCATCGCAGCCAGCACCTGTGCGCGGGTGACCTCGTCGGCCGGGATGCAGTTCTTGTTGTTTTTGAAAAAGCGGTCGCCATCGCGTATCTCGGTGTCGTAGCTGAGCAGTTCATTGCGGGTGAGCTGCCGCTTCTTGGATGATGTTCAGGATGGCGCCTTGCGCCGTGTCAAGGCGCAGCGAAAAGTTCTTGTCTTTGCCCTGCGCGAACCGCGCCACCTGCCGCGCATAACTCCCGGCGGCATTGCTGATCAGTTCGTGTATCTCGGCATCGGAGAGGGCTTTTTTGTAGCCGATCAGCGCCAGGCCCGCACAAAACCGCTTCACGTCCCAGGAGAACGGCCCGACGTATGCCTCGTCAAAATCATTGACATCAAAGACGAACTGGCCCGCGCCGTTCAGGTAAGTTCCGAAGTTCTCAGCATGGAGGTCGCCCTGGATCCAGACGCGGCTGGTTTTTTCATTCAAAAACGGGTCCTCGTCGCGGCTAACATCGGCGTAAAACAGCGCCGCCGTGCCGCGATAGAACGCCAGCGCGCTCTCCGACATCTTGCGAAACTTGCCGCGCCAGGCAGACGGGTCGCCCGCGATGAGGTCGGGGTAGTTCCTGGTGAACGACTCAATGATGAATTGTTTGCGGTTTGCTGGCGGGGTTTGCCGAAGGATGTTGGAAATGACCGACATGAAGAAAAGCGATTTTGAAAAATTAGAAAAGCAAGGCATAGATAGCACCGCTTGACAGCGGCGCACCCAGTGCATCAAAAGCATGGAATATACTTTGGGAGTAAATGCGCTCTGGCAGGAGCAACCGACCCGATGCAAAGGTGCTCGCGCGCCACTTCGGGTCAGTGAAATCGGTTGTGGGAGCAAAGAACTGACGCTTCTGAGGTCCAGACAAATATCTCACCCGGACAAAATACCGGACAAAATCAATGAAAACAACTTTCCGAAGCATTTCCTCATCATCCGTTCAAGTGCCAATGATAAAATGACGCGAACTCAATGACGAATGACGATCTGGGACACTATTGTTTATTGACCACCAACCCCTTCGTCACCAACCCGTTTTCCGTTTGCAGGCAAACCTGGTACAAGCCCGAAGGAAGATCGGAAACGTTGATGATGGACGCCGGATGCCGGACGCTGGACTGCTGCCACACGACCCTGCCCTGCGCATCGAAGAGGGTGAGCATACCGCCACCATCGGTCAAACCTTCCATGGATACGATTACCTCAGTCGATGCAGGATTTGGGACCAGGCGCATGTCGAGATTTCTGGCTGCTTGCCGCCATCGGCAAGATCAAAAAAATACAAAAGGAAATGTAGTGGAAGAGGTCACCTGTGGTGACCGGACGTTACATGCTTTAGGAGGTATTGTCACGATTCCAGGCGCTGGTCAAACGCAACGCCTACTTCGCCCGCATCCGGTTGTTTTTCGGATTGTGTTCCAGTTCAACCAAACCGAGTTCTTCCATCTGCGGCGGGACGTAC
>Ga0163154_10007204_pt1 | contig 13340 bp, 14 predicted proteins | sample OliLakLV19MP9P1_FD_148649 | JGI IMG/M metagenome (GOLD analysis project Ga0163154, IMG submission 148649) | Freshwater microbial mat bacterial communities from Lake Vanda, McMurdo Dry Valleys, Antarctica - Oligotrophic Lake LV.19.MP9.P1 | ecosystem: Environmental > Aquatic > Freshwater > Lake >... | reverse complement strand
CCCCACACAGCAACAATACAGCAGCCAGTGCGATGTCTTGGTCGCGAGCAGATTGAGGCCGAAAATTTCTTAAAAAATAAAGCCCTGCACCACCCACAGCCAGCGCAATCCCCAGCAATGCGGCTGGGTTGCTGCCAAATACCACTTGAGCCAGGACTGGTTGGGGCTGCAAATAGAGCGCACTGACCACGCCGCTCAAACTCAGTCCGAGATCCACCATCACACTTCTCCGTAAATATGTCCTAATCCTAGCGGCTGGAAATGGAAATCACCAGTTAAAATAGCTACTCTAAAGTCCTGGAATCATCCTAACCGAGTCCTAAGCTGAAAAACCCTAGCTGAAAAGTCTTAGCTAAAATGGTTCCCAATAAATGAGGGACACCCCAATAGCGTGTCCCCAAGCCAGTCTTGCCTCACAAGCTGCCCAAACTAGCTAGGCAGGTGGTCAAACTAAAGCCGTTGAATCTTATCTTTTTGGCTAATGAACACCAGACCCACCACAACGGGGATCACAATAATGACGAAGCCTGCCAGTAAGCTATAGAAAAAGTTCATCAATGATGGGGTCATGGGATCTTAATCCTTAATTTTTAGCGATCGCTTCACTTATTAATTCTATAGGTCTGTCAACGTCTTGAAAAGTCAGCATCTATAGAATTAAGAGGATTGTGGCAATCTTGCGGGCGCGCTGCAAGGCAGCCGTTTGGGTTCATCAGAAATTTGGGTAGAAACCCCGTCCTTCAAGGACGGCTTTGTATTGGTTCGCGGTAAAATAGAAGTGGTCACTGACCCACCCGCGACGATGGAGACATAAACCCTAACCACAAAGTTTGCAAGCTTTTGCAACGGGGAAGAAAAATCGGTAGACCGGGAAAAGAGGACGGGGCAATGGAAAACATCCCTGGAATCAACCAACAACATAGAATTCCTTTTCAGGTTTTCGACACATAAAACCGCTGGGCTAGCGGGGTTAGTCTGTGGAGCAAACGTAAGACCATAAAACTCCTTGAGGGTGGAGGCAGTTGCAATGAAGCAGAAAATCTCTGGAGTGATCCGGGGAATTACCGCTCCTTTAGGACGGTGAGGATGTCAAGACGCTCTTTAGTAGAATATGAGAAGTGAACGATACATTGCTTAAAATTTGGCGTTTATGACTTCTACTGCGATCGCCTCCCTAGGACTAGGAATCACCTTCGGTTTGATGATTTTGCTATTCATCTTCCGCATCGTGTTGACCTGGTACCCTCAAGTTGACCTAACTCAGATGCCGTTCAAGCTAATTGCCTTGCCCACTGAGCCGTTCTTAATTCCTACCCGCAAACTAATTACACCGATTGGTGGGGTCGATATCACACCGATTGTATGGGTAGGGATTTTCAGCCTACTGCGCGAAATTTTACTGGGGCAACAGGGACTACTAACCATGATGGGGCGATACTAGTCCAGCTAGACTCCCTAGACTGGCCAGTCTAATATCACTCAGACGCGGGTGAACTCACAGCGTGAAATAACCTGCGGCTGCATTAGTTTTTAGAAACCCGCCTTACTCTTTAGACGCCTGCATCATTTGCTCGACAAAATCGGTGTAGACATTACCATCTAAAAAATTTTGATTTTCTAAGATTCTTTGATGAAAGCCAATGGTTGTCGGTAATCCGGTAATGGCAAATTCTCTCAGAGCGCGCTTCATGCGGTGGATGGCAGAGGGGCGATCGGGTGCCCAGACGATTAGCTTACCAATTAGAGAATCGTAGTAAGGTGGAATCTCATAATCGGTATAAACGTGAGAATCCATCCGCACCCCGTTACCTCCAGGCGGCAGGTAGCCACTGATGCGTCCAGGGTTGGGGCGAAAGTTTTGATCCGGATCTTCAGCGTTAATCCGGCACTCAATCGCATGCCCTCGCAGCTGCACCTGATCTTGCGTCAACTGCAAGGGTTCACCCTGAGCCACTCGAATTTGCTCTGCAACTAGGTCTAACCCAGTAATCACTTCAGTCACCGGGTGTTCGACCTGGATGCGGGTATTCATTTCCATAAAATAGAAATGCCCCGACTGATCTAACAAAAACTCGATGGTGCCCGCACCGATATAGTTGATCGATTGAGCGACCCGCACCGCTGCCGCCCCCATTTTTTCGCGCAGTTCTGGGGTTAGCGCCGGACTAGGGGCTTCTTCCAGTAGCTTTTGGTGACGCCGCTGAATCGAACAGTCGCGTTCACCCAAATGGATGACGTTGCCGTAGCTGTCAGCCAAAATTTGAAATTCAATATGGCGGGGACGTTCAATAAATTTTTCGAGGTATACACCCGCATTGCCAAATACTGCCTCTGCTTCTCCTTGAGCGGCAAAAAATAGCTTGACCAGCTCATCTTCAGCTCGCACTAGACGCATACCGCGCCCGCCGCCGCCCGCTGTGGCTTTGATCATGACAGGGTAGCCAATTTCACGGGCGATCGCCAAGGCTTCCCGTTCATCGGTTAACAGTCCTTCGCTGCCCGGTACCGTCGGCACCCCAATCCGCTGCATCGTTTCCTTTGCCGTAGACTTATCGCCCATCGAGCGCATTGAGTCGGGCGAAGGGCCAATAAAGGCAATTTGGTGATCGGCGCAAATTTCCGCAAACCGGGCGTTTTCTGCCAAAAAGCCATAGCCGGGATGGATGGCGCTAACGTTGCGAGTGAGCGCTGCCGCAATAATGTTGGGAATGTTGAGATAGCTTTTACTGCTGGGAGGTTCACCAATACAGACCGCCTCGTCCGCCAGTTGGACGTGAAGGGCATTGCGATCAATGGTGGAATGGACAGCAACCGTGGCGATCCCCATTTCCTCGCAGGTTCGAAGAATGCGGAGGGCAATTTCCCCTCGGTTAGCAATGAGAATTTTTTCGAAACGCATCGTATAGGAACTGGGAACCAGGGACTCGGGGTAGAAATGATTAACTAGCCAGTGTTCTGAATTTTACGCCGAATCGGGTAACCCCAAGATGCAGACTTGCAAAATCGAGATTTCTCTTCGTTCAATTTAGAGACCAAACTGGGGCAATAGCAAAACATAGGGTGGGAATTACCAACCAAACCCTTCAGGAAATCCCCGAAGACTCTAGCTAGCTATGCCCACCCTATGGGAAGGATGAAGGATAAGGAAGCAGCTTGCTTCTACGAAGCAGTGGGAGGAAAGATGAATTAGGTCTTGGAGGTGTGGTTAGGGGTCTAGCCTCTACAACCTAGGATCATCCTACTCTTAATCAGCCGTTGCTAGTGTAGTGCTGCCGCGATTGCGTTTGCGCGTTAATAGACTAAAGAGCTGAATGCCGATCGCTTTGATCAAATTGCCTTCTAGCTCTTTGAACATGGTCATGTTCAAGCCAAAGGCAGCATTGGCTTCTTCGACAATGCGATCGCCTGCGGCATCGTCAATCGACAGGGCATCTAGCCGTTCACGATAGACGCGTTTGAACTCTTTTTCATCGGGGATCTGCTCAAATTCATAGAATGCCAGCCCTTTATTTTCAGAGAGATTCATCGCATTCTGAGCAATTTTTTTGAGAATTTGACCACCAGAGAGGTCACCCATATAGCGGGTATAAAGGTGTGCAATTAGCAATTCTGGTTCAGTATTGCCAATCTCGTGAATTCGGCTCACATAAGCTTGAGCTGCTTTGGATGCAGTGGCGTCATCTTTCCAATTAGCACCGAAGTAGTACGCCAGATCTTGCTCAAGGCTAGCTCGGCGGTTCAGTTCAGGAAAGTAGAGTTTTCCAAGAATGGGATGCTCCCGATGACGATACATTTCGTCTTCCATCGCCGAGTAGACGTAGTAAAGATTGGCGACTAGCTTACGGTAAGACGTAGGCTCCACGGTGCCTTTTAGAAAACACGCAACAAACCCGGTGTTTTCCGCCATGGTGTGCGCTTTCTTGGTTCCTTCGCGGAGTTTTGTTGATAAATTGCTGCTCATTCTAAAAATCCTGCTAAACGTCCTAGCTAAATGCGTCTCATCGCGACCTTGAGTGCCTTTACTCTTTCTCTGGAGTATCGACACTTACAATTTTAAAGGGCACCTAATTTGTTAGCGTAGACCGATTTGATGAGAGTTTTTGTTAAAAATTTTTACGGGCGATCGCCCAGCCCCCCAAACAGTCGGACTATAAGCCCTAAAAGTTGAGAACAGAAACGTCATGTTACCGCTTAGAAAGCTTGATTTTCGTACTCTGCACTCACAAAAAATTAACGTTTAAGATCAATCTTCAGCCTCATCGAGATCAATTGCTTTAATTGGGAACCGATAAAAAATTCCACCCTGTTCATCTACCTCAAAATTGGCGCTAAATTCTTCTGCCCTCTCGTCCAAAAATGCTTTCGCTTTGTCTCCAGGCAAATTGGCTGCCATGGAAAATTGCATTACACTCATGCACCCGTCGGTCTCTTTGGCGAGCTGAAAGAAGATGGCTTGAAGGCGATCGCCTTCCTTAACCCAAGTCTCTCGGTGCAAGTTCCAGGCAATCCAGCCACCCCAAAGCGTTGGCGGAATCCCTACCAGCAAGCATGCGACAATCTGCTCTGTTTTAGTGTCCAGATCCTCGTCCTTGTTAAAGGGAACATAAATGGCGACAATGAGAAGAATCCCGCCAAATGTTAATAAGATTCCAGAGGCAATTCGTTTGAATAATCTCACTTAGACAATTTTATAGAACAGAGCAGCTAGAGCAGGGATCAAGCTGCATGAGCCGCCCCGCGATGATCATTCCCATCTTGGCCTCTAGATCTAGGTATTGAGGTTTATTCTTAGGAAAAGTTTGCGTTTGTGAAAGAATTCCTCTAGATCTAGAATTCCTTTAGATATCTGGTAGATCTGGCAAATCCGATAGCTCTGCTCCTTTTCTGTATGGTTCTTTTCTGTAAACGGCAGATCTCTACCCTTTCACAGCAGCCTTTTACAGAAAAGGATTAGATTGCTTGTATCCTAAACCCGCACCACTTCCAGCAAGCGCGAAAAATAAAACTGCGTTTTTGTCATCGCATTGCGCTCTACTTTCCAGCCATTTGCCTCTAGCGCCTTTACCACATCCACTTCACGGTGCAGGTAGGCGCGGGTCGCCTTACTGGGGCCAGGAAAGAAATCGCCAATTTTCTTTAATAGGCTGTAGGCAATCGTCTTAGGCGCAAAACTCAAAATTAGGCGCGTATCGGCTAAAGAGCTAAGATGCGCAATCATTTGGGCAGCTTGTGCTTGTGGGTAGTGGATCAGCACGTCTAGACATACCACAGTGTGATATTTGCCGCTCAGCGATTCTAGATCTTGCACCGCAAACACCGGATTGTCTGATTGCCCCAGTTCTACAGTGGCGCGTTCCTGGGCTTCACCTACCATTTTTTCAGAAATGTCGCTGGCAAATACCTGTGCGCCCATCTGCACCAGAGGAATACTGAGACTGCCCACCCCACATCCAGCATCACAAATCGTTAGCCCCAACAAATTCGCATCATCTTTTAGCCAAGAAATTACGGTATCAACGGTTTGCTGATGACCTTTACGGATGTCAAGTTGAACTTTGTTGACCTCTCCATCGCCATAGATCCGCCGCCAGCGATCGAAGCCTGTGGCGTTGAAATATTCTCGGACGACAGTTTTGTCATCGACTACGTTAGTCATAAATGCAGCACTTCTCAGCAGTTCTCAAGGTTTCAGTAATCATTGAAGCACTAAGCGGGCGGTCGCATCCCGTCAATAGGCTGCATCAGTCTAGGAAACTTTCATTGTTTTGTAGCAAGGAGCTTATGAAGCCGTACCAGAATTTTGAACAGTAGCAGTAGTGTTTTCAGGAGGTTTAATCCCGCCCATCCGAATTTCGGAGCAAAAAGATGCCGTACTAAAACTACCCGATTGCCTCAGCACGCTAGTTCGCAGGCGCAAGTTGGGACTAGCAAACCAAAGCCGTTCTTCAGAGTATAGGGTTTCGTTCTCAGTAATTAAAACCAAGACATCATCATTGCCGAGGGTATAACGACCTGTACCCAGAGTTCTTTCGGCATCACTAAGTTGTTGCAACACCCTGCCTTGATTAGGATTAGCGGGATCAGCAATAGGAACTAACACCGTAGAACCCGCAGGCTTGCCTTTGTCCCACTCCATTTTTCCATCCCAGGTGACATGGACACCACACAAAGCTAGCGTAGGATCAACCCCATAGTGTTCGCATAGGGCAACCACCGTAGGGGCATCCTTGGGCAGCATTTCAATCAAGAGATTAGACTTGCCACCTTCCGATTGCTTGAACGCAAAATGATGACTAGAGCGCTGAGAAAACCACTTGCCGCTGCTTTGCTGAAAAAATTCGACAATATCCATGAGGGCGGAAATACGAAACGACGCTTAAAAATAAGGAAAAAAGGGGAATGCCTATGCCATCTTTCATCTTATAGCGATCGCCCTCCGCAATTAGCATCTGCCTCTAGATCTGGGTGGCCTCTATCCTGCTGAAACGGAGCAAGCTACAGCAGAGCCAAAACCTTACGAACGAACGAACATTGCCGACTGCCGATCTTTGGGGCAATATCTCCAAAATAATGAATCGGGTTTCCCCGTTTTGTTTTCTCTGTTCAGTAATTACTGAACATTTAGAAAGTGTTATAGTTATGTTTGTAAAGCAAACGTTACAAACTAGTATAGCAACCTTGACCTGGGCAACTTCCTCTGATCAGACCCACCTCGAAATAATTCCTCCTGAAGAGCCGCATCTTGAAAAGACACCTCTCGAAGAGACACCTCTTCAAGAAACACACCTCAAAAAGGCACAGCTCGAAAAGGCACACTTTATCGAAGAAGTGGGTCTGATGTTTGAGTTAGTGGGTCTGCCGCGTATGGCTGGGCGAATTCTTGGCTGGCTATTAATTTCAGAACCCGTGCAGCAATCGAGCAGCCACTTAGCAGAAGTATTGCAAGCCAGTAAAGGCTCCATTAGCACCACCACTCGTCTGTTAATTCAAATTGGCTTAATCGAACGGGTGAGCTTACCAGGCGATCGCCGTGATTACTTTCAAATCAAACCCCACGCCTGGTCGCAGATGACCGAACAGCGCATCTCCCAAATTTCCGCCTTCCGAAAGTTAGCAGAGCGCGGACTAGACTTATTGAAAGACACCCCACCCCCACTGCAAAAGCGCCTCCAAGAAATGCGAGACATCCACGCCTTCCTAGAGCGAGAGCTACCCTTACTGCACCAGCGCTGGGAAGCAGAAGAAGCCGCCTTACAACAAGGCCAAAAAGCCCAGAACAGCAAAATCTAATCCCTACTCCTTCATCCTTCTTCGTCTCCCTCCCATGGCCATGCAAATTCCTTTGATTGGTAAAGTCCAAAAGCCTAATCCCTGGTTTTTAGGATTAGTGGTAGCAGGATTGGTTGGCGCTGGCGCAGTGGCCACAGTGGCTGTTCGCAATCACAACGCAGCGCCCGATATTAGCAGCTTGACAGTATCCGTAGAAACCCAATCGCTGACCATACGCATTGCCGCCAATGGCAAAGTGCAGCCGATTCAAACGGTGAACCTAAGTCCCAAAAATTCCGGGATTTTGGCAGAGCTGTATGTGGAACAAGGCGATCGCGTCCAAAAGGGGCAACTGATTGCCCGGATGGAAAGCAACGATATGGCACCCAAGCTGATTCAATCCCAAGCGCGGGTTGAGCAAGCCCAAGCACGACTGGCCGAGTTAAAAGCGGGCGATCGCCCTGAAGAAACGGCTCAGCGTCAGGCAGATGTGGAGCAAGCCAATGCTCGTGTCCAGGATGCCCAAGCGCGATTAAACTTGGCAACCGAGCGGCTTCAGCGCAACCAGCGTCTACAAAATGAAGGGGCAATTTCCACCGACTCGCTGGACGAAGTAATTCGGGAATCTGAAAGTGCCCGCGCCAACTTAGAACAAAATCGAGCCAGCTTTCGCTCCGCCCAAAAATCTTTTGAACTCTCTCGCAAGGGTAGTCGCATCGAAGAGATTGCCGATGCAGAAGCCAAACTGAAAGAGGCTCTAGGGAATTTGGCAGCCGTGCAAGTGCAGCAGGACGACACCCTAATTCGGGCACCCTTTAGCGGCGTCGTCACCCAGAAATATGCCACCCAGGGAGCCTTCGTCACTCCGACCACTTCCGCGTCGGACGCCACCTCTGCGACTTCAACCGCAATCGTGGCGATCGCCAATGGCCTAGAAGTTCTAGCAGAAGTGCCCGAAGTAGATATTGGCTCGCTCAAACTAGGTCAAGCGGTCGAAGTTCGAGCTGATGCCCTCCCCGACCAAGTGTTCCAAGGCCAAGTCCGATTGGTCGCACCTGAAGCGGTGGTGAAGCAAAATGTCACCTCATTTCAGGTACGAATAGATTTGACCAGCGGCCAAGACAAGTTGCTGTCCGGGATGAACGTAGATTTGACCTTTTTAGGCGATCGCCTCAACAACACACTCGTAGTTCCCACTGTTGCCATCGTCACCAAAGATGGCCAAACAGGAGTTCTGATTCCTGATTCAACTAACAAACCCGAATTTCGTCCCGTCACCATTGGCACCGCTGTGGGCGACCAGACCCAAATTTTAGACGGCATTGCCTCGGGCGATCGCGTCTTCATCGATCTCCCCGCCGCAGATGCCCAGAAATGGATGAATCCGAATGACGATCAGAAAAATACTAACAACTAGACCCTCACCTCCAACCCTGCAACATGGACATTCTTGAAAGCGTCAAAATGGCCGTCAAAACATTGACTGCCAATAAATTGCGAAGCACCCTGACAATGCTGGGGATTATTATTGGCAATGCTTCGGTGATCACAATGGTCGGTGTGGGTCAAGGGGCACAGCGATATGCCTCTGGCCAATTCGAATCACTAGGACCCAATGTCCTATTCGTCATCCCCGGCAGCAGCGAATCGCGCAACCGCACCTTAGACATGCCGCGTACCCTAACGCTAGAAGACGCTAAGGCGATCGCAACTCAAGTTCCCACCGTTAGCGGCGTTGCCCCACAGCTGCAAACTCAGCAGGCGGTCGTCTACAGCAACCGCAGCACCAGTGCCTTAATTCTAGGCACAACACCCGACTTTAGCTCTGTACGAACCTTTGACGTGGCGAAAGGGCGCTTTATCTCTGACCTAGATGTGCAGCGGGGCACACGCTCTGTAGCCCTGGGGCCAGATTTAGCCAAAAGCTTGTTTGGCACATCTGACCCCTTGGGACAAACAATTCGGATCAAAAATATTAGCTTTCAGGTGATTGGCATCATGGAAGCCAAAGGCGCATTCCTGGGCAATAACCAGGACGATGTTGCCTACATTCCCCTCAGCACCATGTCCGATCAAATTACGGGCAACACCTCGCCCTACGGCACAGAAGTCACCTTCATCTCTATTGCCGCCCGCGATGAAAATTCTGTCGGAGCCGCCCAATTCCAAATCACCAACCTGCTGAGACTACGGCACAAAATTGTCACCGACGATGATTTCACCGTTCGAACTCAAAAAGATGCCTTAGAAGTAGTGGGAAATGTAGCTGGCGCACTAACAATCATGTTGGCGGCGATCGCAGGTATCTCCCTCTTTGTCGGCGGCATTGGCATCATGAACATTATGCTCGTCTCCGTCCGCGAACGCACCCAAGAAATTGGCCTCAGGAAGGCGATCGGTGCCTCTCAAGACGACATCCTGGTGCAATTCATCATCGAAGCCATCATTTTGGCAGCTCTCGGCGGTGCCGTGGGTACATTGATTGGCGTCGGAGGTGTGACGTTAGTTTCGATGGTCAGCCCCCTCAAAGCAGGCGTTTCTCCCGCCGCCGTAATAATAGCAGTTGGAGTTTCCAGCGGCATTGGGCTATTTTTTGGCGTCGTCCCAGCGCGCCAAGCCGCCAAACTCGACCCCATCGTGGCTCTACGCAGCGCCTAATTCCTCATCCTACGCTTCGCGTAGCTTGCTTCTCGGAACGAGTAGTACGGCAAAGCCGAACATCCCTCTTCCCTCTTCCCTCTTCCCCTTCTATATGAAAACCATCATCCGCTTTGAGCATGTTTCCAAAGTTTACGGCTCTGAGAATACAGAAGTACGAGCGCTATCGGATGTCAATTTGACAGTAGAAGCCGGAGAATATTGTGCGATCATGGGGCCTTCAGGATCGGGCAAATCCACCGCCATGAATGTCATTGGCTGCCTCGATCGCCCCACCAGTGGCAGCTACTACCTCGATGGCGTAGATGTAGCACAGCTCAACGACCACGAACTAGCGCACATCCGCAACCGCAAAATCGGCTTTGTATTCCAGCAGTTTCACCTCTTGCCGCAATTAAGCGCGATGGAAAACGTCATGTTGCCCATGGTCTACGCTGGCATACCACTGCCCCAGCGACAACAGCGAGCCACCGAAGCCCTGACACGAGTTGGCCTAGCTAACCGACTCAACAATCGACCCAATCAACTTTCGGGCGGTCAACAACAGCGGGTGGCGATCGCCCGTGCCATTGTCAATCAACCCGTGCTGCTGCTAGCCGATGAGCCAACCGGAGCACTTGATTCCCACACCACCCAAGAAGTCATGGCCATCTTTGCCGAACTCAACGCCAGCGGCATCACGGTAGTCATGGTCACCCACGAATCAGAAGTAGCACGCCTGACACGTCGCGTCGTCTGGTTCCGGGATGGTCAAGTGATCCATCCCAACCTTTCCCCAACAAATTTAGCTCAGGTCACCGTTGCCGCCGTATAAGTTGCTCCATCTAAATTAGCCCCCTCTAACCGAGCATGATCCAGATTGGCCTGACTTAGATTTGCCTGCCACAAATCTGCATGACGCAAATCTGCCCAGGTCAAGTTTGCCGCACTCAAGTCGGCTTCGCTTAAATAGGCTTCTTGTAAATTGGTTCCACTCAAGATGGCTTCCGTCAAGGTTGCGCCATTGAAATCCACCCCACAGAGATTTCCATCTCCTAAATTAGCTCGACTCAAATTAGCACCGACCAAATCTGCTAAGCACAGATTCGCCCCCATCAAGTCTGCCTCACTTAAATCTGCATAACAAAGATTAATCCCCCGTAAGTCTGCACCCCTAAGAACGGCTCGTCTCAAGTCTGCGCCGGAGAAATCTGCACCCTTCAAATCAGCACGGCTTAAATCTGCGCCTCGAAGCGTCGCGTTTTTAAAGATTGCACCCTTCAAATTTGCGCCTGCTAACTGGGCATCGTCCATGCTGGCCTCACTCAAATCGGCTTGTTGAAGTGTCACCATTCGCAGGTTAGTTTCTCGCAAATTTGCACCGCGTAGATCTGCTCCCTCTAAATTTGCCTGCTGCAAATTAGAGCGACTCAAATCAGCCCGATTTAAGTTGGCCATCTGTAAATTTGCATCTGAGAAAACTACCGCTCTCAGACGCGCTCGGCTCAAATTTGCTTCAGGCAGATCAGCAGCTGTTAGATCAAGCAGCTCTCCAGTCTCCGTCAGGTTGCCTTGCCGCCATTCATTCCAAGCACATACCCCCTCCCGCAGCAACGCTAACAAATTGGTGTTTGCCATAGGTATTGACTCTGAATAGCTCTAGTTAATCTCTTTCGGGTTAACCAAGAAACATCCGGATGGTATGAAAGAGTTTTGCAGCAAAGCAGCAAGAAATTTAAGTTCATAGAAATAAATATTTCAAGAGATAAATATAGCGTCGTAGCCTACAAAAGGCTAAAGCCCTCTAGCGCCATCCCTAGTATGTTTGGAGCGCAACTCAGGTAGCATTCAGTCTCTATGGCTTTAGTAGAATCACTGACCGCTGCAACGATGTCCTCAGCTGTTTAGTTAAATGTTCGGATTGAGAAGCAATATCTGGTGAGCCAAGATTTCTATATGTTTGCATCTACAAAAAAACTCATGAATCTTCTCATCGCTCTCCTCGCCATTGTTACATCTATAGTTTCAGTTCCAAATCCATCTCATCCTGCTGACTATCAAGTTAAAAATCCCCCCTGTGACGCCTCGTATGTAGAGTGTCAATAGAGTTCCAATAACTGTAGAGTATAGAATAACCATCGCCTACCACATGCTGCGTGCGTCGCGTTAGTTCTTAGCCGAAAAATATTGAATCAATAGTAGTTTTACAGAATCCTGACTCAGCAGCCATCATAGTAAAGGTGATTAATTGCAGGATATACTGTGGACGGTTTTTTGAATCTGAATAAGCCAGCGGGATTTACATCTCATGATTGTGTAGCAAGAGTGCGGCGTTTATTGCACATGAAGCGCGTAGGACACGGCGGGACACTAGATCCAGCAGCGACAGGCGTACTGCCAATTGCCCTGGGCAGAGCAACCCGCTTGTTGCAATTTCTGCGTCAGGGCAAAACATACCGCGCCACTATTCAATTTGGTCTTCGAACAGCAACAGATGATTTAGATGGAGAGATCCTAACAAAGAAGCCAGTTTCTGAGTTAGAGTTATCAGCGATAGAATCCTTGTTACCGAAATTTCAAGGCAGCATTCAGCAAATACCTCCTCGCTACAGTGCCATTCAAGTGGGCGGCAAGCGCATGTACGACTTAGCTCGAGCGGGAGAAATAGTAGATGTGCCCAGTAGAATCGTGGAAGTCACTGACCTTGAAATAGTAGGCTGGCGATCGCAAGACTTTCCCAAACTAGAGCTGGCAATTACTTGTGGTGCAGGCACCTATATCCGCTCAATCGCCCGCGACTTAGGCGAATTACTAGGAACGGGTGGTACTTTAGCTGGCCTAATCCGCACAGAGAGCCACGGCTTTAGCCTCACCGATAGCCTTACCTTAGAGATGCTAGAGGCACAAGTCGAAGCTCAAAATTTCCAACCTTTAGACCCTGCACAGGCACTCTCCCATCTCTCTAAAGTTAACCTGACTCAGAACGAAGCGAAACGCTGGAGCCAAGGGCAACGTTTGGCAAATATAGAAGAGAATTCAAGCGAAGAGAATTCAAGTCTGCGACTAGATACTCCACTCAGAGTTTGCGACCATACAGCAACGTTCCTCGGCATAGGCCGCTGGAGTCAAACAGAAGATGACCCAGTTTTAGCACCCTGGATAGTATTTGGAGAATAAAGACATATATAGAGAGACGTTCAGCTCCTTAATCCCACGTTGAAACAGAACGCAAAGCATCTGGGATTGGCGTATGTTGAGGAAATTCTAATTGGGTTTCGCGCAAACCTAAATACCCAGATTCTGTAAATGAAAGCAACATGCGTTGAAGTGCAATCCAAACATCGGCATCAAATTCCCAGTCTCGATCAAAGGGAGACCGAACCGCGATCGCCCGCAGTGCCCAAAAGTAATTATTTCTTACCAACGAACCACTT
>Ga0163154_10007203_pt1 | contig 13340 bp, 13 predicted proteins | sample OliLakLV19MP9P1_FD_148649 | JGI IMG/M metagenome (GOLD analysis project Ga0163154, IMG submission 148649) | Freshwater microbial mat bacterial communities from Lake Vanda, McMurdo Dry Valleys, Antarctica - Oligotrophic Lake LV.19.MP9.P1 | ecosystem: Environmental > Aquatic > Freshwater > Lake >... | reverse complement strand
AGGCGCTGGGGGATACCCCCAGACCCCCTCAGAAAAACAGTAATGCCAGTATACAGTATTACAGAATTATTCTTGAGAGCGAACACACCGAAGCCCAACGAGGAAGTACCTGAACGCAGGGATGTTCCCGTAGCGGAAGACGGAACGCACACCCGCAAGGTCATCGCCCCAAGACCCGCCACGAAGCACACGGGCGTTACTATTATCGCTAACACTTTCATCAGTCGCATTATACGGATAAGCCCCATACAAACTGCTTACCCATTCCCGGACATTACCACTCATATCCATAGCCCCAACCCACGAGGCACCATTCGGACGGCTTCCCACAGGCGCAGTTCGGCTATTGCTATTTTCCCTATAAACCACATTATCCGCCACAAAGTCATTGCCCCACGGATAGGTCAGGTTGTTGGGTCCGCGGGCGGCATATTCCCATTCCCGTTCTGTTGGCAAGCGCCCACTACGCTGATTTTGGCAATAATCGCGTGCCTCAAACCATGTAATGCTCTCTACAGGCAATTCATTCCCCGTAAAATTGTTTGCATTGGCTTTTTGTCCACCGAATTCGGCAAATTGGGCTTGTGTCACCTCGTATGTGTCTATCCAGAAGGGTTGGTCAAAACATTGTTCATGTTGTGGCGATTCCGCTTCAAAATAGCTACGCCCATCGGAACTTTCACCATATTGGGTTGCAAACGCGCTATATGCCACATCTATTTGTGCATCGGTACTCCCCATCATAAAGCACCCCGCAGGCACAAGTACCATGGTCACCCCGTCAAAATCACGTTCTTGCGGTGTCCAATCGGCATTATTCGCCACAGGGGTCGGCACACTCGCAGTCTGTGTACCCGCTACAGATATTTCAACTTGTGTGTTAAATGCCAGCGCGGTATTGGTGGCAGATACAGATTGGTCTAGGTTGAGGGTTGCTTCGGATGTATCACCACCACACGCAACTAACAAACCAATAAGCAACATCAGCCCCAAAATCAGGTTTAATTTATGATTCATCTTCACATCCTATGATTACAAGAAGTCATTGTATTTACATCTATAAAGATAACACGCGTTTTGTGGATTGTCAAAGAAAAATGAGGTCAACTGTGTTACACTATTCAAAAAGGTGAGGATTTTGGCACATGGCACTGGCAATTCAACCACGCATGACGGTTATCGAATTTGACGCATGGGCAAGCGAACAATTTGACCATAACTACGAATTTATTGGGGGGGAGGTGGTCGAGGTGGTATCCAATTCGCTCGCATCACGGGTGAGGTTCAAAATTGGCGGGTTTTTATTCGCCTATCTGCAAGCGCATCCGATTGGTGAAGCCACAACTGCCGATGGTGGCTATATGGTCAATGGAGAACGCTATATCCCCGATATTGGCTTCATCCGCAATGAAAAATTAGTGGGGAAAAAAGATAGTGCCTATTACCCAATCGCGCCAGATTTGGCGGTGGAGGTCATATCAAACCCCAATAATCACCAAGAAATGCGGGATTTGCGCGTCAAATTAGTCAATTATCTGGGAGCAGGGACAGTCGTTTGGGTGATAGACCCCTATGCTCGCACAGGCGAAATTTATACGCCTAATCAGCCAATTCAGATTATAGATGAAGATGGAATGCTCAATGGGGGCGCGGTATTGCCCAATTTTTGGGTGGCACGCAAAGATATTTTTCCGCCTAGTGATGCCAAACCCGCTTCCTAAAGGCAGTGATGCCAAAGGTGATGGCGAATAGGGTCGTGACCACCAGCACAATCGCAGGGGCGGCGGCAATATGCAAATGCCACGCCACATAAATCCCCAATACCCCGCAAATGCTCGCAATCAGCGCCGAGAGCATCGCCATTGTATGCAAGCGATGGGTCATCAATTGGGCTGTTGCCGCAGGCGTGATGAGCATCGCCAACATTAACACCACCCCCACCGCTTGCAGATTTGCCACAATCGTCACTGCCACCAATATCAGCAGGAGCAATTGCAATCCGCCAGACGGCAATTTGAGCGCGTGCGCCAAGCCACTATCAAAACTCACCACCAATAATTCTTTGAAAAATAGGATGATGGTGCCAATCACTACCACCGTGCTAATAATCATAATCCACAAATCGGATTCGGTGATGCCAAAAATATCCCCAAACAAAATGTGTGTGAGGTCGCGTTGATAGGCACGCGGGTCGGTGCTGATAATAGCAATGCCCAGTGCGAACATCGCCACAAAAATAATGCCGATGGCGGTATCTTCTTTGAGCCGATTTTTTTGTGTGAGCCAATTGATGAGTACCGCAGAAAATATCCCCGCACTTAATCCACCAATAAATAGGCGCACATCTTCATTGGCGATACTACTCAAAATGGGCAATGCCGATGCGCCTGTGCCATAAATATAGGCAATCGCCACCCCTGGTAAAATGCTATGCGCGAGTGCATCGCCAAAAAATGACATGCCACGCACCACCACAAACGCGCCAACCACCCCACTGGTCAAACCAGCGAGGATTGCGGCAAAAATCGCCTCGCGCATGAATTCATACTGCAACGGGGCGATAAAAATCTCTTCTAATGTCATGAGTTATCTCAATTTATGCGATGGGTTCTTCTAGCACCATCGTAGACTGACCATTATGCTCAAATATACCTACACGGTTGCCATAGGCACGGCGCAAAATATCGGGGACAAATACATCTTGGGGCGCACCATCGGCAATGAGGTGGCAATTCACCACCAACACACGGTCAAAACGGGTGCTGGCGAGTGCGAGGTCATGCGTGGCTATCAGCATCGTAATGCCATTTGCCTGCAATGCGTCTAGCGTGGCTAATATTTCGGCTTCTGCGCCCACATCTACCCCATTAAACGGTTCATCGAGGAGCAGGACATCCGTCTCTTGCGCTAAGGCACGGGCGATAAAAACGCGCCGTTTTTGCCCACCGCTGAGCTGACCAATTTGCCGCTTAGCAAATTCACGCATCCCCACTTGGTCAAGTGCCATATGAACAATCTGGCGGTCATGCTTACTCGGCATTTTGAACCAGCCAATTTTTTTCACACGCCCCATCATCACCACATCTTCAACAGTGGCGGGAAATGACCAGTCTATGGTCTCTTGTTGTGGCACATACCCAAATAATTTATGGCTGGTGCGACAATCCTCACCATGTATGGAAACATACCCCGTCTGATGTGGTATCATCCCCACCAACGCCTTAAATAAGGTGCTTTTGCCCGCGCCATTGGGTCCGATAAGCGCCACACGTTCCCCAACACCCAATTGAAAACTGATGTCGGATATGGCAGATTCGCCACTACGATACCCCACAGAGAGATTTTCAACTGTTAGTGCATGAATGGCATTTGAATAGGGCAGTTGTGCAATTGAAGTCATAATAACCTGCGATTAAATGATATGATGTCTCATTTATGATGACACCAAGCCTATTGAATGTCAATGGGATAAGCAGAACATATAATAATAGAGGCAAATTGGGGGATATTTCTTACATACAAAAATCGCCTTTTTACTTGACGTTAGGGGTTGTCGCCATTACAATAAAAAGTCTACGAAGATAGGTTAATATTGTGATTCCAAACCATGTTTGAGAGTTTAAGTTTACGTCTGCAAAAAACACTAGACCGCTTGGGTCGCTCTGGCAAATTGTCAGAGGCTGATGTCACTGAGGTCATGCGCGAAGTGCGTATGGCATTATTAGAGGCGGATGTCGCCTTGCCAGTTGTCAAGGATTTTGTTGGACGCATCAAAGAACGGGCAGTTGGCGCAGAAGTATCGAAGGCGCTCAAACCCGGTCAGATGGTGGTCAAAATCGTTCATGACGAATTGATAACCACACTTGGCGCGCCCGGTCGTCTCAATTTTGCTGGGAGTAGCAAACCCCATGTCATTATGCTTGTGGGGTTACAAGGCTCTGGTAAAACGACCACAGCCGCCAAACTCGCAACCTATTTGCGTAAAGATGGCAAACCACCATTCCTTGTCGCGGCAGATGTTTACCGTCCTGCGGCTGTTGACCAGTTGATGACCCTCGCCAAGCAAATAAACGTTGGTATCCATCAACAGGGAACAAATGCCCGCCCTGCCGATATATGTGAAAACGGGGTAAAAGCCGCCAAAGAAGCAGGTGCATCGGTAGTCATCCTCGATACGGCAGGTCGTCTGCAAATTGACGAGCGCCTGATGGATGAACTGCGAGAGATTAAAAAGCGCACGAATCCGGCAGAAATTTTGCTCGTCGCAGATGCCATGACGGGGCAAGAGGCGGTGAATATCGCCACTGGCTTCAACGAAAGTATTGGCATCACGGGTCTCATCCTCACCAAGATAGACGGGGATGCGCGTGGCGGTGCGGCAATTTCGATGCGGGCTGTAACCAATGTCCCAATCAAGTTTTTGGGGACATCCGAAAAGATCGATGGTTTTGAGGTTTTTCATCCAGACCGCCTCGCAGACCGTATTTTGGGCATGGGCGATGTTATGTCACTCATCGAAAAAGCGGAAGAGGCGTATGATGAAGAAGAAGCTGAGCGCCTGCAACGCAAAATGATGAAAAATCAATTTACCCTACAGGACTTTTTGGAGCAACTCCAAAAAATCCGCAAGATGGGTCCGCTTGGGCAATTGATGAGCATGATTCCGGGCGTAGATAAAATGCAGATGAAGGGGCAGTTTAACCAAGAGGATGCCGAAAAGCGCCTCAAACGGGTAGAAGCCATCATTAGTTCCATGACCATCAAAGAGCGTGAAAATCCTAAAGTCCTCAATGCCAGCCGTCGCAAGCGGATAGCAGTAGGTAGCGGGGTGGAAGTACGTGATGTGAATGATGTCATTAAGCAATTTCAGCAAATGCAATCAATGATGGGCGAATTACGCAAAGGGCGTATGCCCAATATACCGGGTTTATCTAACATCAATAAAGGCAGATAACCCCCCAACTTTAGTTTATTCGATGGTTCATTTTGCCGCTTGGCAGTTATTTTCTAGGAGAAATTTTACACATGGTTAGTATTCGTTTCGCCCGCGTTGGGCTTAAAGGTCAACCCGAATATCGCATCGTTGTCGCAGATTCACGCCGTTCACGCGGGGGGAAATATCTCGAAATTATTGGGCATCACAACCCACGTACCCGCCCTTCTACCGACATTGTAGATGAAGCCCGTGCCTTGTATTGGTTGAGCGTTGGCGCACAACCCACTGAAGCCGTGCAATCGGTTTTTAAGCGTACAGGCACATTTGCCCGTTTTGACCGCATGAAAAACGGTGAAACAGTGGAAGTTTTGGCGGCAGAAGCCAAAGCCAATTTTGTGAAGGTAGACCCACGCACAAATTACCCATCACCAGGTCCAGGTCAAGGCAAAAAAGCCCGTATCGCTGCCGCTAAACTTCTTCAACAAGAATCATAAGGTAATCTCATGTCTAAAGAACTGGTGGAATACATCGCTCAAAACTTGGTCAATGACCCGTCTCAGGTGCAACTCAAAGAAAAACGCACCAATTCGTCCGTCATCCTCGAATTACGGGTGGCAAAGTCGGATATGGGGCGTGTGATTGGCAAACAAGGGCGTGTGGCAAACGCCATCCGTTCTTTGTTGCGTGTGGTGTCTACAAAAGACGACATTCGCATCATTTTAGAAATTGATTAGGGCATATACAACACCCTAATAACGATTATCATCTATGTATGGGCGCAATCTTTCGCGTCCATACACTATCACCATCATCCTCATATAATCATATGGAAAATTCAATGACCCCCACCCCACCTCCATTTTTATTACTCGGAAAAGTTTTGCGTCCTCATGGGATTCGCGGTGAATTGCGTGTGCAACTCATGACCGATTATCCAGAACGCATCACCAAACTCAGCAAAGTCGCTCTGGGCGATTCACCAGAGACCACCAAAGCCAAATACCATACGGTAGAATTTATGCGCCTGCACCAAAATTATGGCTTGCTCAAACTGCTCGGCGTAGATGACCGCAATGCCGCCGATTTATTCCGCGAATTATTCGTCATGGTCAAAACAGCCGATGCTGTGCCACTCGCAGACGATGAAGTGTATTTGTATCAGCTTATCGGCATGACTATTAAAACAGAAGCTGGCGAAATACTCGGCACATTAACCGATGTACTAGAAACAGGCGCAAATGATGTGTATATCATTAAAGGCGGTGTGCATGGCGAAATTCTCATCCCTGTTATACCCAGTGTAGTCCTCAAAACCGACACCGATACCAATACCATCACGGTACGGTTGCCAGAGGGGTTATTGGGCGGTATCTCTGATGAAGATGCGCGTGATTAATATTTTGCAAAAATAATTTTTCTCTCTATAATCAATTCATCAGATTGATATAAAAAAGGGGAAATTAGATATGGCTTATCCACCACCACAGCAAAATCAGCCACCTTATCATCAACCGCCGTATGATCAGCCACCACCTTATGGCTATCCACCACAATACCCCTATCAACAACCACCACAAAAAAACAATAGCGGGGTTATCATCGCGTTATTGTTGGTGGTGATAGTGGTTGCTGGCGGGATGGTTGGTTTTGTGTTGCTTGGAAATGCGGGGAAATGTGTTTCTAGCGAATTAGTTGGGACATGGCGCGAAACTGCTGGCTTAGAAACCTTGTACATTACATCAAGCACAATCAGAGCAGAAGGTAGTGGATTGGTCATCTCTGGGTCATATACATGCAGTGGCAACACCATTATGTGGACACTTAGCAATGGACAAACCACAACGCTTGACGTTATAGAAAAATCGGGATTAACCATGCAACTCAAAAACGCATTTGGCATGACCTCAAATTATCGCAAACAGTGAGAATCGAATATGAATGAGCGATATTATTGGCTAGGATTTAATCTCATCTCCAGCATGGGAGTTAAACGCATCGAACACCTTATCGCTCAATTTGGCACACTCCAGCATGTATGGAACGCCGATGAAAAATCACTCAAAAGTGCCAAATTAGCCGATAAATTCATCGAAAAATTGCTATCACAACGCAAAATGCTCAATTTGCAAGCCGAATATGATAAGCTAAACAAATTGAATATTCAGTTTGTCATATTTTCTGATGACGATTACCCCACCAGACTCCGTAATATCCCAGACCCACCACCTGCATTGTATATACGTGGGGATTTACTCCCAAAAGATAGCAAGGCGCTCGCCGTTGTAGGGACGCGCAAATGTACCCGTTATGGGCGAGATGTGAGCGCCGAATTATCTGAGCAACTTGCAAAAAATGGCGTAACTATTATCAGTGGCTTGGCAGAAGGCATAGACGCATCGGCGCATCAGGGCGCGTTAAAAGGGGGTGGGCGCACCCTCGCCATTTGTGGCTGTGGATTAGACCGTGTGTATCCCGCACAACACACCGCCCTCGCCAAAAAAATTGCCGAAAATGGGGCGCTTATCAGCGAATTTTCGCTTGGGACACCGCCTATAGGCGAAAATTTTCCGCGTCGCAATCGCATTATCAGTGGGTTATCACTCGGCGTATTGGTCATAGAAGCACCAGAAAAAAGTGGCGCACTCATCACCGCCAGCGTTGCCGCCGAACAAGGGCGCGAGGTATTTGTAATTCCCGGAAATATCACCAATAATGTGGCATCTGGGACAAATAAATTGTTGCAAGATGGTGCAAAATTGGTCACATCGGCAAAAGATATTCTGGATGAACTCAATCTGGAACATACGATTTTGCAAACACGCATCAAAACAGAGTCGTTTGTTCCCTCGTCCGATGAAGAGGCATTGATACTCAAATTTATCAGCACAGACCCCACCCATATTGATGATATTATCCGCCAAACAGGGCTAAATAGTTCAGAAGTCATGGGGTTATTGACTATTTTAGAATTAAAAGGGCTTGCACAATCTGCGGGATACATGCAATATAGCCTCGTAACGTAACGGATTTAGCCATTTATCGGCTACGAGGTTAGTATATGACAGATAATTTATATGCACTTGTGTTGGCGGGTGGTGGTGGTACACGCCTGTGGCCCATGAGCCGAAAAGATACTCCCAAGCAATTGCTCCCGTTGGTGGATAATCGGACGATGTTCCGCACCAGTGTAGACCGCATCGGCAAAATTTTGCCACCAGAACGTATTTGTATCGTCACTGGCGAAGATTATGTCGAGCGCATGAGGGCAGAAGTACCACAAATTCCCAAAGAAAATTTCTTTGTAGAGCCAGATGGTCGCAACAGCGCCCCTGCCGCCGCCTTTGGCATTTGGATGATTCACCAGCGCAATCCAGATGCGGCAGTTGTTTTGCTCACCGCCGACCATCATATTGTCAAAGAAAGTTATTTTTGCGAAGCGATTGTGTCTGCGTATGAACTCGCGCAAGAGGGGTATATCACCACATTAGGCATTTCGCCCACCTACCCCGCCACTGGCTTTGGGTATATTCAGCAGGGCGATATTATCCGCAAGATGAACGGGTTTACCAGCTATCATGCACTCAGATTTACCGAAAAACCCGATTTAATTGCCGCCACCGATTTTGTCGCCTCTGGACAATATAGCTGGAATAGTGGTATGTTCATTTGGACGACTAAACGTGCCAAAGAAGAATTTTTGGCTCAACAACCCACCATGTTCAATTTATTTGAGCAGTTTACACCACATATCGGGACAGATAATTATAAGAGTGCCTTGAATACCCTCTGGGAAAAAATGCCGTCTATTTCGATAGACTATGCCATCATGGAAGGTGCAAAGCAGATGGCAGTTATCCCCGCCGATATTGGCTGGAGTGATGTGGGCAGTTGGGCATCGCTGTTTGAGGTGCATAAAAGCGATAAGTTTGGGAATGTGTTCAAAAGTCATAACCCAGACCGCGTTATCCTCGACACACATCATACAATGGTCTATAGTGACCGCATGATTGTCACCATTGGGGTACATGATTTAATCGTTGTAGATGCAGGTGATGTGTTGTTTGTTTGCCATAAAGACCGTTCTCAAGATGTTAGAGAAGTAGTTAACCACTTGCGCTCTAGCAAAAAACATGATTATCTTTAAGAACAACACATTTTTATATAGTCTAGTTTAATAAGGAAATTAAAAATGAGCGAAGCCACACCACAAATCTATTGCGTCAAATGTAAAGAAAAACGTGATGCCATTGAGACAGAACCCGTATTCACCAAAAATGGCACCCCCGCTCTAAAAGGCAAGTGTTCTGTTTGTGGGACAACCCTGTTTCGGATGGGTGCAACACCTGCCCATGCGGGCATGGAAAAACCTGTCATCGAAAAAAGTGAAAAAACAACAAAGGGGAGCAAATCTCCTAAAAAGGGCGAAGAGAATTAAGAATGAGTGAAGCTATGCAACAAGTCTATTGCGTCAAATGCAGAGAAAAGCGCGATGTCATCGAGCCAGAAGCGGTCTTTACCAAGAACGGCACACCCGCCCTACGGGGTAAGTGTGCCGTTTGCGGAACGACTCTGTTTCGGATGGGTGCAACACCCGCCCATGAGGGCATGGAAAAGCCTGTCATCGAAAAAAGCGAAAAATCGGCAGAGAGTCCCAAATCATCTAAGACCAAAGAAGCCAGCAAATCCCCCAAAAAGGGCAAAGAGAAGGGTAAATCTGCCTCTGCGCCAAAAAAACGGGGTAAGACACCTAAAAACAAATTGGTGATTGTAGAATCGCCTGCCAAAGCCCGTACCATCAGCAATTATCTGGGCAAGGAATTTGTTGTGGTCGCCTCTAAGGGGCATGTGCGCGATTTATTGGTCACACAGCTTTCGGTAGATGTCGAACACGACTTTGAGCCAAAATATCGTGTTCCCAACGAAAAGCGCGATGATGTCAAACAACTCAAACGCGAAGTAGACAATGCCAGCCAAATTTATCTGGCGACAGATGCCGACCGTGAAGGCGAAGCGATTGCATGGCATCTGATTCATGCCACCGATATGGACGAAAGCAAAGTGGAACGGGTGATTTTTCATGAAATCACACCCAACGCCATTCAAGAGGCATTTACACATCCGCGCCCACTCGATATGTCACTGGTCAATGCCTATCAAGCCCGCCGTGTCCTAGACCGTCTGGTGGGGTATAACATCAGTGAATTATTATGGGATAGGGTACGAAATCGGTTATCGGCGGGGCGCGTGCAGAGCGTGGCAGTCCGCCTATTGGTAGACCGTGAGCGCGAAATAGAGGCATTTGTACCAGATGAATATTGGACACTCGATGCCAGAGTGCAAAAACAATCGTCCGATAATCGTCAAATCGTTATTCGACTGGTCAAAATCAACGATACCGATGTGGCATTCAAAGCCGAAGGTGCTGTCAAAGCCCATTTGGATATACTCGAAAAAAGTCAGTATGCCGTGGAAGATGTCAAACGTGGCACACGCAAACGTCGCCCCTCTGCCCCATTTACCACCAGTACCCTGCAACAAGAGGCATCGCGTCGGCTGGGTTTTAATGCCATGCGGACAATGCGTACCGCCCAACAACTCTATGAAGGGATTGATTTGGGCGCAGAAGGCACAGCAGGTCTGATTACCTATATGCGTACCGATAGCACCAATGTTGCGCTTCAGGCGCAAGAAGAAGCACGGGATTATATTGTCAATCGGTTTAGCAAAGAATTTGTGCCAGATGAATTGCCAAAATATAAGACCAAAGCCAAAGGCGCACAAGAGGCGCATGAAGCTATCCGCCCCACCACTATCACCCGCTTGCCCAACAGTGTTGCGACATTTTTGAGCCGTGACCAACTCAAGCTCTATAAGCTCATTTGGGAACGGTTTATCGCCAGTCAAATGGCAAATGCCGTCTATGATACATTGCGGATAGAAGTACGCGCGGGAGTAAATCCCCCACTGCCCTATTTATTCCGTGTATCAGGTAGTGTGGTCAAATTTCAGGGATTCTTGGCAATTTATGAAGAAGCGCGTGATGAAGATGTCCCAACCGATGAAGATGAAGGGCGCATTTTGCCAGAAGTCGCCATTGGTGAGGTCTTAACACTCATTCAATTGATGCCAGAGCAACATTTTACCCAAGCCCCACCCCGCTTTACCGAAGCAAGTCTGGTGCAATCGCTTGAAGAACACGGTATTGGTCGTCCAAGCACCTATGCACCAACGCTAAAAGTGATTCAAGAGCGCGAATATGTCGAAAAACAAGACAAGCGCCTTATCCCCACAGAGACAGGCAAATTGGTCAATGACCTGCTGGTGCAATATTTTGCCAACGTGGTCAATTATCAATTCACCGCCCACATGGAAGAAGAGTTAGACGATATAGCCGAAGGCAATATGCAATGGCGACCAATGATACGCGATTTTTATACGCCGTTTGAAGCCCAATTGCAACATGCCCGCCAAAATATGCCCCAAATGCGCCAAGATGATTATATCGGGCGTACTTGCCCATCGTGCGAGACAGGGCAATTGCAAACCAAACACGGGCGTTGGGGAAAATTCATCGGGTGCGATAATTATCCCGAATGTGGATATACCGAAGCGTATATTGAACTGACCGGGGTGAGTTGCCCCAAATGTGGCACAGAAAACGGCGGAGAACTGATTGTTCGCAAAACCAAGCGTGGACGCATTTTCTATGGTTGCACACGCTATCCAGAATGTGATTTTTCGGCGTGGAAACTCCCTAATCAAGAAAAAGTATCATCCAATAAGGGTGATGACGAACAAAACGAAGATGAACCTATCGCCAGCCATTATTAGGAAGCGCGGGGGGAAATTAGTACCCCCTGCTACCAATTTTTGACATGGGGGAAATTAGTGGGTAACATCAAATTCATAAATTTTTTTGGCAGATTTGCCACATATCTTGTACAATACACATCAAGCGCGTGTGAAATTTAACCAACGAAAGGCATCACTCATGGCAGATGATTTCGACATGGATGACGAATTAGACGACTTAGAAGAAGAAACACCTAAAAAGAAAGCCACAAAAGCCCCTAAAAAGGCAAAGAAGGCAAAAGCCAAGCCAGTCAGTGATAAACCAAAAGCACCCCTGCCAACACGGGTGCGTAATTGGATTATGGATACATATAACGGGTTGTTCAAAATTGTGATTGAACCCCAATTGCCCAAATATCGTGTCTTGTTGTGGATGATTTTATCGTTCCTCTTCGGCATGTTTTGGGCATATAATATCGCCTCTACGGTTTTCTTCAATGGTTCACCCAATCAATTGAACGAAGGCGCACGCGATAATTGGATTATCAATGTGGCGGGAAGCTATCAGGCAGGTATCATTAATCCAGACGATGCCAAAACCCAGCTTGCCCGTGTCGAGAACCCTTCCGCAACCATTGACCGTCTACTCGTCAATGAAAGTGTCTCTCTCCCTATCAAAACTGCCTTAGCAACCGTTAAACCATTGGCGGATGAAGTGGGCGCAGGCACATCTGCACCATCACCATCGGGCATTATTGGTGATGTCATAACATTGGTCATCAGTGGCATTTTATTCATCGCGGTGGCATGGATTATCGCCATTGCATGGGGCTTGCTCATTGGTGGGTATGTGGAACGCTTCTGGGAACGGATTCGTCCTAAATCTGAAGCAGATATTGCCCGCAACGAAGAAGCAAAACGAAATGTTGAGCAAATCCGTGAGCGCAAACGCCTAGAAGAAGAACTGCGCTCCAGCACCGTCAAAGATGTGGGCACAGTGAATTATGGCGCTCCGTTGATGCAAAAAATTGCCCCTTACACCAAAGGGCGACAATTTGATGAATCCTTTGCGATTGAAGATGCCGACGACAACTTTTTGGGCGAATGTGGTGCAACGATTGCCCACACGATGGGCGATGGACAAGAACTCTCTGCAATCGAAATATGGTTGTTCGATAAAGAGGATTTTGTCAAGACATTCACCAAGATTTTCGCCTCAGAACATGCCTATAACGATTATGCCATTCGCGCCGAATTAGAATCTCGCGTAGATGACCCAGATACCGATATAGCGGTCATCAAACCGGGTGTAACACTTGAACTCACCAGTAAAATGTTGCGGGTACAAGCCAAAGTCGCCGCCCTCACACCAGGAACAGACGGCGCATTGCCACCCAATAGCCATTTTTCGGCGCTCACCTTGCAAATGCAAGGCTGGGAGAAAAAATCGGCAACGGGCGGTGGCAATATTCCCACACCCACAAAAGCACCCGTCCCTGTAGAAGAATTTGCCCCACCACCACCAAAACCCGCTATGTCACCAACAGGCGCACGCCCGTTGGATGCCTATGCTATTGGACCACCACCACCCATGCCCACCAAACCACCCATG
>Ga0163154_10007200_pt1 | contig 13341 bp, 14 predicted proteins | sample OliLakLV19MP9P1_FD_148649 | JGI IMG/M metagenome (GOLD analysis project Ga0163154, IMG submission 148649) | Freshwater microbial mat bacterial communities from Lake Vanda, McMurdo Dry Valleys, Antarctica - Oligotrophic Lake LV.19.MP9.P1 | ecosystem: Environmental > Aquatic > Freshwater > Lake >... | reverse complement strand
CCGTTACTCCGGGCTTCCTGCCCTACGCCCTTCGGGCCAGCCTACGGCTGTTCAAATTCGTTGCAGACGAATTTGTCGGCATGGCACTGCTCGCACACCACGCGCAGGAAGCCGTGGTCGAGCTCGCCGCAGCGCAGGAACGCCTCGAACTCCTCGCGCACATACTCCGGCAGCGAGCGGTCTTGCGCCGCAAGATGCGCAATGAAACCCGGGTAGTGCGCCTGCACCAGCGCGTACAGCAGCGTGCGCTCGGGCGCATGCCGCGCGTAGGTCGGCTCCGCCGCCTGCGCGGTTGCTGCGGCGCTGGCGAGGCGCGGCGTTGCGGCGCTGGCAAGGCGCTGCGTTGCGCGTCCCCCCAGTGCGGTGAGGCACAGCACGAAACGCTCCTGTACAGCGACGGCTGCACAGTGTTTCGCGCGGCCTCATCGCCGCCTATCGGCGTTTGTCCCGTGCACGGGTAGGACATCGGCGCGGCGCAGCGTAGCAAATCTACTACTACTCGCAAGCGGCGCCGGCCAGTTCGGCGAGGTTTACCTGCGCGTAGAGCCACTGCCGCGCGGCACCGGCGCTGGGCGGCCTTGATTGCCGGCGGCTTGGGTTTTGGCTGGGAAATCGACGATTTCTGGCTTTTGCATGCTCGACAGGCGCACTCGCCAGCGCGCTGTGGGGTCACGATCAGGCTGGGCTGGCGCCGCCGACCAGCGCCTGGGCCGCCACCGTCGGGGTGATGCTCGGATGGCAGGCCTTTCACGCAGCGGTGATCGCGTTGATGGCGGCGTTCCTCGGCGCGACTGTGGTGCGGGCTGTTGACGCGGCGGCACCGTGCGCCGATGGACAACGTCGCGCTGTTCTGGCACTGGACGTCGGTGCAGGGCGTGATCGCAGTCCCCTACGTGCAATGGCTACCGCGCTGGATGTAACGCGGCGCCCGCGACCATGTCAGCGACCTCTGCCAGTACCGATCCGCGCGATGGACTGCTGGCCGGCATCGACGATCTGCTGACCCCCTGGCTGATCTGGGCAGGCCACTTCGCGTTCAGCTACGTCTGGCTCGCGGTTCGCTGCGTGGCTGCGCCTTCGGCAGTGCCGGGGTGCCGCGGTAGCCTCAGGGTCCGACGTGACGCAGCTCGGGCTGGTGCTAGCGGCCTTGATCGCTTTTGGCCTGCTCGGCTGGCGCATTTACGGCAGCTGGCGAAGACGCCGGCGCTCGCCGCGGCGAGCGCCGGCACGCGGTGCCAACTGCGGCTGGGCTCGACGCTGCTGGCGCTGCTGGCGAGCGTGTGGACCGTGCTGCCGATGGGGTTGGTGCATGGTTGCGGGCCCTGAAGTGCTGCCGGGCTGCAGGCTGCTTGCCGGCTCCGGATCGAATGCCGACCGACTGCATCGTCGACCAAGTCATGCCTGCCGCAACGCCGTGCGGGGATGCGCAAACCCCATCAGCGTTGCTTGACTCCTTGCGCTTCCCTTCGTCCTCAGCGGGCCGGGGTCACGCGCCAGAGCGTGTTTGACAGGTCGTCGGCGACGATCAGGGCGCCGCGCGGATCCACGCTCACGCCAACCGGCCGGCCCCGGGTCTTGCCGTCGGTACCGCGGAAGCCAGACACGAAGTCGACCGGCGCGCCGGCCGGGCGGCCGTCGCGGAACGGCACGAACACCACCTTGTAGCCAACAGGCTTCTCCCGGTTCCAACTGCCGCGCTCGCCGACGAACACGCCGTCTGCGAATACACCGCCCATCGCAGGCGCGGAGAAGGCGACACCCAGCGGCGCCACGTGCGATCCCAACGCGTAGTCGGGAGTAATGGCGACGGCGACTTTCTGCGGATCCTGCGGCCGCACACGCGGGTCCACGTTCTGGCCCCAGTAGCTGTAGGGCCAGCCGTAGAACCCGCCCTCACGCACGGAGGTGAGGTAATCGGGCGGAAGGTCCGGGCCAAGTTCATCGCGCTCGTTGACTACCACCCACAACCGGTCCGTGCCGGGCTGGATGGCGAGCGCGGTGGGATTGCGCAGGCCGGTGGCGTACGGTTTGTGCGCGCCCGTCTGGGCATCCACCTGCCACACCATCGCCCGGTCGACCTCGGCAGCCATGCCGCGCTCGGTGATGTTGCTGTTGGACCCAATGCCCACGTAGAGAAACCGCCCATCCGCGCTGGCGGTCAACGCCTTGGTCCAGTGGTGATTGATCTGCGACGGCAGGTCGGTGACCTTGACGGGTGCTCCAATCGCCTGGGTCTGGCCCTCGGTGTAGTCGAACCGCACCAACGCATCCTGGTTGGCCACGTAGAGCTGGTTTCCGATCAGCGCGAGTCCGTAAGGCGCGTTGAGGTTTTCGGCGAACACCGTGCGGCTCTCGTAGATGCCGTCGCCGTTGCCGTCGCGCAGCAAGGTCAAGCGGTCTCCGCCCTTCACCGAACTGTTGCCCTGGGCCTTGATGTAGCCGCCTATCACGTCCTTCGAGGTGAGCTTCGGCGCACCGCCCCCCTTGCCTTCGGCCACCAGGATGTCGCCATTGGGAAGCACCAGCGACTGGCGCGGAATCCGGAGGTCGGTGGCGATAGCCGCGATCACATAACCCTGCGGCACCGTGGGCCGCTGATCGCCCCATTGCGTCGGGCTGGCAATGGTCATGCTGGGGAGCAGCCCGCGTTGCCGGTCGGGCAGCACCGGTTCAGCGCCGAAATTTGCCGGTCCCTGCTGCGAAAGGTCTGCATCGTTGCCGCAGGCGGCCAGCAGGACTGAGAAACCGGCAACTGCCCATAACGCCAGCCGTTTCATGGCACGTCTCCGATGCGAACGTTGGACAAACCCATCCACGCCGCCACGCAGATGAGCAAGAAAACGATGGCCGACAGAATCAATCCTTCAGGCATCACCCCCCACGCATCCTTCGCATGCATCAGCGCATTAATGAAACTCAGCACCCAAGTTGCAAGCACGATGAAGGCATACAAGAGATTGCGCCGCCCACGCCGATAAGCGTGGCGCAGGCCCACCAGTGCGAACACCAGCACGACGCCGCCGAACAGCAGGCCAGCGGCGATCAACCACGAAGCGAAGTTGGTCCACTGCACCTGGTAGCTCATGGCGTAAGCCAGATCGCTCAGCAACGCGCCGAGATACAGCGTCACGGTCGCGGCGAGGAAGAACGCATGCACGGGGTGCAACGGCCTTTGGGGTGGTCGGTCGACGACGGCAATCAAAGTGGCTCTCCTGGTGGTGGTTCCGGCACTCACTGATGCGAGGCGAAGGCGAACTGAAACTTTGCGGGCCATTGCAGTTCCCGCCCGGGCCGCATGGCGAGTGACGGGCCGGGCATCTGCCGAGAGGGCGCGCAATCAACCGCCGATATGCCGCGATCAGGCATCGACTCGGCTGGGGACGGCGATGTCCGCGGCGGGCGACGCACCAGGCCGATACCCTGCACGCCCGTAGTGCTTGTAGATGGCGATTTCCATCTCTCGCGCGAGCGGTAAATCCGGGTCGTACCAGGGCGCCTGTTTCAGCGCATCACCCGTCAGGTCGACGGCCACGGTTTGCTGCGCCCAGTTCACGCCCTGAATCCACTGCGAGGCCACCAACACGTCATGGCCGAGCCACCAGTTGCTGGTACTCACCACCAGGTATCGGATGGCCCAACTCTCTTCGTCGACGAGCAGGCCCTGCACATGCCCGATCTCGCCATCGCTGGCTTCAATGTGGTACCCGGCCACGGCTTTGCAGCTGCGCAGGTGAGGGTCTTTGTCACTCTCGGTCTGGCGCTGGCGTGCTTCGGTTCGGGCCTGGACGCCGTCGGCTTCGGCGCGGGTGGCATCGGCAGGGCCATAGCCGGGGTCACCGGGCACGAGCATGTACGGATACCCGCCGCTGCCCCACAAACCCATGCCGCCCCAGTAGTGCGGATAGCGGTAGTAGTCGAGATGGTCGGTCTCGTGCTGTAGGCTGACCGGCGTGTCGGTGTCGATGTCGGGGCTGTTCTTGACTTGCTCCCGGGTCAACGAGACCGGCAACTGCATTCTCGACCAATCGGGCTTGCCGGCGGCGACGGGAGAGATCAGCACCTTGCGGCTGGACAACCACGACCCGCCATCAACCACGGAGTAGCGAATCGCCCAGGCGTCGCCGTCGAAGTAGACATCCTTCACATTGCCGATGGCGCCATCGGTGGCGTCAATGGCGAGATCCAGCAGGTCCTTGGAATGGCGCAGCATATTGGTCCGGCTGTCAGCGGTTTACCACAGTCGAAAATGCGCGTCTGGCCGCGCTGCGTCTGTGCGCTGAAGCACAGGGCCGCCCCAACTGCTGGCGGCGACGAACTCGCACAGCGTTCAACCTAGAAACCGCAGTTGGACGCGCCCGAGTGGGCCGCGATGGGGTGCGCTGGCAAGGCGCGACGACGCTGCGGGCTCATGCCCGCGAGGAGGAGCAACGCCGCCAGCGTGCGCCATCGCGGCTCAATCGGGTGCGTAGCGCTGTCACCCAAGAGGTGAAGGTGGTCGTGCGTGCGAAAGCTAGAATTCATGCGGTGTAGCCAGCGGAGACAAGCGGTCAACTGCGGTTTCTAGGTTAAAGCGTCGCCACGTTTGCGCCGTCGCTGCGCCCAGAGATCCTCGAGATACGCATCAATGACCCCGGCCTCGACGCTGCGAATACAGCACTCGCGCTGGTCGAGCTAGGTCGCGAAGTCCTGCGCGAATCGCTGTGCACGCGCGCCACCACCGCGTCAGCGGTCTAGCTAAACGGCCAATCTGGGAGCCGCGCCCAAGCCTGCCTGCGAAAGTTGCCGCATGTGCATTGGCGCTTGACAAGGGCCTCTGCATCGTTCGCTGGCGCACAAACGCTTGTGAGCCGTGCGGGCATCGCCCGTGAATGCGCCACGCTCTGAACCTTGTCGAATCCTGGGTAACTTGCCGCGTTGCCATTCCCAGGCTGTTGCTTTACGCGATCGGCGAAGAGCCGGCATGCGTCGGGGCAGTGCATGACTGTCTGAACGTGCGAACAGCAGCGTGGCGGAACGCGGCATCGAGGTCGAGGCCGTGCGAGACGCGATCTGGGAAGTCGACGTCGGCAATGGCGAGCATCACATCATCGCGTCCGGGCTGCGCAATCCAAACGGCATGGCCTGGAAGCCGAGCAGCGGCGCGCAGTGGCGCGTGGTGAACGGGCATGACGTGTTGCGCAGCTACCTGGTGCCCGACACCCTGGGTTCGGTGTGCGACGGCGGCTGCTATGGCCCTACAGCTGCTACGGCCAGGAGGTCAATCAACGCGTCGAGCCGCAGCGGCCCCAGCTGGTGTCCCGCGACGTCGGAAATGTGCTGTGGCGCATGAGCTCCGGGCCTTGAATGCGAATTCAGATCGGTCGTACCAACCCAAGGACAGGACAGAAGATGGTCAAGCGTGCAAACCCGCGGCCCGTGAAGGCCAAGACCCTGGTTCAGCAAAAGAACGACTTCACCGCGGAAGGCGCGCCGCCGCCGGGCAGGGTGGAGGCGTCCCACCCGCCGGCGCAGACGCCGCCCGTTGTGCCCAAGCGCAAAGGCGACGCGTCAGGCAAGCGGTAGCGGCGCATCCGCGCCGGGTCATCCTCGCCGGTTGCACCCACGCAGCGAACTGCTCGGGAGTGACTGTCCCCAGTGCCATAGCCCAGAACTTGCTTGAGGCAAAGTGCCTCAAAGCTCGCGAGCCGTGCCGTTTTTGTACTCCGCGAGCGCCTCTGCGGCAAGGGCGTCTAGTTTGCCCGCAGCTGCAACGGCTTCAATCTGCTCGTCCCATGCTTTAGCGTCAAATTTGGCAAACCAGCTCCGAAATTTGGCGAGATCAACAGGGGAAAGGCTCTGAATTGCCTGCTCAATAGCGTCAATAGTGCTCATTTGGATCTTATCTCGTTCGCCAAAAGAATCGGGACTTGCCTTACGGGCCAAATTTCATTTAGACGACAAGTCGCCGACACCAAAGTGTCCGCCAAAACCCGATCACTCGTCAATCCTCCCTCCAAGCCAATCGCAAAAAACAAGCCAAACCTAAAAACATGCGGATAAAAAACCCAAACCCCTCAATCAAAAATACCCAAAGCACTGCAATTTTCCGCACCACAGCAACCCTTCCGAAGCCGCACAGGTGGATATCCACCAATCCATGTTTGCCTGAGCGCTGCCTAGATTGACTCAAATGATCCCCACCAAAAAGACGTGCGCCTGCCGGTAGTTTTGGCGGGATGTGGCTTTCAATTATTAGGGACGTAGGTAGTTTTTGCTAAGCCGGCGGCAGTTAGCGGTTTTTGTTGAAGAGTGCCTGTCCGTTGCTGCGGTTTAGTAGTTTGGGGTTCTTTTTAAAGAATGCGTGTCCGTTGCTGTGCGTGGAGAATGAGTGTCGGTTGCTGCTTGGTGAGAGACGCGCTTATTCTAGCGCCAGCGACGTGGTGCGGAGCATGCGCCGGATAAGGTCAGCCTCAATGCCATCAAGCTTATCATCCTCGAGGACCTGTCGAACGGCAGTAAGAAGCTCAGGGAACTTATCGGTCGTTTGCTGATGATCTTGGAGCTAATACAATAACTCATAAGCTTCTTTATAATTGACTTCATTGTCTGCGAGGATGCCGCGGATTAGGCCTTTGAGTTCATGCATTTCATCGCTTCTGGACTCTCGTCTACCACCAAAGCCTTTTGCCTCGTGTAATTTTAAGCAGATATTTGCACAAGCTACGGCGTCATCATGCGCATCGTGATGCTTGAAATTCGGCAGGCGAAAGTGTTTCGCCAAAGTTTTTAGCTTATGATTTTCCAGTTTTGGCAACATTTGCTTAGCAAGAGAACTGGTGTCTAAATATTCGAAATCTAGCCTCAATCCGAAATGACTGGAAAGCGCCGAGAGCACTTGTTTATCAAACAAACTGTGAGCGACTAATTTCCCCTGAAAGATTCCATGAATCTCAGGAAACATTTCCCCGAAATCGGGTCTACCCACCGTATGCTCGTGTTTGATGCCGTGGATCTTTGACTGGAAGGGTGCGTGGCCGCCCACGGGTCTTATCAAGTGTGAGCTGGACTCAACAACTTGGCCATTTACCACCCGAGCGTAGCCGATAGCACATGCGCTGACTCGTTGGGGGTTTCCGGTCTCAAAGTCGATTGCTATGAAATCAAGCACTATCTCTTCTTCCTAAAGGATTTAACAAAATATAGACGACAAATCGCCTACACCGAAGTGGCCGCCAAAACCCGATCACCCGTCAATCCTCCCTGCAAGCCAATCGCAAAAAAAGTATAGGAATTTCAAACGCCCTTTTTGAAGAGTCTGGCGAGTAGGCGGTGGTCGCGCAAGCGCTGGTTTGGGCGCGGACCGGATGTTCGCGAGTGGGATTTCGGCATCGCGGGGGCTCGACGCCGCGCCGTCCGTGGTCGTTTCGCGCCGATTCCCGACAGCGGGTCGGGCGCTGCCCTGCGGGATCTTGGCCGCTGCGTGTGGTCTTGCCTGGTTTCGCCTTCGGCATAGTGGCCGTCGGGGTGTCACGCGGCTACAGCGGGCGGCGCGCGCGGGGCGGATCGGTAGTGCGCTTTCTGAAGCGCGCCGTGCTTTGCGAAGTGGGCGAGGATGGCGCGGATGGCGGTGGGTTCTTCGATGCTGGCCACGATCCGCGCCGCGCCGCCGCAGTGGCCGCACGTGCTCACGTCGATGTTGACCAAATCGCCTGGAGCGATTTGGAACAGCCGAAAGGCTGGCCCGAAGGGCGGAGGGCAGGATGCCCGGAGTAAGACGCGTTTGAGGCGCTGCGCTAAAGGTCATCGAGCGGCGCTTTTCCTCTAGGCTGCGGTGGTCGCTGTTAGCCCCAGTCGGCTCCTCGTCCGTAGGAGGACGTTTGCCGCGACCCGATGGCGTCAGCTGCGCGCGCCACTTCGCGTTTGGCGCACAAATTCGCCAGGAGCGAATTTGTCAAGTTGAGCGCGCTGCCGAAGCGCTGGATAAGCGTCACCGCGCCGCACTGCGCTGTGTTCCGCTCGACGCCCGCTTGATCCGCCAACCATCCTGCGATTACGCGATGCACGATCGCCAGCACCGGGCCGATGGCTTCGGGCTTGCTGGCGAACAGGAAGCGCAAGGGGTACGGAAAACTCAGCACCCATTGCCGCACCGGCCGCGGGCCGAACACCTCCTCCACCAGGTGCCGCGCACTCTCGGCCATGCGCCGTGCGCCGCAGCTCGGGCAAAACCCGCGCTTCTTGCAGGAAAACGCCAGCAGTCGTTCTGCATGGCAGTGCTCGCACACCACGCGCAGGAAGCCGTGGTCGAGCACGCCGCAACGCAGGAACGCCTCGAACTCCTCGCGCACATACTCCGGCAGCGAGCGATCTTGCGCCGCAAGAGCAATTTACTAAAACCTTCGGGCTTTGCGCGTGAGATGCTGCAAGGCGCGGCGCGCAGGCAATGGCTCCGCCATGCCTAAGCGTCGCAGCGCAGGAGACGCCGTCCAGACGCGCAGCCCGCCGGACGGCCTTTTGGCGTAGCGCCGACCCGAAAGTAGATCGAAATCCATCAAAATCAATCCGAAGAATGACCAAAAAACGATCGCCAAAAGGACTTCCGTCGCACTCGCGAGGAAAGCCCGACAGGCTGCTAGGATGAATCGATCAAAGAAACGGGCGCGAATCGTCGCCGATTTGCGCGCGGCTGTGCAATGCATGTGCATGGGCGGCGGGGACGGGCCGCACAGTGGGCCTGTCCCCGCGCCCGCGTTCAGCTTGGACGGATGTCGCTAGCGACGGACAGCAGTCCATCGACTTGTGTGGCGCCTGTGTTGGTGGCGGACTTGGCTACGGTCGAAGTGTTTGTCACTAGGGGCGCATTGAACACCGCAGCCGGCTGGATAGCATCCGTTGCGGGCATGATTGCGCACCGACCCGTCTCCCATGGCGCATTGAACACCGCAGCCGGCTGGATAGCATCCGGGCTCTGCCGCAGTCCGTGCTTGAAGATGTCGTTGGCAATGGCTAGGCCCAGAGGAACGCCCCCAAAACCCACCGGTACGCCGGCCCCGTGACGACCGCCATTGGTTTTGTACCGGATGTCCTCTGGCGATTTGTGCTGCGGCAGCTTGTCGCCACCCAAACGATTACTCACCACGTCCGCTGCAGCAAAGGAGTCAAAGCGCCAATGCACGCCCAGATACACCCGGCTCGCGGCGTTCTCGTAGATCGCCGCCCACAGACTGCCGAAACGGCGAACTACGCGGGTACGTACGAGCCCCTGCTGGCCCTGGATCGGCAAATTCCGGTCGTATTTTTGGTAGAGATCGCGGCTGATGCCATCCAGTTCATCGGAGACAAAATCAAACGCCAGATCGTCTGGTGATTCATCGCGCACCCGACCACCGGCTTTATATTCCGCATTGTGGCGCTGTTTGTAGAACAGCCGCGCCATCTGGAATGCGGCGGCGCCAAAGGTGGCATGCCCGGAGGGATAGGCCGGGAACGGCGGCTTGAACGGCACTCCATTGGTATTGGTCGATGGCGCACCCAGCGCCAGCCAGAATGGATCAGCGCTCCCGATCAGATGTTGGGTGCCATTGACGCCATCGGCGCGGTACGGCGCACTGTCCTGCGGGCCGGTGCCGGAGTCATCTTCACGCAGTCCGCCAAGTGGTCGCCAGAAGTTGTGGTGGTACTTCTCGGCCCAGGCGAGGGTGCCGGCATCGGCCATGGCCACATTGGACAAGGCAAACAAGCGCACGTACTCGTCGGTGAGCTCAATGGGTGTCCGTGGCAACTCGTTGCGCTGCAACCAGGCCACACGGCGCAGGATTTGATTGTACAGACGCGGCGGTGTGCCGATCAGGTTGGCGCCGTCGTAGGCCCAGTACAGCGCTGCCACGGTCTGGTCCGGCGTGCGCGTGGTGGAGTTCAAGGTCGGCGCCCCGCCGCGGTGATAGACCTCGCGTACCGCGGCATCGTATTCATCGCGCTGCGCGCGCACCGTGTCCTTGGGCGGATCGGCCAGCACATGATTGACGGTGACCGCAAAGCGTATCGCGGTCTGACCGTAGAACGGACCGTGATAGACGCGCTTGGCCACACTTTGCTCCGTGCCAGGCTCCGCCGTCTTGCACTCCGGGACGCGCACGATAGGATTGGCTGGCTCATCGCGAAACTGGAAGCGGGTCAGCGGCGCTGGCGTATAGGTCTGTTTGCCGTACTCCGCGCCCGCGCCTGGCTCACCGACACGCACGGCCAAGCGCAGCAGGATGCGCTTCGCCACCGCCACGCCGTAGTCAAAACTGGGGCCATTGGCAGCGCGCGCCATGATTCGCGCACCAGGCTCCAGCTTTGGCACGGCATTGAGCTCGTCGACCGCGAGCGGCAGCGCTGCACCTGTGACATAAAGATGGTAAATCCGCGCCAGGGCCGCTTGCAGGGCCTGCACCGTGCTAGGCGGAAACTCTTGATCCAGCTTGGGCGGGTTGTACAAGTTGTCCAGACAGCACCAAGCCGCGCCAGCCATGGCGGCAACCGGATCATCAGCACCGGTTGGCCGCTGCGGCAGGTGTTTGTAGCGCTTGCTGGGCAGTGCATCCTCGTCGGCACAGGGCAGCAGAAAACTCGACCATTGGCGATGCTGACGGGTCGAAAACCACGCATCATGGATGGCCAGCTGGATCAAGCCCAGCGCCCGCGAACTCATGGTGGGGCCGCCATGCGGGCCACTCACGCTGTGGGTGATGCGATTCATCTCGCACGCCGCCCAATTCCAGAACATCGCAGGATCAGTATTCAGTTCGCCAGGTTCAAAAATTACAGGCAATGCAGTCACGACAACCTCCAGGCAGATAGATCAAACCGACAGGAGCTCTGCAGACATTCAATCCGCGCCCTGTCGCCACATAAAGAGTGCGGATGGCGATAGTTGTCTCACCATAGTCTCAGCGACGCTGAAAATCGCAAGATCGGGATTGAGCGGCCTAGACTTTGGTCTCAATAGTCTCAGCGATTGGAGGGGCTGCAACCGCTGTACGCTTTTGCGTACTTCAACGGCATACCGGGTCTCAATAGTCTCAGCGACTGGAGGGGCTGCAACCTCTCGTCGCGAGACGGGGGACGAGCAATCAGGTCTCAATAGTCTCAGCGACTGGAGGGGCTGCAACCTATAGCCTCAAGTATTGGGATCAAAATCCCATCTGTCTCAATAGTCTCAGCGACTGGAGGGGCTGCAACCGTCAACTCGACGAATGAGTCGAACTGGGCTTGGGTCTCAATAGTCTCAGCGACTGGAGGGGCTGCAACCGAAAGGATTGTGCGGTCACCAAGACCCCTGGCTTGTCTCAATAGTCTCAGCGACTGGAGGGGCTGCAACCAACAACGACCTGTTCAAAGTCCACCACCTCAAGTCTCAATAGTCTCAGCGACTGGAGGGGCTGCAACTTAACAAAGTTCTTCCCGGTACTCCATGGACGTCTCAATAGTCTCAGCGACTGGAGGGGCTGCAACGGAGAACGTTCATGAACAAAGTCATTGTGGGGTCTCAATAGTCTCAGCGACTGGAGGGGCTGCAACGCTGATGAAAGGCAGGAAACCTGCACTAAAGTCTCAATAGTCTCAGCGACTGGAGGGGCTGCAACCTTCCCATCTCTTTGGCGGTGACGCCTTTTTTGTCTCAATAGTCTCAGCGACTGGAGGGGCTGCAACTATCGTCACAGCAAGCTGAAGCAAAACAAAGATGTCTCAATAGTCTCAGCGACTGGAGGGGCTGCAACCTTCTGCAATTGCCGGAGAGGTGACTGGTGGGTCTCAATAGTCTCAGCGACTGGAGGGGCTGCAACCACGCCAAGTGCTCCGTAACGCAAGTGACGCTGTCTCAATAGTCTCAGCGACTGGAGGGGCTGCAACACCAAAGAGCTTCTGCATTGGCTCTTTAAGCGAGTCTCAATAGTCTCAGCGACTGGAGGGGCTGCAACAGGTTAAGGCTCAAGTATGGGGTCCGCAAGATCTAGTCTCAATAGTCTCAGCGACTGGAGGGGCTGCAACTGGGCAGTGTCCGCTGATTTGCCACGTAAGTGTCTCAATAGTCTCAGCGACTGGAGGGGCTGCAACGAATATGGGAACGGCATGGAAGAGCCATTGGAGTCTCAATAGTCTCAGCGACTGGAGGGGCTGCAACCCCTCGGCGTTTTGCAGGGTATTTACCCTAAGGGTCTCAATAGTCTCAGCGACTGGAGGGGCTGCAACGAGCCGGTTGTCAATCTCGTGATGCGCTGGGGTCTCAATAGTCTCGGCGACTGGAGGGCTGCAACCTTCAATGAATTCATTCTCGCTGCTTCAAGTCTCAATAGTCTCGGCGACTGGAGGGGCTGCAACTTCTCAAACTACACCTACCCCAAAGAGTACAAGGAGTCTCAATAGTCTCGGCGACTGGAGGGGCTGCAACCTGGGAGTACGTCCGCATCGTGCCGTATCAATGTCTCAATAGTCTCGGCGACTGGAGGGGCTGCAACCCTACCCAATTTCAGCCCTTTAAAATCAACAGCTTGCATGGTGCTTTTGGCGCATCTACCGCTTTGTTTCAGCCCCTCCGGCCAAATGGGCGCTTTTGGGCTCGACTTTGTGGTGCAAGTCTCTGTTTTTAAAGGCTTGGCCGGTCGAACTTCAGGCGTTCCCTGAACTATACGCGCCAAACAGCTATTTTCAATCGAAAATTTGCAAAATCAACAAATCCATGCAACTTGCCGCCAACGCTGCGCCAACTACCAGATTTGCACGGCTGGTGGCTTGCGTGGTGGGTGCGCATCCAATGATCCCGAATCGGCCAATGCGGTGTCGCTCAGACGATACCAGCGCAGGTTGCTGTTTGTCGGCAGCAGCCCGCGTAATTCCGCCTGTAACTGCTTGAAATGCGCAGGTGAGCGAAACCACAGCTCGAACACGGATTCTTGTACGCGCTGGCCGTGCTTGAGCAGCGATGTGGCGGCGCGATCGCGCAGGCGGTCGTCTTCGATGTCGTAGCAGAACAGATAGCAGAGCATCAGCGGTATCTGATGGCCACAAACGGGCCTTTGCCGCGGCAGGCTAGCGCGAATCCGGTGGCCTGTTGCCACAGGTGCTCGTGCAGGGTGCCGGGCTGTTCGCTGCCCGCCAGTTTGGTGGGCGTGGCAAATTCACGTTCCAGGGCCTCCACATCGACTGGCGGGGCTGCAACCTTCACTGATGTCCGCCAGTCAAAAGCTGCTTTAGTCTCAATAGTCTCAGCGACTGGAGGGGCTGCAACGGAGAACGTTCATGAACAAAGTCATTGTGGGGTCTCAATAGTCTCAGCGACTGGAGGGGCTGCAACGCTGATGAAAGGCAGGAAACCTGCAC